>FUIF01014334.1_pt1 | contig 14648 bp, 22 predicted proteins | sample 1003461 | NCBI WGS metagenome assembly FUIF01 (sample SAMEA80401918, study PRJEB19352) | marine metagenome | reverse complement strand
GTGTGCGGGTGTTGAGGGATAATGCTCGGTGGTTGGAGCGGACCGCAGGATTCTCCGAGGACGCAGTGACACGGATGCGCTCGAAGCTGCAGAAGAAGATCGACCGCAACCCTCCGGCACGGTTCGTCCCCGAGATCGCGGACCGGACGAAGAACGCGCAGAAGCAGTACCTCATCGATGAGAACCCGACGATGGACCCCGCGGAAATCGCGGCGATGGCCGACCGTGGCATGTGGTCGAACATCCCCGGCTTCGATGAGAACATGTATCGGAGGCAGCAGCGAGAGATCGCGGAGACGTGGCAGACGATGCGCGACGAAGGGTTCGATCCTCAGTTCGTGCACACCGTCCCAGTCAACCGCGTCAACCGGGTGTTCTACCCGAGCGAAGGTGTGATCCCGCGTACAGCGTCGTCGGTGAACAAGCGGACGTTCGACATGACCCCTGGTATTGAGGACTTCACGATCTCGGTGTCCGATCAGATGATGGAGCACCTGACGCGCCGCGAGGTGGAAGTCGCCATCAAGCACATCATGGATCTGAAGGGCGAATCGGAAGCTGCGTTGCGGCAACGGTTCCTCCCTCTCGCTGAGCAGCGTGCAATCCGCGCTCCAGTAAAGACGGTGGAGGGGCACCTGCAGGACATCATGACGGAGCGGTACCGTCCGTTCAATCCAGCAGAGGAAGGCTTCAACTGGGGCTCTCCGTATCTGAAGCAGTTGGGCGAGGACCGGATGTGGATTCCGTCCAACACGTACAAGAACCTGAAGGCGCTCGCGGAGCCGAAGCAGATCGCAGGTGGTCTGTTCGACCCGTTGACGAAGACGTTCCGCATCGCAGTGGTCGGGTTGTCGCTGCGCACCCAGATCTACAACATCCTGGGGGGCGCGGTCGCCGCGGAGTTGCAGGCACCCGGTTCGCTGCTCAGGCAGTCGGGCAGGATTCGCGAGTTCCTGGCTAGCAAGAAGCGTGACGGGTTGGCCGCGACGCCGGACTGGTTCGACGCCGAGCTGAAGGAAATGATCGGCACGCAGAAGCAGATGATGGTCCAGTTGGATGACATCCAGCAGGGCCGCGTCACGGAAGGTGTCAGCAACTATCTCCGCGGCAAGAAGATGCGTGAGTGGTGGGATCAGGCTCAGGCGAAGAAGCAGGAGGGGCGTGGCATCAACCGCGTCAAGGGTGGCATTAAGGGACTGTCGGAGAAGCTGTACGACCTGAACGGTCTCTTCGATGATATGTACCGCATGGTCACCTACTATGATGAGTTCGAGAGGACTAGCGCGAAGGGCGCCACTCGGGAGGTTGCCGCTCAGAAGGCAATCGGGCAGACGCGCCGGGTGTTGCAGGACTGGATGGGTATGACCCCGATGGAGCGCAGCGTCATGAAGTCGCTGGTGCCGTTCTACGGGTTCATGTCGCATGCGATGCGGTTCGTGCTCACGTATCCGATGGATCATCCGTTGCGGGCAGAGATCATCAGCAAACTCGCGCAGGCTGAGATCGAGGACATGGGCGCGATGCCAACCCGGTTCATGTCGAACTGGTTCTTCGGTGGTCAGGACTCGGAAGGCAATCAGGGCGCGTTGAACCTGGGGCCGATCAACCCGTTCGGTGATGTCGCGAACATGATGACGATCTCGGGGTTCCTCGGCGCGACGAACCCGGCTATCACGACGATGTTCCAGATGGTCGGTTTGGATCAGGGTGAAGCAGAGCTGTACCCGTCGTTGCGGTACGACCCGGAGACAGGCAGGCTGGCCGCGAAGGGCTCGAACCCGATCATGTCGCTCTTGGAGAACACGGTGCCGCAGTCAGGGTTGGTCACCGCGCTGCTCGGAATGAACGACCAGTTCAACGAGACGTTGCAGCGTGACCCCGCGGCAGCCAACCGGTATCTGCTGAGCACTCTGACAGTCCCGATTCTGTGGCGGAACTACAACGTGCCGCAGGAGCAGTTCAAGGGTGAAGTTGCCCGCATGAACGCAGAGCAGAACGTGTTGCGTGAAGCGTTGAAGACTGGTGACTGGTCTGAGGCGTTGCGGTATCCGTCGTTGGTGGAGTACCTGGCCGCGTTGGATGCGATGTCCGAGGAGCAGTTGTCGGCGTTCCGTGGCATCGAGGGTGATGAGGCGCGGCAACTCGCGGAGAACGCGTTGAACGGTGGCGGTGGCGGGCTCGGGATCGGGGGTCAGGGGTCGCCGGCGCGGGTGCCGTCCACTCCGCTCGATGACCTTGTGCAGGCCAAGATCCAGCGTCAGATGTTGGGGTCTGGTGGTTCAGGCGGCCTCGTAGCGTTGCCTCCAGCCGCGTCCACTGCCAACACCAGCTCGGGCGGAATCTAGCCAAATCATCTCGGGGGTTCGGGGGGCGAAGCCTCCTGAGAGTAGGGTGTGCTTCTGGCCGGGGACTCGTGTACGGGCGAGTTCCCGGCTCAGGATAAGGACGGATGATATGACAGGCTTCCAGACCTTCGTGTTCGTGGTGAACATGATGTGTGTGTTGGCGGCGATCGTGGTGAATGTGTGGGCCGCGTATCAGATCCGCAATCCGATTGCACGTTGGACGTATGGGACAATCGGGTTTCTGGGGATCGTGTACGCGATGGGGTATGTGTGGGTGTTGAGGACGGGTGATGTGGTGGCGTGGTCTGAGTTCTTCAGGGGCGTGTCACCTTCGGCGTGGTTGCTGGTGTGGGTCTGGCCTTCAGCATCAGCAGTATTGAGAGAGCGGCGCGATGCGGTGAAGATCTCGCGTCTGGCGGAAAGGCATGGAGCGAATGTTTCAAGCACTGATGGCGACGGCTGAGCCTGTCCCTGTTGATCCGAGCAATACAGGCTTCACATTTGGCTCAATCGGCTTCATCATCTTTGCGGTGTTGGGTGGTGGTGTCCTTGGCACTATCATTACTGTATGGTCGCGACGTGGAATCACCGCGGCTGAAGAGGAGTCACTTACAGTAACAACAGCGAACAGCCTCTTGGAGAATCAGGCGGCTGCCATTGAGCGGGAAATGGCGAAGAACAGGCGGATGGAAGATCAACTCAATCAGGCCTTGAAGGATATCCAGGATCTCAGACGGGAAGTCGTGGACCTTCGAGATGCACTCAATCAGGAGCGGTTGGATTGTGACCGTAAGCTGAAGGAGATGCAGGACACCATTGATGAAATGAAAGGCACCCGATGAAGAACAAGGTGAAGAGGATCGTAGCCCGTGTGGTTGTGGTCTCGAAGTCGATCGTGACGTGGCTGACAGTCACCACGGTCATCGTCACGGCGGCAACCCCTGTTGTCGTCGCGCAGCTCCCAGACACCACAGGCGCGAAGGTCGGCACGTACTCTGCCGGTGCGCTCGCGGTGCTCGCCGGCGCGATCGTCGTCATCCGCGAGGTGACCCGAGTGCTCCCCGAGGCGGTCGGGCTGCTCCCCGAGGAAGACGGGCTCCCCTGGACCGAGCGGGAGATCGTCGCTCTCTACAAGCCCCCGCCGACCCTCACTCAGGGCGGGCGAGTTCGAGTGGATCTCCCCCCGCCACCTCCCCCGGCCTAGAATCGGCATCGTCCAGATTCGCTCCCTGGACGCGCAGAGCCCCGGCACCGAAATGCCGGGGCTCTGTCGCGTTATCGCTTACGGTGGGGGAGCATGAAGAAACTCATGCTTGCCATCGCACTCATCTTCGGGACAGTCGTTCCGTTTGCCGGGACCGCGGAAGCCCACGGGTACTACCGCGGGCAGGGATGCCTCTACGGGCTCTGCGCACCGGTCCACGCGTACACCTACAGCACCCCCACCTACGGTCACCAGCAGTGGGGCTCGCTGTGCCGGACGGTCTACATCGTGAAGGACTGGGGCAACTACGTGGACATCAACTGGTCCGGTCACTGGTACTCCTGCTGACCACTCGGCTTCCCCCTACCGGTACCCGCTGCCGCCGCACTTCCTGCACTTGCGGCGCTTGCCGTTGTCGATAACCCATCCGTTATGACACAAGATGTTCTTGCACGTCTTCGGTCGGTCACGCGCCATGATTCACCTCCTCTTCCGCCTGGCTTCTCTGCGTTCCTGTTCACGCTTCTCGCGGCCCACGCAGTAGGAGCACTTGCCGTTCTTGCAGCATCGCCTACTCATCGGTCACGTCCACGTCACTCCGCGCATCGTCATCTCCTTTCTTGAACTCGGGGGCAAAGTGAAAGGACTGGAAGCGCATCCGGGGGTTCGGCTTCATGCCGTGCGTCCATTTGGACATATCTTCAGCCATCGTCTCCTCATCTTCGTAGATGTATTCGATGACTCGGATTACCACCAACATCTCACTCTCCTCTCTTCCTGCGCTTCTTCTGGCAGGGCTTGCAGATCCCACCGTTCCTTCTGACCGGTACGACGCGGCAGTCCGCGCACACCGGGCCTGTGTCCCATCGCATCGGCATGGTTCACTTCTTCCTCTTCTTCTCAGCCCTCTTCTCGGCGCGGCGACGGTCTAGTTCGTCCATCGCGATCCGATGCCGGCGCATCTGATCCTTGAAACTCTGATTCTTAGCCACGATCCTGCCACCTCTTGATCTGTCGCATCTCGTGGTCCCACTGGTCCCACTTGCGGTCTTCGTGCCAGTTCTTGATCCACTGCGCGGTACCCACTGCGAAGTACGCGAGCATCAGCATTCCGAGTAACTGCATCATGCCGGCCTCGCGATCTCCACGTCATGCGCGAACTCGGCGCCGTCCGTTGCGGTCTCCATCTCGTGCAGTGCTTCCTCTTCGGAGATCCACTGCATCCTGAGCAGTCCCTTCCACCTCACGTTATCGCTCTCGGTCAGACGGAAGTAGTTGGTGGTCTTGCAGAGCGGGCACGTTCGGGACTGGATGCCTGGCTCCTTGATCTTCACGCGGATGCTCTGCTTGCAACACGGGGTCTGTCTGTCCCGTGCGTTCGCGATCAGCGTGTACGTCTCACTCATCAAAGTCTCCTCACTTCAATGTCGGCTGTGTGTACTCGCACATCCTACCGAGTTTGTCGCGGCCCGTCAAGTACGGCTTCCTGTAGACCTGTACTTCCTCGTGCGGCACGCGGACTTGTCCGTTCTCTCCCTGCTGGTTTCCGCGGACAGGCACTTCGATCGTGTAGAGGTGGTCGAACCCGCGCCTCTCGATCACTTGCCGGTGCCACTCCGCGACGTACTGCACCTCACCCTTACGGATGTGGTTCTTGATGTTCATGATGAACAGTCCACCCGGCTCCAGCAGCTCCCACGCCACCTTCCACGCCTTCAGGTGGAACATGCGATACTCGTTACCCCACTGCATGCCGCCACTGCTGCCCTCTTCCAGCTCATGACCCATGCCCCTCAACGTGTGCGCGTAGGTGTTCCGCTTCGAGCCTTCCTTCGCGATGTGCTTGTCTGCCATCCGGTTCCCGTAACAGGGGCTCGTGACCACAGCACCGTACGCGCCGGCCAACGTCCCCTTGTACCACTCGAACCACTCGAACAGATCCCAGTTGAAGACGTAGTGTTGGATGCCGGGACGCTCAGGGATCTGGCGTGCATGCTCGGCCCACACCTCCTGGATCTCCACCATGTCCACGCGTCTCAACGTTGGGTGTTCGAGGGAGAAGATCCCGCCGACCCCTCCGAACGGATCGATCATCCAGAAGTCGCTATCGATCTCATCCGCCAATACCTGCTGCATCTCCTGCAGGATGTTGCCTGTGAACTTCGCGTTGTGCTTTACCTCAATAGTCATGGTCGCTCCTATAGCAGTTTGGGTTCGTGCTGCTTAGCCTTCTTGTTCCAGTCATTCTCGATGTTGGTGACCGCAGTGAACTTGAAGTGCTCCCGGCACCAGCCCACCGCGTTCTCATCCCACACATCTGCGTCCTCATCGCACGCGTAGCACCCACTCATCCAGTTCACCTTCTCGCCCTGGATGCTCATGCACAGTGCGTGGAGATCTCTGCGCCACGCGTCCACATGATTCGCGTCGATCACGAGCGCCATCGGGTTGTAGACGGGGAACACGATCCACCGTCCTTTCCACGCGAACGGCTGCCCGTGAATCTCCGACACCCTCAGATCTTTCCGCCACATCTGCATCGCGCCGGCACCAACCAGCAACACGTGCTGAGAGTTGGCTGCGTGGATCGCGTACTCGGTAAGCAGCCGGTACTTCGCGATGTCCTCTGGTAAGGGCGGGGATCTCCGCTCCTCGGGTACGACCCAGACGTGGGCTACCCGGTCTCGGGTCACTCCAGCGGACGCCAGAGCCCGGCTCATGATCCCCCGCGCCTGGTGCTTCGAGGGGTAGTAGCGGTCCCACACCACCGTCAGCACAGTGTCCGTCCCATACTCGGGGAACTCGTAGGCGTGACGCGTCGGAGAGTTCGCGAGATGACCATCCACCTGAGCCAGCTTCTCGTTCACCTTCAACTGCTCGATACGGGCGCGGCCAGGCTTCTGCGGCTGCCACTCCTTCATGTTCACCATGAACTCCGCGCCGAACTGCTCTACCAGCTCGGAGACCATGCGCCAGTTCACTTTGCGTTTCGCCACCAGGCCCACCACCTTCGACGCGGGAATAGGGGCGTCCAGTCGATGTTCTGGTCAATCGCGTCCAACTTGCCCTGCACCATCTCCACTCCCGTGAAATGGAAGACTCGGCCATTCCACAGTTCGATTTGATAGGCATCCATGAGAGGCGAATCCCTGACCGTTCTGATGTCCGCTTCCGTCACTCCGAAGAGTGCACCGGCAACACTGTGACGTCCCGGCACTGGAGAATACGTGTGTTCCATCAGTCCGTACGATGGGCGTTGAGTTGGGACGATGATAGCCCGAGAGTTCGGAAACTCCTTGCCGTACTGCACCTTACTTAAATGCATTGACCAACCTCCTCGCTAGCGTCTTCCCGATACCCGGCACTTCCAGCAACTCTTCCTCCGTCACGTCCCACGCGAACGGCACTCTCTCGAAGTGGTCTAGGATGGCGCGGCACTTCTCGATACCGAGCCCGTCGAATCCCTGCAGGAAATGCAGAGCCCAATCCCTGTCTGAGATGTTGCCCCACTGAGCGATCGGACCGGGCCGGCGCAGGAATGACTTGTGCTCTGGCTTCAGCGACCAGTTAGCCAACACCCTCGCGTGGTACGCGGTGTCCTTCTGGTCCTTCGTGTGGATGATGTGGATGTGGCGCGCCATGAGGGAAAGTTGCATCCCGATGAACTGCTCCCGCGAAACCTGCTTCCCCCACTTGCCCGTCTGCAGCACCCCGTCGATCGTGAACTGCTGCTTCCCTTCGAGCGCCAGCCACGCGCCCTTCAACTGCTGCATCTGCGCGATCTCACGCGCCAGCCTGCCGTCCTGAACGCTGGCTAGGAAATCCCCAATCTCCTTCCGTTGGATGCCCCACCAGTCACCGTGGGCTCTCCACGCGATGTCTACCCCGTAACGCTCGGGGAGCATGGACGTCTGCCCATGCTCCCCGACCAACTCCTGAATGGCGCGGTGCCGTTCAGTGGGGGCTACGAGGAAGACCGCGGGCTCGGGCTGGGTCTTCTTCGTCTTCGCCATCACACGGCCTCAGGCACACCCATGATCGCGGCCCAGGTCTTCTTGCCGCAGACCCCATCCTGCGCGAGATTGCGCTTGCCCTGGTACTCGATGAGGAGCGACTGGGTGACGGGTCCGAAGAACCCGTCTTCGGCGATGGGCTTGTCGCCTTCGTTCTGCTCCATCAGATTGAGGAGTGCCTGCAGTCGCATGACGTGGCCGTCCTTGACGGTAGGGCCGGGGTTGGTGATGTCGAGAACAGGGAGTGCCTTCATGATGTTGGTCGTTGCCTTCTGTGGGATGGTCTTGCCGTGTGGTGGTTGTACTGGGTCGGGCGCGGGGTTCTTGATCGGCCACACGCCGGGGGTGGTCTGGTCTGGTCCGTACGTGAATGCACGGTTGGGGATCGGATACTGGCGTCCGCGGTTCACCCACGCCTGCCAGCCGCGCACCTCGACGGTCTGGATGTGCCACGGTTCGTCGTCGCGGTTCGTGTCGGTGTTCTCCCCGATGAACGCGTGCAGAGCGAAGTCCTTGAAGAACTCCACCTCGGACCAGCGGGGGGAACGGTTCGCCTTCCCATCGCCTTGCCACACGACGAGATCGGCGGCCATCCAGTATTGCTTGCCGTCCCAGAACTGCTGAAGCTGATGGAACGACCGGTTGGCTCTGCTGGCACCGGAGACGGGGTTGTTGAAGGACCGCGGCCCCCCACTCCCGACACCGATGATGAGGCCGGTCTCCTGGTACATGACGGTGTTCGCGTACCAGAGCGCGGCTTGCAGCCGGCGCGAGAACTCGGGCTCGATGCTGCCGTTGATGTGCCGGTCCACGAAGTCATCCCACGAGATGAGTCGAGACCAGTTGCCGTACCCGGCTGCAACGCGGACGTCATCCACGCTGTTCACCGGGCCGATGCTGAGGGTTGCCATTACGCACCTTCCTTGTGTGGTTGGATCTGAACGATCAGGTTCACGACTTCTCCGCCAACTGCGCCGTGATCTGGGACGGTGAGGGTCATGGTGCCCGCGGCTTCACCCCATCGTTCTTTGGTCTGTCCGTCCCAGATGGTCAGGGTGTCCTTGTCGATGACGTTCATGACGTGCCACTGCTGCGCCGTCACGCTTCCACCTTCACCGCGCCGCGCTCCCACCCGGCGACTGCTTCGAGGTAGTCGGTGGCGAAGTCATCGATCTGCATCTTGTCGATCGGCTCGCGGCCGCGGTCCTTGATGCTGGTGATCCGCCAACGCTTCGAGTCGGGGTGGTCCATGAAGATGTTCGTGGCGGCGACATGAGGGATCGTCTTCTGTCCCTTCGGACGGAACCCGACGTGACCGTAGGTGGCCTTCAGCTTCTCGTCGTCCTGCCTGCCGATCTCCTGTGCCTCCGATACGAGGATGGAGTGTCCCCGCCACTTGTGGAAGCGCTTGTAGAACTTCTCCATGTACTGCTTGTTGACGGTCGGCCACGACATGCCTTCGGCGACCGCGGCCATGTACTCCTTCACGTTGTCCGCGGCTGCACGCTGCTCGGCCATGAAGTCCGCGACGTTCTGGCCTCCCTGCGTGGTCTCGATCATCCACGCCTGCACCATGTCCCAGGTGAGTGTCACCGGGTCGATGGTCAGGAAGTCCTTGCGCGGATCCGCGACCACCATGTTGCCTGCGGTGTCCTCGATCTCCTGCCCCGAGACCAACGTGTCGTACAGGTCGGCGAACTGCTCCCAGTCTGCCTCGCATTCGTACACGTGGACGTTGCCCTGCTCATCGACGTCGCTGTACTCGGTAGCGAGGAGTCGTTCATACGAGTAGGAATAGTCCAGGTCGATGACGTGGAACTGGAGCTGCGGGCATGCTCGGGCGATGGAGAGCGTGACGGAGGACTTGCCTGTGCCGGCCCCTCCGTACACATGGATGCGCTCCGAGAAGCGCTCGGATACTGGCTTCAGTGCTTCGATGAACGGCATGTCACATCAGCTCCACCGTGATCGCGGCTTCGGTCATTGCTTCTTCTCCTTCTTGCATCCCGCACATGGCGGGGGTTTCGGTGCACGTGATGCTTTCGGCTCACGCGTCTTGATGTGGATCTCGGTTCCATCCTCCCGCACGTACATCGCGCAGATGCGTCCGTGTCGGCGGCACTTCTTCTGCTGCCAGATGTCGTCATGATGGATGGTGTGTGGCACTGTTACTGCTTCTTCTTCTTACAGATGCGGCAGAGCTGACCCTTCTTACGTACGCGTCTTCCGCAGTCCCCCATGCAGTACGGATCGTCCGGCCATTCCATTCGTCTCGGCATCGCTCCTCGCCTCCCTTATCCGCGTGACCTGCACGCAGATCTGTTGCGGAACCAGTACGGGTCCCACGCGCACTCGCCCGGTTCGTTCGGGTAGATACGCAGACGTTCAGAATATACCACATGGGCCGCGCAGATGTTCACCTGCCAGGACCATGCGTCTCGCTGGCGAATGTCATCGATGTCATTCGCGCCACAGGCCTCCATCTCGTCAACGATGTGGCCGACACCCAACTCGCGCAGCCGGTCATCATTGAAGAACAGGCGATGGATCTGCAACAGACCAGAGCAGCAACCCGAAGAAGATACGACGTGGTTACGGCACGAGGATTCGAGAGGCAAGATCCAATAGAAGTTATCGCTCAGCTTCCCTTCGGCGCGGGCTCCATCGAGCAGGTAGTTCGCCAGGTCGCAGCCTTCGAGAGCTGACCAGTGGCGTTGCCTCGGGATCTCTTCGCGTTGCGCCGGCGCGGTGGCCTCAGCAGCCCCCAGAGTTGCAGGGGGTGTGGGGGGCGAAGCCTCCCGCTGTGCCCCCTCCCCGGTCGCCACAGCCGGGGAGGGGGCGGGTGCCGTCGAGATGTTGGGGATCTCGTCGGCGTGGTGCGGCTGTACCCGAGGAGGAGAGGTTGCCGCACCGTCTCGTTCCGGCAGGGTCGGTGCCGGTACGAGAGCTTGAAGGGTTGGTGTTGGTCGCGTGTCGGGTGTGGTGGTTGCGGGTGAGGGAACGGGGATGTTGGCGGGTGGTCGGGGGTTGTCCAGTGACGCGTCTACTCGATTCAACGCCCACACGGTGAGTGCAGTGAAGAGGGTGAGGATGAGTAGCGCGGTGAGGACTTCAACCACAACAGACCGTTCGGTACGCATGTTACGTCAGCCTCACTCCGCGTTCTTGCCCGCGACGGCTCGCCGTGATCGCCAGAGCACCCAGGAGAGCCAGCCCGAGACCAACAGCAGCGAGAGTTGCCGACAGGTTCGAGCCAGTGTCGGGGAGTCGCTGGCAGAGCGGCGAGTTGACGGGCTCGTTGGGGTTGGTGGGGCACCGTTCGGGCTCGGGGATGGGGACGAAGACGGGTGCAGTCGTGGTGGGTGCAGGTGTCGTCGTCGTTGGTGTCGTCGGTGGTTCATCGCCTTCCTCCCTCGGGGTGGCGAGTGTCGTCGTCGGGGCCGCTGTGGTCTCGGTGATCTGGACCGTTGTCGGTGTGGTCGGTGGCACTGTTGGTGGTGTAGTCACCGCGACGGTAGTGGTCGTTTCGGCGACGGTGGTTGTTGGTGCCGTAGTGGTTGGCGGGGTGGTGGGGCGGATGCATCGGATGACTTTCGGGTTCGGTCCGTACAGTTCCGAGGTGTGGTACTCCGCTCCGACCACCGGGTTCTTGATGTCGTAGATCACGTTGCCGTCTGCGAACACGATGTTGGTGTACGTGAATCCTGCCGGCGCGGGTGGGACGATCCAGATTTCGTTCCGTCCCAGCTTCACCGTCTTCGAGTAGGTGGCGTCGGGGTCACACTTGCCGCTGACGTCGCGGGTGTATCCGTCTCGGGGATGTACGGGGTCGTTGGTTGCGTTGACTGTTCCTCCTACGAAGAGTGCTCCGAAGAGGAATCCGACGATGACGACTGCGACAAACGCGCCAGTGGTCCTACGTCGGGTGGTGCGAAGAGAGAGTTCTGCTTCCATGCTGGTTCCTTTGTTTCCGCCGTGTCGCTCCGTGTATCGGTATCCAACACGTCTTGCTTGACCGTTTTCTTTGCGTGACGGCCCCTCGGTTTGATGTTCAGGTTCTTTCCCGCGAGCCTGAACGAGCCATCGGGGTACAGCCTAGGCCACTTCTTCACGGTTCGCAAGCACTTCTCACACTTGACCAAACCATGATTGTTCGTGTTCCGTACGTACCCTTCTCCTTCACGTACCTCTTCGCCACATGCCGTGCGAAGATCTCCGTCCTGACAGTAGTGGGGCAGCTTCGTCCCGGCCATCACTTATCCTTCTCCGGCATCTTCACGGACACCTGCGTGTAATCCGTCGCCTTCACTTCGTACCCCTTGCGGTGCACCTCGATGGACTTCACGATGTACTGCTTGTCGCCGATCGTCACTGCGGTCTCCTCGCCGTCCGCACCAGAGGCCTCCAGCCACGCGGTAATCCCCTCCTTCAGACGCTTCAGAGTCTCCTTCGTGTCCTTCGCGTTCGGGTTGTAGATCTTCTTCGCTTCCTCTTCGCGCGACTTCAGCTCGGCCCACTCCTGCAACAGTGGCTCGATCACGTCGTCTCCTGGCCTCTCTGCGGGCTCGGGCGCGTCGTCGTCGTGGAGGAAGTAGAACGGGCACGGGTAGTCCGGCTTGCTCGGGCAGGCCACCTCCATCACTGACTCGTCGTCCTCGATCATGGACTCCAGCTTCATGATGCGCAGCTTCAGAGCCTTCAGGGGGACAGGTGGGTTGGTGAGGGTGTGGCTGTGGATCTCGGTCACTTCTCCCTTGTCCGGGTCGAAATGCCCGCCCGTCAAGATGCAGTCAACCTCGCGGTTCGGGTACTTCTTCTGCATGGCGTGCATGTAGAACGACACCTGCCACGGATAGTTCTTCTGCCACTCGACGCCTTGACGGAGGAAGCGAGCCCACCCGGACGTGCGGACCTTCTTGCCTTCCCAGACGCTCACGAGATCCTTCGCGATGACCGCGCCGTCGATGTGGCCTCTGATCCACACGCCGGGGATGATCTCCATCTCCAACAGCGCTTGCGAGGAGTCAACGTCCCATCCACCCTGCTCGGCGTACATGGTGCGGATCACCTCCTCCTGCGCGGTGCCTTCGTCCAGGATCTCCTGGAACCAGTCCGGCCATGCCATCGGCTCCATGCCCTGACTGAGTGCGACGAACACGCGGTCGCAGATCCCGAGGGAAGAGGCGCGGTACACAACCCTCTCCCCTCCTTCGTACTCCTCAACGTACCTTGCCGGCCTGTCGTCGCTCATTGGACCAGCTCCACGTGATCGAGTGCGGGGTACATGTCGTGCAATGCCCCTTCGGAGTCCACCACCTGAAACGTGACATCTCCGTTGTAGTCGATCCCGAGGAGTGCTTCGATCAACTCTTCGGGGTCCATCGTGTCGGGAATCTCGTCGTCCCCGATGATGATGGTCACTCTGAACTCTGCCATGTCACTTCACCAATCCTGCGTCCTTCAACGCCTTGTAGTTCTCGGTGGTCACGAGGATGGCCGGATAGAACTTGCCGATCATCTCCATTCCCGTTCCGTCTTCCTTCGGTTGCTGCTCGTACAGATACGTGCCCGTGTAGCACACGTATCCGTTCCCGAACACTGCGGGCTGTGCGAGGAGATGGGCGCCCACTGCCTCTGTCACTGCTCCGTCGTCTGGTCCCCCTACCAGCTTCACTTCCATGATGTTCACCCCTTCGCGACATCCGCGGCGTTGCCCGGTGGTACGGGAGGAGCCTGGGAGAGGGACAGTTGGAACCCGAGGAGGGTGTGTGCGATCGGGACGCACAGGTCAGGGGTCAGGGTGATGACCTGCTCGCGGCCGTTGATGCGGAACCGGAGTTCGAGCACGGGCAACGGGAACTTCTCCCCGTTCGGCCCGTCGATCTGCGTGACCTTCGCGCCGGCACCGAACCCTTCCACGAGGGACTGCATCGGGACCAGCTTCGACAGGTCGATCGCGGCGTTCGGATCGAAGCTACTCATCGCCCCTCTCCCTTCTCCTCTGCGCGGTCGATGAACAGCTCGATGTCATCGTCCGACAGTTGCAGGACTTCGCGGGTGATCTGCGGCAGAGCCATCGACATGACCTTCGCGGACTCGATCATGATGCCAGTGAGGAGCGGCACGGGGATCGTGAACTTGCGGGCATTGAAGTGGTCGTTGTTCGTCACGATCTCGATCGACAATGCGGGGATCTCCTCGTACCCGTCCTCTCCGGGATCGGTGCCGTTCGCGAGAACAGTGGGTTGCGCGTAGATACCCGTCACCACCTCGTTCCATTTGACGTCCTCGAATGAGATGTCCGGGTAATCGGCTCGGTACTCGGGTGGAAACGGGTTGTCTTCCCCGTGGGTCTCGTCGTCTGACATGACTGTCCTCCTTGTTCGGCGTATGGGACCTTCTATATAACGCCGAAAATCCCGGCCACCGAGGCAGTTTCCTACCTGTGGTGACCGGGAGTTCCGAAGGAGAGTTGATGGACGGGTGTTGCGACCCACCCACACTGTACCGGACTCAGGGGGACTTGTCCAGTGGATTCTCCATCTCTCTCACTCGCGAGATCAGCGCGGGATCAGGCTTCGTCGGCCTGCTCGGCGACACGGCCCCAGAGCTGCGAGCCCTTCTTGTCGCCGACCTGCGCGGGCACGGCCTTGAACTCGTAGACGCCGGCGTACTCGCCGTCGCCGCGGTTCTCGATGGCACGGGCCTGGGTGCGGGCACCGTTCGGGTTGCCGAACTCGCCGAGCTTCACGAACTGCAGCGAACCGTCGTCGGCGCGGGGGATCTCGCCGTTCTCGGTCATCGTGTAGAGCGTGTCGAGCAGTTCGGTCCACTTCGAGCGACGGCCGGGGCTGACCGGCATCTGGTCCTCGGAGATCGCGGTGGACACGTCGATGGTGTCCACGACTGCCTGCGGCTTGGTGGTGGTGGGCTTGCTGGTCTTCGATGCGGCCATGATGCCGTCCTTTCGGGTTGGTGTTGATCGGGGTGAGTTCCCCTTGATTCCCCGTCTCGGTTGAAGGGGACTCGGTACGAGTGTCAATGTACCGAGTCCCCTTCGCGTTGTCAACCCGAAACTTCCTCTTC
>FUIF01000438.1_pt1 | contig 14648 bp, 29 predicted proteins | sample 1003461 | NCBI WGS metagenome assembly FUIF01 (sample SAMEA80401918, study PRJEB19352) | marine metagenome | reverse complement strand
GTGAAGTTAGGCAAGGCTACCTACACTACGGTATGTAATGTATGGGCTACGGTAGCCATACCCTAGTTCCTTCATCTCCTGACGAAGCAACTCTTCTGCCTCTGCACGGGCTTGCAATGCCGCACGTAGCCAGCCGTCTTACGCTCACGATACTCCTTACGAAGTTCCGCAAGATGTTTTTCCGTTGACTCAATCTCTTCAAGCAACGTGTCGATTTCTTCAGTCATTCACATACTCCTCTTTCAGTTCTACATACTGCACAAGTTTAGGAAACTTGGCTTTTGATTTCACTTGTGGTGCCTCAATCAGATTGGGCCAGCAAGCATTCCTGTAATCGCAAAAGGTACAGTTCTTGTTCAGGATTTTATTGCCAGTAGGTTTCTTGTAGAAGTATTCATCCTCTGGCTCAAAGCACCGTTCAAACTCGTTTGCCTCTACCTTCTTTGCAGTTTCCTCAATGTAAGCTACCTCTTGATCAATGTCAATGCCAGTGGCAGGAATATATTTAAACTTGCCGTTGGCCTTGTTGACTACCCACCAACCCCCAGCACGTTGGCCTGTTGCTTTAGCATAGCCAGCAAGCTGTCCGATATAGCCAAAGCCATCACCACTAGCGAGGGAATCGTAGGAGTCAAACTTGTTACGATAAGACCAGTCAGACGCAGATTTAACGTCGTCCACAGCCCCATCAATAACAAGGTCATACGTTCCATTAATCTCTGTACCGTCTGACAGAGTAAGAGTAACGCTATCCGAATCTCCATACTTCACTCCTGCTTCTTTCAATAGCCCCTTGAAGACAGCTTCAACGATGTCTCCAAGCATCATGTTCATCACGAAGTTGCTAGACTTCGGCTGCGCTGCCTCTGGCTTGTTCTTCTCAAACCATAGCTGGCAGGTTGGCCTACCAACATTAGACATGCGCAGCTTGAAGTTACGTGGCTCTCTCTCGCCAAACTGGCGAGCAAGCGCACCCATGATGTCCATTGCAATTTGTTGAATTGTTTCAGACGACATGGTGGACTTACCGTTTGCGGCATCATCCATGTACCTATGCAACGCCAGTTCAGCAGAGTGATTCATTATGCTACCTCGCTTTCAATCTCAATGAAGTCTTCTACAAGTTCTGCATCGTCTTCGGACATAGCGTTTGCGCTTTCCTCTTGACGCTTCGTGGCCTTTTCATCCCACTCTTTACAGATGTAGTCGTTGAAGTTCTTCACCCACTCAAGGAAGTTTCCAAACAGTTCTTCATCTTCTGGTTTGACATCGTGCAGCACTGACATGTCAGCTTTACACTTAGGCGTGAAGTAGCTGCTACCATTCGGCAGGTCATTCTTGATGTTCTCAGAGAAGACAATGTTGTGCATGAGCGGAACACGTTCCTGACGCGCAAAGACGCCAAACTCATCACCAAGAGCCTTGAAGGCATCCTTGTTGTCAATCTCCCAAATAAATGGGGTGGTCACTTCGTCCAGTTCTTTACCATTAGCGTCTACAGGATTGTCCATAGTCACCACACCAAACACTACACGTACACGCTTAATCTGCCGGATCAAGTCCTGCATATCAGGCGGAAGTGCCTTGAAGTCTTCAATGTACCCAGACGGCTTACCACAGTTGAACCTGCCAGTATTATCTTTCAGGTCAATGTTCAGGCTATCTGCATGATCGTACGATGGAAGCTACCCTTCGGCTCATTTGGCTTGGGGTTCTTGTTAGCAATATACCTACGATACATGAACCGTTGCATGAACGGACGCATGGTTACAGTCTTACTGTACACAAACTTAGATGAATCACCTTCAATAATCTCAAGGCGGAACATGCCACCTTCAATCGTTTCTACATTCGTAAGGCGACCATTTACCTCTGCCTGACCCATAACTGGCTGGTGCCAGATGCGCAGACGATTGAGGGTATTCGTCTTCTTGCTAGTCTTGCCATCATCGGCAATGCCAGTTAGCTTTGCCATAGCGGCGAAGTTGCCAGCATTAACATTGATAAGTTCACTCATTCTTTCTTTACTCCTTTCTTGAGTTCAAGAGCCATAGTTATATCACGCCACATCTTTCGTGTCAAGCCAATTTGGGCCAATTTTTGCTTCTAAAAGCATCGGAACATTTAGCTGGACTTGGAATGATGTGTTGATCAAGTCTGTAAGGTTCTCGTTGATATCTTTTATCAGACTAATAACCTTGTCTTCTTCGTCTGGATGAATGTCAATTACCACAGAATCATGCACCGTGTTTACAATACAACTCTGCATGTCTGCCAGCCTACGTTCCATCTCAAGCAGTACGACAGGTACGATGTCTGCCGTGGCGAATCCCTGCACAGGGTAGTTCTTGATCTGCGTGAAATAAGACACGGTGCCATTCATCTTACGCACAACATTCGGAAATGAATACTGACGACCAGACGGCGTAGTAATCATCTTCGTTGTTAAAGCCTCTTTAGCCAATCGGGAATGCCAAGCTGCGATCCCTTTGTACTTCGTATTGAAGTGGGTGTAATACTCCGCTTCCGCTGCAGTTCTCCCATATCCCGTTGCGCCATAAAGCGGAGCGAACGTATGCGCCTTCGCAGTCTGACGATCCGTAGGTTGACCAGCGTCGGTAATAACTTTAGCGGTGTATGAGTGTACATCAAATCCAGTAGATACTTCATCAATAGCAACTCCATCTTGTGATAGGAACGCCGCAGCCCTGAACTCCAACTGTGCAAAGTCGGCTTCCATAATCTTGCCACCTTCCCACCGTGATACGAACACTTTCTTTACAGGAAAGGTGCCGCCACGTGGCATGTTCTGCATGTTTGGGTCAGCACCAGAGAAGCGACCAGTGGCCGTGCGATGCTGCAGCAGACGGACATGCAGCTTGCCGTCAGCTTTTTTGTAGGTATTGATGCCATCAACAAAAGACGACAGGTATGTGTCCAGTGCGCTGAGACGCTTTACTTTGTTCAAGAAAGCAATTGCCTCATCCATTTTATGCTGTCTAGCAAATCCTTCTAGTATTTCAAGGTGCGTCTTGCTTGTAGTAAATCCATTGGCACTTACCCACTTGGCATCTGGTGCAGTGAAGCGTAGCCCAGCAATCCTGTCTGACTGTACGAACACGTAGCCATTGCCGTCACAGGTCTTGCACTTGTTGGGACGAGCATACTTACTGCCATCCTTGCGCGTACGATACACCTTGCCAGAGCCTCTGCAGTCAGCGCATTGCTTCGGTTCCTTCTTGTATACAATCTCGCTGTTCTCTTTCATCACAGTCTTGTACGACTCCTTTGACATGTACGGATCAAAGTTGTTTTGCCACATGGCTTTGTCAATAGGCTTGCGACTGTAGATTACTTGAGACAACTGCTCTGGGCTATTGAGATTGACATGACGATGCCCCATCAGCTTATGCACCATAGTCTCCAACTCACCTGTCAGTGTCTGCTTCTCGTTCTCAAACTCGACACGTACATCTTCCAGCACACTCTCGTTTACCTTGAAGCCACGCTGGTAAATCCTAGCTAGCACGACAGCAACTTGATTAGACAGGACTACAGTGTCCATCAGACCTGCATACTCTTTGCTCAGTAGCTTTGCGTACTGCCTATCAGACAACTCCTGTGTAGCATGAAGGTCAGCCACAAGATACTCCGTCAGTTCATTGTACGGTATGTCTCTGGTGCTTATACCTGTTTGAAATATTCTTTCAGGGTGTCCTGCTTCTGCCAACTAAGTTCATAGCGTTGCGCACATGCATCAAGAGACAACGGCTCCTTCTGCCCACGCTGCATAACATACTCTGCCAGCATCGTGTCAAACACAGGGCCATCATACTTGAAGCCTGACTCCCACAACCATACAAGATCGTGCGGGGCATTGTGGCATATCAAGATCGTAGCCTTGTCCAGTTCATTCTGAACCATTTCGTGATTTCCTATGCCTTGAACAACCATTTCAGAATGGTCAAAGGTAACGATAGTCTCTTTGCCTTGATCTGTCAGCATACCCACCATAACAAGTGAATTGGTCGGCTCAAACGGATCAAGGTGCATCTTGCCATCCCGGTGTGTCACCGTGTTTTCTACATCAAGTGTCAATTTCATTTAGCTTCTCCTTGTGTTCTTTTAAATACTGCATTGCTCGTTGCAATACCTCTTCACTATCGTCAAACCCACCCAATGATCTGTTACATTTGTGGCATAACCATCCCCTAAATGTGTCAGTATCATGGCAATGATCAATTACCCACGCCCCATTTTTCATATTGCCCTTGCCAGCAACAGAGTCTTCACCCTGTAAACATATTGGCAGGTATGATCTTTACCCGGCATTCCATACTGTTGTCTTAGTGCGTTACGAACCTTTCCTAGTTCTGTATTACACTTTTTACATTCAGGACGCAAGTAGTTTGCGCCGGAGTGCCAGCTAAAAGCTGAGAAGGGTAAATGCTTTTTACATTTATTGCACGTCTTGCCGTCCCCCTCAACGAGATCATAGTCTTCAAGGTCAAACAGGAGTTGCTGTATCATACCATGTACCTGCCTGTACGGTAGTCAAGTTCACAGTGAACGACACCATGCCAACCACTTAACTTGTTCTTCACTACGTTCAGGTGACGCTGCAAATCCTCAACGCTGGGGTCATCGTCCTGCTTGGCTGGGTTCTTTGCGATCAGGATCATCAGGTCAGCTTCTGCTGCCTTGCCTGTGCGTGACCCTTCCATCATTGCCTGATTGAGAATGACCTTGCCCTCTGCCTCTGCAGAAAGCTGTGACATATAAAACACAGCACATTCGTACTGCTTGGCAATCATACGTGCATGGATTGCGTTAGCCTTGAGTGCTTCATCAGGACGAGCAAAGCCACCCTGCCGTGCAAACTTATCGCCCATGTCAAGAAGAATGACATCGGGCTTGTATGTCTTACAAACCGACTCAACCCACGACATGTCACGCCCTGTGGCATCCTTAATCCTAATACGCTCTTTGATGGGGGCGTACAGATCACGTGCCTTACTAGGGTTAGCCTTAACCTCACGCATGGTCATGCCTGTGGCTGCTGTCAGATAACGTGCGCCAACACGGTGACTGCCCTCTTCGTTACAGAGAATGATGCAGTTAGCACCCTGTGCTGCCATACCACCGGGCTGGCAATCAAGCTGGCATGGAACGATGTCTTGCCAGTGTTGGGCCTTGCGCCAATCTCAATCAGGTGTCCAGCATTGACGCCTTCCACATGCCCTGCAAGCGTAGGAATGTTGAACGTCCAACGTGCCTCAAGATCGTTCTTGGTCAGCAGCGTGTCGATGTCAATGTCATCCCACTCCACGTTCATGTCAGGCAGGAAGTCATCGTTGTACTGCTCAAGCAGCCGTCTCAGCGACTCCAAACTACTCTGATCACCGTTGACATACTCAAACCCCAACTCAGCAATGTCGGTGCCTACAACCTGCTGGAACAGCTTTGACAGCACTTCCTGTGCCACGTCGCTGCCCATTGGGCTTTCCTTCTTGATGTTACTGAACAGAGAGCCGTAGGCCATCTTCTGTGCCGTACTCAGTGTAGGGTTGCTCGACAGGAACAACGCCTCGACTTCTTCTGGTGTTACAGAGCGACCATAGCGATCCATAGCCAAGTCAATGGTCTTCTTGATCTTGCGGTTCTCTACATTGAACAGCCGGTCAGGACACTTTGCGCCACGATGTCCATCGTAGAACTCCTTGTCCATCAGGCTTCTGATAATTGACAATTCCATTTAGTCTTCTCCTTTGTCTTTGAACATGTGCAGCTTCTGCACGTCCACGGGGTTACGGTATTTTATGTCGTCATTCAAGCGCAGCACTTTTACGTTAGGTACGTAGCCACGCAATTCGTTGGCGTATTGAAGTGTCTTTGGCAAAGCATCGGGGTCTAGTGCCATGACGGCTGTCGAGAACTGCGAGAGATACCCTTTATGCGATTCAGAAAGGGAAGTCCCAAGAATCGCAACCCCGACAAAGGAATCGTACTCACCAACAACGACTGCACTCACGCAGTCCTCAACAACCACAGCGACATTACCACGTCCGTGAACAAATGGCAAGCCACTATTTCCATATCTTTTCCATTTAGGTAGCTTACGACCTAAAGCACGTCCTGTCGCATCTGCTGGTGTATTAGCGTGATAGCACACGAACACAGCCCTATGCTCTTTGACATCGTACATAAGATTGTCTGGATCAATGCCCCACTGATCTGCGAAATCAAGCACAGCACTACGATTGTCATGTGGTACGATAAACTCAGGTAGAACAAAATCATTTGTCACACCTGTGACAGTTTTCATCCTACGGATATCGTCTACAGACAGCTTCACACGAACAGAACCACCAACACTACACGAGGCTTTGTAGCAGTTCCACAACAGAGACCCCATGTTATTCGTAGCAGTGAATGTCTTGTACGACTTACAGACAGGACAGTTAAGCCTACGAGACTCACCACTGGCAATGTCTAAGTCCTCTACAAATGTGCGTACATCCATTACATATCTCCATTATATATGTTTATATATAGTCCGTTGGGCAATCACGATGTTTAAATACCATGATTTTTCCTTGCTGTCAACGCCAAATCAGCACTCGTAAAAGTGTTTTTCATGTATGGCTTCACACTCTGTGGGTTAGCATGTCCTGTAACCGACATGATTTGTGCCATACCGACACCAGCATCGACCATCTCCGTTGTGCCAGTTCGCCGCAGGCAGATAGCCGCAGTTCTTCGGGTAGGCCAGCCTCGCGCATGATCCTACGTGCCACTTTAGGTAAACGATGTAATGTATACGGCTGATATACACCACGAATAGGCAGGGTCATTGGTGCAACGTAGGGTTGAAAGCCAAAGTCGTCCTTCTGCTGCGACAGCATGTCCAACAAGTCGTCGGATATAGGCAAGAACACCTCTGCTCTACGCTTTGACTGCTCAATATGTACACGAGCCTTATCAAAATGTAAAGAATCCCACTGTAGCATCCTCATGTCACCTAGACGCTGGCACCACTCGTATGCCATCTGTGCGATTAAACCCACATTGCGGGTGCTGTAGTCGCTGTAAGCGGTGTTCAGGAAGGTCTGTACCTGTTCCTTAGTCCACACCGTCCTACGGGGCTTTACAGAGCGTTTCTTGACCGCCAAGAATGGATTCACCAGTGCCATCTCCATATTCAATCCGTGATTAAATAGAATGCGGGAAGAAGACAGCACGTGATTGGCAATCTGTACGCCCCTCTCACACCACTGATTGTATGCCAGCTTGACAAGTCGGGATGACACTTTGTCGCATTGCCTATCCCGAATTGCTTTGCCGTCGATCACCGTGTCGAGCATAATACCAATATGGTATTGATACTGTTTCTTAGTTTCATCCCGCAAGTTATTGAACTCATAGGATTTATAGTAGTCGGCGGCTAGGTCTGTAGTTATCAGGCTTTTGCTTTGGCGTGACATAAAACTCTCCATTCTCTCTCTGCTTGTCTGTACGGATGGCGTGGCAGTTAGCACAAACCACTTGACACTTCCGCATCTCTCGTTTGATTTTAACCAGCGACGATCCGGCCAGTGCCGATACCGTGCTAACCTTTTGGTCAGGATCAAGGTGATCAAAATGCAATGCGGCAGGATGTCCCTTGTACCCACAGTCGGCACAACCCAGCATCATCTTGACACGTTTGATGAATGCTCTGTTGAATCGGCTTCTCTGCACACCGTAGTCATACAGGTAACTTTTCTTGTTGTAGAACGCTTTCTCACTGAGCCATCGTTCCCGCACGTTACCTTTAACGTCCGTTGTGTACTCGTAGAACACCGCACCGTCACTGGATCGGACATCCCCCGTTTAAGGGGGAGTCCTAGTTCCTCACGCTGCTTTATCGTAAGATACTTGTTTGGCATTATGCTGCCACCAGTTCACGAAACTGCGGAGTATTGATCCAGCCAGCCACGTCCTGCTCACGCTTCCATAGGCTCTGTGCTTGCGTGTCATTGCCTGTGCGGCGAAGTGCAAAGCCATTAGTGTCTACATTCAATGGGTTAGCATAGCTAGTGAATGCAGAATATAAAGCCCACACATTGCGACCACGTGTCACAGTCTCGTGATTATACAAGCTGAACATCTTCTCTGCCTTCTCGTCAGACATGATGGACTTGAGCATGGCACTCACATCAATCGTGTACAGCTTTGTTTCTGCCCACTGCTGATATGTGTCTGCCGTGTTGTTGAAGTCCTGAATGGTATGCTCCAGTTCACCAATGAACCGCTCCAAGTCAAAGTTAGTCGTGTTCTTACGTTTGATCTTGTCGTAGTCGCCAGTGATCATGCCATTCGTACAGAAGAAGTCGATGGCCCCGTAGTACACCTGATTGGAACAGCTACCGTCGATGCCGTGCAGGGCAATGAGACGAGGCGCAATGGTAGTCGTGTGCTTGTCCGTGACAATCTTACGCAGGACGTTGGGCATAACCATCTCCATCATCACCCACGCATTGTTACGTGCAGTGCTGAACTTGAGATTCATGCTGTCGCACACCTCTTCACCGAGATGCTCTGACACAGCATTGTGCGCACGAGTAAAGAAGTCACCGTGGCTGGCACATTTGAACTTCTTACCAACGATACCAAGGTACTCCCCTGTGTTGCCGTTGATGACGTACTTGGACTTGTGGAAGTTGGTGTCCTCGTAGACCACAGGAAAGTTGATGTGATCAGGGATAAGTTCTTCGGCTGTAAAATCTAGCGGCATATTTTTTCTCCTTTGCATTTGTCACACCTGTGACAGTTGAAACCCTCATGGGCAAGTGATGCTCTGTTATACAACAAAGCGTAGGTAATGTCAAGTCAGTCCCACCTGTAAAATACGTGGTCTCCGATTTGCACAGTCTTTGTTTTAGTCTCTGCCCATTCGGGCAGGACATACGTTGCATGATAATGCGTGGCACCCTCAACAAAGTCACCAAGATTGCCGTTGTATACGCCTGTAGCAATCAACATGGCGATCTCCCATGCTTCGGTGTCTTTTGTGTTATCTGATTTGCCATCACAGTACCAGCTAAACTGACAACGATGCCGTACAGGAAAGTCAGGTTTCCATGAATATGTTGGGCCTTGATAGACCACATCACACACGTCATCAGGATATCGGTCATCCCGCACACGGTTCATCACCACTTGGGCTACCGCAACCTGCCCAACAAAGGGCTGGTCACGGGCCTCATGGTAGATGTTAAGCGCGAGGCATACAAGTGCTTCTGCAAACATCAGTCGTCATCCCCCCTGTGTTCTGCCAGAACCCAATCTGTATAATGCATAGGTCTGCCATCATCGTCCAATTTTGGTGCAAACTTCAGGATGCGCTGCAATTCTATTTGCAAATTCTCCAGATGTTTGACATCTGACAGCCATAGATCGTGGCAATCCCAGATTGTATGTAACATATCACGCAGTTTGTTGTGTGAGTTCAGCAAGTCCATACGCTGTGCTTGTGTAAGCAAGTATGGCTTGTCCATGTCTAGTTTTTCCATTGTCATTCTCCTCTCAATCACAAGATTCCAAGCGGGTAATTACGGCCACCCACACATGCCGTTTATTGTCGTAGAAAGCAGGGCCATCCAGCCGTGTGTCATACCCTATAGGGTGATATCCACGGTAGTAGTCCTCGACCTTCTGTGCCAGAATGTCTGGATCACGATGCGTTATCTCAACACGTATTGTCTTAGTCATGCGGCACTCCTCATCCACTCAGGCATCTCACGGCCCTTGTTATACCTAGCGAATCGCATCTTGTCAACAATATAAAATGACCGATACGCAGTGATAGGCCAATACTCTTCCGTCTTGCAGTCATCATGTCCACTGAAACACTGCGGATGCTTCGTCACGCCACCAGCGGCAGACCACGGCATAAACTGTCGGCAGTTGAGCAGTGCTTCTCTATGCTTGGACGCGCCATGTATCTTGTCGTATCTGTATGTGTACTCCTTCAACATGGCGTCGTACAACTGCCAAGCAAACGTGTAGTTGGAACGGTTGCGCTTTGCCCACAGCGTACACGGATGTTTCTGATGTACAGGCTTGTACAATCCATACTCCTCCGCAACGTCAGGGCGATGATGCCACACAGCCGTGCATAGCATCTGTGCCTCTTCCAATGGCATCTTGACAACGTGCTGGTCACACAATGACTTGGCGATGTCCGCTGGCGTGTCTTCAATCAGAAACCTATTCATATGGCACCCCCATTACATAATCTTCACAGGCCATCTCTGCCTGTTCTTCTGTCTTGAACTCGCCCAGACGGAACGATGTTGAACCATCCCATGCCTGTGCGGCGTAGTTATCATGCGCCAGTGCATAGACATGTGCGAGGCGGTTTTCGTAGTCACTGTGTCCGTAGTATGTGGATAGCTTAGTCATGGTTCACCTCCCGCAAGAACCAGCTTGCACTCATATCGGTTGTCCACTCACCGTCCCTCTCGACGCACCGATACACCACACAGACAATCTGGCTAGTGTCCTCGTCTATCCACACGTTGAGGTCAAACATGGCCTCGCCAATGCTGGTGCCATACCAATCTTGCTGTAGTCTCCAGCCCAATCTGGCAAGACAACGTGGTCAAAGAAGGCAGTCAGATAGCCCTTCTCGTAGTCAGACAAGGCCAGTTCAAATCCAGTATGTTCATTCATGCTCACCTCCATTGCCTCTGCCAAGCCCACCGAAATACTGCGGCCTACGCTTGGCTGTTTCAAACACACCTGCCGTGATGAAGATGCCAGCAATCAGCATGGCATGGGCAATGGCACTGATGCCAAAGGCAACGACACTGCCCACCCACATGCTGAAGATGATACACACATCCATGCCAGCACCTGCATCACCATGTGCCGTGTGTTCATGTCGGGGATGTTGGACAGCGGGTTGTACCGCCAATCCATCACCATTTTCCAGATGTTGCTCATTACTCATTCTCCTTTGTCACACCTGTGACAGTTAAGCACTCTTCAACCTTGACCGGCCACCACCCTCTGCAAAGGTGGCGTTCTGCCGGTACTGCTTGTCACGACGCTGGGCCGCACGTGCAATCTTCCACGGCTTATCACGCCGCTTGGCTGGTTGCTTACGAGCCAGACGTTTCACCTGATTCATGTTTCCGTGCATTCGTCTTCTCCTTCTCTCTGTTATACGAACCCTTGCCCTTCTTGGGTGGTACCACCTGCGCACGGCGACGGTTCTGTGCCATTGCACGTGCTACAGGATTAGCTGGTCTGATCTTCATGCGTTGCCCACATGCTAGGTCTAGCATCAATAATGCCCATCGTTGTTACCTTTGCTTCTACCACAGATTCCTGTGTCTTGGCAAATACAAATGTATCATTCTTGTATGGGTTGTATGTCACCTGCTTTGCCTTGGGCCATATGGCACGGCCGTTGCGGTGACTGAAATAGCCCACAACAAATGCGTGTACATTCTTCCTGCCCTCTTGCCTCACCTTTCTCTGCCCTGCCTTGCGGATGACAAACTTGGGGTCAGCCAGTGTCAGAGCCAGCTTGTGTGCAATGACACGTCCTGTCTTGCAGGACATTACAGAGTAACACTTCTTGTGCAGGTTCCAGTAAACACGCACCTTCTCATTTTCTTTGATCATAACCTTCTCCTTTGTCACAGGTGTGACACTTATCCGACTACAAAACCACTGTCGTCATGCACTGCACTACCCTTGGCATACAACGCAGACACCACACCCTGCGGCTCAAGAAAGCGCAGGTCACTGTCATCACCATCGACCACATCCATGCCCATGAAATGCTTGGGTATCTGTGTGCGATAGCGGAACACTACAGCCAAACGCATACCCATGTCAATAGCAGTCTGCGCAAAACGCTGATACTCTGGCACACCACTGTAGCTGAACGTCAGGTCATAGATAGACGTGTCAGGAATAAGGCGGTTGGGTATCTTGGTGTAGTCATAGAACTGCACCTCATACGTACGATTGAAGAACACCATGTCATCCCATATCTTGAGTTCCCACCGAATGTCGGTAGTGCCATTGAGCCTGACAGCACACTTGTAGTCGTGCTTGCGACAATACTTGGCGTGTGTCTCAATCTCTCGCATGAGCATGGCCTTGAAGTCATCCCAATACTGCAACAGGAATAGTGTCTTGCGTAGGCGCGACATCTGGACAGATGACATGGCACCACGTCCTGCCGTGTTGAGACAGGCGTCACCACACCCAGCGGCTTTGTACATGGCGCACATATTGACGCCGCTAGTCTCTGCCGGTGATCCATACAGGACTGCCGTGCGGGTGCCGTACTTCTCACCCTTGACAGTCTTGGGGTTGTCAATGTTCAACAGCTTTTTGGGAAACTCGCTGAACCACTTGGTATACTTGGGGTCGGCGAGTATTTGCGCATGAACGAAAGCAGGAACTTTGGACAGGTCATAGATAATCATAGTGGCCTCACAGGTTAGAGTTGGTGAGCAGTTTAGCGACATACTCAGGTCGGAGCGCGGCATTTCGCAATTGCTGGCGGTGCCGGTACGCCAAAGTGTCACAGGTGTGACAGTTTACCGTGCCTCATGGATAACAAAATCGTTACCGTTCTTGGACACGATACGATACAGGTTATGGAACGGCGCAAACGATGTGCTTGTGTTGCGCTTGCCATAATACCTGATGTGCTTGCCATCATTCACCTGCAAGAACAGGCCATTGGCAGACGGGCCAACGTAGTATTTGCCCCGCTTGTTGAAGTCTCGCTCATTGAGGCGGTCAATAGCTGGCTTGCGGCCAGCGATAGCGTTGATGATGTTAGTCGCTTTTACTTTGATAAACATGGCATTTTCTCCTTTGTTACAGTTGCCATTCATTGTGCTGATACCATACCACACACAATTCCTTATGTCAAACGGCTCTCCGCTTGACGTTGATCTGCCAGACGCGCCGCTTCAAGAAACGCATCCATCCACTGCCCATTGTTCTTCGCCCATATCTTCTTGAACGAATGCCAGTCAATAGGCTCACAGCACCCCACACAATCCAGCTTGTGTTCTTCGTACACGGACATGCGGAATCTTGCATCGTTGTCAGTCATTGTCATCTCCTACAAACAGTGGACGCATCTCTTGGTAAATGACATTAAAGGCATTCACCTCGTACTGCCAGCACTCATAGAAGCTGGAGTCATCCTCAAATGGCGTCTGCCCAGAACAGTGCATCTCCCACTTTTTTGCAATGTTCTCCATCTTCTCCAGAATGTTGCCACCCATGACACTTCTCGCCGTGTCAAAGTCCATGTCCATTTGATATGCAGCAGGTATACGAAACATATTCACTCTCCTTTTGTCACACCTGTGACACTTTGTGGTTTGCGATGCGTCACGCGCCTCATCTAAAGACTTCACATACTTGAACCATGTGGTGCCGGTCTTGCGTACCTTCCAGCGTATGCCAGCTACAGTACGTGCTACACCAATGATCGGGGTTACAGCGTAGCCACCCTCTGCGATGTACCAGCGTTGCCTACTTTCTTGAGCATGTCGTCACCTCGTCTCTGACTGTGACTACACAATGCCACAGTCTAATTCTTATGTCAACTGTCTTTTTTTGTCACACCTGTGACACTTTCATCTTCCCTGTAGATATCCAGACCAGCATCAAGCCGCATCTGCTCACCGGCAAACACCATGTACCAATGTTCGGCGGCACGTTCCATGTAGCCATTCTCCTCGCAGTATATAGCACGACGCTCACGACTGTCAAGCTGCGCCACTGTTGGCATAGAAGCAAACGGATAATAATTCTTTTTCATTTCTTTGCTCCCATTGTACACAGAATGAACAAAGCAAACCCCATGAAGATCAGACCGATTGCCTCAGACATCGACAGCACACCGTAGATAAACTTCGGGTCAGTCGTCTCCGTAAAGAACAGATGGCAAGCCAGTGTCCAGTACGACAGCACCACGGCTGATTTGAATGTGAATGCAAGCATTATTTCCACTCCTCAATGTTTGTCACAGGTGTGACACTTTTTTTGCGGCGCATCTCTGCCAGACGTTGCTCGGCACGATACAGCCAAGACCTGCGCCATTCATCCTGCTTTGCCTCGGCATACGCCTTGAAGTTTTGACCGGACATCATCACACCTTCCCGCAGGATAGGGTATACCTTGGCGTCCCTCACACGCGATGGATCATGCGCCACACGCTCACACGTGCCAGCAGATCGTAGCCGTGCGCTTGCGATAGGCACGATGCGGTCATTCTCAAATGCTTTCATGTTTTTACTCCTCTTAGCAGGTTGCCTCACGCTCGGCAATGTTCGCTTCAAAGCGTTGTTGCCTATGGCGCAGGATAAGGCGGATGGTTGCCAGCTTGAACGGCGTCAGGCTGGAGTGCATGTCAGACGACACGCTGATGTCTACCAGTGCCGATGTCGGCAGCTTTGAACAACGATTGTAATAGCTACGAGCCATGTTTTAACTCCGTTTTGAAAGTGTCACAGGTGTGACAGTTCGGTTGAAAAACTCTGTAATTCAGATTGTCCTTAAAGGTACCACACCCCAACCCTTATGTCAAACGTGCCACAGCACACCACACCCCACGCCCC
>FUIF01001724.1_pt1 | contig 14668 bp, 19 predicted proteins | sample 1003461 | NCBI WGS metagenome assembly FUIF01 (sample SAMEA80401918, study PRJEB19352) | marine metagenome | reverse complement strand
GGAGATGCCATCGATGCAGCCAGGGCCTATGCCAAAACCGCGACAGATCCGGATGCTCAGAGAATTATTTCAGAGGGGGCCGAGAAGGTTGCAGGCCGTATCTATTCTTCGGATCGAGCGAAGGAAGTTGCCGAACGGGTTAGGCATAATGCCGCCAAGGCTGAGAAGATCACGAAGGGTGAAACATTCCTCTCTAAGAGAATGACCGATGTGCAGAGAAAGGAGGCCGCTCGACGAGCCTTGAACCAGAACCTAAAGGAGTTTACTTCGGACTTGGTGACTGCCTCCGTTATGGCATATAAGTTGAAGATGCCGATCAGGAATATTTCACAGACGTTCTCGATTGGTTCAACGTTTATCGGTTCCGATTATATTTGTCGTGGGTGGAAGATGCTCGGGGATACGGAACAGGCCACGGAGTTTGCGATGAAAGCTCAGAACCTTGGGATCGTAAGGCCTCGGGAATATCTGGGGGATAGCCGACCGGTTGTGCACCAGAAGATTAAAGAGTTGAATGCCTTCGGTATGAAGCCTTTCTATGAATCCGATACGCATACCAGATTGGCAATGGCTTGGGCCACTAGCGAGAAGTTCCAGGACGGCCTTCGAATGGTAGCTGATAAAGAGATGGACCTGGACGGTTTCGTTAAGTTCCTGAATGTCCATCGGTTAAACGAAGTCGATCAGGAGCAATTCGTCAAGATGGTTTCGTCCGGACAGATGCGATCTGCTGAGGCATTGATCATGCGGAAGTCTGTTCAAATGACGATGTTCGAATACGATCTGTTAGATAAACCGGAAGGTCTGACCTATGGTGTCGGGGCTGTCTTCGGTAAGTTCGGAACGTACTCTTCGCAGTACCTTGCGTACGTTAAACGGATGGCTACGACTGGATCGAAAGCTGAACAGGCTTCCTTCCTTACGAAGCTATGTGCTGCGACGTACGGAGTCTCCATGATCTACTCTGATCTACTGGGGATCGATCATATCTCTCCGACTCCCTGGAACGTGATGGCGTTCGGTGGCGCCCCCCTATGGAGTGCCAGTGTTTCCGTCATGGACGATCTACAGAATGACCGGCTCACTCCGAAGTCAACGATCAGGGACATGAGTATCCTGTTCCCTTACTACGGGGAAGCCCGGAGTATCTACAAGGGAGTGCAGGAAATTGATGAGGCGCAGTATCGTGACGCTATGGTTCGAATGCTCGGAGCTACTCCGACAGAGGAGACTAAGTTCGAGCAGATAAAAAGTATTTTTTAAATAAAAAAGGGAGCCCGTCGAGGCTCCCTTTCTTTTAATCAAGTTGATCTAAGATATAATCTTTCAAGCCAACAGTCATTAAGACAATGAAGTGGGCCACCGGTAGGACCGGCCAGATCGGTAGGGTTAAGAGCTTGAAGCGTTTCGCCCAACCGAAGAGATTACCGGCCACGATCAGACCGGCCGCGAGATAGAGCCCGATCAACCAGACCGCGCCAACGATTGCTAAGATGTTATAGAGCATACATCCTCCTTAATTTATCCGAGGTGAGTCTGAATACGTGAACGTCCCCTGTCTTGAGGCGTACCTCAAAATGGATTGTTCCGAACTTAGACATCCGACATCTAACTATATCAAAGGCTTTATCCGGAATCCGGTGACCTCTAATATCTGTCCACATGCGTACCCTACCGGTATTTCGCCACGGCTGTTGCTGTATCAAAGCTTTCGATTGCTTCCGCATACGGTAGGCATAATTTCGCAGGGCGTCTTTCGTGCATCCTGAGAGTTCCGCGAGGTCTGCGTAAGTCCGGGGTATATCTCCCTGATACTCACGGAAGAACTGCCCCACGGTGGAGCGTTTCGCGATAGCCTTACTCTTCGGCCCCCTCTTCATGGGGATATTCCAATGCCGGGCCCACCGAAGAATCGTATTTCGATGACAGCCGACAAAGTTAGCGATCTCACCTACCGTTTCGAAGTGCTCGAATAGCGTGACTAGCTGAGATTTCGTAAAAAGAATGCTTGAATCGCGCACTTCGGACCCTCCACTTTCCACAAGATATCTTCATTCCTGACATACCCGGGACTACAGAACTGGCACTGCTCTCCGTAACAAGGGGCCTGAGCGATAGGACACACTGCGTTGTACATTGCGGTGTTCAATTTCTCCAGTTCCCGTTCAGCCTCTTCTTTCGCCCAGAACTCCGAGATCAGGAGCTTCTCATTCCCCTGTTGAATCATCGAGTACCTCCTTTATGGCGTCGGCCATGTCAATATCGTAGAGAGAACCAAGTTGGACAAGTCTTTTGAAAGCGTCTCCCCACCGCTTCCGAAGTAACTCTTCGGAGACCATAGGCCCGGAGGCGGTTTCAATCAGGCGGAATAAGGCATTCGCCGCGTTGGCCACCCTGTTCAGGTTCGCCTCTGGGAGGTAAGTTTCTACCGCCTCGATGTTCTCAATCTTATTCTGAATCAACTCTTTAGTCATTAACAACTCCTTTTTGTATAACCGGACCCTTTAAAGAATCCAGCGCCGAATGTCCACTTTCTCTTCAACTGCCCCCCTGGACAGCACGGGCTCTTAGGCTCCGTTTTTAGGAACTCTTCGAGATCCTCGTGGGTACAGAACTTCGAGTATTCTTTACCACATTTCGTACATTCAAGATAAAACTCTTTACGCAATGTGAGCCTCCCATTCTTTTACGGAATGAAGATGATCCGTCACCTTCCCTCCAGAGATAACCAGAACGGTCGGTACGTGGCTGACCCCGAACATCTGAGCCTTGAACATACCCTCGTCTGTGCTACAGTTAACCAGCTCGTAGTTTACGGAGCTGTTCTCGACAGCCTCCTTCAGAGGGGGGCAGTTGGGGCACTGTTCCATGGTGAAGAGAAGGTAGCTCTTAGGTTCGGCCTTCTCTTTCACGGGCTCCATGAACTCCTTGCGGACTTTGAACTCAGCGGCCTTACCCTTGTTCCAGTTCTTCGTTGCACGGTAGTATCCGACGATCCGACTGTAGACTTCGGTCTCGCTGGAGCAGTAAGGGCAGGACTGGTGCTCCCCTTCGATGTAGCCACAGCCCGGACAGATCGAATAAGTCGGCGAGATCGTGAAGTACGGAAGTCGGTAGCTATGGCAGATAGCCTTGACTAACTCCTTGCAGTTCCTCCAGTCCTTGATCGATTCTCCCAGGAAGCCATGGAACACGGTCCCCCCAGTGTACTGGGTCTGGAGGTTGTCCTGCAGATCAAGCGCTTCGAAGATGTCTGCGGTCGAATCCACGGGAAGCTGACTCGAGTTCGTGTAGAACGGGGCGGTTTCTGATCCGGCCGTTATGATTTCCGGGTAGTGCTTCTTGTCGTGCAGGGCCAGACGGTAGCTTGTACTTTCCGCCGGTGTGGCTTCCAAATTGTACAGGTCACCTGTCTTCTCCTGATAATCAGCGAGCTTGTTCCGCATGAAGGTTAGGACTTCTGAAGCGAACGCCTGCCCTTCTTCTGTCGTCAGATCCTTCTCGAGGAAATTCAGACAGCACTCGTTCATGCCTACGATTCCGATGGTAGAGAAGTGGTTGTTCAGGTGCTTCAAGTAGTGCTTCGTGTAGGGGAACAGCCCCTTAGCCATAAGCCCTTCGACTGCCGCTCTCTTCATCTGGAGAGATTCGGAGGCTAAGTCCATTGTATCTCCGAGGTCTTTGAAAAACCGTTTTTTGAAACTCGTTCTGTAGCCGAGTCTCGGAAGGTTAATCGTAACTACCCCTATCGAACCGGTGAACTCGTCAGAACCGAACAGACCGCCTCCTCTTTTGCGAAGTTCCCGCTTATCCAACTGGAGACGACAGCACATAGAGCGTACATCTTCCGGGTTCAGGTCGGAATTAACGAAGTTCTGGAAGTAGGGTGTGCCGTACTTCGCTGTCATTTCGAAGAGAAGTTGGGCATTCTCCGATTCATAGTCGAAGTCTTCCGTCAAATTATACGTTGGTATCGGATAGGCAAAGCCCCGACCATTTGCGTCCCCTTCCAACATTAGCTCGATGAAGACTTTGTTGATCAAGTCAGCCTCTTTCTGACAGTCTCCGTAAGTGAAGTCCTCCTCCTGCCCCCCTACGATAGCGAGGCGGTTCCGGAGGTCAACCGGGATCACCCAATCGAGAGTGATGTTCGAGAAGGGGGCCTGGGATCCCCAACGAGACGGAGTATTTATGCCGAAGATAAAGTTCTGCAGGCACTGCCGTACTTCCTTCTCGGAAAGGTTATCGACCTTTACGAAGGGGGCCAGATAGGTATCGAAACTGGCCAGTGCCTGGGCTCCGGCCCATTCGTTCTGCATAACCCCTAAGAAGTTTACGATCTGGGCGACCAACGTGGAGAGGTGCTTCGGAGGGGCTGATGTTATTTTTGTTTCGACACCACCCAGACCTTCCGTTATTAGCTGCCTGATGGACCAGCCGGCGCAGTAGCCGGAGAGCATGGAGAGATCGTGGATATGGATAGCGCCAGATCTGTGGGCCTCTGCAATCTCTTCGGTGTAGACTTTGGAGAGCCAGTAGTTCGCCGTCGCTGCACCTGAGTTATGGAGGATTAAGCCTCCGAGGGAGAAGTTAACGTTGGCGTTTTCGTGGACGCGCCAATCTTTATCTCCGAGATAGTTGTCTATAATTTCGTTTGTATTCATTGAGCCTCCTTAAAAGCTATTAGTTTGGAGCGAGTGGAAGAACCCTCCCCTTCGACGTATTCCCCGCGAGTAGTTAGCTCGACAAGGAACTGTTCGATTTCGCCTGTCCGGAATCCATGGACTCTGGCCAGCTGTGTCTTTGAGATTCCCCGAGGTGAGGCCTCACGGATAATCCTCTGGAATTTAAAGAACTTCCCGTTCTCCTGGGTCTCGATGTTCACGTCCTCGACCAGATTAAGGGAGGTCCGGTTCGTGTACTCGATAATCTTTCGAGCTGTTTCGAAATCTTCGAGGGTAATCTCCTTAACCAGATCGTAACGCTGTACGGCCAGGATCGTGGCGAGCTTCAAGATAATGTCGGATTTACGACCGTCCCGGTGGTCGGTCCGTTTCTCTTTAATCTTGTTTCGTTTATCGATGGCGTCAACGCGATACCATTCTTTGTATGCATCGTAAGCTTCCTCGGTCAGTTTGTAGGTTCCCCTCTTGAACTGGTATATCCAGCGCAAGCGGTCGGCTAACTCCTGACGTTCCGGACCTTCGGAGGGGTAGAACGGTACGGGGATTACCCGGGTCGTCGCTTCCTCCTGAACGACCGTACATCGAGACATGAAGCCTCCTCCGAACGCTGTCTCAGGTATCGAGTTCTTGAATGCATCAGGTGTCGTACACCCGAACAGGGTGGCGAAAATGCGTGAGATCTTCTGCCCCCCTCTGGCGATTGTGCCATCGGTGTCTTCGTCCTTGCAATCGTAGAAGTCTGTGATCCTATCGATCAGCGTCTGATTATACTGGGCCTTCGATATGAAAACCGAAAGTTCGGAGATACGCATGATAAGGTTGGCGTCTCCTTCGATCTCGCCGTGGTCCTCTGTCGTTGCCGTCCGATTCTTCATAGCTTCGAAGAGCTGTTCCGGTGTAGCCTTACCGCGAACGGGGACCGGCTTCTCCGTCGCCCTAACTGCTTCGTTCGGTATCGAATCCCACATAACGTTCTCGACTTTATCGAAACGGGCCAAGGCTGTCGACTTATGGCACACAGCCGGCGGGGCTACAATAATCACGTAGAAGTTGGGAAACAGGCCGTCACCAAAGTGCATCTTGATAGAGCGCTTCAAGGTGGCTGAGATTCCATGGACAGCTGTCCAGAACGTTATTAGGTTTGTAGTCTCAAAGCCCAGGGTGTATGCATGGAAGTCGTCGATGAATCCGTTACGCGGCCAGTTGTCTACTGTGAAGTGGTCAGCTGTGTATTCGGGATGCGTATCGTATTTCGACATATCGTGGTCTAATCGCCAAGGTATTGGCGGCTGATTAGGACTATACAATTATACCTCCTTTTGCGAAGAAGGCCACTATCGTACGATCACGGAGACCTAAGTCGTTGAAGCATTCACAGAGTTCATCAAGACTATCACTATAGTCGGCGATTTCATCCTCTGTGTATTCAAACGCGACAGCCGGGCAGAAGCAAGTATGCTCACTAAATGGTCCTTCAACATGAGAAGCGGTTAAGCATTTTGAGCAGATTCTCCACATAAAAACTCCTAATGTTTAGACGCTCCGATGACCTTAAAGGTCTTCTCGTCGAACGCGCCTTGCCTACCCCAATGTGTTCCCAACTCGAAGTCGACCGGGACACTAAAACGGTAGCCGTTGATTTCTATTTCATGACACATCAGCTTCTTGATTATGGGGAAGGCTATCGGTAGCTCCTCTTCCGGTATCTCGAAGATAATTTCGTCATGAACCTGTAATAAAAGTTTGGACTTAAGTCCTAACCTTTCGAACTCTTTATCGATTGCGATCATGATCGGAGTTACAAAGTCCGCCGCAGATCCCTGGATAGGCGAGTTCAATGCCTGTCGTAGAGTTTTCGCCAGTTCTCCATAGAGAGAGCGGACACGCCCGAAAGCGTTGATCGATAGACGCTCTGTTTCAGCGAGCTCCTGTACGGTATCGGTGAATACCTGAAAGTCCGGGTGATCAACGAAGTACTTACCGACTGCTTCCTTGAACTCCTTAAGAGTCAAGGGACATTCGGGAACCTTATTGATCACCTGAGCGTAGATTCCGTTGTCTGAGCCTCCGTAGAAGAGACGGCCGAACTGAATGATCTTCGATACCTTACGGAATGTCTGGAACATCGGGTCGTCCTTGCCGAGGCCGAAGAACGTCTTCGTATTCTCGTCGTGGATATTCAATCCTCTCTCAAGCTGTTCGATTAGAACCCGATCTTTCATCATACGCGCCCCGATGTTTACCTCAAGGTTTGAGAAGTCAGCCGACAGAATGACTGAGCCTTAGGTGCTCTAAAACAGGCACGGCATTTCTCTCCGACAGGTCCGGATGGAAGTTGCTGCAGGTTCGGTTTCTTGTATGACCATCGCCCCGTGGCTGTCCCGGTTACCAAGGCTTGAGCTCTGACTCGGCCGTCCTTCCAGGTGTTGAACTGGTAAAACGACGAGCGGAGTTTCTCAGCTTTGCTGTACTCCTGGACCGCAGCGATTGCCGACCTCGTTCTAATCAGCCCTTTGAGTTCCTCGTCGTGCTTCGCCAAGCGCCGTTTCATGTTCGCTATCTTATCAATCCGGGTATTTAGATTTATAGTATAGCGCACCATGGCAGAACTGTCAAGGGCTGACGCATTCGATTTCGTCTGGAGCGGGCTGTACCCTTTGAGGCGATATAACGGTTCGACATCGAGGAGAGCCTTTTTCTCTGTCAGCTCGAGATATTTCTTCGACATTTTCGATCGAGGTTTGACAGGAGTTCTCTCCTTCTCTGTCCGGATCACCCGTCGGATATCCTTACAAGCAGGACACTTCTGCTGTCTCGCATTAGGAACCTCTTGATTTTCGAAGAACTTCTTCGTTACCTTTCGACCACAGGTCGTACATTCGTATTGGTAATTGAAAGCCTTCGCGTCGTAGGTCGCGATCTCCTCAAGCAGTTCGTCCTTATCAAACGGAAGCTCCTCTCCGTAAATCCAATAGGCTTTATGTTTCGGTGAGTTCATGTTGAAGCTGTCCGGTAAGTCGAAATCCTTATAGAGTTTCTCGGTAACCTCCTTATAGTTCTCGTCGAGATACTTCTTCCATTCTCTCTCGGTATTCTTGTCGAGAAGGAATCCTTTCTCGTACATCTTGACGGATAACCGGGAAGCCTCCATCCCCTGATCCAAGAGAGCCGGCAGATTATCATACCGCTTATCGACCTTGAGGAACTCCATCTGCTTGAGCATAGAATTGTAGATCTGATGCAGGGCCACACAGTCCCGGCAGTTGTAGATACGCATCTCTTCCTGGTCAGTTTCCTGAATCGATTCCCCTTTTGAGATAAACGACTCTTTCCAGTAGGAGGTCTTACCGTGGACAGAGGAGATGAAGCCAATATTATGCGGGGCTTCCGGGTCTAGGACGTGGTGCATCACCATGGTGTCCATGAAGAAAGCCTTGAGTTGCATATTGTAACCGCGCTGTCGAAGGAGAGGGACGTCATATCCGACACCGTTCTGGAACATCAGCCGGCCGTTCGCGTAAATGTCGTCCAAGATTTCCTTTACCCGTTTCTCTTCAGAGTAGGACCAGTACCTCCTGCCCCCCTCCTTTAGGATTGGTATACAGATAGCGTCCTCTTCTGTCCAGGCAAATCCATGGACGAAGATGTCAGCGTATTCCAGGTTAAGGCCTGTACCTTCCAAGTCTCCTGCGAGAAGAGGATCTTCTTTCTTCCAGAAAGCGTAGAACTTCTCGACATCCTCTAAGGAGGGGGCCGTGATGAACCGTTCCTTCGGAACTTCCCAGCCATTGTAGTAGATGGAGATCGCTTTCCGAAGGTCGGCCAGTGCCCAGTAGGCTTTGGCTACAGCAGACTCGGCGAACATACGCATCGGTTCTTTTAGCTCGTTCGGATGGTACGTCGGAACTACCCAAGAACTTTTATATTTGAAGACTGAACCACGGTTCTTATTTACCTTACCTTCGATCTCAAAGAAGGGGAGGACCTTTGATCCGAGCGGAACGAAGACAGCGTCCTTATACTTCGAGGTTATGGCGAAGAACCGATGCGATCCTTTCCAGTAATCCATCTCGGTTTTGTAAGCGAACTCTATCTTGACGCCTTTCGGCACCCCGGCTTTCACCATGAGATGCCAAAAGAATCTACCGTAACCGTCCTTCAATTGTTTCTCGGGATCCCCGGGACGGGGATAGTCCGAAACGATTACGATGTCTTTCATTTAAGGAGTCCCTCCATATCGATCCACGGTAAAGCCTCGACAATCTCGTCCTTGATCTGCTGAGCGATCCATCGGATACCGTAATCGGCGTACTCTGAATCACGCATCTTAATGATGTGCGCCCACTCTCTGAGGTTCGTCGTTACGGTAAGGTATGTCGCTGTTCCGAGGGGGGCAGAGCGTCTGGCCCGGTCCTTAGACATACCAAGGGATCGGTTCTGCTGGATCTCTTCGAGACAGTCTTCGTAGAGGCCGTCTTCGTTGGTTAGGAGGTCTGAACCTGAACCTGCAACGTCAGACCAGTCAATGAATACCAATTCGTTATCGATACAGTAACGTGTTGATGCCTCGGTAACTGCAATATGCCGGTGTCGAATTAGCTCGCGGGAGACCGCAATATCGCAGGTGATTGAGAAGGTCAGGTTGATATGCTCTAGGACTGACGTATGCCCGAGCCTGATCATTTTGTTAAGGAAGTCTTTGTAACTGCCTACGGTCATCTTGTCATGGGACATATGTGAATTACGCCCGGCGAACTCAGCTACCCAACAGAGATTCTCGAACTGTTCCGATGTCCCATGTAGCAGAACGTTAGGTTTAATCTTTTTTAAGTTTCATAGTTAGTTTCCTTTCTTAAATCTTCGGCCAGTCTTTAGCATAAAGTAATGCCGCTTGATTGGGTAGATTGTCCAATCGTCTGGGCGGTAGCCGGAGATACGTTCTTTAGTTTCGGAGGGAGAGAGGCTCAAGATTTCGGCTATCTCCCAGAACGTTCCGTAATGAATGATGTTTTCCTTTCTGTTTCGTGCGGCAAAAAACTCCTGCCATGGAGGCCACTCGACAGGACCGGAGTAGGATGGGACCGCCTGATTCACATCTACCCCGGCCTGATTTATCCGAATGAACCCCGGGATTGAGGAGGTTCTACCTGTGTCAAACCCGGGCTTACCCATCAGATCACTTCGACAGAGCGATCAACGACGGACTGCATCTTGCCGGACATCTTGTTGAGCTCGTGCTTCATACGGACGCCGCCCACACGTTCCTCGAAACACTGGGCCACGACTTTTTCCGCACCGTCGTCGTCGGTGTCCAGGTCTTCGGGAAGGTTATCCACGCCGAAGTTCTTGACGTAGTCAACGTAGCGACCCATGAACATTTCTTCGGTAGACTTGGTGTCGCCGTCTTTGGGGAAGAAGATTCTGGCGGTAACCTTTTTCTTTTCCTCTACGGGATCGACCACTTCCTCCATGTCCAGCTCGTCGTCCTCGTCCATACCGATGTAGTCGATTACCTCGAGATAAAGCTCGACACCTTTCCGGCCGGTCCCGTAGATTCTACCGGTAGCCTTGAGGACTTCTACCTGGAGGTCCATTTCGGGGATGAGTCTTTCTTTGAAATCTGATGTTGCTGTGTTTCCAATCTTTGCCATAATTATTTTGCTCCTCTCGCCGCACTAACGGCGTCTTTCAATTTGGTGAATGTACAATTTTCGATCTTTGCAGGGAGACCGATTCGCGCTTTGGCTACCCTTCCTTTGTAAGGCTTCGTGTGAACGACGTACTTCTCGCTCGAGCCCCTCTTCTCGTATTCGTGGTACAGAACGAAGTCGAACTCGTAGAATACGTTATGCTTGAACGAACCCTGGAAGTTAGGGAGGATCTCGATCTTGTCCTCGTCTTCCTGATCGGTTCCTACTGCTTCGCCCATCGTCTGATGTGTATCATAAGGAAGGCTGTTCAGTGAACAGACGCAGTCCTGTATTCTGGAGCGAAGCAAGCCCCAATCTTGAAGCTGGAGTTTATGACCAACCTCTTCCTCAATCTCTTTAATCAAGAGCTCGTTCAGTTTTGTGATAGAATCCAGAACGATTGTATCGACGTTGTTGAAGTCTACAATCTGATTACCGTCTTCGTCCGCTATGATCTCTTTGTTCCGAGCGGCTTTGATGATGTACTGAATCGTGTCGTAGATTTCTACGTCATTCGATAGGGCTATCATCGGGAAGCCTTTTTCAGCCAGGGTCATGGTTCCCGACTCGGCCGCAATGATGAACGGTCGTGAGGCTGTGCCGGCGAGGTATGTTTTACCTGCTCCGGATTTACCCCAGCTTAGAACGTTCAGGTTCTCAGCGGCGTCAGCTGTCGTCGTTACAAAGGCCCCCAGGTTCTTCCCGAGTTTCTTCCTTCTTGCCATTTGTTTCTCCTTTCTCTTTCTGTTCAGGCGGGACCTGAACTACCCGTACCTGCCCGGTTGAATCGATTATCATGTTGATGCATTCGATATGTACCTGCAGGGCTTTGTTCCCTTCACCGACCTGTGCCATAGTTCCGTCCTTATTTAGGTAGGGAATGATCACAGTGGGCGACTCACGTCCTGTGCCGCAGACAGGGCACTTCCACTCCTTACCCGGTAGCCGATAAGGCTTAGGCTGAATCTGCATTTAATACTCCTTTATATTGTCAAAAGTTTTTAATACCGTTCGTTCATCGAGCCACGGGTCAATCGTTATGTTCGACGGCGGCTCTTTCTTCCCGTCAAAGTAATCTTTGAAGTGCGGGCATAATGTATAATACCCGCATTCTCTAAAATAGTCAAGGCATCCAGAGTAATTTACTGGAAAAATTGACCGGAGGTCTTCGACACCCTCTTCATAGCGGTCCAGAGAATCAGCTATCTGATCAGTCAGGTCGGCGTACCCGAGCAAGACGTCAGCGATCCGCTGTTCCGATGGTTGAATTAAGGGTGACCGAATAGCTTCCGCTTTAGCTCCCGCCACCAGAACCTTGGACGAGATAACGTCTGTCCGCCAGCCAAGGAGCCGCTCTCTGTCTGAGGGGGGCAGGTTCTGTCGCAGGGCGGCGTAGTACAGGACTGGTTGGGGTGAGTACATGTACTGCCGGAGCGCCGCAGACGCTCCCTTTTTAGTCGTTTTCGTGTCACGTATCCATATGCCATCAGGTGTCTCCATTAAGCTGTCTACCCGGATGGTCATGATGTAACCGTTCGGGAGTTCAAGCTTGTATTCCTTCTCGACCTCTTTGACGGAGCCGAGCTTGCGATCTTCGGTGCCGTACTGTTGACACCAAACCGTGAGTGAAACCTTCATGCGTTTCATCTCGTCTGAATCTTTTTCGTAGCCGTGGGCCAGTAGGATATCTCTACCTTTGGCGATCGTTTCGGTGAACGATGCGCCCTTATAGAAAAGTTCCTGGGCCTCATGGATAGCCGAGCCTAGATCGAGAGCGGACGTTTGCTCTTGGGGTTTGAATCCTAAGAGGTACTTGAACGCCCACTTACGACGACACAGCTGGAAAAGTTTCAACTGGGAATTACCAGCTGGTGACTCCCTGTTCTCTTTAATTTCTTCTGTCAATTATTCCTCCTTATTATACTCCTTATTGATGAAACGGTCAAGATACCATGCAGCTTTTTTCAGATCTTCCTCACCGTTTTTATTTCGGTAGCGACAGACATACTTTATCACATTGGCTAGGCGGAAGTCAAGAGCCTGATCTTCGATGAAGTCAATAACTTCTATCTTTCCCGATGTATAATGGGCCGGGTGGTTCACATTATCTTCTTCATCAAAGGATTTAGCCGATTCTTTTCGGGACAACATCTCCACTTTCAAAAGATTGTACCTTAGTCGACGGTTACTGGGTACGCATATTTTAGAGCAGTCGTCGAAAGGACACGCGTTGCAAGCGAAGTCTTTTATACAGCACAAGGCTTCACCGTCGGTGGCCTCGAAGAGCTCTACCATGGTTCTGATTCGAGCGGTTGGGAGCTTGCTTAAATCACAATCTTCAAAGTTCATAAGTACCTCCTGTGTACTCAAGGGTTGCGGTCGGGTTAAGGGTGACGTACGATTCACCATCCCAAACTTCTATTCGGTAGTCAAGGTGTGACAGGTCATGAGGTACGGGGTTGTCGGAATAGCAGAGACCTGTATCTCCCATGATTCCAAGACGGTCACCTTTGTTTACTGTTGCACCGAGGACTTTCTTGTCGTCGGTCTGCCAAAAGATTTTAGACAGGTGACTGTAGTGGGTACGGAATCCTCCAGGGTGCTCAACGATTATGTACTTGCCATAGGTCGAAGAGAATCCGAAGTCAACGATCGTCCCGTCCGCTGTCGTCCTGACGGTAGTATCGCCGTAGACTGCTGGAACCATGTCGATACCGTCTGTCCAGTTGTCACCGTTTATTGCGGACTCATCCCGGTATCCGTAACCTGAAGTTACTATGTGCCCCCCTTTGAATGGGGAACCGTAGGGGATCCTGTCGGTAAGTTCGAGCAACTCTCGAACGTCACCGACGGAGAGGTCCAGATTATCCGATGCGTCACGTAGAGATACCAAGAGATCAATTCGGTCCAGGGTCTCGGTTAAGGTTTCTTGGATTGCCTCTTTCTCTCTTTCGACCTGGGCATTTTTAGTTTCCAAGGCGACGACTTTCCGACGAGCGTCCTCGAGCTGTATCTCTGCGACCGATAAAGCTTCACTGCCCCCCTCGCTTGGGGAGGCGTAGAGCCCCGCGAATCCTAGGAGCGTGAAGATAACGAGGAGGCCGATTACGAAGTAGTGTATTAAGCGGGTCATTTATTTCCCTCCGGTACAATTTTGTACATTTTAGTGGATACAGGTAGACAACTAATGGTTACGCCACCATTTGTGGTAAAGAACGCCCACATTTTTTCGCCGAGGTACAGACCGGCACGTAGCACACCTATACTGCCGACTACTATTGTATCACCAGGTTTAAGGAACTGGTATCTAACTTCTTCCATACAGTAATCTGTGAGATAAGATAGCATACGAGGGCATCGGACAGTCCATGTATTACTACCGTGCCCGTATACTAACGAGTGGTTCCCTGAAGAATCGGAAGGGTTTCCTCTAGGATCGATACGTATACCATCTGGGATTGGGTGTAGTTTTTCCTGTTGTCGGAGGGTAGCTTTGAGTTCGTCTAAAAGGTCTTCGACCTCTTCGATTTTTCTTATTAGTTCTTTCTTTGACATGCTATTTTCTTCCTTTCTGTAGATAACGGGCGAGTTGGTAAAGGCTTATGATAAGTAAGCCTTCCCATTCGAAGTAGATGACGCAGAGAATATCTGCGACGATCTCTGTAATACAGCCTATTAAAAATCTTGGCATTCTTTAACTCCTTAAATGTTTCCGTTGACATGGAGACCATGCCAGATTGAATAAGCGATGACGACGTGACGAAATAGACGACGCCATCCCATGGTTGGATCTCGGGGAAGATCGTGGCGGTAATTCCGGTAATCCCAACCGCTTTTCCTGTTCTTTCGTCACTTCCTACCTCCTTCCATTATCGATCGAGCTCAGAGAGCTTCGAGATATCTATGTCCAGGTCAGCGATCAAGGTATCTAGTTCTTTCTTTAGGGTGTAGACTTTCCAATCTATTGTGTCGGCGACACCCATGTTGAATTCACGACGCCAGAAGCTATCGACTATCGAGCGGCGTAACCATCTGTAAGACTTAGAGGAAAGGCGCTTCCCCTGTCTTACAGATTTCGATAGTTGCTGAGCCTTATCTAATATTAACGCGGCTCTTTCCATTACGGCCTCAGTGCTGCGTGGATAGCGCTGGCGATTGCAGTAGCCTGTGTGTAGTCGCCCGTCCCCTTAACAGCAATTCCAAGAACCCCGTCAGAGTCCTGAATCGTTACGGTAATTTTGTCATCGGGTTCCTCGTTCTCTTCTTCTTCTTCTTCGGGAAGGTCAGGCAGGA
>FUIF01002880.1_pt1 | contig 14717 bp, 23 predicted proteins | sample 1003461 | NCBI WGS metagenome assembly FUIF01 (sample SAMEA80401918, study PRJEB19352) | marine metagenome | reverse complement strand
TCTTTGATAATTTTCACTGTATCACCTTGGGCAGCAATCTCCCCAAAATAATCAGAGTTAGTTATGTCTCCTACTACAGTACTCTTGCGAAAAGCAAGCTGTACCTTTTTGGAGTAGATTACGCTAGAAAAGTTCCCATTTGGAAGATTTCCGTAACCTGATGCGGTTTGAAAAGCCATGATTAAATCCTTCCATGATATTTGGCTTATTGAAGCTAAACACCTTGAAAGAGGCTGAACGTTCTAGGGTAACACCTAAGTGGCCTATACTTGTGCAGGTAAGTCTTTTTCGTAGTTTATGCTTTTATTTGAAAAGTATCCTTGAAGGTAGTCCATATAGGAGGCTTCAATAAAGATACACGTAGTTATATAGAAGACTCTTAAAGTGTCAACTAATTAGATATGTCATAGATAAATTTACCATCTTTCATTGCTTTGGCAATTTCATCTTGACGTTCCTCAAACTCCTTTGTTGACATTTTAGCTACGTCAGATTCTTTTATTTGACCTGAAATACCCTTTGCGTCAATAGAAGTACGAGTTCCTTTGGTAACGGTAGAAGCTGCAGCTTTCTTGCTATCACGCTTGTCTGCTATACTAATACCCTTATCAACTTTATAAAGATCAATAACACGAATAACTGAAGCAGGATCATCTGAGTTTTCGTACAGTGCATCCTTAACCCATTTAGGTTGAGCATCTGCCCAGTTGTGAAACTCGTCTGAAGCTTTTAGTTCGTCAAAGTCATCGTGAGACTTTCTTATAACGTTCTCAGCTTTTAATCTTAGAGCTTCGCTGTGTGCATCATCTAATTCTTTTAATCTTGATTCAGCTTTACTAAACATCTGTTTAGCTTTTTCTTCTGCTATCTTGTTAAAGATACCTGCTACATCAGGATATTGTTTTACCCACTCATCAATCTCTTCAGGAGTCTTTGGTGGTATTATTGTGTCTGATGCCTTACGGCTTTCAAGAGCTTGGATTCTTTCGTTCCACTCTTTTTCTTTTTCTTGCATGTGCCTACGTAGGTCACCATAACGTTTCTTAAAAGACTTTTCTTCAGCACTTAACTCTGAATCATCTTCTTGTGTTTTGGTTTCCTCTGTGGCTTCTTCTTGTTTGGAATCGTCTGTTGCTTGAACTTCGGTGTCCTCAGTATTCTCGCCACTGGGTTTATCTTCAACAACTTCTTCACCTCGAGCCTCTGCTTCTAGTCGGGCAATCTCTTGCTCTTCTTCTTCCATACGTTTTTGTTTTTTTGCGTGGTTGTATCCACGATCTACAAAACCTGCTGTTTTAGGTTTTTCCATTTCAGTTAATTCAGGCATGTTCTTTCCTTTTCTGTTGGGGTCAGCCGTAGCTGAGTAGCCTTATAGTTATTTATTTGCCTTTCTTTTTCTTCCTTTGCATCAGTCCACCCTCCTTCAGGCTAATTTGACCAGAAGGATTTTGACTTGATGCTGAGAGTGCAGTTTCTAATTGAGATATATTATCTGCTGTTTCACTTGGAGTAGTTGAGCTTGCTATGATGTTATCTTTTTCTTCCTGTAAATCTTTTAATATGTTTGCTGCAGTTTGGCTGCTTTCTTTATCTGATGTTATATTAGTTTTGCCTTTATCATCTTTTTTTGCAGTAACACTAACAGTTGGTGTTCGTCTATCAGGAAACATATTAGCAGGATCTTTTGGATCTTTAGATGGAACTATCTTTTTATCTTTAATGCTAAAGATATTGTTTACTAAGTCTTTGTCTTTTTGAAGAGCAGAAGCAAGTATAGTTCCGTTCATTCCACCTTCAGGAACAAGCTGTAATAATTTCTTTTCTTCTACTTTTTCTCTTGCTAATTTTCTAAGATCTTCTGCTAGATTATCTTTACCTTCAGCCTCTGCAGTAATTGCTAAAGCTCTAGTTCTTGCAACAGATACACCAAGAGCTAAAATGTTATCTTTTTCTAAGTTTTCTTTTGCCCAAGCCAAAGGATCTGTAATGTTTCTTGCCCAAGCGTTAGGATCTGGTGGATCTGTGTCTGGTGGACTACCACCTCCACCACCGCTTCCTCCTTTAGGAGCACCCTCAATGGCTTCTGCTAACGCAGGTGAACCTTGCAAGTAATAAGGTGGTTGAGTAAACTTAACATCAGTAGGGGGTGTTACTACACCATTTACATATGTAACAATTTTTATGTCAGAAGTATTAGTTGCGTTAACATACGTTTTAGTTGAAGTAACACTAATAGGCTTCTGAGTAGGCTGTTGATACTGACTAAACCCTACAGTTGAAAAGTTCATAGGAGTAAACGGATTTTGCACAGCTTGTCCTGTTGTTGCTGTGTTAGTACCAGTTTGAGATTGTTGACCTAACATCATAGGACCAGTGTTAGCAGCTACAGGTTGTGCAGGTGGAGCGTTAGTCATAGGTTGACCACTCATGTTTTGTTGTACTTGATCTGATGATAATGGTTCACCACCAATCCTTCCTGCTGCTTCCATATTCTGCAGACCAGACTTTGCTTGGTTACGTAAGTTCTCAAAGAAGTTTACTCCGTAGTACCTAAGAACATCAGCAGGAACAACATATTCACCTTCGGATAACATGGCAGGAATATCATCTCGTACTTCTTTGGCTAACGAGCCTGGGGGTATTTCATTACCTGAGACAGGATCTTTAGTCATGCCATCATCTTTAAACGCCATCTGCATTTGATCTTTCATTGCTGCACCACCTTCATTAAACATTCTTAGTTTACCATCTCTTGTCCTTACAGCCATTTGCTTCATTTGAGAGATAGTGGGTTTCTTTACATTTTTAGCTAGTACAAGAGGACCAACTTGAATTACTTCATCTGCTTCAAATACAGGAGCACCAGTTTTTTTATTGTAAAAAGCACTTCCACGATAAGGATTCATTCCTATCTGTGTCCACTCTTCTGAACCTGAAGCTATTATCTCAGCAGCTTGTCGTTGTAAATCATAAGGATCTTCAGGTTGATACTCTCCAAAGATACGAGCAATAGTAGCTTTACCTTGAGGTTTAGGAGCATCTTCTCCTGTAGCTTGAACAAGTCTTTTGCCTCTAGCAATATCAAGGGCTGCCTTAGGATCTGAACCAAAGTTAATATTTTTTAGTCTAATAGCTTGTCCGTATCCAACAACACTACCTGACTTTTGATTACCATCATGAATAGAGACTACCCATGTATCATAGTCATCATAGGCATTGATATCTAATCTAGAAGATACTACTTGCCCTTTATCTAAGTCTTTTCCTTTAACACCTATGATAGGATACTTTTTAGCTTTCTTACCTAATGCTCCTGTTATCTGAGTAAGACTAGGCATCATGTCTAAGACTTGCTCTGCAGTAAACTCTTGTGGATCAGGTATAAAATCTTTTATTCTTTGCCTAGCTTCTTTAGAAGTAATTTCACCTTCTAATAAATCAGACGCTGCCTTTTTTGATCCTTCAGGATTCTTTTGTCTTTGTGACTCAGGTAGTTTATTTTCTTTACGCCACTGCTCTAGTGCTTCAGAATCTTTAATAAGTCTTTCTGCTTCTTTTGCATCTGCAGCTTTATCAACTACTTTTGTACTAGTTTTTCGTATTATAGTTTTACCTACTTGACCTAGACCAGGAACAAGACCTACAGCTTCACTAGCAGCCAACATACCTATTTTAGCTAAACTAGGATTTTCTTCTTTTAATTCTTCTTTAATGTCTCGTATTGTAGCTGCAGTGCTAACACCTGGAATACTTTCTATTGCTGCTTTTCCTAAAGCTTTTACAGTTTGACTTGTTTCTTCTGGGTCAACAACTGTCACACCGTATGATCTAGCTAGATCTAAATCTTTATTTTCTGCTAAACCACCTTCGTCAAAAGATGGATAGGTATCATCATCATCAGGATCATATAGTAGTGACATAGAAGCGTATTTAGGAATAAACTTATTAAACACAGGGTCTTGTTTAGCCATCTCCTGAGTAAAATCAAAGTCAATGTCGTTATATGTAATCCTTCTGATTGCTACAACGTTATTCATTGTATAACCTGGTTGGTTCTCTTTTATGCTAACCTCGTTAAATGCTCCTTGATTACCACCCACTACGTTGATGTAATCTTCACCAGTAAGAGGATCTTTACCTCCTTGAGATGTTATTCTGCCACCTGCATAAAAAGCTACGTGATCTCCTATTCCGTCATTACCACGCATATCAAAAACAATTATGTCACCTTCTCTGGCATCTGCAAGGCTTTTTACTTCTGACCCGTAATTTCTGTACTTATCTGCTCTAAGTCTATCATACCTTTCAGTTGACCCAGGTTTTGCTTTAGGGTTTAAAGGATCTGCTCCAAGCTCACTAAGAACGTGGGCAACAAAAGCTGCACACCAATAATCTTTTGCAGGATCAAGACCTGATTCTCCACCTGCAGCGTTATCAAAAAAACCTTGTACAGCTTTTCGACCATTTTCAGTAAGCGAACTTAAACCTGAAAGAATCTGTGATTTTTTTGATTTAGGATCAAGCTTACCCTCTAATAAATAGTTAAGCTCTAAAATTTTATTTATGGGGCTGACTGATCCGGGTCTTAGCTTTGGTCTTATTGAACTAGGCGGTCTAAGCTTTGGTCTTTTACCAAATAGTTTTTCTGTTTGTGATGTAGTACTAGGTTCTGTTATTGGTTCTTTTGTCGATGTTTTTTTAGGTAGCTCAGGATACGAACCATCTGGCTAGACTGCACAGTTTTAAAATAGTCATTAATAAGACCTTCAGGAAGGTTTATACCTACAGTAGGATCTTTTTCTTCAAGACCAAAACGCCCAATAGTTGTTTCAGGTTCAGTCGGGTTACCCTGTATGTTCAGCACCATTTACTTCATCCCTTAAAAACTTTAATCTACGGAATGCTCTTGCTTCACCCTGTAGTCTAAATAAGTCTTCTGGTTTTAACGTTTGTTCCATTTGAATATGAACGTGGTTAAGTCTTCGATCCAGTTCATCATTAAACGAGTTCCATAGTTTGTTGTCATTCACTAAAGGCTTTAAATTATTCATCCTTGTCCTTGTCCTGTATTAGCAGGAAACCCAGGTTCACCAGGGGTAGGAACAGAGCCTGTACCTACTTGTCCACCACCAGATCCTTGAGTATCTTGTGCTTGTGCTCCTGCAGGTGCTCCTTGTTGTGGTGGTGCTGCCTGTGGAGGTGGTGGATTTTCTGCTTGAAATTTCTTTAAGATCTCAGCTTGTATAGCTGCATCCGTCATTGAGTTAGCAACTTTATCAGGATCAAGATCCATAGCATTTGCTATCTCTCTGATAATATAATCCATTTTAGCAAAAGGTGCAAGAGCAGGATTTTGTACAACACCAAGAAACTGCATGAGTCTTTGACTACGTACTTCGTTAGCCATAAGAGAGTTTGTACCTTCAGCTTTTACTTCTAAGTCACCCTTTATCTCAGGATCAAAATCAAACTGCATATTAAAACTAAAGAAAGCTTTTGCTAGTGGTGATAATAAATAATCATCTATATTTTTAACAACAGTACGTATGCTACCGTTGGCAGCAGACATAAGCATAGAAATACCAGAAGCAGTACGACCCACTCCTTGTATGCCTGTTTGACCATGAGCGAAAGAAGGGAAACCTGTTGACTCATCTGCTAGTACTCTCGCCTTGTCGAACATCTGCATGTTCTCGTTACTTACGTTGGGGAACTTAGTGCCAAAGATAGCTTGTCCGGGAGCACCTCCTTGTCTACGAAATACTTTGCCAGGGTACACAGATAAATCTTGCCCCGGAACTAAATTTGTTTCATCTACTTCAATAAGTAAGTTACCTGAAAGTGCAGCGTTATCCACACTCATTCTCATGAAACCATTCATAAGAGTTTGAGTATCATCCATGTTCTCAGCAATACCTACACCAAAGAAACTGTAAGGGTTTACTTCGTAAGGCACAGCATAGTACGGAAGTATAGCAGGGTTAAACGGATTCATTACAAGACGTATAACTTGTCCGTTACAAACCCAAATATTTACAGATACTTGATCTTGATCTTTTAACTCTTTTGGAATGTCTACTTCATAATTTTTTAGAATATCAGTGTCTACATAACCCCAGAACTCAAGAACGTTAAACCTTTCAGCTTTTGTTTCTTGGTCTGCGTCTTCCATGACTTGTTCCCACCACTCTTTGCTGTAGGACTCACCAATGCTAATGGCGTTGTCTATGGCGTTAGCTCTAAAGAAAGGTCTGTTCTTAAGACCTCTCATTTGTGATCTAGACATTTTATGTCGTTCAATCACGTACTCTGCTTCGTCCATGTTGTTAGCGTCAGGATCTGGATAAAAGTTCCAGATAGATACTGAACCAGTTTGAGGAATTGTTTTGTAAACTGGCGAGTAATTACCTTCGTCATCCCAGTTAGGATATTCTTTATCAAAAGCAAACGGACCTTTCATTATGCCTGTGCCAAACAGTGCAGTTTCAAAGGCTGTGTTACGTAATTGCTTACTTGCGTTGGATTCGTCTAGTTGATCATGGATCTTCTTTTCCATTTTCTTAGCTGCAACCATAGCAGGGTGATAACTAGGTTGTGTTGGTGTTTGTCCTTCACCTTCTCTAAGATCGTCAATAACAGGCTCTAGCTTACTACGTAAACCTCCTAGCCTTTCTCTAAGATCAATAATAGTTTCTCCGGGTCTAAGTCTTGTATCATCAGAAGTAAGACCTTGTGATGTAGCTTCTTTTAGCTGAGGATTTGTTTCAAAGTGTACAGCTTCTGCTATTCCATCAGGTAATTTAGTAGGGTTGATAGATATAGGAAACTTGTGGCTTCCAAATAAAACATCAACAATTTGACCATAAGCTGCAAGAACTTTGGTCTTAGTTACTTTAACAAATACTCTGGATTTTTCTGTGGATGTAAACTGAACATCAGGACCATATATACCTCTGTAGTTCTGATAAGATTTAATCCATCTTTGCTCGTCAGAGTTACCTAGCTTTTTCAGCTTTATTATACCTTTCTTCTACAAAACCTATAATATTTCCTGTAACAGGATCAGTGCTCAGTTCATCATCACTAACATCTTCTACGTATGAAGATTTATCTTCATCCATTGATAATTCATCTGATTCAAAAATTTCATCTTCTTCCATAGGGAATCCTTAATAACCAAAAGTTGGGTCTGATGCTTGAAAGCCTGTTCTTTGAAGAGCAGGATCAAAATCAAATATGCTGCTTCTTGGACGTGTCATTACACCATATCTAAGTGCGTCATATAAGTGGTCCTCTGAGTAAGTGTCTACATCTTCAGGATTTCTTTTGTCTAAAGGTATAGACGGTAATTGCGAGATAAGATTTGTGCAGTTATTAAATATAACAAGCCTTGGCTCTTCCGTAAATTCGTCCACTTGTAATCGTCTGTGTATCTCGTTTTTTCCTGCTACTCTAGAACCTTTTGATCTGTCAGATGGCCTCCAACGACAACCTTTCATAATCATTTGTTCTGCTAGACTAGGACCAGTATCACCACGATTGTGCCAGAGAGAAGAGTCCAATACTCCGTATCTTATTTTCTCTCCATCTTCTATGTCCAGGATCATGTCAGCCAAATCAGTAGCAATTATTTTAGAAACGTATAGCTCTCTGTAGACTATTAGCTGTTCAGATCCTGGAACAACTGCGAACCAGACAACTCCGGTGTAAGATCCATATCCGTAGTCACAAGCTCTGAATCGAGTCCAGTTACTAGGTATATCATAGGGATCTACTACATGGATACGCCTGTTAAACTCTGGAAAGGCAGCACCTTCATTTATATCCCAATCCCCTTCAAGTAACTGTCTTCTTTGATGTTCTGGTAAAGACAAAAGGTTTGCTTCGTACATACCATCTTCAGACAGATAGGGATTATCAAATAACGTAGCAGGAATAAACTTTCTTTTAAATAAGGGTTCTCCTTCCCTGCTATGGCCTCTAGGCCACTTTATAATTTCTCCGTTTTCGTCTGTTGCCCAAAAAGATTGGTCTGGTGTAGTTGGGTCAATAAACGTTCTTTTTACCCATTGATGCCCCGGACCTCCAGGGTTGCTAGTTGCTCTCATGTAGAGAGGGAGTCCACTAGCTTTTGTTGCCCTCAGTCTTGAACGCATATATGTCCAAGCGTATTCTGTAGGCCATTGGGTCAACTCGTCAAAGCCTATCCAGTTAAAGGCTTGACCTTGATATCTCATAACATCATCATCACGATCAAGGTATGACATCCAAAGTGTTGCACCGTTTGGTGCTACCCAAGTCTTATCTCTTTCCATAAACTTTATTCCTGGCACAGCCTTTGGATAAAGTTGTTTGCTTACAGAAATAAGTTCTCGTAGCTCTTCTGTACTCCTACGAACAAGTAGCATTCGTGCATGTGGATTCGTAAAATATCTAACTGGATCAGCCACCAACGAAAACGATTTACCCCCACCTGCTGCTCCTCCGTATAGAACCTCTTGTTCTGTAGCTGCTAAGAACCTAGTCTGTGGTCCTTTATTCGGTTGGAATATCACCTCTTGTCTGTCCACAGAAGGGGCAACACTCCCCTCTTTCAAGTTTGATGTAGTCCTCATCTGTGGTGAGACTTCTGGTATTTCTACCACCAAGTCTTTCTTTTTCGATCTTCTGGCTTTTCCTTGCCGCTTCTTTGTATTTTTTGGCATACTGCTTGTAGTTTGAGGAAGCTCTACGCCTTTTTTCTTCCATTCTGACACGTTTATATAACCCTACATGTGATATGTCTCTACCAGATTGATCAGATAACCACTTGGCTACTTGCCTGACACTGTAATCTTGAAGAAACCTTTTTGCTTTTTCTAAAAGTTCTAATTCTTCAGGGATAGGAATAAGAAGCATGTCATCTTCTTTGTCCTGTTTATAACCAAAGGGTACGTGTCTTCCTACTCTTATAATCGGATACCACTCTCCCAGTTTTCCTTGCAGTGGTATTTGCCAATCTACTTTGGTTGGATGGTCTGCTTCAGTCGCTCTTTTACTCATTATCTTTCGCAGGTAGAATAAACAAAGGTTCTGATGTTTTTACTTCTACTTTATCTGTTTTAGTAAAACCTGCACGATCTAAAATATCTTTTGCTGCTAACATTTTTTCTTTTACACCTAGATCTGTAGGATCTTTCATAACAGAAAACATAGTATACGCAGCTTTTGTTGATGATTGTGCTATAAATTTTTTTGTTAGTTCTGCTATTTCATCTGTGAGACTGTTTACTATTTGTGTAGAGGCAACACCGTCAGAGTAACCTGCTATTTTTTTTGCTTGTACAGGATCTCCTTGTGCTTCTTCAAACAATACGTCAAGGAACTTCTGTTGTTTCTCTGTTAGTTGTTTTGCCATTATGCCACCATGTAAAGTATAAATCCTAGAGTACCTACACCTAATAAAAGAATAACACCTGATATACTCCAAGTAATTATTGCTTCAATCATTTCTGCTTTACGATACTCTTGCTCTTTCTTTTGTTTTCGTATCCTACCCTCAGTCGCCACTAGTTCATCCCAAACGGATGGTCCATACGTAAAACTGATCCAATCTTTTAGCTCCTGACGCATAGCCTCTGCTTTCTTTTTAGCAGTAAATATCTCTAAGGCTTCTGCTTCAACAGAACCTCCCATAGCTTTCCACCAAGGGGGGTTCTTATTCTTTTGTTCTAAGTAGCTAGGTCACTCATGCTACTAGCCCACTGATTTAGCTGACCACCCATTTCTTGCAGGTCTTTCCCGAATTGAAAGCCTTTTTTGAGCGCATTGAATGCAACAGTCGCCCCACCTATGATTGTAACTGGATCGATAACGAGCCTCCTCCCAAAGCACTGCTATTATCATTAAAAGAAAAATGTGTTTCTTTCAGAGGGGCTTACCTGTTAGGATGGCTCTCTCTATATCAAATCTATTAATCCCTAGGTCTTTTAGCTCCCTGTCAGTCATCTTCTCAAGTTGTATACGTGCAACCTTACGTCTAGCTGACTCTGCTCTTGCTTCAATTATCCTGTTGAATATTCTTTTAAACATTTTCTATCCTCTGTTTGTGTTAACCCTAACTGGGTGAGGATAGTTATATTCAAGTAGTTATATCAGAGTAGTGACAAATATGCAACTCCGTTATGACTTGGCTTTAGGTTTGGTAGTCCAAGCTTCGTTAACATCAGGAGTAGAAGGATCATCCTTTATGTAATGACCCTTCTCGTTTCGAGCACGTACTTTTTCTGTTTCAGGTTTTTCCTGATTCATGATAAACTCTAAAACAGCAGGATCTTTAGTGTGCCATTCCCCACGAATATACTCAGCTAAAACAGCACCGTACTGATCAATTACTTTGTCATCTTGTAGTTTCATTTCACTATAAACCTTTAGGAAGTTTAATTTTTGCTCTTTTTAAAGTTTTCTTTAATCTTGATTTTTCTATAGATGTTAAAGAATCAGGATCTCTGAGAAACTTGTTTAAGTTTTTAGTACTTAACCTAATTTCAGTTGGTTTAGGTTTTGGTAGATTTTGTTCTCTGGACATTCTATTAAAGACTTGATTCAAAGTTTTATCTCCACCAGGCAATAATACTTCAACCTTTATACTACCACTTGACGGTCTTGTTTTAGGAAAAAGAGATTTCTTGGGAGCACCTGATTTTTCAGATATATTCTTACCTTTGTTATTTGCCCAAGCTGTTAAAGCAGAACCTTTGTACTTACCCTTGTTTCTTTTTTTCCAAGCGTCCAAATCTTCTTTTGTTACAGCAAGCATCTTCTTGCCTTGCTTGTTCATGTAGTAAATTGATCCTGCTTTTTTAGCAGCAGATATACTTTTATAATCTTTATATGAAGCCATAGTATTATTCCTTACTTATAAGTGTTAGGGGCTTTTTTGATACCTGTGTTAAGAGGTCCAGAAGACTTAACCATACCACCCACGTTGTAAGTAGCTACTGTACCGCCTTTTGCGTAAGCTTTCTTTTTCATGTTAGCTCCACCCTTAGCCATACCTTTTTTCTTCATACCGCCTTTAGCCATGCCTTTCTTTTTCATAGACATGCCACCACCGTACATACCTTTTCTATCAGCCGATGCAGCTTTCATAGATTCAGTTTTATTACCATCTTTATCAATATCTAAGAAATCTGGTTTAGCTGCTCCACCTGCTGCGTAACCCTTTTTCTTCATGTTGACACCGCCCTTAGCCATGCCTTTTTTCTTCATGTTAGCACCGCCTTTGGACATACCTTTTTTCTTCATCATAGCACCACCGTTAGCCATGCCTTTTTTCTTCATTCCATGTTTCATTATTGATCCTCACTATTAATACTATACAAATTATTAAAGACTCGTTGCGTATCCCATACGTAGTCCACGTTTTCTTTTGAGTTATAAATATTCTGGTTTGGTTTAAAGTCTGGTGCACCTTGACCTGTTTCAAACCAAGCAGGGTGAGTTACTCTCACTCTGTTATTGGGTAACGCAACTATGTTACCTGTGTACTCCCCTGCATCTAACAACTCAAGTACGTGAGATTGTTTGTGCTGTGCAGGATCGTCTGCTACTTCATTGTCAGTATAATCAACAGTGAAGTAATACTTTGCAGGATAGAACTGCCCATCTACTTTTGCTATCCAAGGGGCAGGACTAGCTCTTTCTAATTTGTATACTGAGTGTGTATGCGACATACAATCCCAGGGTTGTGCTAAATACGGTGGTAATTCTTCAGGCCACTCTTCTAAAGGTGTGTCTGCTACGAGTGCTGTCAGTGGCATTCTTGCCCACATTGCACCACCGTGTACGTTCTCTGAGTCATCAAAGTCCGACTCACAACCAGTAAATAAAACTTGAAAACTTAGAGTTCTGTTTGGCATGGTGGTTACACCTATAACCATACAATGTAAAAACTCTCCGTGATAGTCTTCAAAATTCTTTGTGTATTCTCTACGTACCCATGCTTTGAAGTACGGTATGCTACTTTGTAGATACGGCATCTTTTTTGTGTTTCCTTCGCAATTCTGCTTTAGCTTGTTTAAAGACATTTGCTATTGCTGTCTTGCCCATAACCTTAGCACGTTGCTCTGCTACGGTCAATATTTGGATCTTTCTTGCGTAAGGCTTCTTTAGCTTTTTTACTTTTGCTACCGTAGCTTTAGCATCAGCCATAGTAGCAAACTTAATTGATACCGTATCTTTTGGATTTTCATCCGTATATAATCTACGTCCAGACCCTTTAGGTTTTTTACCTGTTCCTACTTTAGGATCTCTTTTCTTTTTGGTCATTTCTTGCCTTTAGGTTTAACACCACGTTTTTTCATATTAATGGCAATGGCTGCTTGTTGTTTTGGACTTTTAACAACACCACCTTTGTTTGCTCTAAATCGTCTAGTTTTATCTGCGATTTTTTTAGGTTGAGCCACATGCTGCTTACCTGACGCCTTGCCTTTTCTTTTAGCTCTGGTTGTAGCGGCATACTCAGCGCTGCTAAGAGACTTAATAGCCGCACTAGGTAAATAACGCTCACCAGTTTTAGAGCTAGGCTTACCACTCTTTGTTCGCCATTTTTGTTTAGTCCAGTTCTTAAGAGATTTTTGTGGAGCTTTCATCTAAATACTTTCTACAACCATATACAGAAATGGAGATGCTGCCACCATCATTAGAAACAAAATATGTAATGTTACTTTCATGATTTGTAGCCTCCACCTTTGGCTTTGTATTGTTTGGCTAACATTTGAGCTTTACGAGCAGACCACTGACCGGGGCTTCCCCCTTTGCCACCTGCTTTAATCGAGTTAAACAAAGCCTTTCGCATTCCGGGCTTTGTATAGTTTCCTGCTTTGTTTACAGTAGACTTCTTTTTCATTGGACTAAGCTTTACCTTTACAATCGTCACCACACTTCATATTCAGCAGTGCACGTACTACTCTTTTTAAATATCTTCCAAACCATTTTAGTACTTTCATAGCGAAACTCCTATTTTAATTTTGGTACATTTTGGTATTGCTAGATACCCTTGTTGTTGAAAGTATCTAGCTACTAGTATTGATTCTTGGTTACATGCTTCTTCTGTAGTGAATGCCGCTTCTGTTTTTACCATAACTTCACAGGATAACGCTGCAGGTGTACTACAGAGGAGCATAAATGCTATCCACATTAGAAGCTGACCGTAGCCCCTACTGTTACGTCACCAAACTCTAAGTCTGAATCTGTTGACACCTCAGTATACAGACTAATGTTTGTGCTAGGCACAGTGTAGTCTGCTGTAAAGTCTAAACCTTGAAAGATGTCTCCTTCATCAAGAGTCAACATATCAATGTCTGTAGACATAGTTAGTCCAATACCCATAGCAGTCAATCCTGCTGATGGTGTCATTTCCCATTCCCAATCTTCTACCCCTGTTGTGTAGTTAAGATCTGAGGACGCACCAAATGAAACAGTTTGTCCTGCTACTGAAAAATCTTTTGCGTAAGCTGTTGTGGTTGCCATGATTGCAGCCAAACCTACCCACGCTGCTACTACAGCTACTTCTTTTTTATTTAACATCATTTTATTTTTAAGATCCTTTAACCCATTTTTTAGAAGGAGATTTTGTTTTAGAAGCACTCCATTTAACTTTGTTTGCCCAATACGCTGCGGACATTTTACCTTTTGCTATGTTCTTTGCGTGTCTTGACTTAAAAGCTTCACGCTGTCCTGCAGTCTGGTTTGTCTTTACACCTTTTTGCCCGAACTTAATATATTTGTATTTACCTCCTTCAGATGCCATTACGTGGTGGGATTTACCACTACTATCATTTAACCTTTGCGGTTTGTTGACACCCTTGAGGCCAACAGCTTTCATTTTGTTTTTGACACGTTCAGGTATAGCCACTTACTTATACCTGTCATACTTCGGATTATCTTTTCTTCCGAACAGTCTCAAAACAAAATCTGTTACACCTCTAATCATTTCTGTCGGTGTTGGCAAGAGCCAACCTAAAATTAACAGCAATATAACCCAAGGAGGTATGTTGGTGTTGATAATGTCTAAGTTTTCCACAGTTCCTGTCTCAACTTCTTTTGATACTATATCTCTTCCTGCTGTAGTGTTTTGTTCAACACTCATTACAGATTGTCTGTTCTCTGCTCCTATCTGGGCATTACTGTTTACGGTTGGCCCACTTGATCCACCAAACGGAAGTAAGGATGTAAGCCCACACCCAGAAAGAAAAATACAGAGTACTAGCCATCGCATTACATCAACTCGAAGTGGGGAGCATCGATGAAGGGTCTACGCCCTTGGCTTCGTCTTAGGTCTACATATGCCATCATAGCATCTTCTGCGCTGCCCGGGTAAGATCTTATATCTCCTTCACTCCAAGCTGCTCCCCATTTGATGCTGCAACCTATTTCTTCTGCAGCTTGTTTGAATGCGTCACAAATGTCATCGTACAGGTTTAGTTCCCAAGAAACATCTGAACCAACGTAAGCTACTACGTCAACTGCGTGGCTGAAGCCATCGTCTTGTAGTAAATGTTTTGATTTCATAGTTTGAGATCTTCCTGCAGCAACGTTAGCCTTTTGCTCTTCCAAAGTTCTTACACCTTGAGTTACTCCAAAGTCTACCTCTGTCAGTTGAATAGCTCGTTCAACTACTGCTGCCATATCTGGTGTACACCCTCTAGTCTGTCTAAAGATTCTTGACTTAATCT
>FUIF01006356.1_pt1 | contig 14726 bp, 16 predicted proteins | sample 1003461 | NCBI WGS metagenome assembly FUIF01 (sample SAMEA80401918, study PRJEB19352) | marine metagenome | reverse complement strand
AAGTTGCAGCACAAACTAATCTATTTGCTGCCGGTCTCAGTGGTGCACTATCTGGTGCACAGATGGGTATGTCTATTCAAAGCAGCATCGGCAGTAACCGCACTGAGCGTAGTAAATATGAGTACGATAAAAAGGGCTCTCAAGGTAATCCAGGGGGCGGTACTGGTGGAAGACAGCGTGAAGGGGGCTATTGATTATGTCTAAATTTAAGAGCTTTGCACAGTCAGGTAGTTTTAGGGATTACCAACTCCAAGCACCTGACGAAACTGCTAAAATTGAAAAGGAGACTCAGCGCACCCTTCGTGGTAAACAACGCGCTCAAGATTTCCTAGAAGAAAACAATCGAATCTATCTCCGAGCACAACAGCTCGCACAAGGTCGGGAGATGCAGCAGCGGGAAGATAACTTCCGCATGGAGACAGAAAACCGTCAAGCTTATAAAGATGCTTTGAGGCGTGACTTTGAGATTGAAACCCAAAATGATCGCGCCCAAGCGGCTCAACAGGAGCAGACTTTTAAAGATCTAAGTTCTTTCTCTAAGACTGCTTTTGAGCTGTATCGGACTGTTGATGAGAACATCACTAAGAACCAGACTAGGGATAATGCTGCTAGAGCATATGCTGCTGGTGCTGATCTGCAGACAGTTACTTCAATCCAAAGTCTTGGTGATAATCTTACAAGAGCCGAATTTGCTCAGCAAGATTTTATCAGACGGAAGCTTGAAGAAGGTGGTGATATAGACGCTTTGTTTGCTCTATATGAGAACAGAAGCACTCGTGGTTTCATCGACAACATTGCTGTTGCACAGAACACTGCCTATGCTGAAATAGCTAGGCTTGATCAAGAAATGATTGCTTGGAAGAAAGCAAACACTGGTGCAACTGTTGCTGAGGAACGTGCTCATTACAATACACTTATTAGAGAAGCATCAGCTAATGTTGGTGTTGTAGGCGAGCGTTCTATGAATGCTGACCTGCTGAACCAATATGTATTTCCTATCTTACGTAGATCTGAAACTGCACGTTTTACTCAGTTTGATAGAGCAACAGAAGCAGAAAGAGTTGAACAGCTTACTAACGACACTACTAAAAGTCTCAACCAGAGTTGGGAAGCTGGTGGTGCGTCAAGTGTTCTAAAATATCTCTATGAAAATCCAAGCCCTGAAAAATTCAACATCTTTGCTAATTGGGTTGTTAATAAATCCAAAGATCTAAGTGACATGGGTCTGTCTGCTGAAGAGATCAATGAACTCTTAGATACGCCTTTTGCTGGTCCTAATCTGGATGCTAAAGGCAATCCGATAATGACCACGCTTCGTCAGATTAGAAGTGGTAAGGATGATCTAGCTAAGATGACAGGCTCGGTGCTACCCGCTTATAACGCTCAAACCGCTTTAGAAAATGCAAGGGTTGCTCAAGAACGTCGGGATGTTGACAATGCAGTTAGACAAAGGTTTGATGAAATCCTTGATGCCAATGGTGGTGTCTTACCAGAAGGTGCTTTAGAAGAACTTCGGGGTATTGCTGCTCAACTTCCAGACTACGAAAATCCAATAATTAAACTGATTGAAGAAAATTACACTGCGGAAGCTCGCAGTGATGCTGTTGGTCATGCATTCCTTGAGAATTTGGAAAACAACGGAAACCTTACTGTTGCTCAAGTGCAACGTCTTCCGTTGAGCGTTCCTCTTAAAATGGAATGGATTGAAAAGGCTAAAAAGCAAGAAGCATTCTTTAATACTGGTCCGAGCAAAGAGCATATTGATTTGATTAAAGCTGCTCCTGGTAGCAGTGATTTTGTAAAAATTCTACCTAATGGTGGTGCTGCCAGTTGGACTGTAAAAAGTTATATTCAAAAAAGAGTTGCACTTTATAAGGAACTTGTTGTTAAAGGCAAAGATGCTGGTATGTCCGCAGATACCGTCTTTAAGCAAGTTATGGTGGACACCAACGCATTTCTAAATGACAGGAGAAATTTTGACATTAAACCTGGTGGGGATCAAACTGGTGAAATTATCAGCGAACTGAATGCTATTAAACAGGGTGCTGGTGATTTTAAACTGAACGCTATTCAGTACAAGCAGTTTAACCAGGGTTTGTCTAACCCTGCATTTAAAACTGATGCTCAGTTTGCTGGTGCAGTCATGGGCATTGATAATATTCGCAATAGTGTTAAAATGATGACAGAAACAGGTCAAGTGCCAGATATGGTTCAAGTAGGCTCTATTGCGTCTGGTAGAACTCCTTATGAGTTTATAAATTGGGTTGCTAAAGGAGCTAATGAAAAAGGTGTTGAGCTTAGCCCTATCGCCCAACAGATGGCTGCTGCTGCCCAAAATCCGATTACACGTAGGTTGCGTACAAATCCTACTCCGTATAGGGTTAAACGGGCTAACCAAATAGATTTTGGTGGTGGGTTCAATAAACCTGAGATCCAGTACGTTCTGCTTTTGCTGCTACACAACCCCAACGTACGGGTTATGACAACTTTGTCAATATGGCACGGTCAAGTGGTGCTAAGTTCCCTGAACTGGTTGCAGCTCAGTGGGCTTTAGAATCAGCATTTGGATCAGCCGTTTCTGGTCAGAACAACTTCTTTGGAGCTAAAGCTACTTCTGCTGAGAGCAGTGCTGCCAAGCAAACTACAGAAGTTATTAACGGTCAAGAGGTACGTACTACAGCAAACTTTAAAAACTACGATTCACCACAAGCTGCTGTTAATGAACTTGTGAGTAGGTGGTATAAAAATTATCAAGGGTACTCAGGTGTAAACAATGCTAATTCTTTAGAAGAAGCAGCGCAGATGCTGCAAGAACAAGGTTACGCAACTGATCCTAACTATGCACAAAAACTAATTGAAATTGCTAATCGTTTCAGATATTAATTATGAATGATTATGAAGAGCAGCTTGGAGACGGTACGCCGTCAGATCTGAGTCTCGAAGAGCAAGCCATGATCGACGAAGTCGGTGAACGGTCTGATATGCTCAATGAGATGGCAGCTACTACACAACCTGCTGAACAAATCGCAGCACCTGAACCTCAAGTCACGGCTGAGGAACAGGTGTCTCAAGAAACCCCTACCAGCCCATTTATCAATGAAGACGGTTCTATCGACCTAGACAAGATCCGTCAGTATGGCAATGAGCGTGATATGGACGCTTTGGTAGGTCTACAGGATACAGGCATCGGTTTGTTAAACCTTATTCCTGGTGTAGACATTCCAAGAGCACCTAAATTTGAAAACGAAGTAGCACAAAGTGTACGGGAAATCTCCTCTATTGTACTCCCTACAATGGCATTGGGAGGTGTCGGCGTTGCTGGTGCTTCTAAACTTGCACAAGGTTCAAAGTTTCTAAATGATCCTTTGATTAAATTTATCGGCACCACATCTATGAATGCTGGTGCTGGTGCTTTAGTTGACTACAGTGTAGAACTTAACCAGGAAGACGATAACCTGGCTGGAACTCTTAAGAAAGCATGGCCTCGCTGGACTGGTTGGATTCCCGAAGACATCGCTACGTTGGATGGTGATTCACCTGAAACTAAGCGTTACAAAAACGTTTTGGAAGGTGCTTACCTTGGTGTTGCTGCTGATCTACTTGGAGGCTTGAGTAAGTTTGCACGTGGATTGAAAGGATTCCAGAAAGGTGCTCCTATTCCAGAAACAGAAAAAGCAACTAATTATTTTAAAAAGAACGTTGAAATAGAAGGGGATGTAGAAGATGTTATCGAAGCATCCGCTGCAAAACGTAGTGGTAGCTTGGATGAGATTGGTCAATACAACCTTTCTAAAGCTACTAACTTGGATGAACCTGTCTATGGTTATCATGATGTCTACGGTTACCAAGAGGTCGCTACACGCTCTGTAGATGACCTAGGTATTGTCGGTGCTTCTATTGATGCTGCACGTATTGATAACAACATCGACACAATTTATGGTCGTGTTGGTAACTCTGTTTCTGAAGGTGCCCTTAAGTACAGTTTAGAAAACGTTGACAACCAACTAATGGTCCAAAAGGGTCTTGCTGATGAACTAACTGCAGCAGATCTTTATGGTTACACTACTGCTAACGGTAAGGTAGTTACCCCTGAAATGATTCAAGATTCAGGTGAACGCCTTGCTGCACAGTATTACGGTATGGATGTAGATCAACTTCGTGCTAAGCTTGGTGTAGTTGTAGATGACAACAACACAAGTGTTTTGAGTGATGCAGCTTATCAAGGTGTGACATCTACTCTTAAGAAGTACATGGATGACTTTGTCAACATGGACTACATGAAAGCTCAGGCTTACGTGGGTACATCCATGGCTGGTCAAATCTCTGACACAGCACAAGGTATGCGCCTTACTGAAGGTACACCTGCTATTGAACGTGCACAGGAACAGATCCTTGATCGTATGGAGTTCCTGATGGTACAAAAAGATATGACTGAGTTTACTACAAAACAAAGTGATCGTATCTTTGGAATCATCAACAGGCTTGGTAGCACTGTAGGGGAAAGCCTCAGTATTAAAAAGCTAACGCTTTGGCAGATCAAGTAAAGGGTTCAAAGAATGAAGCCGCTGCTGCGTTGGAAGAGATTAAAACTAGGGCTAAATTTACTGTTGATAACCTTAGGGAAATTAGCAAGACACAACCTGAGATGCTTCGTCCCCTCATGCTTGCTTATGAGATGACTGACGGCAATATCGATACCATTGCTAAAATGAATCGGTATCTACAGGAGTCTACAGGAGTTCTCAAGAAATCATTTATTGATGGAAACCCGGAGATCCCTTCTGTAGTTCTTAAAGCTTTTTGGTCTAATGTTTACAACTCAACACTGAGTGCCTTTGGTACTTTGGGTAAAGCTTCGTTGTCTACTGCACACCTGCTGATTGAAAAACCTATCCGCACTATGGCGGGGGGTTTGATGGCTGGTGATATGCATACTGTCCGTAGAGGATGGTATCAATATAGTGCTAGCTTTAGTGCCTTGCAGGAGTCACTTGGACACATGAAACAAGTGTTCAAACGTGCTGGTGTCGATCCTACGGTTGTCGCTACTCGTGAAGACTACGGCATCCCTAATGATCAGCTTCGACTCATCAATGAGTTTGCTGACGCTAAGGCTGCTCAGGGTGATTATGGTCCGCAAGTTATGGCTGAAATGGTCAATAACATGCAGGCAATGGCTGAACACCCCTGGCTTAGGTTCGGTACACGTGGTATGCAAGCAGTCGATGGTTTTACACAAGCCATGGTTGCTAACTCTGAAGCCCGTGCTCGTGCATTTGACCAGGTTACAAAAGGCGGTCGTCTTCCGTTTGACGAAGTTAAAGCTAATGCTTTGGCTCAAGATGTCAAAAGTAAGATGTTTGATGAAACAGGTTTGATTAAAGACGAAGCTGTCAAGCGTACTGCTGGTGAAATCTCCATGAACTTGGATAATGAATTTACCGATGGTCTTTCTACTCTAATCAGACGTGCTCCTATTCTTAGACCGTTCTTGCTGTTTACCAAAACACCTCTTAATGAACTTAAGATGTCTGCTTCATACACACCACTAGGTTTGTTTATGAAGGATGTCCGCTCTTTTGTCCTTCCATACGAAGCTATGGCAAAAGACGATGTAGCAGCTATGCTTACTCAACGTGGTCATGATCTAAGCAGTATTGATGTAGAAGCAACATACAAAGAAATCCGTGCCGATATTATTGGCAGACAAGCCATGGGTGTTGTTATGGTTTCTGGCGCTACTGGTTTGGCTATGAACGGCTTGATGACTGGCAACGGTCTTTACGACAAACAGAAGCAAGCACTTCGTCGTGATGCTGACTGGAAACCACGTTCTATCCGACTACCTAATGGTGATTGGGTGAGTTACGATAACCTTGGTCCTATTACAACTTGGCTGTCTTTGACTGCTGATGTTGTTGATAACTTTGATACTCTTGCACCCAACGACATCGCAACTCAACTGCGTAAGCTAGGTTTTGTTCTGGCATCTGGTTTTAAAGATAAAACATCCCTTGCTGGTATTGAGTCTTTGATGGATGTTTTGACACTTAATCCTGGTGCAATTGGTAAGTGGTCTGCTGGTTTCCTTACTAGCGCCTTGGTACCTGGTTCAAGTCAGCTTTCTGAGATCGCACGTCTTATGGACCAGGTCTCAAAGAAGTTGACATGGAGTTGACTCAACTGATGCAAAACCGTCTTCCGTTTATGAAAGGAACATTGCCTTCTAAGTATGATTGGATTGATGGTGGTGAAGTCGGAGTACCTGATAACTTCTTTGCCCGTGTATGGAATGTCTACATGCCGTGGAAAGTCAACGGCAAGATTAGCGATGAGAAACAGTTCCTTCAAGATGTCGAGTTTGACGCAAGACCTAGCCTTCGCACTATTGACGGTATTGATATTACTGCAGAACAACGTTCTGAGATCTTAGACCAAATGGGTAAGGATAGGCTATTCCAAGGTGGTATTAGACGTGTTATGAACCGTTTGCCTGGTGGTGCTGAAGGTTTCCGTAAACGTTATAAAGAAGCTATTGACCAAGGTTTGGATGTTGATTTGAGTACGTTTGAAAACATCCATGTTATGTTGGATCAAGAGCTAAAAAGAGCAATGAGGATGGCTAGAGCTGCTGTACCTAGTAACTCTGAAATCACACGTAAACGTATTGTTCAGGAAGTTACTGGACGGTATCTCCGTAATGGGAACCAATCAGAAGCAACCCGCTTCCTTGACTACATGGAACAATTCTCTCGGTAATTTACTTAAAGCGTTATGGCTACTATTTCTAATAGTTTTACAGGAGACGGTTCTACTACGAACTACTCTTTTACATTTGAATATCTAGAGCGCGATGAAGTCAAAGTAACACTTGACGGAACTGCTACAACTGCATTTACTTTTGCCAACGCTACTACCCTTAGCTTTACTTCCGCCCCTGCTAGCGGTGTTGACATTCTTATCTTCCGTGATACTAATGTTGACACCGTTAAGGCTACATTTTTCCCAGGCTCTGCTATTAAAGCAGAAGACCTAAACGATAACTTTACACAAAATAACTTTGCTGTACAAGAACTAGCTGCAAAAGTTTTTGATACAGAAACTGAAACAATCCATTCTAATGAAACCTGGGTCAGTAATGATCTTCAGATTTCTACTACTGCTGCACAAGATGGTCGATTCCCAGCTCTTGTTCAGACATCTACACCGACAGGTACTAGCTACCCTACAGGTAAGATGTGGCTCCAAAATGATGACGACAAAACTTTGTCAGTTTGGAACGGTAGTGCATGGTTGGCTATCACTTCTGGTGGTACGTTTTCTAACCAACCTAAGGTTGTTTATGTAGATGCTACTTCTGGTGATGATAATGCTGATGGTCATCGTATCAGCACGCCTAAAGCAACCATCAAAGCTGCTATCAATCAAATCAATGCTGATTCTACTTATGGTGATGGTAGTATTGTTGTAGTTGCACCTGGTGTTTACCAGGAAGAGGCACCTATCCAGATCCAAAAGAAGAACGTATCTATTATTGGACAAGCACTCCGTAGTTGTATTGTACACCCAACTGTTGCAACACAAGGTGATCAAAGTGATGGTAACCACGCATTGTTTGAATTGAACAGTGGTTCGTATATCACCGGTCTGACGTTGACTGGCATGAAGGCTAGTAATACTGGTACAAACACCCTTGATTCTGATCTACCTGCACGTCAAGGTTGGAACTTTGCGTTCTATAGCGGTGCAACTATTACTAAGTCACCGTACATCCAGAACTGTACTAACTTCTCTGATTCGGAGATTGACAACAGTAATCTTAATCCTGTCAACCCTGCTGGTGGTGCAGCCGGTGATACTGACTCCGCACCTACTGGTGGTGGTATGTTGATTGACGGTTCTGTTGTTGACGCTAACTCGCCGCTACGTTCAATGGTGGCAGACAGCTACACACACGTTGGTCTAAATGGTCCTGGTATTCTTGTCACTAACAACGGTTATACACAAGTTACTAGCAGCTACGCTTTCTTTAACAAGTATCACATTAAAGCACTGAATGGTGGTCAAGCTAACTTGGCTGCATCTACCACTGACTTTGGTGACTACGCTCTTATCGCTGATGGTAAGTCTACAAGTGCTATTATTACTTCTAATGTAGACGGCGCTGCTAGCAGTGGTGATACTACCTTTAATATCAACGCACCTACTGCAGCTTCAGGTTGGTTTGGTTCAGCCACACGTCCCCAAGACAACATGCTTGTGGAAGTTAACAGTGTAATTTACCCTGTTGTATCCGCTACTGCTAATACTGATTCTGAAGGTGGTGCTGGTTGGACTGTTACTATTAGCCGTCCTGATCCTAATGATAGGGCTGGTAACCTTGGTCTTAATGGTGCAGTAAGTGACGATGCTGCTGTGTCGTTCTATCTCCGTTCTATGGTTGCTTCTAGCGGTCATACTATGGAGTATGTTGGTAGTGGTACTGATTACTCTGCATTGCCTGAAAATGGTGGTGTGCCTATTGAATCACGTCAGATTACTGAACTTAACAACGGTAAGATTTGGGCAGCTACTACAGACCACAAAGGTAAGTTTGCACTTGGTAGTTTCTTTACTGTAGACCAGAATACAGGCGTCATTACCATGGAAACTGGCTCTATCCAGTTGGACCTTGGTACGCTGCTTGTTACTGGTACAGGATATGCACAACTTGGTGCTCCGCTTGATATGGATGGAAATGAAATTTCTGACCAATCAGGTGATCTTCAACTAGACGCTTCTGGCGATATTGATGTACAGACCAATAAAATTAAGAATGTAGGTACCCCTACTGCTTCTACAGATGCTGCTACTAAGGGCTATGTAGATACCACTGCTCTTACTTCTAGTGATATTGGATCTACAGTACAAGCGTATGATGCTACTATTCTGAATGACGCTGACATCGGTGTTAATGTCCAAGCATATGACGCTGACACTGCAAAGACTGACGCTGCACAAACCTTTACTGCAGCACAACGCGGTGAGATTACTACACTAACCAGTGCAACTACTATCACACCTGATTTTGCAGATAGCAATAACTTTACTTGTACATTAGGTCACACAGCTACCATTGCTAATCCTACTAACCTGACTGCAGGTCAATCCGGTTCTATCTTCCTTGTGCAAGATGCAACGGGAAGTCGTGTTGTGTCGTGGGGTTCTTATTGGGACTTTGCTGGCGGAACCGCGCCCACGCTCACGACCGATGCAAATGCTATAGATCGCGTAGATTATGTCGTTCGCACTACTGGTTCTATTCATGCTGTTGCCACTCTCAACCTTAGTTAATTATGCCAGTATTTAATAACATTCTAGCAGGTGCCGCCGGTCAAACAACTGGCGGCGCTGCTGCAGCAGGACCAATTAAAAGCGTTCGGTTTAACGAAGACGATTCAGCATACCTTTATCGCACTCCGTCATCTGCAGGTAATCGCAAGACGTGGACTTGGAGTGCTTGGGTGAAGGTAGCCGAGAATACTAGAAATTGGTTGTTTTCGTGCAGCGATACAGTTAATAGTGCTATTGAGCTTTACTCGAATGGAGACTTGTATGTTTATCATGGCGATACAGGGCAATACGTAGGCACCACCGCCATATTTAGGGATTTTTCGGCTTGGTATCATTTTGTAGTAACATATGACACCACTCAAGCTACTGCAGCAAACCGCATACGTTTGTATGTTAACGGAGTGCAAACTGCTTTAGACGTCGGGACTCAGCCGACATTAGACTGGGAAAACACTACTGGTATTAACAGCACCAATACCCACCGTATTGGTCATCATTGGTCTAGTTCATCCAATTATCTCAATTGCTACCTAACCGACAATTACTTTATCGACGGATCTGCGCTTGACCCCACATCATTTGGAGCGTTTGACGATAACGGCGTATGGCAGGCTGCAGCCTATAGCGGATCATATGGAACGAACGGCTTCCATCTTTTCGACTTCGCCAATGAAAGCGGGATCGGCGATGATTCAAGTGGCAACAACAACGATTGGACGGTAAATAATCTCAGCACAACTGCAGGTGCAGGCAACGACGTTCTGTTTGACGTACCAACAAACGGCAGTGCAGATGATGACACTGGTGCGGGCGGAGAAGTCAGTGGAAATTATTGCACTTGGAACCCTCTGGATAAAGCTACCGTTACTCTCACAAACGGTAACTTAGATATTACTGCTGCTAGTACCGATCATTGTGTTAGGGGTACAATTGCTGTCCCAGAAAGTGTCAAAATATACTATGAGTTTACTGTTACACAAAGAGGCGGCGGTGGTGCTCAATCACCAATCGTTGGTGTAGCTAATACATCATTTGATCTTGATACAAACCCAGATTCTCAAACAAGTACGGTATGGGCTTATACTGGTAGCGGAGCAAAACTTGGTGGCGGTTCAAGTTATACAAGCTATGGCAGTTCACTGTCTGCCGATGATGTTCTTGGTGTAGCTATTGACCGATCAGCTGGTCGAATTTGGTTTTCTTTGAACGGTACCTGGCAGAATAGTGGTGATCCTACTAACAGTACAGATACAAACGCAGCATTTACTAACGTACCTACTACTGGCACATTGTTTATTTTCTTCGGAAATAATAATAGTACGCCAGGTCTTGGTATTTTAAACGCTGGTCAACGTGCGTTTGCCTATTCTGCTCCAACAGATTACAAAACACTTTGCACAACAAACCTGCCGTCGAGTGATGTGCCGGATGGTTCGGATCATTTTGACATAGCAACATGGGCTGGCAACAGCTCAACACAATCAATCACTGGTCTTAGTTTCCAACCTGATTTCCTTTGGTATAAATCGCTTAGTGCCTTCCATCATGGACTGCAAGATGCAGTCAGAGGTGTTGGCAAAACTTTAAGCACAAGTCGAATTGATATTACTGAATCAACTGAAACTGATGGCCTTGATGTTTTACCTCTGATGGATTTGATCTAGACGGTGATGGCTTCTATTACATCAACAAAAGTGGGCAAAATTTTGTTGGCTGGGCCTGGAATGGTGGAGGTTCAACAGCCAGCAACACTGACGGCAGCATTACTTCTAGCGTCAGAGCAAATCAAACCGCTGGGTTCTCGATTGTTAGTTTCACCGGAACAAACGCAAACGGCACCGTAGGACACGGGTTAAACGCGAAACCATCTCTTTACGTCGTAAAAAACAGAGATGCAACATCAAATAATTGGTTTACTTTTACTGACCTTATTGATGGATCTAATGATTATTTGTATCTGAATACAACTGGGAGTAAAAACGATGCAGGTCTTAATTACGCAAATGTTGCTACTTCGTCCGTGTTTTACATGGGAGTAGAATCGGGTGGTATAAATACAAGCGGAGATGCACACATCGCCTACTGTTTTGCGCCTGTAGAGGGCTACTGTTCCATCGGTAAATATGTGGGAAATGGTAGCGCTTCAGGCCCTATGGTTTACACCGGTTTTAGACCAAGGTGGATTATGGTAAAAGGTTTAATGACTTCAGATTGGATGATAGTGGACACAACCAGGGCAACTTACAATTCAATTAGTAAAAAACTTTATCCAAACCAAGCGTATGCAGAAAACGGAGGCACGGGGGAGACTGACACCACGAACCTCTTTGATCATTTAAGCAACGGTTTTAAATTAAGATCAGCCAATACCTACACAAATCAATTGTCTACGACTTACGTTTATCTCGCGCTGGCTGAACATCCTTTCCAAGCTAATGGCGGGCTTGCTCGTTAAACTTACAAATAACTATGTTACAACTTGATGGTAAGACCCTGCAATACGACAGGGCGTTTACACACAATGGAATCTCGTACCCATCTAACTGGCTTCGTTTGACGACACTAGAAGAAAAGCAAGCCATTGGCATTGTAGAAGTTGCAGACACCAGTCAATCCTGGGATCAACGTTTCTACTGGGGTGTAGATAATCCTAAACAACTTGAGGATGTTACCGATGACGATGGTAACACCACCACTGGTCTTAAGACTCTGTGGAAACAAAAGCAAAATGAGATTGCAGCATCACTACTTGCTCCGTCTGATTGGCGTGTAGTTAAGGCTTCTGAAGTCAGTGACTACACTGTCGAAACTGAATGGACAACGTACCGTACTGCAGTCCGCACTACGTGCAACACACGTCAAACTGAGATTGACAACTGTGCAGACGTACCTGCTCTTAAAGAGTTGCTGTACGGCAATGCACAAATTGAATCAACTGATGATGATGGCAATACCGTCATGATCGCTAACCCTAATCTTGCCACTGAGTGGCCTACATCACCATGATCACCCTTATCCGTCCAATTCTTTTTTCGTTTATCAATTCTGAAAAAGTCAAGCGTCTTGTCGTTGATCTTCTCAAGAAACTTGCAGAACAAACAGACAACACTGTTGATGATGAGGCAGTAAAGTTTATCGAACGCGGTTTGTTCGGTGGACCCCTGGACTGACCCTCCATCGTTCCCTTCTCTAACGCTTCCAGAAGCGCCTGTAATGCCTGAAGCGGTGTTAGAGGTACCAAGGGCCCAGCTACCTAGTTACAAGCCCCTTGTAGTGCCTCCTAACACCCTCAGGCCACCTCCAGGTATTCAAGGGATAAACATGGAAGAGGAGCCAGAGGGAGAAACCAAGGAAACTAAAGAAACAAAACCCGCCAAACCTGCCTTACCCGAAGAGGCACAGATAGTAGAGATTCCGTTTACGGATATTGAGGTACCTATGCCTACAACTACTATCATGACAACTGCAGCTACAACAGCATTTATTAGTGTTGCTGCCACCCTAACTGCTACGTCTTTGTTCAAATATATTGTAATGATACTCAAACCAGTATTCAAACAAACATGGAACAAGATCACGAAGAAAAAAAAGCAGGATTTATTAAGTTCATCGTCCTCGTCTGGTCAGCAGGACTCCTAACTGCCAGTTATGCCGGATGGATGCCTAAAATGGACCCTACTTATGTAGCCAGCATTTTGAGTGGTACCCTTGCAACATTCTCTATTACACGCGAAAAGAAACAATGAAAAAACTTCTTTTGCTTCTGCTTTTGGCTTCCCCAGCTGCAGCACAACAGGTTACACCTAACTTTACTCAGGGTAGTATGCAATCCACCACGACTACCACTGTGGACATCGATCGTACGATTGAGACAAACATCTATGGTGGTGATTACAAGTCATGGTCTGGAACCAATGTAACCCCCAGCGGGGATATCTTGAGCGATTCTACAACTTATTCAGTAACAACAGCCGGAGAACAGTTTCAACTGGAGACTGTGGATCGAGTAGCAGGAGTGGTCGAGAACATCGTAATCGAAGAAACTATCCAGCAACAATCTACCACTACCTCGCTGTCGGTCTTCTCTCAGTAAGCCCTGCTTTTGCTAACGAACAACCTAAAGTTCAAAATACATCTAACCCTGTGGCAGCAGCTACGGGTAATGTAACTAACCAGGCGGTGCAATTCCAAAACAATGGTGCACCGTCTCGTCAATACTTTGCAGCTAATAACAGTTGTAACGGAACTACTATGCAGTTTAGCCCGTTTTACATGGGTAACGATACTATTCCTTACGAATATACTGGTTACGTACGTAGTAATAACTATGGCGTACAGCTGAATTTTTCAGTACCGTTAGATGGCGGTATGATTGAGACCTGTAAAGCTATTGCACGTAAACACGAACAAAAAATGCGTCTTGATTACGAACTTGTTCGTGCACTTAAATGTACTGAGATTATGAAAGCTGGGTTTACCTTTAGACCCGGTTCACGTGTTGAAGTGCTTTGCCACGACATTGTACCTATTGTATCGTTAACCAATGATTGAAGCAGGTGTTTCAGCTGTTATTGCTCTTGTAGCAGCAGGTGCGGCTCTTACAAACAGAGTTCACAACAGAATTAATGATATGGACAAACGTCTAGATACTTTTGAGCTGCGTGTTGCTACAAGTTATGTACCTAAGCAAGACTTTGAAACTGCCGTTCAAAAGATGGAAGACCATATGATCCGTATTGAAACCAAGATTGACCAAATGATTCTGAAAAATGGCTAAGAAAAAAGCTACAGAAGATCAGTTTAACGAGCTGCATAACTTGGTTACTAAGGAGTTCCTTGCCCGTATTAAATCGGGGGAGGCTACTACTCAAGACCTAAAAGCAGCTTGTGACTGGCTCAAGACAAATGACATTAGTGGTGTTGCCTTGGAGGGTAACCCACTGTCTAAACTAGCAGCAGTTATGCCCCAGGTAGACCCTGAGCTTGTACAACGGAGGCTACATGGCTCGAACGTCTAAATATAGCGGCGCTAAGTACGCTAACGGTAACTACAAGTCATACCAAAAGAAGTATGACGCATCTAAAATGCAGATCAAAAAACGAGCTGCACTAAATAAAGAAAACAGAAAACGGGGTACCTATGGCAATGGTGACGGTAAAGATGTCTCACACAAAAAGAATGGTAAAACATTCCTTGAAAAAGCATCTAAAAACCGAGCACGTAAAGGCCGAGCATGACCCCGTTACTTCCTACTCCTGACGACTACCTTTTCAACTTAATAGTTATGACCTCACCAGAAGCCAAGCGCCTGTGGAGGCGCTCTATTAAGGAACATTTTGACCATACATGTATTTATTGCGGAAAAACTTATGACCTTAGTCAGTTATCTATC
>FUIF01002409.1_pt1 | contig 14749 bp, 23 predicted proteins | sample 1003461 | NCBI WGS metagenome assembly FUIF01 (sample SAMEA80401918, study PRJEB19352) | marine metagenome | reverse complement strand
GTCTATGGGGTGGTCGTATTACCAGCCATACTATTACCAATGGCATTTATGTGGTTGGTGTCAGCATGAACTGGACAGATAGAGATTTAGAACTTATTGAGCAAGCTCTGGTGACAGAGATTGATAAAAGAGAAAATATGCACAAAGCGAAAGACCGACTGTGTGTGTATAGTTTAAAAAGGGTGTATGCCAAAGTGTACACTGTCTTACAAAGGAGAAAAGATGGTAGGAAAACTTACTAAAGATTCAATGGCATCATGTAGTATTTTGCCAGTTATATTTAATAAGTCACCTTATCAAACCCCTAACGAAGCATTGGACAGATGCATCAGGCTAGACGAGGTGAGAATGTCAGGACAGAGCAAACTGTCATACAAAAGATGGGTGACAAACTAGAACCCTTAATCTTACAGCTTACTGCTGAAGAGCTAGGGCTATCTAATTTGATGACCGATATCACCACACCAGTGCAACACGAAACCTTGCCCTTGATGGGGTCATTAGATGGCACAGCTTACGCTGACAATCTTACGATAGTGCCAGATGGTGAAACCATCTTTACTGAAGATGGTGAGCCTGTCGTCTTACAAGGCAAGGGTATATTGGAAAGCAAGGCAACTGCTGTCTACCCCCCCGAAGATGGCATCCCTGCTGATTACCGAGGTGTCTTGCAGTGCAAAGGCTTGATGGCATCCACTGGCTATGATTGGGCTGTCGTGGCAGTCTTGTATCGTTCCACTATGTTGCAGTTGTATGTCATGCGTAGAGACTTTGCGTTTGAACGTGAATTGGAGACAGTGATTACTGATTTTGATAAGCGTATCGCTAACGAAGAATACTACCCACCAACCACATCTAGTGATGCAGCACGCATCCACGCTGAAGCTGACCCAGAGTTAGCCCATGAGTTTAGCGATGACGATGAGCAGTTGTTTCGCACCATTACCCATGTCGATGAGCAGATGAAACTCTTGCAAGACTTGAAAGCCAAAGCCACTTTAGAAATACAAAACAAGATGGGCAAGGCAACTGTGGGGACACACGATAGATGGCAAGTTAAATGGGGTAGTAAATCTTACAAAGCACAGCCAGAGAAGATTATCCCTGCCAAAGATGCTTACACTGTCAGAAACAAAACTGTGCAAGTTAAGAGATTGCAAGATGATGAAGAAAGGAACTAGATACATACAGGCTGAGAAAAAGAAAGCCTACGACTATGCTATGAATATCTATGCTGACCATCCAGATTTATCTTGTCGTGCCTTACAAGCATTATTAGAGAATCAGGGTTATACTGTTGACCATACGACAGTATATCGATGGATGCGAAAAGCATAAAGCAATGTAAGGATTGCCAAACACCTATCACCAAAGCCAATGCTTATATTGACAGAGGTGATAGGCTGCGTGCCAGATGCAAAGCTTGTGACAAGAAATATCGAGCCACCCAAGCAGGACTTGACCAATACAGCTACATGGATAAGCTGTTTTCTAAATTAAGATACGAAGTGCAATCAGGCACAAGACGAACCTCCAGAGCTGACTTAACATGGCACATTAACCAAGCCCACCTCTACAACTGTTATCACAAACAAGAAGGCAAGTGTGCTTTGTCGGGACAACGAATGACATGGCTCACAGGACAAGGCAAAGTTGATACCAATATATCTTTAGACAGGATAGACCCAGAAAAAGGGCTACGAACCAGACAACATCCAACTCATAACTTATCGCTGTAATATTATGAAGCACGATTTAAAAGAAGATGCTTTATTTAAGTTAATCAATATGATTGAGATTACGAAGCGTTTGAACAAGAAAGCAAAAAAGCTGCGTTGATTCTAGCCCGTCTCTTAGTTTGCAAAGCGTAACGACTGTCTAACAATTCTTCGCTGGCTTTTTCCCAGTTGCCTGCATCAATCGCATCTAGCATATTCTCAAAATTTAGTAATTTAGATAAACCTAAGTTGTAACACATATCCACTAAGACTAGTTGAGCTTTGTCAGGCAACTCATCAAACTTGTTCATGATGCCACGCAGTTCTTTTAGGCATTGTTCGATATCGTTTTTAAGCAAATGCTCGGCTTCTTCTTTGGTAATGCCAACTTGCTCGACATTGCGACCATAGCCGATAGTAGCGTAGCCACCAGTACATTCGTAGACAAGTCTGCTAAAGCCTTCGTATTCTTTAATGTGATTGGTTAGTTCTGTGTATAGTTCATTTTTCATAATGTATATATCCTTAACTTGTTAGTTTTGCCTTTAACTTGTATCGGCTCTAATGATTGTAGCTTATATTTTGTCGCTTGTGCTGTTGTTTCACCAATCAACAAATCGACACCCACGTCTTTAGTAGCACTTTCTAAGCGTGCTGCTGTATTCACTGCATCACCAATAGCTGTATAATCGAAGCGTGATTCACTACCAGTATTCCCTAACACAGCTATGCCTGAACATAGCCCGATACCAATACGAATATCTAACTGTGCTTTATTTATCTCGTCTCGCATTTGACAAGCTGCTGCAATGGCTTTGTCCTCATGCTTGTCTAAATCTAATGGGGCATTAAATATTGCCATCATCGCATCGCCAATAAACTTATCCACCATGCCACCATGTGCTTGCACTGCTTCAGTTTGGATAGTGAGTGCTTGATTCATAATGCTAATGACTTCTTGTGGGTCTAGTCTTTCTGACATTGCAGTGAATCCCCTGACATCGGTAAACAAAAATGTGCAATATTTTTTCTCGCCACCTAACTTAAGCAAGCTCGGGTCTTTTTGTAGTTGGGCAACTTGTCTTGGGTCAAGGTAATGCTCGAACTGTTTTTTGATTTGCTGACGTAACTTATGCTGTTTTCTAAAGTTTAAGTAGTAAGCAACACTACCTGAGACAAATTCTGCGACCAAAGTATAGCTAACATCTAGCAAAATACCCTTATTTATCATGTAAAGCCCATATATGGCTGTAGAGCCAAAGATTGCAAAATTAAGACCCAACCCTAACCAAACACCACCAAAAGAGCTTACAAGCCAAATGAGAAAGACCAAAATCACCAATAAACCAAGTTCAGCAGATAAATGCCAATATGGGATGCTGGGACTGTCAACTAACATAGATTCAGCTAAAGCTGCTTGTATTTATGAGGTTCTAACAAACCAACAGGTGTTGCTAGTTGGGGCATCACTCCTTTAGCTGTCACTCCAACAAAAACAAATGTGCCAGCGACATCCATATCAGCTAATGTCGTTTCTTTAGTCTCGACCCAACTAATCCACTGTCGACCTAAACTGTCCACCTTAGTTTGTGGCAAACCCCTGACTTTAATTTCTTCTATGCCAGCTTGATTGCCCTTGATAATAAATGTGTCTGCTCCTGCTAAGGTTTTTAATACTTGTGTACCGAAACTCGGAATCCACCCATCAGGTGTTTGCAAGAGTAGGGGTAAACGTCTGACTAGATTATCGACATCAACTTTAGCTGACACCATGCCCTCAAGGGTAACATCAGCAATATCAGGGATATTAGATAAGTAGCCATCCAAGGGTATGCCATTGGACAACTCACCCAACATGACTGTGCCGACTGGTTCAGGATACAGTTCATTGTCGTATTCGAAGGTAGCGACCACTGTGGGTATATCAGATTTTAAGTAGTTAATAAATACAGGGTCGCCACCAAATCGGTCTGCATCGACAAAACTGATAACCCATCCTACACCAATCGCACCCTTGTCAACAAGGTCTTGTTGTATTTGTGCCAAGCGTTGTCGTGGGAAAGGATAACCACCTTCTGCTCGCACATCCTCTTCGGTGATATTCAAGATAGTGAAGTAACCAGATGGTTCTTTCTTTTTAATTAAGCTATCGAAAGTTTTTAGTTTTAGAATTTCTAAAGCAGGTAATTGCAAAGCCAGTGGGATAGCTAACAAAATAGTGACCAATAAACCTAATCTAATCATCCTTCTTGTTTTATAGTAATGGTTGACGATGAACCATTGTTTATCTTAACAGTATTTGATACCCCATCTTGAATAAAGATAACTGTGTAGGATTCATCAGCGTTAACCACAACTTGTGCTGATTGATTAACTGTCCTGATGAGCTGTAATTCTGTCCCCTGTAGGATAGTTGTGATTTGTGTTTCAGAATCTTGCCCAATACTTGTCCCCACGATATCCACACCATCAATGACGTTAGCCAACACATCAGCTTCTTCTGTATCTAAGATATCTAAGACATCAAGCAAATCTTCTAAGAAGTTGACATCAAGATAATCAATGTCCAATTCACTAAAGCCTAAATCTTCCTCAACTAACAAATCTTCTTGTAAGTAATCAATATCTAAATCGTTAAAAGCTAGCACATCCTTCTGCTGTGTTTGTTCTTCATCGCTATTCAGAGCTTCTTCTTTGGGTGGTGAGATAATCAACATATTGTCGATAAAGTCTAAGCTAATATCTAAAGTGACAGGTTTAGTAGGACTTGCTTCGTAGACACTAGTAGTTGTGGCTTGATAAGGTCTGTTAAGTGTCACTTGTCCCATAGCTGTTGACACCACTATCTCGCCACTAGGGTCGCCAAATTCATCAGGTAACAGGATAATCAGACTTCTGCCTGTCTCATCTACTGTAACTGTAAAATCTGTCCCTCTAACAGCGATATCGGCTGTGGGTGTCTTGAGGTCAATGTTGTTCTTATTCAGATTACCTGACACAAATCTGATAGTGCCACTGGCAAACTTGAGTGCCATTTTAGAATTATTGGGATTAGGGTCGTAGATATATTCATCGATGACTAACTTAGAATGTTCTGTTAGCCTAACGATAGAATCGTCTAAAAAGGTAATAGCGATGCGACCAGCTCTAGTACGCACATCATCGTAAGAGTTAATGTCAAAATCTAAGACTGCTGGATAAGGCTCATCTCTGAGTATTTGTCCATAACCTTTAAGTTCTGAAATGTCGCCTATTGTTTCAGCATGAAGTGGCTGTGCCACCATCATTCTGAATAATACAAATAGTGCTGTTAGAAGTGTTGCTCTCAATCTTTAACCAGTCCCTTGCCAATGTTGATGATTGGGTAATGTTGTAAGTGTTGTTAGAGCCAGTCAGGTCAAGATAAAAATAACCAGAATCAGATGCAGATGTCCCTGCGTAGCCACTGCCTGCGAATGTTAATTGGTTGCTGTCCCCAAAGATATCGACATAGTTAGTAGCGTTCTCGTAGTCAATGTCAAAGTTAAACTCATTACTATCCCCATCAATAATCCAATCCAAATCTAAGTAATCAGCGTTAGAGTTTTCAGCGATATTAACATCAAAAGTATTGCTTGAGCCTGTCACCTGCACATTGAGATTAGCGTAGTCAGCTGAATACAATGCTCCACTGTTTAACAGCATATCGTAAACATTGCTATCACCATCAAAGTTAAAGTAAGCAGTGACATAATCTGAATCTATAGCATCTGACCTAAAAATGTTGTTGCTACCAATTTGATTGATAGTTAGGGTCATATCGATGCCATCTAAGTCTAAAGCTGTCATAGAACCTGAACTAGCAGATGTGCCACCGATAAGGTTGCCTGAACCAAGCTGTTCTAATTTAATAGTTGCCCCATTGCCTGTTTGATTGATAAAGATTTCATCGTCAGCAAAAGTGCTTAGTGCTAGTAGTAAAAGTAAGAAACGCATTATTATTCTCTAAAAGACCAATAACCCTTTTCTGCTCCCTGACCTATGATGTTAACAATACCAATTTCAATAGCTGATTGCAATGCGATTGACTTAGATTCATTCATAGCATTGCCACTTTCAAACTCAACTAATTTTGTGCCATTAGCGATGTATCTAAAAAAGTCATTGGACAGACCAACTGATAAGATTGTTTTAGTAGTTAAGTTTTCAATCAAAACTTCACCTGTACTGACAGAGACTAACCTAATAGAAACAACAACTGTATCCTCACGATATTGCTTAGAGTTACCAATGCCGAGATATCTAGCTCCCATACCCCCTGTTAAGAGATTAGTGTTGTAATCAACCACACCACCCTCAACGATGATACCTGCAAAGAGCAAGGGGAGCTGTTCTGTTGTATCGTCAAATTTATCTCTGGTTGACCTAATAATTTGACGTTCTCTAGTTAAGTGGTCTATACCTACTCTTTCGACCACACGAAAAAACCCTGATTGTTTCAAAGCACGTATGAGATAGGTCTCTGGTGCTTGGGTTAAGGCTGAACTAAAACTAGCATAACCATCGATAGATTTTCTTTGTCCTGTTAAATCTTGAAACTTATAAACAGCAACAATAGGTTGCACATTGGCTTTAGGGACATTTTTTATTTCATCTGTAATAGGTTCATTAATAAAAGCGTTTTTACTGTAACATTGTGCTTCACCGATGATAGTGACGACATCTTTGTAATCTTCTTGTGGATTGCCTAGACAGGGTGAAACATAAGATAAATGTGTGGCACAACTAGAAACCAAAGTCCCCAATAGGAATAGTGATAGTAGTTGTTTCGCCAGTTGCTTCATTAAATATAGTCATTGTAATGCTTATCCCATCCGAATACCAAGTGATGATATTTTCAAACAAAGTAAACGACCCTTCTGTCGCTGGATTCTCACCGAACAGTTGGTCGACTAATTGACGTGATAGTTGAGCATAAACCCTAGATTCAAAGTTTTTAAGAAAGCGAGCTAATGTTGTGTTTTCGGCATCTCGTTCTAGCTCATCTTGCATAGCTTGTATTTCTGCTCGCACTGCTTCTGCTCTTGTGTATTCTTGATTCTCAATAGTTAGGTAATGACTAGATGTCCCGACCCCACTAAAAGAAGGTGATTTGAATTGAAACTTAATTTCGTCAGCGAAGATGGGGAGCATTAAGGTTGGAATTAAGTATAGAACGCACCCCACCCTCTTACGCTTGTTGAAGTAGTATTCATGTAGGTCGTAAGAATACCCTCTGTCTTTAGTCTTTTCTTTGGTCATCTCTATCTGCCTTTGCTATCTTATTAGTATCTATCAACTGTGGCACACCCAACATAGTTTTATCATCGTATCTTGTCTAATGATTTCGTTATCTAAGCTACGCACTCTATCTATTAATGCTACCAAGATACCATGCTGTGAATCAAGTTTAGTGCCGAGCCTTTGTTCCATCGCACTAATTTGTTCAGCTACTTTTTCATCTACAACATCGAGTTTATTCTCCATGCCATCGACAATACGCATAATTAGCTGATAGATAAACCAACCTAAACCTAGTGCTGCTGCAATAGGAAAGCCGACTTGTTGAATGATAGTTACGATATTTTCCATCTAATTATTATAGAAGGTGGGCTGATAAAAGGAAAATATGAAAAGGGTAACTAAGGAGATTCCAAAAATTTACCAGCCTATATAAACACTAACAGTATAGCAACTAATGTGGTAGCTAAGAAGCCAGTGGTCGCATAAATAGCCACATCTATCTTGCTGTTAAGAGCTTTAATATCTTCTTTGAGTTCTTGCAGTGTTGTGAACACTGTCTTGGATTGTTCGTGACATTGGGCTAAATGTTCCTTCAAATCCGAATTGATTTGTGTAACAGTAGCCCTTGCCATTTTAGTCCTCTGCTGCTTCAGCAGGCATTTCGCCTTGCTCAGAAGGTTGTGCTGCTTGTTGCATTTGTGCAAGGACAGCATTAGATTCGCTATCAACCACTTTGCTTGACCAGTATCTAACTAGTCCATTCAGTGCATTAATAACAGCATCTTTTTCTTGCAACTTAGCCTGTAGTTCTTCTACGCTAGGTGCTTTATTTTCTTCTTTTGCCACTTTTCACCCCTTTTCTTAATGAAAGATAATCTACAAAATCATATACCTTTTTATTCCAATCTGCTTTAGGTTCTGGGTATATGCGTATTAAAACATTAGCTAATCCAACGAAAGCTAATAAATAAAGTAATAAGTCTAATAACCACATGAGAAAAATTATAACCTATCTTATGTCAGTATAGGTAACATTATCAAAAACTGATGTAGCGTATTCCTTAAGGTCTAAGCGTAAAGCTAAATAATTATCACCAACAAACTCAAAAGTCATGGCTGTAATCTCAAAGTCTTTGCCTGAATAGCCCACCCTATCGTTATCTAAATTGATAACATCGCCAACTTGATAAGCTAAAAATTCTAAAGGCACAAGCACAGAAGTAGTCACTTCTTGACGTGAATATTTGAGAGCTATCTCAGCTAATCTTTGTGCTGTAAATTTAGAAGTGGTCAGTGGAAAAGAAAGATTCATAAACCTTTCAAAGTTCGGTGTTGATTCTTCATCAGGGGTATCAGCATTGAGAAAGGTTGTGTTCTTGACAGGTGTAATCTCAGCAGCTTTGTAATCATCGCTATCTTGTCTTTGGAAAGTAGCTTTAACACCATTAAATCTTTCGTTGCCAGATTGCTTCATGCTAATTTGTAGTGGAGCAAGAATCTTATCATCGGTGATTGTGCCTGCTGCTGTCCGAGCTTTACCAACGAACAAGCTAAACTTACCATTGTTGTAACCTAGTTGTCCAGCACAAGCCGATAACATATTCTCTAAGATACTTTGTGGTTCTGCTGTTGCATCGAATTGCCCATTCAAAGCAAATCTGTTTTCTGTGCCACCTGTAACGCTAATAGAATCCTCGCAATCATCGGCTGCTTGTTTAAAACCTGCACCTGTTGTGGCATCATTGATTTCATCGTTACTTGCACCAAAACCATAAACAGTGTCTTTCAGATAGTCACGTATAATTAAAGCAGGATTGTTTGAGTAAGTAGTATTGGTAGCATGAACTCTAGGGTCGACCACTTTTTTACCCTTGACTTCAAAACTAAATGTCGGAAATGCTGCAAACTTATCTGAATCATAAACACAGCCAACATAGATATAAGCAATGCCTTGTAGTTTGTGATTGGTTGTCCAGTCAGTGCCACCGATACCATTGATTTCTGTTTGCACATCGGTATTAACAGCAGTCTGGTCGCCCTTCTCGAAGATAATCTTAATTAAGCCACCTGCTGTGTTGTATTTGTAAGTATTGGATGAATTAACGAAGGCTGTATTGTTGACAATATAGATACCACTACCAGAAGAGGTTTCAGTAAAGTCACTTGCAACACTAAGCTCGACCATACCCTTACCAGCATCAATATACATTTTGGTGATATCTTCTATTTCATGCCCTGCTAGGGCAATGACATTGTGCAATCTATTATTGTCTGTCCCTGATGTTTGTTGATAAACGATAGTACCACCCACACGTGTTTGCCCATAAACTATATTGCGAGCAGCAACAGGGTTGCGACTAGCATTTTTGAAACCGATGTTTTTGATTGGAGTATTTTCAGCACCTTTGGATGTGATATAACTTAAGCCCATCAATAAAAAATTACCAAGAACTTTTTCTCGCCAAAATTTTGCACCAAATAAACCTTTAAAACTACCAGCTCCTAATGCTTGTATGCCTGTAGCTAAAGTTGCATAAGTTAATGCTGCTTTAAGTATCTTTTTAAACATTATTTTAAATCGTAATAGATGCCCCCACCATCACTGCCAACACCACCACCAGAGCCACCCCCAAGAGCATTGCCCCAGAAAAGTTGTTGTTCTTGTATTTCTGGCACAATTCCAAACCTTCGTCACCTGTGTATAAATACTCTTGTGTTTCTGGAGTATAAAATAAATTTTTAGGTCTAGTTAAATCGACTAATTTATTCTCGCAACTAAAAATAATATTGAAGCTATCGCCATCGGTAATAGTTATCCCATCGATACGACCTTTAAATAAAATGACATTCTCTATCTCAGCCATAGTGTCAGGATGGAAGAAAAACAAACGCAAAGTAACTAATCTATTTTGCATATTTTCCGTTGTTACTGCATCGTAGACTTCAGCAGATAAGCCACTGATACTAATAGTTAAATTAGTTGATTGGAGTTCTTTGCTTTCTTCAATATTAGATATGGATAACAATTCACCTGCACCAGTGTAGGTATTGCTATCTGAGCCAGTGAAATCACCGATGCCTGTCCAGACATTGACATCGCCAGAATCTAATGTGAATTGCACACCAAATGCTAGCGTGTGATTGTCGTTAGCTAGTCTAGCACTGATGTCAGCATGGATATCACGACTAGCCATTAATCACCTCAATCGCTGTAAATGCTAGACCATAGATTGATGCTTCATTCACAGACCATGAAGTTTGATTAGAAGCCAATCTAAATTGTCCTTTTGGGCTAGCAAATTTGACGTAATAATTAGCAGGTATATCTGCTCGTAATTTAGGTTCGATACGCACACCATAAAAATCATTACTAAAACCACCGACAGTGGCATCTTCAACAGCCAAAACGTATTGCACTGGATTCGATGTGCTTGATGCAGCATCATGGATAGCTAAGTAATCACCTTGCTTAATAGTCCCTGACCCTGAACCTGTTTTTTGTAAATTAAGTCCTGTAATGCCTTTTTTTATTTTCATTAATTGTGCAGCTTTGATTGGTAGCGTTGACTAAATCTCTATCGACAACAATGTTATTTGTGTCTGTCACAGTAACAATTTTAAATGTGCCATTATTGGCATCATTGCTTGCCCCTGCAATTAATAAAAAATCACCGACCAAAGCACCATCAAAAGCATCGCTTGACCCTGCATCGGTGATTGTTTTACTAGATGCAGTAAGTTTAAGGTTTTGCTTAAAGGTGCGATTCTTTTAGAATCTTGTAAAAAATCAGCATCGTAAGTACCTAAATTTGTAGTATGGGATGGGTCGCCTAATAAGAAGGTATTTTTAGTGCCTTGCAATCGTGTTAAGAAAGTTGTCCATTCCAAAGCATCTGCTCTTTTCATTGGTGGCAAGGTGACTTCGGCTGACCAAAAGACACCATCGTATTCTTGTAATCTTTGTTTGTTAGTAAAAGCTGACCTTGAAGTTGCGATGTTTCTATTCAGTGTAAATTTGACTGTCGCAAAATTATGGTTGGTTGGTATATCTATAATCATCTCATTCCTCTTCTAAAGTTACCACCACGATTCATGCTTCTAACACAGCCCCTTTAGAGGTTTCTGCTATCTCTGGTAGTAATTGTAATACTTCGTTCTTTACTGTGTCTTGTACCCCTGTAGCAAAATTAACTGATTGATTGATAGTGATGCCACCTGCTCCTGCTAATTGATGATTTGGTACGATTGTACCACTTCTATTAGGGACAAATAATTCAGCACCTTTCTCACCGACCATATATGGCTGTCCTGTAGTCACACTGCCACCTTTTTCTTTAGGTGTAAACAATGAAAATAAGGCATCTAAAGCACCCCCACCTTCGTCACCACCTGTTAAAAATTCTCTGATACGGATACGCATTAAATCTTTGACCACCGAATTAACAAAATCTTTGAAGTTTAATTTACCTGTTTCCAAGAAATTCATTAGGGCATCTTCAGCAGTCTTGAAGGCATTTTCAAAACCTTTAACCATCATGCTATCAATGGTTTCTTTCTTGAAGTTTTCTAACGCTAGTGTTGCATTTTTTGCAAATCGTGAAACTGATTCAGTTGCTTCTATTTCATCCTCTTTACTAGTTTTACCACCTAACAAACCATCTTTTAACTTTTGTTGTATATCTTGTATATAAGCAATAGTGGCTTTGGAATCAAATGGTGTAATAGGTTGGAATTTCTTTAATTCGTCTAATTGCTCATCTATTAGAGCAAGATACTTTACTTCATCAGGTCTAAGCCCACGTCTTTTGCCTTTTATCTCTTCAAAAGCTGCTTTAGCTCTTTCTAATTCATCTATTCTTGCTTGTGTTTCTGCTGTTATGATTGGCTCTATGATGCCGAATGATGCTCCTATATTAGCAACAGCATTTACTATCCCTATCACAGCGTTACTCAGGGTTTCAAAAGTTTTTATAATTACTTGCAAAATACTAAGGAATTCTGTAGCCAGATATTGTCCTAAACTTTCAAAACCTAACGCTTCGATATCTTCATTTAAATCAATAATAAAATCAGCAAAATCTTTTGATGCTTGTTCTAAGACAGGGGCTAATCCTGCTGTGAATTGGTCAGTAACACCTTTGATACCAGTTTTAACTCTAGTAAAGGCATCAGCGAAATCAGCAACACCTTTAGCTGCATCTGTGGATAATACAGCACCTAGATTTTGGGCATCATTGAAGAAATCACGCATTGTGCCTGAACCTTCTTTCATCAAGGCTACTAAAGCGACACCTTCTGAATCGAAGAATTTAAATGCTTGTCTAACTTGCTCACTAGCATCCTTCGTTTCTAACATAGCATCAGCAACATCAAACATAACATCTTCAATGGCTCTCGCTTGACCACTAGAATCAAATAAAGCTATACCTAATTGTGTTAAGGTATCTTTGGCTTCACCAGTGCCTTTTCTAGCTTCAGCCACTCTTCGGCTAAATCTTTGCAGTGCCATATCAGCAGTTTCAGTTCTAATACCGACCTGTTCGGCTGCAAATCTGAATTGCTGTAAGAACTCGACACCGATACCTAGTTTTTCAGATGTTTTAACTAATCTATCGATACGTGCTGTCGAAGTACCCACGACAATACCAATGGCTGTTAATGATGCTGTCGCTGCAACAGCAACACCTCTAAAAGTGTTTTGTAGTAATTTAGTTCTTCTATCTAAAACATCTAAATTTCTTTTAATATTGTTAAATGCTTTAGTGGTATTATCGATACCCTGTAAAACTATATTGATTTTTTCTTTAGCCATCTTTTTGCCTATCTTCTTTTATTTTAAAGTAAGCTACCCACAATTGGTATTCTTCTAAACTCATTTGTTGTATTTCATACAAAGTTTTGTTAAGAGCTTCGGCTAAAGCTAATTGATTGAAAGTGTGATTATCTTCTTCTAATTTTTTTTTACACTTTCAGGATTTTGTTGATTCATAATTTCATTTGCTACTCTTGCAAGTACATCTTTATCAACATTATTGAGAAGGTCATGTTTGTTTTCTAAAGTGAACATGGGTTCACCTTTCTCATCCAATGCTTTAAGCATCAAAACATAAGCTAACATTTCGACAGAATCGTCATTAGCAAATTTCATCAATTTTTTAGTTTCGAAAAGATTAATAGGTTTAGCATAAATGACCAGTGGATTACCCTCATCGTCTCCCCACTCAGGTACATTTATTTTTTTGATGTCAAGATTATCAAAGTGAGCTTTGGCTCTATCTATTGCTTTCATCTATTATGATTGGTCGTCTATTGCTAATGCACCAGTGCCTTGTAAAGTGAAAGATGTTTCCACTAAACCATCGTAAGATTGATTGATACTTACACCAGTTACAATACCAGTACCAGACCTTTCCATGTTAGTAGAACCAGTACCTTGTGACCTAAAGATACAAGCAACTTCAGCACCAATTAAAAGTGCATCTTGTCCACCATCATCGTTATCAAATAAAGCATCAATAGAAGCTGTAAATGATTTAAGTGATGATTTGTAGCTTCTGGATGAATCACCCATAGCTGTATCTTCGATAGTATCGGCTGATTCTTCTACAGAAAAAGACCTAATTTCACCAACTGCTGTGCCACCTATAGTGACCACTCCGTCTGAACCTTTGTATGTTGCCATAATTATAAAATTCCTTCTTTATGATGATAAACAACTTGAAAGTCCATTACAACTCTTGCAAGTGGATTATCGCCTTCTGATTCATATTCTATTTCAGTATTAGTCAAAAAGCTATCTTTAACTAAGCCATTTAACAGTCTATTCGCATATAAAGCCTCTTCGACCTCTTGTGAGATATCATCAACCTTATCATCGTAATTGGTATTTTGTTTGACATAACCTTCAATGTGTAAGGTCAGTATTTTCTCAACACTGCGAGCTGGATTCATCACGATAGGTTCAGATTCTTCATCGACTGTGTAAAGCAAAAGAGCTGGTAACTTAACAGTCTCAATATTATGCACCCTTGAGGCATAGATATTAGCTCCTGTGGTCGTTAAGCCAGTTAAAGTAGTAAGGGCTGCTTGTTTGATTAAATTTTGTTGTGACTGGATTCTGCCTTCGTCAGAAGCCATTGGCAATTCAGCGAAAGCAGCCAATCCAAAGTTCATAACAAATTACTTAGTCACCAAGTGTTGCACTAACAGATGATGGTGATTTTAGTTCAGCGATTTGTGCATCTAAGTTGCTTTTTAAATTAGCAACTTCGTCAGAACCAATAGCTGCTTCGACCCAAGACTGAAGATTAGATTCAGCTAAAGAATCATAAGCTGTGAATGATGACAAGTCAGAACAATCTAAAGACTGTGAACCATAGACTTCAGCAGCGTATGGGTTGCCTTCGCTATCGTTCTCAGAATCGGTTGCTTTTAATCGCCAATGCACGTTGTAAATCACTTTGCTCTCGCCACCATGCGTAGGGTAGTAATCGTGTTGTTTACAGTTCCATGTATAAGAAATAGCCATAATAAAAAAATTATACACTAATTAAATTAATCTGTGTCTATTTATTGGCTAATTGTGCTTCTAAGCTCTCAACTTTGGCTGTTAGCTCCTGCACAGCCTTAATCAAAGGTGTCACCAACTTAGAGTAATCCATTTGGTAATAACCATCTTCGGTTTCTGAGACTGCGTTTGGTACTAGCTCTTTGACTTCTTGAGCATACAAACCAATATCTTCTTGACCGTCAGACTTCCATGCAAACTT
>FUIF01014399.1_pt1 | contig 14759 bp, 27 predicted proteins | sample 1003461 | NCBI WGS metagenome assembly FUIF01 (sample SAMEA80401918, study PRJEB19352) | marine metagenome | reverse complement strand
GCGTAGCTGCCCACAAACTTCGAGGGCAGTCTCCACATATCGCTCTTAGGATTCACACCGTACATCGCAGCCGCAGCCTTGAGCATCTTCTCGTTCTTGTACTCCCCGAGATACTCGCCTGTCAGAGAGTTTAGGTTGTAATACCTACGGTTTTCGTTAAGCAGTGGCGCGGCTATCATGGTATCGATTATCGGACCTTGAACCTCGATCCCTGCCCAGCGCATCCACCCCAGATCATACATGGCATTGTGCATAACCTTCTCGATCTTGGGTGTCGCCATCTGTTTCTTCAGCCAGTTAACCACCAGCTTCTCCGGCAGGTTGCCATCCTCATGACGCACAGGATAATAGCCAACGAAATCACCAGCCGCCACAGCGTAGCCTATGACATAGCCATCATCTCTGCACCACCCCGGCCCCAGTTTCATCAGGTTCGGATCTCTTGTTTCCAAGTCAATAGCGATACGATCATAGCCTGTAAGATCAGGAAAGGATGACGGTGGCTCCCACTCGTCATCACCGAATCCAAGAGCAGCTTCTTTGACATCAATATCAAGAAGGTTCATTTGTTTATCCATCGTTTACGATCTCTCCGCCAAGGGCTGCATAACCTATTATGTCTACCCATGAGTCGTCCTTTGTCATGTCTTCGCTTAATCTAGCTAATTTGAGGCCCACCATGCAAGCCACCACCTGTTCTGGCGTAACCTCATGCTCGAGTATGATGCTCCATATCCGTGCAATACGCTCATGGTTCTTCCTAGCCGGACCATACTCCTTGGCTCTTGTACCGTTGATAAGACTTTCTGCCGTCTTTAAAAGAATTGTCTGTCTTTCATAACTGAAACCCATAATATGATTGTGATTCTACAATATGCAGGGACTTTCGAGCGCGAGTCAGGCCAACATAGAATGTCCTGATCTCAGAGTCCTGATCCCTGCTCTCGACACAAGCCCTCGAGGAATCCAGAAGCAGAGCTACGTTGTCTGCCTCACCGCCCTTGGCTTTGTGTATAGTTGATATCTTTATGCGCGGTGTACCTGTCAGGATCGACTCACCCATCCGGCGCACAGATGTGATGTATATCCGCTCCCGTTCAGATACCTTGAGCACCTCATGCCACGGTGTATCAATCTCTGCCGTCAATTCACACAGCTTCTTTATGTCCAGAAAACCATATGTCTCTTCGGTGTCCAGATTGGCAAGCTGCTTCCTCCCAGCCTTTGTAATGACATCTGCTACCAGCAGCGTTGATAGCTTCTTCAGGTCTGCCGCAGACAGGAACCTGCCCTTACACAGATCAAGCCATAGCTCAATACCGCTCAACACGTTTGGTGATATCGACCAGCCTGACCCCTCGCGCCAGTACAAGAAGCCCTGATCCTTTAGGTCACTCGCCACTTTGTTCGCGATGTAGTTAGTTCGAGCAAGAATCAACCACTCACCTGTCCTGATATCCACATCCATAATGTCGCGGTGCCAGACAATCGCACCTTGCTCATCGGTGCCCGACCATGTCTTTGGTTGCCGTGTTATCAAACGCCTGACCATATTGTCTGCTTGTTTTTGTATCGACACAGGCAGGCGGTAGGACTTGTCCAGTATTATCTTATTATCGCAGGCATTCAGGAAGTCCTTAACGTCCACACCCATCCAAGAATAGATGCACTGATCATCATCCCCAGCATAGTATATGCGCTTGGCGTTGGGCTTCATTACCTCATGTACCATGCGCCACTGCAACGGAACCAGATCCTGCGCTTCATCCACAATCAAGACATCGAGCAGCGGACTGTCACCCTGTTCGATAAAGTTCTCGATCATGTCTACGAAGTCTACCTTGCCTGTTTCTTTTTGTAATCACGCAAAATCTCATACACCAGCTTGAGTTGCTGGTAGTGTAGCCTGCGGTCAGCGGTCTCATTAAATTGATCCTCAACGCTAATTCCTTTGACTCTCGCCATTTGAATAATGGACATATACGCATCACCACTTTTCCCGGGAGAGAATAAAAGGCCATCCGCCATAGTCACTGAGGAATTAGAACTGAATTCAAGACCTAGCAGCTTTCCTAACTCTGAATAATCTTTACCACTCAACACCTGTTTTGTCGTCAGTCCCAGTACCTGAAACGCGAAGCTATGCAATGTACGAAACCAGACCATCTGATTTACATCCATGTGCAGCTTTGCAGCCGCCCTCTCTCGAGCTTCTTCTGCCGCCTTGCGACTGAACGATACGAATGCTATCGACTCAGGTCTGGTGCCACTGTCCAATTCCTGCTGTACAATCTCGATGAGTCTCGTTGTCTTGCCCGTGCCGGGAGGTCCGAAGATAGTTGTCTCCATTAGAACGGCACCTCACTATCTTGGACCTCGATACTTGGAACTTGAACCTCTTTGTTAAATGCAGGCACCCACCATACGCGAAGAGGATGCGTGTCACCTTTGGTGGTTACGAATCTCTTTCTACCATTGGCAGGAGAACCAGAGTTTATCTCCTTTAATCGCTCCTGTATCTGCCCACGACTATATGTCTCGAACTTGTTGTTGCGAAGAAACTTCATCAGTGCCTCGATCTTGAAGTACGTCATGTTGTCTTCTTCATCAGTGAACGGCTTGCCAAGTGTGATCTCTTCGGCTGACTGAGCCTGTACCCTGCCATCACAAAACGACTCAAGCAGATCCATGAACTGACCTTTGTATGTCAACTCCTCCGGCACCTCGATCTCACTCATGTTTTCCATCATCAGCGACACAATGATCTGCCACTCCGCCAGCTTCATCAGCGGTGGCATCTTGCGTATCTGTTCCATGCAGGCTTTCTGGAATCTCTGCGGTGTTTGCAGGTCGTCCGTTGTCATCTCGACACGTTGCCCAGCCACATCACAAAACCACACAGGTGGCTCCGACTTAACTACACATAAGCCCGATATCTCTACGTTCGATGCGTGACCACCAATGCCATACTTCTTTGTCTTGCATAAGTTCTTGTTGCAAAAACTCTTGAGCGGCTCCTGATCACACGGAAATCCATATTCTTTCTTTTCATGCTGGTTCTGTATCGTCACAACCTCTGACGCTGGTAGCGGAGGTGTGCAATACTTGTTGTTTATTTCCTCGAGTCGAGCTTTCCAGTTGTCGGGCTGTTCTTTCTTACAACCCACGGCTGCTGCAAACATCACTGTATTGCGTGTGCCTTCGGGAATCCCCTGCCCGAACATACATTTCAGGCAGGGTGCCCACTCCTCAAACTCATCGATCTGTTTGCCAAAAGTTAAACCAACAAAAACTTCTGGCTCAACACTCCTCCTATCGACAAGTTCTACGAATTCTTTTAATGACGCTGGTTCGCCATCTTCCTTAATAGCGTAGCGGAGCGTCTGTTTCGCATCAAAGTACGGAAGGTTGATAAAGTTACCAACATCGCCACGCTCGACAATAATCTGCTCCTGCTTCGGAAATATCTCGCAGCCACCATATCCAAGATACGATGCAATCTCTGATGCTTTATCACGGAACTCTCCTGCGCTTATGTAACCTTTGAAGAAGAAGAATATATGTGCCCCACCAGACTTGGATCGACACACGACTGCCGGAACCTCCATCTTCTGTATCTTCTTATCAAGTGCCGCTAAGTCGAGCGGATACTGATCGATGTCTAACGCACCGAACTTGCACTTGTTATCTTCATTGATGGGTATGGAACCCACACCAAGACCACCCTTTAGATGATCGGCAATGAGTTCCACTGTAAGTGGTTTGCGAACGATGATAGACTTGGCCTTCTGTTTGCCAGCCCTTCGCTCTTCTGATATCTGTGTCTGTCCATGTGCCGCACTAAATCCCTCAAACGCAGCCATGAACCTTTGTAGGTAGCTCATGGGTATTCCCCTTGTTGGTTTGGGGTGCCGTTAGTTAATACCTAGACGACACCCCAAGAGGTATTAAAACGGTACGTCTGAGTCTTCTTGCTTTTGCTTCTCCTCACCAGTTCCAGTTTTAATCTCACCAGCCCTGAACGAATTGTACAGATCACGAGCCTCGATAATCGCTTCAGGCTTTACGCTATCCATCTCTTCCTGCGCTACTGCGTAGTTGAACCACGAACCTTTGTCGTTGCTCTCCTGAACAGTAGTCAGCTTCCACGGCACAGCCCACATCGGTGGGTTAAACATACCCTTGGTTGGATGAGAGATCTTCAGACCCGCACGACGAGTATTCCATTGCTTGGCAATCTTCATCTGGGTCTTCTTCATATCGCAGATCATCTGGATAGTTGCACCAGTATCCTCGACACCCAACACCAAGAACTGAGCAGACCGAACAAGCTCGTTACCACTTGGTAACATCTCAGTCGCACCATTTCTTTCGGTCTTGCGGATATCAGGATCGTCAGCACTCAACTCACCCATGAATCCACCACCGGACTCCCGGAGTTGGAACTCCAGAAACTTGGTAGTATAGGCACACATCAACACAGTCAGACCAGTATCGGCTTCCCAAAACTGACCAGTTACAGTATTGAAGATATCACCTGCTGATGCACCCTTGATAAACTTTGCGTCAGTCTTCAGCAGTTGCGGCGACAGAGGCTGTAAGATCCGCAAGAACGGAATCTGCATATCATCTGCACCAATAGTCTCCATACCCTGACCTGCACTATCGAACAGGTCATCCATTAAATTTGCCACCGCAGTGGTCTTTGCATTTGCTACTTCTGTTGCCATGATTTTAGCTCCTCGATATCTTGGCTTCTGTTCCTACGAAAACTCCGAACGTGTCGAAGTCGATCTCCTGACCCTTCTCAATACGATCCTTCACCCATGCTTTTAATTTCATGGGATGAACATGCGTCTTTTGAGCGGGGTCTAGTCCCTTGCTTTTGAGATCATCAACGACGGCTCCTGCCACATTATCCTGACCTGCATTAAACGATACAGTCACATCATTCTTGATAATGTCACCCTCACCGATAGAACGTATCCAAGCGAAAGCCTCATCGCGTTTCTCCTCACTGATTCGAGCGTGGACAAACTGACGTAGGGTAACCTTGTTACCATCAACGGTAATACCATCCATACCCATCTCCTGCATAAGAGACGGTATGTCTTCCTCGTTTACTTTTCTTTTACGGAACTTCAGATCTTTGAGATACTGCTCTGTTGTTGCAATCTCTTCATCGATCTTCATAGACTGACGGATAAGAGTAGACAGCGCACTGCCCTTCTCTCCGTCTACTTTGTCGAACTTCTGGGCATCGACCTCCTCATCAATCAGCGAGAATATATCGCTCATCTTCCTTCTCCTTCGTTAAAGTTTTACCCCTTCGGGTTGAATGCAGACGGTATCGCCTGCAACCTGCTTGGTCAAGCAGATTCCTTAGTCAGCTTGTCAGCCTCCTGTTTAACAATCCAAGTGATCTGCATTGGAATACTCCTGTGTTCCATCTCTGCAAGCTTCACTAGATCTTTGTATGTATCAACGGGCACTGCCACTGATTTGAATTTCTTTCTGTCCACAACATTCTCCTCTTGTGTTTTCATAACTTATCTCATGTATCCGGTGATCGTCAAACAATAAATTGCATTACTCCTTACGAGGCGATAGATCGAGCCATTGCCTTGCCTCTTCGCCCAGTGTCTTTGCTGACAGATCGATCTTAGCCCGAAGACTCTTAACGATATGCTCATCGACCGTGCCCTTCGAGACAAGATCAACATAGGTCACTGTATTTTCTGCCCGATGCGGTGACACCGATCCTCTGACTGCACCCGTGTCTCCAGATTGAAGTCGTTTGCATAGTAAATCACGTTGGTTGCCGCTGTCAGAGTCAGGCCATAGCCTGCGGTCTGAGGGTTAGCCACGAAGAATCTCGCATCTCCGAACTGGAAACTCTGGATTGCTTTCTGCCTGTCCTCGTCCGATGTATCCCCGAAGTAATTGACTGTCGAGTCCGAACCATAGGCTTTCTTCAGTGCAGCCTCGATGTTTCGTATGTCATACCTGAACCTCGACCAGATGATTACCTTGCCGGACATCTCCTCGACTGTCTCCAGCACCGCATCAACACGCCTGCTCTTGAACTCCACAAGTTCTTTGTCATCAGTCATGGTGTGACCGCACAATACCTGTTGGAGTCTGAGTAGCTGAGTCATAGCCGCCAGGTGCGGACACCAGCCCACCGTCATCGAGCAATGCAATAGCTGCATTCTTCAGTGTCATGTAATGCTTGATCTGCTCGTCAGTCAGACTCACATGCCGGACTGTGTATATCTTTTCTGGCAGATCGAGAGCATCTTCTTTGGTAACTCGATATGAGAACTTGTCCAGCTTGGTAGAAAGCTCGTCAAGATTTCTGTATCCCACGACTTGTTGAAAACTGTGACCGCCCATCCGTTGAGTTCTCGTAATTGCATACCGTCCTTGGAATGAATAGTACGACTCGAAGCCAAGCAGGACTTTGTCCATGAACCCACACTGTGCGTATAAATCCATCGGCGATTTCGTAACGGGCGATCCGGTAAGTATACGTCGAAACGATGCTGCCTTACCAAGCGCAACCAGAGCCTTAGTCCTTTTGGCTCGTGGGTTCTTAATAGTTGTTGACTCATCAACTGCAAGTAGGAAAGTCGATCTACGAACAAACTTCTCCACGAACGCTCTGACTTTTGGCGTTGCAAATCCTTCCACGTTGACCAGTAGGATGCGGAGCTTACTACGCTCTTCAATGCCTGATAGCAGGTGTTCTTTCTGACTCTTGTTCGGGTTCGGATTCCAAACATAAACCTCGTGTTCAATGTCATCCCGGAGGTGTGCCGGAATCTCTGATACCTGCCAGTTGCGGTATACGCCCTTGGGTGCAACGACAATTGCGGTATCGATCTTTTTGTTTTCGTACAGCCACGCCATGTTGTCGATAAGAACTTTTGATTTTCCACATCCCATCTCCATGAAGTAGCCGTAGTTTATCTTATCGTATGAACGCTCGAGCGCAACACGCTGATGCTCATACGGCTGAGTTTTGTATTTGAATTTCATAACTGCCCCTTGTTACTCCTCGAAATCTCCAGACAACAGTGAATGCTTTACTGCCTCCAAGTGCCAGATGATCTCAGCTACGTCCTCTATCGTAGTCATCATCTTGATACTGCCATCTGCCGCCGTGCCCACAATAATTGCACTATCCATCATCTTTGCGGCTATGCCACACACCGCAGGCACTGAGGCCATTGGCACTTTGCTTACCTTCGGCTTCGGCTTCAGGTAAACTACATTGTCAGGATCATCCGTCATCCAGCTTTCCTCGTAGTTCTTTGGCTCTGTTACGCATATCCATATAGACCTCGAGCCTGTATCGGGTCTTCTCTGCCTGACGATATAAGCCTGAGTCCATAAGTTGTGTCAACTCATCGTCAAGAATGCGGATGATCCTGTCCATTGATTTTGTGTCACTCATGCTACGTCAGCCTCTTTGTCATCACGCAGGATACGAACCATCTCTTCGATGTATCCCACATCCATACCTATGTTCTCAGTGCAACCACGATAGCGATTAAGCCATGCCGCCAATGACACACCTGCCTGCCTCCGTAACTCAGCCTGCGCCTCCTCGCTTTCTGGGTCAAATGGCTGGTAACCACCACCCTCTTTCCGGTTGGCTACAGGTGAGATGTACGCAGGGTATTCAATCGTCAACACCTTATCGCTCTGCTTGATATGTGTTTGTTCGACCACGATCCTAAGACCGCTTGCCATGCGCCGTGCCATATCGATACGCCACTGTCTAGCTGCCGTTGCATCATCGATGCCATAGAAAGCATCATACATTTCATGCTCCGGCTGACCAGCCAGCCAGTCAACGAACTCATCTGCTTTGAACATATTAAATCCTGTTACCTGTAGATAGTCATCGATGATTCTTTGTTTAGTCTTCCTTGCAAAATTACTCATTACTTCCTCCTTGTTAAAAATTTACTTGACCGCCATAACCTAACGCAGCGGAACACACCACACTCAACCTCTCCTTAACCGCCCAGCCATGCCACGCCTAACCCCAACCCAACTCACGCCACCCGACCGTGCCTCACCATAACCGCCCAGCCTTACCAAGCCCAACCGCGCCGCAAGACACCGTGCCTTACCATAACCGCCTGACCTCGCCCCAACTTACCTTGCCCCAACGCACCTGTCCTGACCACAACCGCCTTGCCTCGCCGAAACACAACTCACCCCGACTTACCGCACCACGACCGCCATAACTCACCCGACCACGCCCTAGCTTACGCCACCGGACCACAACCGCCTCAACCCACCGCGCCTCGCCACGCCCTAGCTTACCTCTCCACGCCATAACCGCCACTCCATGACTGACCGTATCGCACCTGAACAAACCCAACCAAAACCGCCAAGCCACGCCCTACTCCAACCAAACTGAACACGCCACAACCCACGACAGGGATATGCTGCAACGCACACGCTCGATGTGCGTTGCCCCATGTCTAATAACTAAGCAGCCCTCCGCAACCGCTCTTCTTGTAAGAACTGCATAAGCTCTGCTGTCTCTTGATCCGCACACTCTGGATTGTCTCGAGCCGCTTCTTGAACCTCGCGACCTTCCTGCATCAGAAGATCCCAAGTCTCTTGGTGCTCTTCATCCATGCTGAACTCACCACCTGCACTGGCACCAGCTATTGTAAACGTACCAAACGAACCGCGACCCTTTTCCTGTCGGAAATCACCAAGACCAATCAACTGTCCTGCGTTCGCTACCAGTGCCGATATCGAAGCATTGCTGAATGTTGGCGTAACAAACCTGATCTCGATCTCAGCACACCAGTCTGGCAGGTAGGCTCGAGTCCGCATATCCGGGGTCTTGTTCATGTCAGCCGAACGAACCACATCGATCTTCAGATAGGGCTTGCCCCATATGTTGATGTTGGTCTGTGGCAGGAAGATCAAACGATTGACGCTTGTCTTGTTAACCCCTGCCGTTTCCAGCGCAGCCGTAGCCATAGCACCTTTGACACCCGCCGCTGGGAAGCACAACAATGTCTTGCCCTTGGCCTGAGTGTGAAAAGAGTCCACGAACTCCTGCTCTGGATTGTGCTTGATCTCCTTCTTCTCAGCCGCAGTCTTACGACCTGCACCGACAAGTAAATCACGCTTTGCTTTCGATGACATACTGTTAAAGTACATCGGTGTTTGCCCGATCAAACGTAGCTTGATCAAACCTTGCTTCAATACCGGAATGCTAATTGCTTCCGTAGTAGTCTTCTTTGATACTGCCATTTTTTTACTCCTCTAATAAATGACATTGAGTTTGTGACACTAACCTCTCAAGATCCTGTGCCACGCCAAGGCTATCTTCATAGCCCTATCCACATCCCGCTGCCGCAAAGCCTGCGACTCGAGAGTCTTAATCTTTTCGTTCACGACCCCTTCGATCAGGTGAACCGCATCAGACCAGCCCATGTCCTCGATGGGTTCCGCTTCCGACTCTGTCAGCATTGACTCCTCCTTTACTGAATTGTAACCAATCATCAGGCCACAGATCGTGCACCTAGCCTGCGACTCGCCGCTCATAACAACTTGAGCCTCGCACTTTGGACAACGATCATCCTCGATGGCCTTGCCCCATGATCCATCCCCTTCAATAATCAATGACACGTTTCTTCCTCCTCTTCGCAATTGTTCTGGGCAGCAACCATCGATGCCGTCATCAGCCGCACCACTTCGGTTGAACTGCCCATGTTATTCTGCATGGCAAGAGTCAGACCTGCGGACATCAACAAATAGGCCGCAAAGTCTATGTCCAGTTCCATAGCCTCGAACTCGCGCAGTAATTTCTGCACACTCTTGCCAGCTTTATACTTTTCCTTCACCCTTCGGCTCCCACTTAACCTCTTTAACCATGCCGCTATACGCTTCCTTGGCTATGGTCTCCTGATGCTCAGACCAGATTTCAGCCAGCATATCCATCACGTCATCAAGACCCATATGATCCACCATACCCATATGATTTTCCATATTGGTCGCGAACTGATGCCACGTTTCACACTCATCCACGATATCAAGAGCCTTTTCCGCGAACCGCTCTTCAAGCTCCATCATCATTGCTTTGACCCTACCCATGTGCCATCTCCCTTCTTCTCTCAGTGCGCTCCATCACGCGAATAAAATTCTCATACTCTTGCTGGTCAGGTGACTTGAACAGTGACGCTAGACCAACCCTCGAAAGCAATTGAGTCTCGACTCTGTGCACCGTGCCATACCGATCAAAGTCATCGGCTCTTGGATCGTCCTCAAACATTACTCACCGCCTTTCCTAAACATTGGCAACTGATAACCAAAGCCGCCTGTCATGTTAAACTGTGTCTCCAGATCATTCTTGGCCTTTGCCAGCTTCGGCAAGATACGAGCATCCGACAACTCAAAATCCTCGCACTCAGTATAGTCACACACAAATTCCTGTATGACTTGTGCCGCATCCAGTATGGCCTGCATCTGGGCTGGAGTCAGCGTATTTTCTAACGCCTCAACCTTTTTAAGACGATCTGCTTCACGCTTCCTTGCCGCCATTTCATACTTATCCGGTCTTCCCATTATCTTACTCCCTTCCTCAGAGTTATTGGTTTGGACAAGGCATCCTTCTGCCATGCCCGATGGTTAATTCTAAGATGCATCTGCCTCGATAGTACAGGCTTACGCAAACCAACGGTGCGAATTACTACGTCCTTGGAACTAGGCTTCGGCATCGCCCACCTCCCAAATCCCTTCCATAGTCCAGTCTTGACCGCCTTTACTTTCCCAACCATCTATGTCGGCATTACCTGCCATTTCCCATGCTTCGGCTTCGTTACGAGCCTCGACAAATAACTCATATCCCACATCCATTGTGGCGGTTACCTTAAACTTTGGCATCTTCAACCTCCTCGACATCCATGATCACATCCTTAATGTGATCGTCCCAAATTTCTTCTTTAGCTAACTCTTTTGCCTCTTCCGCGCTGTTAGCTTCGACATCAATCCGGTGATACACCGTGACGTAAACCTTAAAGTTAGGCATCCTGCATCTCCCTCGCTGCCAGTTCAGTATTGATCGCAGCCATAGCCTTGACCATGAACTCGCTCGATACCGACCAACCATCAACCCCACCATGCAGGCACAGTCCACGTTGCGACCAGTCAGTCACGGTCTTTTTCTCTCCGAACCGTTCATCAAAATTCAAAGAACTCCAATAGTAGCGACTGACAAACTGACCATACTCTTTGCCCAGATAGGCTTCGGTCTTGTCATCAGAGTTACGCAGTATCTCTGAAACCCCAGAGTCCCTATCGTAGAACTCGATCAGCGGATCATCGTGCTTGTCCTTGTCGTACTCTGTCTCGCCATAGGTCAGGCAATGTTTGAGACCATACTTATCCCCGATAAATACGATGCGAACGCACCAGCGGTTGCCACTCTCAGGATCAACGGCTTTATATGTAATAGACATTAGCAATACACCTCCTTACCAAACACACCCAACTGGATGATATAATCATAATCATTGGCATCCAACTGACCTAGCTCACTAGTAGTCAACGCCAACCGCTGCCGCTCTGGATCAAGCAAATTAATGCCGTCAACAATCACATCAAAAGCCTTGACCCGCTGGATCTCTAGCTCCTCATCTGCACCCAAATCCTCGTCCTCTTCGTGAATGACGATCTCAAAGTTAGAGTCCACAATATCGGAACCAGTCTTTAAGTCATGCCCACCAGTGTGGATGTACGCGATCCAGTGGTTCGACCCACCTTCGAGCGCACCAACCCAGATAGCTTCGGCAATCTGTGCCCACTCTTCGCGGCTTGGTGAATACTCAACCGAAATGGTTGGATAGAACTTCTTAGGCTTCAGCAAATCACCAAACTGATTATCCATCAGTTCAGCAAAATGGCTGTCAGTCAGATTTGGTTTATCGTTAGTCATTGGTTTAGTTCCCTTCATTAGCTAAAACATAGTCAATTATTGAAGTCACGTTGTAACCCTCTTGAACGCTGTCATCGGTAATCTGATCGATCACCTGATCCTTGAAACCAGACCGCGTCATGCGCTCTCCAAACAGCTTTTCATACTGCTCATCAGTGCCACCAGCAACCAGCCAGTCATCATAGTCAGCATCAAGCAAACCCCTTACCGCCTTAAATAAAGGTGTCACAACATCACCAGCCATTGATGGGGTTGTCCACTTTGGTGGGTTGTCGCTGTCAGCGTCATTGCAAGCCCATGCAATAGCTAAAATGTCAGCGATCTTCTGGTGACGGTATGCTCTCATTGTTGTGTTAGTCATTGGTTTAATCCCCTTGTAGCTTGAACCTTGAACCTCGAACCTGTATGATTTCGAGTAACTTTAAATGTACCGTATCAGCTTTTCGTAACTTGTACAACTTTAAATGGGAATAATAAGTACACATTACAAGAGCCATATAATGTTTTTCTGGGAAAAAGTTTTTATTTTATTTTTTGCTATATTTAGTGGAACAAATGGAACAGGTGGAACAATCCTTACTGAGCAACAATCATAGCTGTTCCAAAGCTGTTCCACTGTACCAGTTATAACGCTGACTAAGAGAGGTTTTTGGTTTTGGAAAAGAGTAAACCCATAGAAAACACTATAGGGAAGGGTGGTAGGCCAGCAGGTTTGACCAACCGCCAGAGAGAATTTGCCAAGTATTATGTCGAGGGCAAGTGGTCTAATGCTGAGTGCGCGAGGATGGCTGGCTATGCTGACGGCAGTGCCAAAAACCACGCTGTTAAAATGCTCGATGGTAAATCTTTCCCTGAAGTTCCCGAACTTATCAAAGAGCTTCGAGAGGCCAGAGAGCGCAGATATGGTGTGACCGTTCTGGGTCAACTTAAACGATTTGAAGAACTGTCCATGTCCGCTGAAGAGGCAGGTCAATTCAGTGCTGCTATCAATGCGGAAAAGATCAGGTCTAGTCTGGGTGGTTTGACCATCGATAGGCGCGAGTCCACCCATGTCCACCAGCTTGATAATATGTCGCGTGAAGATATTGTTGCGAGACTGGCAAGCCTCCGGAAGAATTACCCCCATGCTTTTGCTGATATGAAAAGAGTTGAGGATGACAGCGACAGAACAATCACTGTGGAAGCGATTGAAACAAAACCTGCCCAAGAAAACACACTTCGAGAGGATTGAAAACCGCAGTGGTGAAGGAATGCCGGACGTATACCTATGTATGGATGGCGTTCCGATATGGCTAGAATTAAAAATGGTTAAAAATGGCCGACTAAAAGTGTCTAAATCACAGATTGCTTGGCATTGCTCACATTCGCGCTGCGGTGGAGCCAGTTTTTTCTTGGCAAACGACCCCTCTACCTCAGACCTATTTTTATTTGACGGCGCATCGGTGATCGAGATCAGCGGTTCGCGGATCGATGACCTGCGGCCTGCGGCCTTATATGTAGGTGATATGTCTGGGTTGATCGAGAGCCTGCGGCCTGCGGCCTGCGCCCTCTGGTGTGATGGCATGGCTCGATGACCTGCGGCCTGCGACCTGCGGCCTCGCTCTATGGATATATGAAATAAAAAATCCCCTGCCGACAATGTCGGCAAGGGATCAGGGGAAACCCTAGTATGTGAAGCCAGTGTAGACAATGGTATCTTCCTTCAAGAATATCTCGCGGTTCATGTCTTCGTAATCTGATAGTGAATATTCCGCTGGCCTTGTCTTGGTGGCCTTGTTCCGATGGTTGATAACATAGACGGCCTTGGCGTTAAGCTTGCGCTTTACTAGGTCGCCTACGTTTAGGTGACGCAGCGCAATTGCTTGCACTGTGTCATTGTCTTCGGTCATGTATAAGTTTAATCCGTCTATCAGTTTCATGATTGCCTCTTAGTGTTTAACGATTGCGATTGATTTTGCTTTGGTTGATGCACCAGCGCAAAGCTTGCAGGTATCGCAGGTTGCTCGACGGCCTGCTTCCTTACTGGCAGGACATAGGATCTCAAAGCCTTTCACGATATCGTCTATCTGATCGATCACGCGAAACGTCCGCTTGCCATTGTCCCAAGCTTCCAAAGCTTCGGCCTTGGTGTCTGCGCTGATCATGAATAGGTTTGGATCAACTTCTAGAATGTCATCTTGGTGGCTATAGGCCGTATGACCTACGGCATCACTTAATAGGCTGTCCCATATGTAACGGGGCACGGCAGCGCCATCGCCATATGTACCGATGCGAACCATGCGACCAGCGCCAAGATAGGCAATGGCATCATGACCGGCAGCGACTGGATAGCCGCCTTTCATGTAATGCTTCCAAGTTATCAAAACGCCTTGAAACAATTTGACGTAGCATTTGCGGCCTTTCGCATGTTTGCCCGGGCTATCTTCTTCGACGGCCTCGCCCCTAAACTTGCAATTGCCGCAGATTGAATAGTCGTTGCCGATCTTATTGTTCAGCATAGGATCAAGACCGTTATCGCATAGGATATAGGTTTGAACCATGTTGCCGGTTTTAGTGTTGCTGCTTTTCACGATAGCAATAGCAACGATAGGTGTCCCGTCAATCTGTGACGGGCCGCGATATATAATTGAACTTTGTGGTTTCATAACAATCCCCTTGTTAAGTTATCCTAGATTATCCGATTTTTTCCCATGTAATGCAAGCCCTAAATTATCCTGCGGCCTGCGGCCTTTCTGTTTATATATCTAGATGAGCCTGCGACCTGCGACCTGCGGCCTCGCTCTAT
>FUIF01025283.1_pt1 | contig 14768 bp, 26 predicted proteins | sample 1003461 | NCBI WGS metagenome assembly FUIF01 (sample SAMEA80401918, study PRJEB19352) | marine metagenome | reverse complement strand
GTGGTTAAAGCAAATCTATTCAGCTATAAGATTCAAATCTATTGAAAGAGAATTGACTCCAGAAGTTAGAAACATATTTGATAATATGCTTATGACTGATGCTGAAAAAGCTCAGATTGCTGAAAACGAAAGCATCAAACAGAGACTAGAGGCTGTGCAAGCTGAGGAAGCCGCAGAGATGGCTAAAAAAACCAAAGCACCTGCAAAAACAAAACCGTCTCCTAAAAAGAAAGCTGCTCCTAAGAAAAAAACAGGTGATCCGCTTAAGCTACCTAACGGTCGATTAAGCTTAGGAGGCGAGTCCTACATTGAGTACAAAGGATTGGAAGAAGGAGAGCATAAGTACAAGTACTACGATGAAATGATGGAGGCTTCAACTGTTGTTAACGAAGAGTCTGCAAAAGCATTTGTAGAGATTGGAGATAGCGGTCCTCTTTTCCAAAGTGATATGGACTTTGAGTCTATGCCGGATCTAGCTGATGAGATGTACAATGAATCAGAAAAAGAATTAGCCCAGGCTGAGAAAGACAGAAAAGGTAAGTTCGGTGAGAGATTTAAAAATCAGTGGTCTGACAGACAAGGAAATATTAGAAAGAGACTGATAGATGCTGGGTTTGAAATATCAGAATCTTTGATGACAAACAAAGCAGGGTCTAAAGCTAGAGGGGTAAACCGTTTCCATAAGTACGAAAAAGATATATACGATGGACTTACTCGTGAACAAGAGAAACTGACCAACAAGATATTGCAGCTTGAGCGTGTAGTTCAAATAGAACAAAACAGAAGAGCTAGAAGAAACGCTACTCAAGCTTCTTTAGAAAAAATTAAAGAGCAACGTAAAGCTGTTAAAGAAGGTTTAAACCTCAGCTTAAAATCTAAAGAGACTAAAGAAATTAAAAGTGTATTAAAGAAGATAGACGATAAAATTTCTCAGCTCAAAAAGAGAATTGAAGAAAACGGAGTGATGAAACACCCACAAGGTGTTACAGAGGATTACGCTAAATGGTGGCTAGAAAATAAAGCACCTAAGTACTCTTACTACTCTACATCAAAAGAAGCTGCGGATAAATACTTTAGCGCTACAAATGATCTGCTTAAGTATGCTTATGATAAACAACTTATTGATGAGCAGACTTACAACAGATTTGTTGAAGATAAATATATCACCCGTTCTTTTATAGATAAGATATTTGAGATTGAAACAGACGCTAACGGTGAGATAGTAGCAGTAAACTACAAAGCTGGAGATATGTACAAAGAGTCTGGTCTAAGTACAGATCAGATCAAACAACTACGTAGTGGTTCTGAGGGTGCGCTAATTATGGACTCTAGATTCCTGTTAGAGAAAATGACTGTGTCTCTAAGTAACAGAGCTGCGACCAATGAGATGAACAACGCTTTAGCTAGTGAGCTTAAGGGCAAAGATGCTATCCCTTGGTATCGTGAGGGAAACTATGATACAGACAAAGAAGGTGAAGTTAAAACTGATCAATTTGGAAACTACCTGATTAAACCTGCAAGCTCTGGATTTGAAAATGTCTTCTATAGAGAAGGCGGTAAGAAACGTGCGTTTCAGTTAAATAAAGAGCTGCATTCAGAGTGGACTGACTCGCTTAGATCCATCAATCAGCACAGTCAACTTGAAGACGTTATAAACCTTGCCTCTGGAGCCACTGTATTAAAAGCCGCTGCAACAGGTTACAACCCTATGTTCTTCCTGTCCAACGTTCCTATGGATGTTGCTCACGTATTATTCTTTACAGATATTTACGATGACAATCTATTGCTACCTGTAAGTTTCTACAAGGTTACCAGAAATATATCTAAGTATACAGCAGGATTAGTTGAAGCGGACGCAGGGCTAAAAACATCTAGAGCGCAAGAAGCATCTAAGTTATTAGATGAGTATATTGAAAACGGTGGGATGATGGAATTCTTTACTACTTATGGTCAAGAAGGTATTAAAGGTCTTGCAGAAAGATCTGGAGTGCAATCAAAAGTAAGTTCTACCACAAAAAATGTACTTAAATCTGCTGGTCATAAAATAGCTTATACAGGAGAGAAAACTGAATTAGCTATGCGCTTGTCTTCTTATAGTCAAGTTAAGACTAAGCTTACCAAAGAACGTGCTGCCGGTAAAAACTCATTTAGTGATGCAGAGATTGCAGCTATAGCAGTATCTAAGGCTAGAAAGACAATGGACTTTAACCAAGGTGGTGTTACGGCTAAGAAGTTAGATAGATGGATTCCTTACCTCAATGCAGGTGTTCAAGGTTTTAGAATATCTAGAGAATATTTAATGAGTAAGGGAGGTGCTGCTAAGTTCGGGACTAAGCTAGCTCAAGTATCGGTATTTGTAGGTGGTTTAATGATGTATAATCTGACTGCCGGTGATGATGAGGAGGAGTACGATCAGATTCCTGACTACGAGAAAGATGCTTACTTTATTTTCTTACTGCCCTTTAAGGATGAAGAAGGCAACAGAAGATACTTTAGACTTAGAAAGTCACCTCAGCTTGCACCATTTATTAATGCAGCTGAGATGATGTCAAGATCTGTTTACTACAGTGCAATGGGCAAGAAAGACCCAATGCTTACTGAAGAGAAGATTTCTAGAGTTTATGAGTCAATGAAAGATGCTCTTCCTGTTGGATTAAGCATTAGAGATATATTAAATAGAATGCCTCCTAGTATTTCCGGGGCTAACAAATATATAACAAACTACGATTCCTTCAGAAGATCAGTAATCTCACCAGACACCGAGTTTGGAAAGATTTTACCTAAAGACGAAGGGCTGTACGATAAATCAATACCTTATTTCTATAAGGCTATCGGACAAGTTACAGGGGCTTCACCTAGAAGATTAAAGGCAGCTACTGAAACAATTGTAACTTCACCATCTACCAATGGATTGGTAGCTGTGGGATACAGTATTGGTGACTTTGTTGCTAATATGCTTTACAAGCCTGGTGATAAACAAGAATCTATGTACAATGGTAGTGTTATGGAAGCGCTTACAGGTATAAAAGAATCTGCACAACGAAGACTTATTAGAAGTGTACGACCTAATTGGAAAGACACATCTATGGATAAAGCTGCCGACATTGAGATGACTGAAGGTAGTGTAAGATACCGCATCAAAAAGATTACTGATCAGTTTGCTAAAGAGAAAGATAAAGAAGAGTTTAAAGAATTCTTAAAGACTGTAGACAACCCTGCTGATGTTAGGTACGCTATTGATAGATATATGAAGATATCGACAACCGACCTAAGTCAAGTAAAGAAAGCTTCTTATATCTTAGATGTTATGTATGCTAGAGATCCAGAGGCGCAAGCTAAGATTTTTGTACACTACTTCGGTGAGCCGGACTTTACGTCTAAAGAAACACTTAGACCTACCATAGAGCAATTAAAATATATGGAGAAGACTCTTGGATTCAAGCCTTCAAGTAGATTTATGGCACAACTTAAAACATACAAATAGCCAATGCCGAAAAAGAAAATGATGAAAAGTACTAGCGTATCACGTCAGTACTGCGATGTAAGACCTGTTGAATGTGATGGATCTTGCAGATATGCAAAGGGGAAAAAGAAAGGGGGCTGTTAGCCCTCTTTTTTTTGTGTAAATATGCAGTTCTCTTTGGGTACTAGATAGAATTCATCTAATCCCTTTCTGTTCTTTTTGGATAAAGTTTTTAATTGTCTTTGATCCTCAATATATATATTAGATGAGTGACAAGATAATATACAGCCTGTCTCAAAGCATACTACGCAATAATAAAAACCTGATTCGTGTTTCTTATGATACTTTTTCTTTCTGCCTAAAAAAGAAACAGTAGGGAATTTAAAGTCATCTACAGATGTAAATGGGTATCCTCGTTTGACTTCAGCTTCAAATAAATATATTTTTTCATTTTTAACTGCTGTTATGTCCACATCATAATCCTCTTCTTTTTCTAAAACTTTATATCCTTTATTTACAAGATATTCTGACACACGGTCTATACCCCATTGATTTGATCTTTCGTATTCTTTCTTTGAGAAAATCCCAGCTTTAAACTTTTTTTTACTCATAACAGCTCAGAGTGTTCATCGCAGGCTGTTTGAATTAAATCTAATTCTTGTCTTACCTTAAATATATAAGATTGTTTTATTGATTTAATCTGAGCTGGATCGTCAATAGGATTACCACTGTCATCGTGTAGCGCCTCGTAAAGATCACTTAATGCATTATGAGCATTAGATGTAGATATACAGTATAACCTACTAAGTTCCTCTCGTGTCATTTTTTATTATTTGAATAGCCTCATTTACTTGCTTTTGGTTCTTTATAAGAAAAATTCCCCAATCGCCCATACCGTTTCTATTCAAATATGATAAAAATAATTTAAATCTCAAAGGAAAACTATGTTGACTTCGTATATAACCCTTAGTTTCAATGATTATTTTATCATTTGGTAGTATAAAGTCCGGAGTATATTTAATACCCCGAACTTTTTTACCTGTTTTATCTAAAAGATTTCCGCTTCCATTAGTCATAGAACGATACGTTCCTTCGTAATAGAACTCTTCAATCACAGTAAATGTCTGAGTCTCGTAACCAAACTCAAAACCTTCTTCCTCTAATCTTTTATAGCAGTACTTTTCTAATCCTGATTTCATTAAAATATATCGTCTAAGTCTAGGCTGAATGGAACGTCCATTTGATCCTCTGGTTTTGGCTGAAAGGTCATAGGCTCAAATAATTGCATCTCTCCATTAAGACAATAGAACCCGGTGTTGCTTGTGTTCATTTTAAATTGAACAGGGTTATCTAACGCTGTTGGACCACCACCGGTTTCAACCTCACGTATTTTTCTAACGTGAAACTCCATAGTTCTACGCATCTCTGGATCCTCGTGCTGAATTTTCCTGTGGAATGTTACAAAATTATCGGCACGGTTCACGAAAAGTCCGCCTCCTTCAGTGTCTTCAGCGTAAGGCGCTGTAGGTAACCCGTCCATTCCCTTTCTCCTTTGAGCTTCTGTAACTGCGTGAGTGTTTAGCCAAACTGCTTTGTCGTGTGCTGTTGTAAAAGTCAAGAACTCAGAAGCTGCCTCGTAATGATACTGATGCACTCCTATGTTATTATTAGATATAGCAATACGTAATGAATTGTATGGATCAATAAAGAACCCATCAAAGTGTTCGTCATTATCAATCATTATCTCTGCATATACAATTAAATCGGCATAGCTTACAACCTCTTTATTACTGATGATAACAAAATGTTCTTCTACCCACTTGTATGCTAACTTCATAGTTTGGTAATCAATATGACTGACAGGCTTATCGATTAAAAACTGTAATAGCTTCATTTTAATGGAAGCAGTTCTGTTTTCTGAGGAATATATAACCCATTTCCATCCGTGACGAATAGAGGAGTTGACCATCAGAAACATTGCAAGAGTTGTTTTACCCACATTACTGTGTCCATTTATTATGGTGAAGTCTTTTTTATATCTAAAGTGTTTATCAAGTTCTTTGTTACCTGTATCAAGACCTACTTGTATTTCACCATTAGCAAAAGCTGATATCCATTTAAAGTCTTCATCTCCTGATGATATAAAGGACATATCACCCTCTGCAATCTGAAGCTTTCTACGAGCGTCCTTTTCATCTTGAACTATCTCTGATATAGGCATCTGTCTACCTACCTCAAAGCCGTCTCTGATGGTTGACTCTGGAGTATAGTGATCGTCATACTCTCTGCGCTGAAACTCTCTTAGGAGTACTCTAAAAGCCTCGTCCTCCTCTATGCGTCCCGCTGCAATATATCCACCACAAAGCCTCGCAGCTTTAAACAAAGTAGGGTGTCGCTCTCCGTCCGCAGCATTGCGTATCATTATAGCGGCTAAGTTTAAGCGATAGTAATCAGTACCTTCTTCTTTTTGTACTAATACTTGATTCTGAGACTTTTCAGAAAGCATACCGCCAAACTTATCATAGCTTGAATTAACTATAATGTCAGGATCATAAGATTCAAAACACGCACGAGACTCATTTATACCACTAGGGTCAACTTCAATCGCATATTGTTTTTCAAAGTAAGATGTTAAAGAGCGAAAGTGATCACGGTGACGTTCGGGATTAGTCACACGCACTAAAGCTTTTAACCCATTTCCAGATGGTGAAGTCCAACAAGAATATACATACTTGTCAGAGCCAATACTTTGTTTTACTTGATCTAAGTTTTCTAGATTATCAAAATCTAATACAATGTAGCTGCTATGGTCCTTGAGTAATTCATCTTTCCTTCCTGTAAATGTTCCTGAGAACATAACAATAGGTAGGTTTTTCTTTACCCTGCCTCTTTCAGACTTGTCAAGGCTTCTTAGTTCCTCTACCTTGTCTTTTGATTTACCTGTTGCTATACGTTCTAATGCGTGATCAATACCGATGTGATGTATGTCATTAGTGTACAACGTTTCTGCTATAGATACCATCATAACTAGGTGGTTGTTTTATAATATTGAACAACCTCTTTCTCTATGATTTCTTCTTGCCAAGAACTAAGCGTATTTGATTCGTTCTCTAAAGCAATCTTAAGTAAAATAAGATATCCTATTAGGTCTTTTACATTATCTTCCCCATAGCCTCTAAATCCCTGTGTCTTAATACGCATTAGCTTATCGTCAATACGGCTTGTAAGGTTGTCTACAGCATTCCCTGAAGCAAATATTCCAGCAGGGTGTAGCGCTGAATCGCCATAGCTATCGTTTTTTCAAAAGCAAGTCAATAACTTCCTTGCCAACTTTTTTATCTTCTTTCTTGTTTCCATTAGTAGTAAAATGATTTTCCTAATTCACTTATCACATCAATAGATTTGATTCTAAATCTAAAGTTCTTTCGATTACTACCTAGTGATTTTTGTATGAAGTCCATCGAATGTGGGTATTTCATAAATTTAAAAATATTAGTAGTTAAGGCGGTCATATATACCGAGTCCTTGATCCAAGATTTTCTAAGTTGATATTCTACATTAACCTTTACGTGGTAAATCGTGCTTTTGGAGTTCGATTTCATTCTTGTAGACTATTCCCTGTGCAACTTCTCTAAGCTTTAATGGATTCCTCATAAGCTTTTTAGTAGTAGCGTTATTAAGAAGTATAAGATTGTTGCCAGATTTGTTAGTAATGTAGATCATTAGATTGGTCGTATCCTTGTCACCTCCTATTCTTGGAAGGTAACCGTGAGCGTGTTCAACTGACTTGCAAAGTATTTTAAATCGTTTGCCTTTGTTGTCACCCTCTAGATAGTTAGGGGAGTCAAAGTAAACCTTGACCCCCCATTCCAAACCAACTAATAAACCTAGAACTTGACTAAGTTTATAACCAATCATTGATTAAAACGCTTCCTCTTCTGTTTTAGAATACGAAGAACGTTTAGCTCTATTTTCCTTAGCAGCTTCACTATTTGGGTCGTATACACGACACATAGGCTTTCCTGCTTTAGAAAAGAACATCGTGAAAGAAACGTTGCCTTTTTCTGTTTGATACTTAGACAGATCTGCTACCTGTTCACGGTTTAAAGAAAAGCTCCAAGATTGAACTTCACCGTTGTCACCCTTACGTGGGTCTTCTACATAGCCCATTAATACGCTATCGTACTTTACTTCTGACATTTTAAATGCATTTAAATTAATGTTCGTTTTTCTCTTAAAGGATCATTACAATGTAATAATACTACAGGTATTCTTCAATTAGATAAGAGTCATTATAACCACCATCAATAAACAGTTTCTTGTATCTATCCATTGCTTGGTCGAACTTATACTTTCCTCTAGCCACAAACTCATCTGATGCAGTATACAGAGCCGGTGTATATGGAAAGCTTTTCTCGACCGGAACAAACATAAATGCATCAGCACCTGTAAGATTAAGGTAAAAATAAGCTTGCCTATCGTAATCAAAAGATCTTGCAGACTTGGAGAAGTTACTTACTTCCTTACCTGTTGTCTTCAAGTCCACAATAACCTTCATCCCCTCAAATTCAGTGATCGCATCGACCTTTCCTTTGATTGGTATTCCATTCCACTCGCTAACGAATGGAATTTCTTTATCAGCAAAGAGAAATAACTCCGAAAGCTTTTCTCTTTTTTCTATTTGCTCTTGCATAGCTAAAGACATCTCGTGTTCAGATGCGGTAACTACCCAATCGTATCCATATTTTTTAATGTCTTCTTTGAATCCACCAGCTGTTCTAGTACGAAACTTAGATATATGAAACATACCTACTTTCTCAGGCTCTAGAATCATTGTATGAACATATCTACCTATAGTGAAATTAGGATTCTTGGGATAATCATACTCTCCTTTCATCCAAAGATCAAAAAGAAGCGGTGATTCCATAAGTCTGCCAAGCATCGAGTTGCTTACGTGTTCTCTGTCTGAATAGTAAAGAGAATCATCATTAAACGGTTCGTGTATACGCCCCATTTTACTTGACTAATGATTTTAACTTCTTTTTCTGAGCGTCAGAAAACTTATCACCTACTTTTGAAATTATGTGATCATAGTATTCTTGAGTCGGCTTCTCTTTAAGCTTACTTACCGCTTTTTCGTAGAGTGTTGGCTCTTTAGCTTTTCCTTTAGCTTTAACAGCATCTTTGCTTCCTTCATTGTTTTGCTTTTTGATGGCGATATCCACCTCATTCGAACTTGCAATCGAAGTATCAATACCGATACCGAGATTAGCCAAAGCACGCCCCCAAGCGCTTGTCTCACAGTTTTCAACATAGCTTGTTTTATTTATGTAACTACTAGATTTATCTTCTTGAGCGTAACCTGTAGCTAAAATGTAGCCAGATGAATCTGCGATTGTAGCTTTAATAACGCAGGATTCAGAGTTTAGATCCACAATCTCTGTAGACAAGGACCATCCCTTGTATTGTTCTGCTGTTCTGAAATACTTAATACGTTCGTTTACCTCAACGTATTCTTTACCTTTAATGTTGGTAGTCTTGAATTTGTAATTAGCCATTATATTTAATTTACTGCAAGTTAACAATATTATTCACAATCCCAAATAAAATCTTCCACCCATACAGGAGTTTTTTCTCCTACGAATGTATTAAAGGTGTTATACTCTAGGAAATCTATTGCATCTAGTTCTGAGTCACCTTCTTTCATTAAAATCTCAATACATTTATTTCTTGAATAGACAACCCGCCATAGATTGGGATCAAAACCTATGATTGCATCATCAAATCCATCAGCAAACAAGACATCTTCTGTGTCTGCAAAGTGTTCTAGTATTAAGTTTTTTTAGTCATAGCGGTTAAGCTTATCTTTTAATCTTCTTATTGACTTTTGTTCCCTCCTAATCATATACACCGACATAATCAATACTAATACTATTGTTACCATTAGTCTTTTTCTATTCCGTTATCGTCTAAATCTCGTAGACATAAATCTGTTGTACTCATTTCTCTTTGGTGTTAAATCTTTTCATCCATTGCCCATAGGCACTATCAGGATGTATATCTTCCGTGTTAAAGGTTTCTAATTTCTCAAGCGTGTCCTTCAAAATCACATTCCAAGCCCACTTGTCCTTGTCAGCGTTCCAGAGTTGCTCATACATCTCAAGTAGTATCTCTCTCATCTCTCTTTGGTGTTATAGGTGTCAAGCTATAGCCTGACAATGTATTATTAAAGGTCAGTTTATACCCTTACTTGTATCATTAAAGGTTATAAAGGGAGGGAACAAATAACCAGTTCGTTTTTAGTATTAAGTTAGTAAAAACCCCTCCCTCTATGTTGTAGACCCAGGCAGTATGTACTCAGTCAGTTATTCGCTTAACATTAAAGTTTAACAGAGCATACCGTGTCCATCCTGAGTCTATTTTCTTTCTTGATATCTAGCCCACATCTTAGCTGCCCAAGCTTTACGTTGTTGACTATTAGGATACGTCTTTCTTAATATAGCATTTGCTATGCGTAAAAATTGTTTCATCTTTGTCATATTAAGTTCTTTATACGTGCTAATTCCTTTTCTAGTTTTTTATTTCTATCATTTACTTGTCTGGAATGTTTTTTAAGGAATTCATTCTCTTCTTCAAGTCTAATAGGTCTTAGCTTTTCAGATTCATATAAATAATTAAGTTCTGTTATTTTGTTTCTTAACTTTTTAGATACCTTAATAAGCCTGTCTCGTAACTCGTTTACAGTTTTTAGATCATTAGCAGAAGAAACATCAGATTCATAATTAAGGTGCTTCATAATACCTCTCTTCACCTCATTGTATACACGATCGTAGCTTCTTAAGTATTTATAATTAGCATCGTGATTATTACAAGCGTGTACAATTAAAGAATGATCTTTATTTATTACACCACCTATTTCAGATAATGACAAGTTGGTGTAGTTTCTACAGGCGACAGCAAAACTGTGCTTTATTATAATGTTACATCTTTGTCTATTATCTACATAATTATTCTCCCTTGTAAAGATTTTCCAATAATTATTTACAGCAGCATACTCTATTGATATCCTTGCAATCTGTTCTTTATCAAATCTACTCTTCATTTAAAACAGTATTATGAATGTCTTCAAGTGTTGATTTTACTATAGAATCTATACCTCTTGATATTTGCATCATCATAAATTCTTCAGTCATTGCCAACTCTTTCATATGAGGCTTAATGAATCTCTCAAGCTTACGCTCTAAGTTATTCATAGTGTTTTTTATATCTTTTTGATATACAGCAGTATTCTTTAGCTCATCCATTTGCTCCAAAGTAGCCTGCATTAGTAGTATTAACTTTACCGCCTTGCGGAATTTAATCATTTCTTTATCCATTGTATTTAATTTTTTCAATAACACTCCACCAATAATCTTTTTTATCTATAGAAGCCAGAACTAAACACTGAGTTGCCTGAGCTATAGCTTCAGACTCACTGTACCTATTTAAAAAGTATACAGCCTTATCGGAACTAGTCATCTAAAGAATCTTGTATTAGCCTAGATATCTTTTCTTCGTCTAAGTCCATTATCTTTCTAAGCTTTTGCCTTTCTTTGATTTTAGCTTTTTCATAATCTGATCTTGGAGAATCTGATCCGAGGTTAGCAAACATTAATGCGTTTTGTTTTAATACGCAGTCGATTATTCTTTTGTGTTCGGGGTTATTGTGGTAAGCCATTGTAATAAATGTTAATCGTTGTTAACAAATGTAAGAGAAGTAATGTTAACATCCAAGCCGATTTGTAAAAATATAAATATTAACCAAGATAGCTTGTTAACGATGCTAACAATACTTCAATGCCTTTGAATACCTTAACTACTGAATAAACCAAGTGTGGCGTAGGACGTAGCTTGTACCTGATGATAGTGAACAGGGCAGGTATTCCTTCATTCCCCAAGGCATCGGAGAACTGTTATTGTCCTAACTCTAATACCTTAATAGTCTAAGTCTACGCTCGTACTTCTTAATTAGTTTAGCCGAAACGATTATCTTATCCTTATTTGTTTCTACTGAAGACAGACAATTGTTAATCATATCCCATCTTAAGTCTGTTAAGTATCTATTAACATAGACCTTGTGCTTTGTGACTCTTAATAACTTCATACATTACCTATTTATAATTTCTTTTACTGCCTCATCCATCAACTCATCAACGAACAGCATAGTATCCTCTGTAGTATCCTCATTTATTATACCGCCTATAGTTGTAGCATAGGCATCAGCTGCTTGGAACTTACCTATAACATAAGCTAAGTACATCTTTGCATCTACAGCATCAGCATCTGAAGTCCCAATACTTTTTATTACATTAAATATCTCATCCTTTGTAAAGGAATCATTAGTAGCTATACCCATCATCAACTCACTATAAAGAATCTTGAATTCTTTTAGCACGCTGGCAGGTGCGCCTTCATCAAGCAGGCGCTCCAGCCATTTATTACAATCATTAGTCATACAATCTTTTTATATATATTCTTGAAGGATAGTATCCAAAAAGGATACGGTATTTTTTGTCCAGCAATACCTTAGTATCATAACCTTGGTGTATGTATATAGCACCATTAGGTTTACTCGTGGTATACTTAAGTATCTCTGAGCCATCAAATGGTTGATTAGAGAATCGGTAATATACTATACCGCTTCCCCTCACATCCTTCTTGATGATCAAGACCATACCTGTATCAGCTGAACGCTGAGTCTTAACACCGAATCGGTTATACCATATCTCTTCTACATTAGTATCTGTAATCAGATAAGATACTCTTGGTTTCTTAAACCATAGTAGTAATCTACGAATCATAATTTTTTAAATATAGTTAGCCCTAATTGAAAAACGAGGGAGGGGCTTTGGATGCCCCTCCATCTAGGCATCAAGATGATAGTCCGAAGTTAGACTATATCATTGATACTATCAAGTGTAGTTATTCACTAACTAACTCGTCATACTTGATAACCGTATCCGCCTGTTTAATCATCTGCTTAACAGCAAATTGCATATACCCCTTTCGAGCTTTACTTAACTGCTCTTGTAGGTAGTTATCAACAAATGATTTTACTTCTTCAGGAGTCTTCCATCCTTTTTCGTAGTACTTGAAGTACATAGCTAGTAGTTCTGTTTCCGGTGTGCTGAATTTTTTAGTAGGCATAATTATTTATTTAAGTGTATTTAGTTAAAGTAATACTTTAAGTGTGGAACTAATTGTTTCACGGTTAGTATGTGATTTATTTTAAACATCTCTTGTTAAAGTGATGTCAAGCCCTGCATCTTTCATCTCATTGTATATAGATGTTAAGTCTTCAAGCCTATACCCTCGAAGTATCAATGCACCTGTTGGTATATATAATATAGAGGTTCCTCCTTTTCTTAATCCGTTTTCGTATTCCATATTATAATTGTTTCAAGTTAGTTTCTTAGCTACATTAAAGTGTCTGTCTATTTCAATAGGTACTTCATAAGCATCTCCTGTCTTAGGGTCTTCCCATATTTCTACCTCATTACCGTATTGTACTTCTACATACTCAAGGCGGTCCTCTAGATTTTCTATACCTAGTTCTAAACCTTTCCTATTGTATAGTTCTTTGCTTACTTCCCAACAAGCGCTTTGCAATGTCTTCTCTGATTGAATCAATTGCTCTGTTGTCATATCACCAAGTGATGATGTATTGTAAATAAAATTCATAGTCTTTATTTTAAATATTACCTCTAGTTAACCAATCATTTCTTTCTTCTCTAAGGATTTTATAATCACCATCTATATCCTCTTTGAATTCATCCGGATACTTTATTGCTCTAGATAATAAACGTGCCCAATCATAATGAGTCATTCGGCAATTGTCTACATCTATATCGTATACATAGATTATCTTTTCATACATTTCTGATAGTTCCATAATTAATGTTCTAAGATTTTAATATCCTTCTTTCCTTTACCTAACGTACCACTACACAAGCCACAGCTTGCGCAGTTTGATTTGAATCCTGCCTCAGCACTAGCCGGACAAGTAACCGCTTCTTCAGTACCTGTAGTACTAGCAATGAATGAGCGATAGTTCTTTTGCCTAGCCTTGTAGGTTTCCTCCTTGTTGTGAGTACTAGCCATAAAGTATTTACTATAAGGCAAAGCCCACTCTTTATTCCACTGATGAGTATAACCTGTCCAGGACTTAGCATTCCAAGACATTGCTTTTACTAATGCAAAGTTTAATAGACTTGGCTCACCGTAAGTACCGAACCTTACGTAAGAATCTTCACACATTAACACTGCATCCATAAACTTTTCAGCATCAAGTGGTGTAAGATCAGAGAACTTAATAGATCTAAGCATACTTAGAAACCCTACATACTGATTAAACTTATGAGTATAACACCCACCCTTACCTTGATTACCAGAGTAAGGGCAGTCCAAACAATTAGTACCATCCATAGCAAAGAACTTCTTCATACCGAAGCCACTACTAGTAGTAGCTAGTAGCCATTGGTCTTTACTAAAGGTGTAGGTCTGTACTAATTTAGACCCATCACTAATCTTCTTATTAGTTGTCTTAGATTTAGATACAACAAATATGTTGTCATCCTGTAACCAAACTATTTTCATAGGCATCTATTAATTTTTCTAAGTCATTATCATTAAGGTGCTGGTATATCTTGATGCGAGACCAAGTACCTTCAAGGAAAGTCATACCACCCATACCATCGTTCCATATCCTAACACCTTCCTTGTTGGTATTGCATTCATATCCAATACCTCTACGAGTATCATAGTATCTAACACTCGTTACTTTTAAATCATTCATAGTTATTAGATTTATGAGGGGGTATCAGCCCCCTCGTTATTATGTTCTTCAATTAAGTCTTTAACATCCTGCCATAGCAGTTCCCATTCGTTATCCCAATTACAGCAGTCGTCTTCTATCTCCATTCGGAACAAGTCATAGAAGCCTCTGATTTGGTCTGTGAGTTGTGGGTACTCGCTGATTTTCTCGTTGCAATAGTTAGTTGCTACTTTAATTACATCCATTGTATTTAAATTTATGAGGGGGTATTATCCCCCTCGTTATTATCTTCTCTCCATAGTTCAGCTCGGTACGAAACCTCTGATGAACTAATCATAATCTCATAGCTATCTACCTCTAGGTAAATACACCCATCATCCATAGCTACTGCAAACTCTCTTGCCTTGAACCATTCGAAGGCATCAAGTAAATCTCTTGCTGAGTCTAACATTACTTATTGATATTTAATTTAGCACTTACCATTACCTCAAG
>FUIF01000829.1_pt1 | contig 14776 bp, 17 predicted proteins | sample 1003461 | NCBI WGS metagenome assembly FUIF01 (sample SAMEA80401918, study PRJEB19352) | marine metagenome | reverse complement strand
TCGTTTTAATTTGCCGAAGGCAAAAATTCAAGATCAGTTAATAACACAAGAAAATGACGCATACAAAGCAAATCTGAACCGTGAAAAAGAAATTATTATTAAAAAAGAACCTCTTGATCCTGAAAAATTAGAAAGTATTGATGAAGCGTTAGGGATTGCAATTGGAACACTTATCAAAACTAACTCATAAAAAATTGCCCGTGATAATCGACGCATTTCAGTATTTAATGCTATTATTGCTCGAATTGTTGCTTGGCAAAAGCCCGTCAATTCGCAAATATTACATGTGGGGCGGGCGTGAGGCGGCGAAATCAGTTTCGCTCCACATTTTCACAATGTGATGCTTTTTATGGAACATCGACATCACTATCCACGCCGTTCGCCATTTAAAAGGCACCGTCGCCACAACGGTGTGAGCAGACATTTACAACATAATTGTTGCGAATGAGTGAACTGAGCATTTTGAAATTAACAAGTCACAAGGCACAATTAAAAAAAAAGGCAGTAGGACAGAATATCGTGCTATTGGGCTTCATAGCCAGCAGTCAGACACGGTGCCTTTAAAAGCCAACTATCAGCTCCAAACTAAATACGCCCTTGTTATTTTAGAGGAAGCAGACCAAATTCGAGACAAAGATAGAGATGGCCTCGAATACGCTATTCGGGGCTTAAAATTAAAAGGTAAGAATATTATCTGAATGGAGTTATTTAACCCCTCATCCCCTCTTATTCGCATTGTAAATTGACTGGAAGGCCAATTACCCTTCGACTATAATAAAGCTATCACAACGGGGTCTTATATGCGAATTAAGGGCAATACGCTTTTCCATCGCACTAATTGGCGGTGTAATCCTTACGTTAATAAAGATGAGGCTAAAATAGCTAAATACGCTGCTTTAAAAGAAAGAAGCCCGCATCTTTGAAAAAACTGAGACCTTGGGATGATGGGTTCGCCAGAAGGAATGGTCTTTGCTGATGAAATTAAATATTTAATTTATGAGCCGTTAGATCCAGATTTTCATCGCTTTGATAAAATGTTTGGCGGTATTGACTTCGGCATTCGAAAAAGTGCGTTTGCTTGTGTTGTTTTAGGGATGAAACGAAATGACCCACGAATTTATGTAATCGATGAGTTTTATTGGGACAACAGACAACAAGGGGGCAAGAGCCATGACGTGATAACAGTGCGTTGTTTGCGGTTTTTAGATGAAATTTTTCAAAAATATCATTACAACAAAACGCCCTATATTTCGTGTGATCGGGAGGATTTGTCGTGAATTAACAGTTTTAACGAAAAAGCAAAGCAACAAGGCGTTCGTGCAGTTTTTGTCGAGTGCTATAAATACCCAATTGGTCAAGCTGTTAGCATCATTCAGAACAAAATGGGCGATGAGGGCTTTGTTTTTAATTACACTAACAATAAAAACACGCTTTATAACTTAAATATGGAGCTCCAAACGTTAGCGTGAAAAGAGAACGTGGCGACACCGACTTTAAAAGACACCCAAAACCACACTTTTGACGCTTTTAGGTATGGATGTTATCCACATATTGAATATAAAATAAAAGAAAAGGAAGATCAATGAGCATCATTAGCAGTATAAAAAATAGATTTAACGGGCAACAGCCCAACCGCAATCGGCAAGATTTTTATTTAGGCAGTAACATTTGACCAGACGCGAACTTCAACATGGTCAAACTACGGGAATTATCAGCCTGAAAAACAGCCACTTTGCTTTATGGCAATATGATAAAAATTGATATTGCAGAAAGCAATCAACGTCTTAAAAAATTTGTTAAACAACTGGATATTGATAACAACTTTTTAGACTTCATGTTTACAATCGAGCGAATTATTCACATTTATGGGGCTAGTATCACTTTAATAACACCTATCAAAAGTGGTGATGGCGAATGGCACTATAAATGAGCTTATAGCAACCCGTTTGGTGGGACATATAGCTACCTTTATTATAACGATCTAGACAGCGTCCAAGCTAGTTGCCGACTAACGCATAGTAAAGGCAAATCACTTTATTTATTTTTTAACTATAATCGCTATAACTTGCGAATTGACGGTTTTAATGATGAAAAAGGCATTGAAAAGCTAGATAGGAAAGGCGAATTGGCTTTTAATGAGTTTTTAACAAAAAACACACTTCAAAAAGAAGTCAAGAATAGAAGTGGCGTTGTCCCGGCTATTTTGATTAAAAACTATTCTGTATCAACCGCTTTTAGCACGGGTTTTGAAGAATATTTTCCCGAAGGGTCGCATGTAGCTGGTTATCAAGCATTAACAAATCAGCTGGGGAGCACAATTATGTGGGAATTAATGGCGAATGTTAGCCGAACGTATTTGAATATTCCAAATGACGAATTCCAAGCAATTAAAAACAATTTAACACAAGACGCCGTCGGTCAATTTGTTGCTAAGGGGATGTTCAATACAGGAGCCTACGGGAACACACCCCAACAACAATCAGATAAGTTTGTTGAATTTGCTGTTGCTAATCCGCAGTTAATTCAATACATGGAATTTTATAAGCAAATCATCGACGCTTACTTCACAGCGATTGGCTTGTCTCCAGAAAGCTTAAATGAAAGCACACAGCGAACTGCTACCGAAGTTAAGAGCAAAAATCAAAATGAATTTCAAGTCATTGATTACAAACGCTCATTGCGTGAAAATACGCTTAAATTGCTGATTAAAAGAACAGTAGAATTTCACAACGGGCAAAATGGTGACGATATTCCGTGAAGCGATGAGGATGTTGAAATCACTTTGAACCCCAATATTGAAATGGATATCACTGAAAAAGTCGCTTTACAAATAGAAATGCTAAATGCGGGATTAACAACCCGTGTTAAAGCCGTTCAAATGCTTCATAATTTAACTAAAAAAGAAGCAGAGGAAATGCTAGCAAAGATTGACGCCGATCAAGAACAAGCTCGCCAAATTGATGTCGAACAAGCCGAAGCTATGGGCGATGTAAAATTACAATACAAAGGAGAAAAGGCTAATGAAGCAACTGTATAGCATTTTTCCGAATAAACAAATTCACGACCTTTTACAATATGTGCCAACGCCCTCTCTTTTTAAAAGAACGGATAATGAATTTATTTTCTGGGCTTGCCCTTTTGAAGTGGGTGGTGGTGCAATTTATCAAACAGAAGCGGGATTAAAGCCACTAGATGCGCATGTTAATGATTACACAAGCTTACAGCGTGTGATTTTAGGCAATAGTGCATTTATTGTGATTTGAAAAAATAGTTATACCCTTCACCAAGATTTAGGAGACCCTGCTGTCGCACATTCTGAATATGACAATTATGGCTACAAAACTTGAAAAATAGGAACTGCCTTTAAAGGCGTGGTCGTCAATGAGGCTTTGGGAAGCCAGTTTTTGCCGTTTAGTGGTAATCAATCATTTATTAGTCAGCAAATAACAAAATCAATTTCATTAAGATTTTATAATATTGCTGAAAACCAAGACCTCTTCAACAATTTAGACGCATATGGCATTCATTTATGAGTTTTACCCAACTTTGCTGTTGGTAAATACAATAAAAATCCGTTTGATGATGAATCAAGAACATTTTTTGAAGTTAACAATATGGCGATTGAACGACAACCAGACCGCACAATTGCCTATGTGGATATTGAATTTATTTCCCTAAATAATAAAATTGCTAAAACAGGAACGGCTATTAACCAATTTGTGCAATTAGGAGGTGCAGGTGAACCTTTTGCTTTTCCGGTTATTGATAGATACAATAATTTAAAAATTGATCAAGAACGGGCGACACCAAACCCCGTAACGCATTTCCAAATTCAATTCCTAGGGTTAACTGCTTTTGGGGGCATTAATTTTAGGGGTCGGCCAATTTATGAGGCAGATATTAAAGATACCGCTGATTACAATATTTACCCTGAAACATTTTTATTTCCGTATCAATGGCAAAGACCTATAAATAACTTGATATCTCTTAAAAGCTATCCTTCTAATACTTACTATTGAATGAAAGCGTTTGCTTTAGATGTTGTAAAAACTAAGACCACAAGCCAAACATTTAATGTGATGTATAATAATTTTACTCCAAAACAAGTTTCGGGTTATATTCATACAGATTATAAAGCAACCCAAACCACTAACTCATCAACTCCGCTTGTGTATTATGATGCCGACTTTTTAACAGATAAAGCAATTTGGGAGGCTACGCAAAAAATTACTAGCACAGGAACGGCAGAAGTGATGAAGTGGTCGATTGTCGGCAATGCCAATTTTGTGTACCCAAAACCAAATTCCACAGAGTATCTAACAACTATTAAAGGGGCTGACAACAATTTTGACTATTCACAAGTGCCGAATAACGCTGATGTCACTAACGGCTTCGCTCATTGAAATATGTTTAACATGCTGTTAAACAAAACGCAAATTGAATTACCGTTAGAATATACTGATTACACTAAGGTAGATGCGGTTAATTTACCAATTGTCGGCTCATTGTTCCGTGATTTGACGTTTGGCTTTTTGGGTGATGGGTGGTCTTTTTCGACAACGAACATTCCTAAATTCCCGTATTTTAATTGCTTAATGCCGATTACTAATTACAATGCTTATGCGAAATTGTGAGTGAGTTATTTTAAGGATAGCTTACCGACGGCTGATGGGTTTCTTGGTTTTGAAACATTTTATGAAGGCGATCAAGACGGTCTTGGTTTGATTACAGGAAGCAATGCGGTGACAATGAGTTTTGCCGGCTCATTGACGCACATGGGGACTTTTGAAGGCACTAAGTTAGACGGTACAGAAGCTATCACAAAAAACTTGGCGTGGTCGGATACGAGAATTTTATTAAAAAACATTTTTAATAATACTGATTATGTGTTTTTGCCTAATGAAAAAACAAGGCTTAAAGACTATTTAACAGATAGTGACAATCCTTATTACATGCGAGAACGTGCCGGTAATGTTGTTGGCTATATGATTGATTTTTTACAATTTTTGGCTGTAGGGCGTTCGCCGTATCAAATTAAATTTTTTAATCTGAGTGGTTATAAAACGCAAGACCAAACGGCTTTAAAAGATAAACTTTGCGTTTGAATGGGGACTTTTAACACACAATCCAAGGTACAAAATAACATCCGCATTTTTAGAAATACGCAAATGCTATCTGATCCTTTATTTAATTTTAAAAGCAAATTTAGGTATCCCCAAGATTTGCTTCCAATTCCACCAACGGGAAAAACACAATTTACAGTTGATAAAGGGTCGCAAACGCAAACATTTACTTTTGTTAATGCCGCTCCAAATGTCGGCAATGAGCATCCCACTGTGCTTTTTGACGGCAAAGAAAAACCACCACAATTTAATTTTACTACTCCAATTCCAAGTGTTGCTGGTTTTAAAATTACAAAAATAGAGCTTAAAAATGTTGTTTTTAAAACAACTTATCAACAAGGAACATGGGCTTTTTATACAAGATTTAAAGTTGGGGAAGATACAATTGATGAAATAGACAGCATTATTTTTAACCCTGTCAGCTCAGGGCAAGCAGGCAATGGGTTTGATGTTTTAATTCAAAAAACCCAACATTATCCTTGTATAAATTTAGTCCTGAATACAAAATTGGCGAAGGAGAATATTTAGCGGATACATATTATGGAGTTGCACCAACATTAAAAACCACTACAACAAATGCTAGTACTGTAGAATTTTTATTTACAGACGACAAAGCAGAGTGAGATGTGCCGGTATATACAAAGCCAATGACGACAATTGATAGCAAAACTAATAACGTAACAATTGGTCTTAAAATGGTTCAATATACTACAGGAACATTTAATAAATTCAATTTATATCGGGCGTTTGCTTTTGTTGGGAATGGGGGAGATGGACCCGCTTTTTTTGTTCCGCCAAACCCTGTCTTAATCCCGACAGTCATCACTATTGAAATTAGTTTTGAACATTCACTCGTAACTTATAAAGAAATTTAAAATGTTTCATATGAAACATTTTATGTTATGATTAAATGTGATTAACTAAATTAGCACTTAAATAATTACAAAAAAAGGAGCCACTAATGGCAGATAAAGAAACAAAGCACGACGAAGCTGAACACCGCAAAGATGCGGCAGAAGCTCGTCATGATAAAGATAAAAATAAAAAAGAACATCACGATTCTGAAAAACACCATGACAAAGAAACTAAGCATGATGAAAAAGAACATCAAAAAGATGCTAAGGAAGCTCGCCACGATAAAAAAGAGGACGAGATTGATTATAAAGAATACTACCGCAAAAATGAGCATCACAAACGGGTAGAAAATTTAATCAAGGGTGATGACCACGGGGCTTATCACCACATTGTTCACAAAGCATTAGAAAATTCAGAAGACCCTGATAAAGACTATGCCGAACTTATGGACGGTTATCACCGCCATACCAGAGAACACGCCGACCGTGAACGGCGGCATCGTATTAGTCGTCCACAACATCAAAAGTCAGATGCGGAACGATATGAAGCAATTAAAAAAGAAGCAATGGGAAAATAAAAATGGCTGAAACTACAGCAGGTCGTTTGCTGAGAGAAGCAAATAAAGAAAGTGCAGACGCCACATCTTTAACAAGAATAGCAAATGCATTAGAAAAAATTTTAGAGCATTTAAATACTAAAAAAGATACTAAAAAAGGAGATAAATAATGCCAATTCTACAAGGACTTGACAGAATCCAAGTAACAGTCGCTGGTAGTAATTTGCAAGGAGCGACTTCAACTGCCGAAAACCAATTAGGCATCATTTACCAAGAAGTTTTTGAAAACAAGCTTGGAAAAAATCATATGTTTAACCTAATGGCGTCTCCCTTCTATAAGCCAGAAGGGGCGTTAGGAACATATAAATACTACAAAAATGCTACAAGCTACGTATTTGATGACCGTAACAGTCCCGGAAAAACTAACACAATGCTGTTAAATAGCGTTGACGTGCAGTGTGATTATGTCCTGCGTGTTAACAAAGAAATTGACCTTCCAACCGAACAAGGGCTAGAAGTTAATACTCGTGGTGGCTATACAGTTTCATCAAAAGTGTTCGGGCAATGGCAAGAAGTATTAGATAATGAAATTTTTAAATTTTATTCAGCAGACTTAGCGCAAGGGCTAGTTAATAATACGATCAATAGTATGACAATTACTGTTGATAAATTAGATGATTTCCCGCAATCTGATACTGCGAGAGCAAAAATTCTAGCACCATTCTTAAAAGTGATTAAGTCATTTGCAATTTACGGCGATAGGGAAGTTAATACACTAGGCCAAGACGCCTTTTTGACATTCTTTGCTCCAAAGATTACAGGGCTATTGCTATCACCAACTGTTGTTATTGGGTCAAATGTCGCTGTTGGTAAAATTGAAAATGAAAGCGATGCTGTTACAATCGCTGGAATTAAGTTTGTGCCAGATGCGAATTTAGGGCGTGTGTATCCAAAAGAATTCATCCACAAAGATTATGGCTTTGATACAACAGGAGCTGACGTGCTTGTTCTTTACAAAAACGCATACGCTTACCCGCACGGCATGGTTGTTCGGAATGCTGTTGTATTGCCTCAAAGCCAAAACCCGTATGTAATCGGTCGTTTTGTTGCTCCGGGCAGTCAATTACTTAGTGGTGCTGGCTCAGGCGGAAAATACATCTACCCTAATTTAGGATTAAAAATTCTATTTAAAGAAAGCTTTGTTACCGACGGAGCAAAAACAGCTGCGGAAGCACAAGCAATTGTTGATTATATCGCTAATAAGTGTTTGTTTAAAAATATTTTAGTGCCGTCTGATATCAGCAATACAATATCAAATGCAACCACAATTAAATACTTAAAAGCAGGTTTGCGTCAAAATAATACATATTTAACAAATGACGACATGCCAAAAATAACATTTGCTTACAAATCAGGAACTACTGAATTTAGTAAAACAAATTCTACGGCTGTCATCGCCACAATTACACAAACCTGAACTCCTGAAAGTGGTTCAGGGGGAACAAAAACAACTACTATTCAATTAGCAGTTAATGTGATGACGCAGCAATACATAAGTATTTTCTAAGGCATCATCATGCCTCCACTGTTCGCATTCTTTAAATTAGTTGTAAGATGGCTTACAGAAGAAGGGTTGGCTGAAGCTTCTTTAAAAAGGGCTTTCACGCCATCCCTTTTTAACAAGGTCAGAGTTTTTAGCAATACAATCAAAAACCTTGTTGAAAAGGATGTTGGCACTTTATTTGAAAAAAGAGTTCGCTCATTTTTTAGAACGGATGAAATTAAAAGTATATCCGAAAACATTGCTAGTGGCGAAGTTTTGAATAAAGTTAATGATTTTATTAAGAAAAAGTCTGTGTCTTTGCTGAAAAAGATAATCGGTCATACTAACTATGACACAATTATGAGCGTTCTTAACAAAGCAAAAGACCAAGATATCGCTAGCAGATTAGCACAATACAATAAAGTCTGGTTTAGAGAGGGTCAAGTCTTTGGCTCGTCTGCTATTAACGCCTTTCAATTTGTGGCGACGAGTGAAGTTAATAAAACAGACACTAACGAAGTTCGCAATGCGGTCGGTAATCTGAATGTCGTGTTTATTAAACAAAAAAAGACAGGGAGCTACACCTATTACAATGTGCTATTTAGTTGGGTATTAGCGATGCTAAAACGCAAAGGTAAAAACGGAAGTGGAGCATGGTCTTACTTTTTAGATCATAATCCTTACTTTGCTTTAAAGCGAGAATTATCACGTGATAGTGCTGTAATGCGAACGTTTAAAAGGCAAGTTGGCATGACGTCTATTGCTAAAAGCAGAGGTGGTCGCCAGCTCCAACCTGTTAATAAAATTAAAATTGTAAAAAAAATGGAACAAATGAAACGCCCCGCAAGGGCTAGAAAGGGCTAAATATGGCTACAATCATTACCAATTGACCGCCTTTGTATAGTGCTAGCCTGCAAAACGTGCTAGACGCTACGGGCTACAAAATTCCTGATAACATCAAAGATTACGCAAATCAGCATTGAATTAAAGCGTATCAAAAAATAGACAATATCACAGGAAATGTGATTGGAGCGGAATGAGTTAATTTAACGCCCGCTCAGAAAAACCAAATAGGTATGGCGTTTGCTATCATTTTTGAATACTATTTTCAAAAAAATGAACAGTGAATGGCGAACTTCAACTTGTCATCAACGCAAGGTGCTGTGAGCCAATCAATCACATTTAATGAATATCCTGAATATGTGCCAGCAACCGCTATTAGTCTTTTAACCAGAGCGGGCGTTTTAAAAAACATCAAATCTTTAAACCTAGACGGGATGATGTATGATAATAATTCTTCTTATTCAGTTTACAACGGATATTATGGTGGTTATGCTGGACAGCCAATTAGTGCTAGACTGGCTTATCAGCTTTTTACGCAGAAATACAGCTTTACAAGCCAAGATAATACAGTAAAAATCACAACAGGCGAAAACCCCCAGTATCCAACCGTTGATTTAAGTGTTGCTGATGATGTCAAACAATTTGTTGATTATGACAAGTTTTTATCAGGAACATCAAATGTGTCGTGAGTTAAATCAGTTGATAGTGAAGGGCGTCATATTTTATCGCTTCATGTCACAAGCGGTGGTCAAGGCGGGAAGCAAATTGATACTATTCAAGCACCCTTAGCTTACAATGTGCCCGCAAAAACATTGTCATTAAATATCGACCAAGGAACTTTAAAAACAACAGCAAACGCTTTAGCTGTTAAATATGATACAGCCAGTGGTTTTACAATAAATGCTTCTGGATTAGCTATAAATATTGATAATAAAAAAGGCATGCAATTTGTTAACGGCACCTTACAACCCTTCTTGGGCAAAAATTTATCCTTTAATGCCCAAACAGGGGCAATCGACGCCGCAGGAGGAGGGGGTGGTGGTTGGACGCCGTCTAGTTCAACATTAGGAACTGCTCTTGCTTATGGCGGGACACCAGCAAAATTAGATGTTAAACTAGCACCAAATAGTGGTCTAAAAAAAACAAACGGCTTAGCAATTGACACAACCTCATTTGTAGCTAATTATTTGGTTGGTGGGATTAACAGTGCAACAAACAGTTGAATAAGTTTTCAAAGTTCTGGGGGGGCGACACCAAAAATCCAAGGCTCAATTCTAGCAGACGGAATAACCCTCTTAGCTAATGGCGGAACTCAAAATCGCTCATTAAAACTAAGAGATGATTATTTGACGTATGCTATTACGAATGCTGGATATGCTGGCAGTACGAATTTTCAAATTGCAGCGACATATGACGCAACATCGCAACAAACTTATTTTTTAGGAATTGTCGACGGCACAACAATTGGGGTTGATACAAGCACGCAAGCGCAAGGCGTTTTACACACAATCCCGCAGGGGTTGATTAAAGGTGATTATCTTCATATCTTAAACAACAAAATCACTTTTAAACAATCAATCGTTGATAAATTAAACAAAACTGATACTTTTAATACTCGAATTACGAATTTGGAACAAAATCAAAGAAATAATGCATCATTATGGCAAATTAAAGATTTAGGCAGTTCAGGGCAAGAAGTCCAATTAAAAACACCTCGCCAACTTTTTATGCACAATAAAATTATTTATGGTGTGGGGGATGCTACCAACTCATCTGAAGCCGTCAATTTAGGTGTATTGACCAAAAAAATAACGCCAATTCAAACCAAAGCTAATAAAAATGAAACTGATATTAATACTAACAAAACAACCTTAGCCACTTTATCAACGTCTGTTAGCGATTTACAAACAAAGCAAGTCCAAGATAGAACAAAAATTAATAATATTGAAAGTATCGCTGTTGGCAAGGATCAATTTACAGGGCAAGCTAATGAGCTGACGGCCACGCATACACTCACTGGGACAAATGCTGTTAAGTATTCTTTTGCACCTACCTTTAGAACTAAAATAGCCAGTTTTGTGCCTCGTGATAATTTCATTACTGGTTTTGGAACAAAGGTAACACACGATTCAAGTAGAAATGAAGTTAAATACGAAATACACCACAGTCCGCTTGACTTTGGATTTGATGCTCAGAAACGATTGATTTTAGCTCCCTTCTTTAAAGAAAAAGTGAATGATTTGCCCCAAAGAACAAGAACTGACCGCTTAACAAAAGATTTCAGCGGGATTGGGGCAACGTTTATTTTTGAATTCGATCCGACGTGAGAAGATTATTTAACGCTTGAACCGTCAATCATTGACGTGGATTTCGCAATAACACCCAAAGGTGCAAATCGAGACACCTTTCACTTAAGAACACGCATTCATACTGGTGATTTTGATGTGAGTGGTGGGCTTGGCTTCCCGACCGGTTCAACAGGCAACAATTCTTATACTTTTAATTTAGTTAATAACGCCAATTACAGTGGGTTAAGTCCGGAAGTGTATGGGAACACCGCTATTACTTTCCAAGCACCATCGGCGGGCGTAAGCAAATGGCGAATGTTTTATAGAGGACCTGCTTTATCAACAGGTCGAAATCCTTATAATCCAGACGACACAACGGTATATGCTTATAAAAAAATAACAATTACTTTAACAAGATACGCAGACTATTGAGGCGTATTTATTTAATAATCAAAAAGGAGATATTACATGCCAAGTTCAAGCGATGATTTAATTTTAATTAATGAGGATAATTTTGAAATCCGAAATTTAACAAACAGCCAGACAAAAAATCTAAACGAAGCAGCGATCGATTTTTTAAATTCGCATTGACGATTTTGCTATCATTTTGAAGCAATAAACACCAAAGCTGGAAATAATCAAAATTTCATTTTTTCAAAACCTGAATGCTACCCCGAGGTAAACTGATTTGACAGATTACAAAGGGAAGCAAATACTCGCAATAAAACAACAATCAAACAATTATTTTGCCGGTCGATAATAGACGGCGTTCAATTCGCCACGATCACAATTGATATTAAAATTATTCCAAACACCACACCGCAAATTATGTTTAATTCACAAAATAATCAATTTACAACAACTGCTGGCGTTTTAAAAATTCATAAAAATTGATAGGAGATTAAAAATTAAAAATGAGTAAAATAGTAAAAATAACCACCTATATTGCAGGTATTATCCAATGACTTGCTGGGCTAGGCACATTAATTGCTAGTGAATTAGTAAAAATTAACGGCGTGCAGGGTAGCATAACTGTCTTAGTAGCTGGTGTAATAGTTGTTGTGTGCGGGGCCATTACGACTGCCACACCAAAATTAATAGATAAAATCAAGGAGATATGATAATGGAATTTAAATACGACAAAGAATTTTTAGCATTAATGCTATCACACTGAAACTATGTGATTCGGGTATATGAAGGCAAAGCGAATAAAGAACTTATGTATAAAGCATTTACTAAAAAACAAAAAATGAAGCAAGCCGAATATATTGCTTTGTTAATTGAAGCTGAATTGCTAAAAGATACGCAAGAATTACCAGATATGGAAGCAGGTGTTGTGCCGTCGTTGATAGCTGGCGATAGTTAGATAAACAAAATTAAAGAATTATTGTAAAATAAAAGTGCGTTTATAAGAATGTTCTGTTTTCCTCCATTCTTCAGAACATTCATAAATTCATCTATTTGTCTTGAAAAAAACCTTTCTATTTATATATGTAATTATCACTTTCATAAACGCCTCAGAAAAGCAGATCATTATCTGCTTTTTTTTGTATTAAAAAAACCGCTAGGGAAATCTAATAAACCTAGCGGTGCACGGGCAGAAATGAAGGGATTACTAGACCCTCCTCATCATTACTGGTAGAGGCTACCCGTGTTTGTGTTAAAAAATATCTTTGAAATGTTTAATTCCTTCGTAGATAACGCCAATTACTAATGATAAACCGCCTAACCACAGCATTATTTTAATGATAAATCAAACTGCTTTGCTAGCACCACCATTATCAATTGGTTTGTTTTGATTTGGTCGCATCGGCAACTCCTTTCTTTTTTTTAAATCTAAAGTTTGGCTGTGAAGTTGGGCTTTGTTGAAGCAAACATCACAAGTTGGGCTTAATACGTCGGGCATTTTGCCAATATTATCTCTAATTGCTATTTGATAACGGGCATTTGCGTCGCCACAATGAAGGCAGTCCATTTTAACTTCTCGCATATTTTATAATTGCTTTAAATAAATAAAAAACAAATATAACAGGAAAAATAAAACTAACAACTGCTAACAAATTATTTGTGGTATCGGACATTTTAACGTCTCCTTTTTTTTTTGTGTTTAGACTTTTTTGATAGTCGTTATAACATCAAAGTGCTCATAACATCAACGCTAATAAAAATACTCCCGCAATTACACTTATAATCACAATTCCGTAAATCGGCATTTTTATAACCTTTCTTTTAATAAAGATTTCTTATTTTAATCAAATTTTATAAAAGACCTTGTGGGTTCAAGGTTCTACATGTATTTCAAAAGATACATCTTGTTTTTTTTGGTTTAAAAAATCAATTATTTTATAGCCATAAACATTTAATAACGAAATTTCGAACTCAATATATAATTGGCAATTTGGATATTGAAATGGTAAAAGCAAAAATTGATCTCCAAGCGTATCAATAACATATTTTGTTGCTAAATTTCTCTTTTTATTATCATTTGAAATAATATTGAAATCGAATTCTAGACATTTAAAATCCATTTTTTTCCGAATAATTTCGGGTTCTTTTGTTAATGTCATTATTTTTTATAACCTTTCTTTTAATAATTTAATTATCGCCAACGCATCTTTCTCATGCGGGCTCGGGGCGTTCATTTGCTTAGCGATTGTTTTTACAGCATTATTGTTAATGCCATAACACCGAAACCGTGGGTCGCCATACACCCGTCCTTTAATAAACCCATTGTATTCATTTAAAACTTTCCACATTTTGTACGCATTCGCTTTCATTCAATGGTTATCCTCAAACCCAATAATAACTAACTTGTTTTTTAAAAAGGGTTGGTTCATAAAGTTTTTATCTAAAAAAGCGCCTAATTCATTTGTGTTAGCAAGTTGCGTTTTTTTAAGGACATGATGCGTTTCGCCAAACATATCCCTTCATTCACACGCAATAGCAAAATTTTTAATGCCGACGTCGAAGCCGACAAATACAATATTGTCTTTTATCATTTGTTTAATCCCAAATGATATCGTCGTCTGTTCCCGTTATGACTGGTTCGGTGGGATTTGGAATAGCGACATTAATTTTGGTTATTTTTTTAACATTAATACTTAACCCTCATGTCTCATCTTGCCGCTTAAAGCTACTTAATTCGCCTTCTACGGCTCAGTAATCTTTGGTTGATAGTAATTCATTACCAAGCTCTTTTAAGAGCCGTATATCAAAGATTGAGGCGTTTAAGTAAGTTGTGCGTCCGCCTTCGGTGTTTTTAATGCTGCAAGATAAGTAAGTGTTTGTTGCACCGTTGCGTTCATATTGACGCTTCGTGGGGTGTTCAATTGTGCCTGTAATAATGATGTGTTTCATTGTTATTTTTTTTCCTTTATTGTTTTTTTCTCATAATTAATCATTTTTTTAATACTCCTCTGAAATTTGCTTTTCTTCGGTCATTAAGCAGTCCTCGTCAATTCTTCTAACCACTTCTTCTAAATCAGCGATCCGTTCGTTTGCTATTTTAATTTGATCGTTGTGATTCTTTAGAGAAATCTCAATTTGTCTTAAAACCGCAGCGTTGACG
>FUIF01018409.1_pt1 | contig 14778 bp, 13 predicted proteins | sample 1003461 | NCBI WGS metagenome assembly FUIF01 (sample SAMEA80401918, study PRJEB19352) | marine metagenome | reverse complement strand
AGCGTCAGCCTGAACTCCGGTTCCTCGATCTTGCGTGCGAGCGTGTACAGCGCGTCGACCGCTGTTCCCGACGAAATGGTGTAGCGCTGAATGCCTTCCTCGAGCGCCTGACCGCCCTGCGACATAATCACGTTCGGATCGGTAATCGTCTGCAGCAGTCGATTCCGCTCCTGAGTATATGCCTGATCGATGGCCGCGCGACCGATGTCGATGCTCCGCTCGTCGACCGCGCCGTCGATGATTTCCTGAACGGCTTCGATCTGTTGTTTGCGCTGGCGTCGAACCGGCGCGGTGAGTGCCGCGCTCTGTTCCTCGATCCTGCTCAGCAGCGGGAATGTGTCGCGCGTCGCCTGCCCGACGCTCAGTTGCGGGATGCGAACGTCTGATCCCATGCGCTCGAGCACCAGATTCAGATCCTCGATCGCCTGCATGGCTTCACGCGTCTGGGGGTCGACTGACAGAAATCCTTTGCCGCGCACGCCCTGGACCAGGCGACCAACACCGGCCCCGAGTCCAAAACCGGCGGGTGCGGAGACGCCGGCGACTCCGGCGCGACCGGCCACGTTAAGCGCGGGCTCGTCGCCCGGGAACAGTAGCTGACGTTCTGCGAGCTCCTGGCTCATTTCTCCGAGGAACGCGCCGCCGCCGATCGCGAGCAGACGCTGCAGCAGCCCTCGGCCGCGCGTCAGTATCGCTCCGATGGCTTCGCCCGTGAGCGCGCCACCGCTGTTCGCCATGAACTCCGTCACGTCTTTGCCGAACTCGAGCGTCGCCTGCAAATGGCTTTCGAGCGACATATCCAGCGGCAGATCCGGTTCCACGGTCTTGAACGGCTCGGTCTCGTCATTCGCATTGAAACGAAACACGGTCTCGTTCGTGACCGGCACGCGCTCGATCTGGCCCTCGGGGAAGTCGGTTAAGAACGCGTTACGCCGCTCGGCCGGCGTGTCCGCCAGGTTGACCTTGAGTCGGGTCCAGAACGGCAGCCCGCGACTGCGATCGAATTCCTGCTGACCGAAAAACGCTGCGCCCACGTCGCCGCCCGCCAGTCGCTCGGCCATTGATCCGACGCCTTGCTGCGGCTGTTGCTGCAGACGCTGCGCCATCGATCCGGCTTCGCCCGGCTCCTGTTGCTGCAGCACATAACGGATTGCGGTTTTACTGATCATTGCCCGTGATCGGCACCACGCCCTGAATCTGCGTCGCGATCAGGTATCGGCCGATGCTGTCCCGGACCGCGGTGGACACGATGCCCGCGTCGATCAAAAACTGGTCGAGCTGATTCAGCGCCTCGACACTGACCTGCCTGTCGCCGAACGCGATGGTCTCGCCGCTTTCGTTCAGCAGATCGAAACGTTGGGGCTTGTTCTGCCGCATGAGTTCCCGGCTCTCGCGCGCGAGCTCGGTCTGGAACAGCGCGCCGAACGCGCCGAGGATCTGCTGTGCATTGGCCGATGCCGGCAGCGTGCGCAGCGCGTTCTCGGCAATCGTGCGCTCCTGTTCCGTGTAGCGTCCGCTTTCCTCGCCCGTGATGTTGCTGAGGTTCTGAGCAACGATCGTTCGAAAATCCGTGCGCAGCTGCTGCGCTCGCTGCGGGTCGGTTCCCGTTAGCATCTGCGACAACCCGGCTGCAAGCGCGGGGCTAACCTGTCCGACGGGGCCGCCGACAACTTCGTTAATCGCGCCCGTGACTCCGGCGACACGCGGATTCTGCGATACCGAGGTTCCGACTTCGACCAGGCGCAAAATGTTCTGCTGTGATTCTTCCAGCGACTCGATCGATACCTCGGTGGCTTCGCCGAGTTGTGACGGCGTGCGTGCGTCGAAATCTTCCGGCGTGCCTGTAACAATCGTCTGCGTCGGGCTCCGGGCCGCGGTTGCGACGAGCCCGGCGTCCGTCATATCCACGACGCCACCGCGAGTGATCCGAGTCTCGATATTGTCTCCGACCTTGACTTCCTGGGTTCCGACGTCTGCGTCGCGAAGTACCCGCGCGGTTTCCCCGGCCGAGCGAGCGCGCGCCATAAACGGAGCGATAAAGTCAGCGGGCGTTCCGAGCGATTGCAAAGCCAGGTCTGCTTCATCCAGGCGCCCGGCCCGTGCTGCACCGGCCCGTGTTTTGGCGCGGACCTGTGCGAGCATCATGGCGTGCATGCGTGGACCCTGAAGCGCGTTTTCGACCAGCGTATCGATCTGCTCGTCGCTTGCTCCGCTCGATCCCGCCTGCGTAATCAGATCCAGAACGGACTCGAAGTGCTTCGTCGCCGCCGCCGACGAAGTATCTACGGAATTGCGCATGTCGGTCTGAAACTGATCCTGTCGGGCCTGCTCGAGTTCTTTCTGACGCTGCCGTTGCGCGACCACATTCAGGCCGATCTGACCGCCTCGATTGAATCCGCCGCTAAAACCGCCCTGGGCAAAACTAGCCATACATCACCCCCGGACGAATCCCCAGACTATCGTAGTCGACCCGAAGCGAGCCGTTCTTCTCGGACACCGCGTCGGGCCTCAGTCGCATAACGTCCTGTGCGATCACGCCGATGCGCACAACATCATCCCAGAGGTAACGGAACGCGAAGATGCCGATGCCCTCGTCAGACATTCCGACGCGACGAACATCACGCTTGAAGCGGGCATCAGAGACGCCGCCACCGCTTTTGGCCGCAAGATACGCGCCGATGATAGTGCCGGCGAAGTCCTCGGCCGATTGCTCCTGCGCCGCGCGGGCCTCGGCCTGAGCCTTCAGATTATCAGCGATCAACGCCGACGCCTGAGAAGCCACAGTCGCGGTCAGCGCGGTATCGAGATTCAGATCCTGCAACACCGTCTGTGCCGCCGCGATTTCAGTGTCCATCTGCTGCGTGACAAGCTCCAGATTCAGACCGGTCTCAGTGAGAAACTGCAGCGACTCGTCGTCGGCAAATGCGTCACGAAGCTCCGCGGTCGCGGTCGCGACAAACTGCTCGACTTCCGCGCGCTCCCGCTGACCCGCTGCACGAACCTCGTCTTCGAGCTGCGCGAACTCGGCTTCTGCGCCGGTGACCTGGGACCGCAGGAAGCTGCTGCCCTGTAACCGACGTCGGCTGAGCTCGGACCTGATGTTACCGATGGTTTGGCGGCCGGTGTTGCGAAGCGCATTGATCCGGGCGCGAACTGATTCGTCGATGCCCTTAGTCAGTCCCTCAAATCCAGCGAGGTTTTCTTCCAGCGTGCGAGATCGAAGATCCGTTAACCCCTGAAACCCGCTGCGTAGTCCGGCTCTGAACTCCGAGAGCGACGCGCCCTTATCGCGCAGCGCCTGTACGACGTCGCCAACCGCAACGTCGCGCTCCGGGCTTCGAGTGAACGTGAAGCTGTTGGTGCCAGGGTTGAACGTGGCGGAACCGCCTGGCGACGAAAACCCGACGGGCTTGAACTGTCGAAGAATTTCTTCCGATTTCGACTTCCCGCCAAACAATCCTTTTACGATTCGGCTCATACCGGCCCCGCTGTGTGGTAGATAATGCCGTCTACGCCGCCACCGAAGTGATTCGTGATCCTGCCAGCCTTGCGCAGCATTCTATACCGACAAAACCGCTGAAAAAACGGTTCGTTAGCTTCGTCGCTGAAAAAGAAGACCTGGAGCTCGAAACGGCGCGGTACTTCGCGCAGAAATGCGGCGGTCGCTTCCATCTTCTGCCGCGGCGTCGCCCACGGAAAGAAATCGGCCTGAACCTCGACTCCGCGGCCCGCCGCAATCGGGTTTCCGAGAAACAGAGCAACGGGTTTGTCGACGTCGACTATCCAGTCATAGGACACGGGTGGCGCGCCCATGAGCTCGATAATCGCGTGCTGGAACATGCCCGGACTGAGATCCGCCGGCATCAGGTCTTCAAACGCACCCTGTCGGTACGCCGCCCACAGAAACGGCATATCGGCGTCGCCCACGGTTCGGACCCGGGGCTTGCGCTTAAACAGATCAGGACGCGATTTCGAAGCGCGCGCCGGTTTCCCACCACGCGAAGTCGTTGACGTTGACGACGCGGGTGCTGATCTGGAATTTGTTCGAACGCCCGGGGACGATCCATTGCTGTGTGAGCGGTCGTCCCGACTGAGGTCCGTAGTAGCTGCTTCCGCCATAATATGCCTGTTCCGCCGTAGTAGGCTGATGCCTCCGCTGCTGAGAAGGTCCGTTCTACTGATTTGCTCTCAACGTGTTCTCCGCTCCACTTAACTGTGACCTCTGTGTCGACCGCGAGATTACGGCGCAGCGTGTTCCAGCCATTCATCTTCTCGACTTTCGAGTCCAGCGGCGCGTCGTACATTTTCGAATCGCGCCAGGCGTCGACCGCGAAGCTCCCGCCGTCGCCGTCGCTTCCGCTGCCCTCCATTCGATACAGGTTACCGCTGTCGTCACCGAAAAACACGTATTCAAGTCCGTCACTGGGATCGAGACACATCATGACCGCTGACGGCTGGAAGGCTATCGGGTGGTCTGTGACCCATTTCGACCACGGACTGAGATCGGTGCCAATGAAGTCCGTGAACAGAACCCAGCACTCCGACTTGTTGTCGGGGAAGCAGTAGACGCGGCGTACCCGCGGGTTGTACACCAGCGTCCAGCCCGTGTAATTCCTGACGCTGGGCCGACCGGTTCCCGTGTCGGGCGCGATCTTGAAACTGATGTCGTCGTACTCGACGTTGCCGAACTTCTCCGTCGCCTTCAGCGACTCGATGGCGCCGACTCTGCCGTACACGATGTCGTTGATGATGCTGACAACGGACTCGAATCCACTGGCTCCGCTACCGCGGTGCAGCTTCTGCAGGTTGTAGTCTTTCGATGTGTCTCCGGCCAGATATTCCCATGCGCCTTTCTGCTGACTGATCGCAACGATGTTGAGCGCCAGCGACATACCGTTGATCGGGCGAAGCTGCGGCATCGGCAGAAAAAACGGATCTTCTTCGGACAGACTCGAGCTCGGTCGATTCCCGGTGTCGATGACTTCGAACTGGCCGCGCTCTGAGCCCACAATCAGATGCGGGAAGGTCTGGCTGTTGTCGAAGATGTTGCCGAACAACGCGCGCTCGTTGTCCACAACGCAGTATTTGGCTCGGAAGTTGCCGAACGCGGTGCTGCCGTCTGACTGCAGGAACGTCGTGTTCTGTAACGTCGTGCCATCCCATTCCAGCACGTCTTCGACCAGCGCCAGATCAGTGATGATGACCTTGTCGTCGAGAACGAAGTTACTGTCGATCGTGCCGCGGATCTTCGCGCCGCTCGCGACCGTGCCTCGGCTGGTGAACGTGGTCGCGCCGTCCCATTCGTAGACGTCGGTCCCGGCCTGCACCAGCATGGAGACTGAGCCGTCGGCTTTTTCCAGCGTCGCGAACCCCCGGATCTCCGAGGCATTGGGAACGGTGCCGATCAGATCGAATGGTTTGCGCGGCCTGAACTCTCCGTTGCCCGGGTCGAGCAGAAAATTCTGGCCCGCCGCACACTCAAGCTCGTCGATCTGATCCTCGGACGCACGGCTGTTGATACCGGCACCGAAGCGGATGACAACACCGTCTTCGTCCTTAAATCGACTCGGCATTAGGCTGGCTCAAACGGATCGGTCTGATGCGATGTCGCGCGGTTATCGCGCGTTGCTTTGCGGCGCGGCAGCAGATTCAGACGACTCGCTGCGACCGCGAGCCACTTGTTGTAAACCGACAGATCCCAGTCGCGGTGATTGCGACGCTGATACAGCTCGGTCGCGGCCTCGACGACGGCTCGATAAACCGTGTCGTTGAAAGGGAACTGGTCGGCCGCCGCGGACAGCCCCAGTTCTTTCTCATAGTAGTAGCGATAGACGCGTCCCGCTGTCTGCGCATCGGGCTTGCGATCGAGCACCAGTTGTCCGTCGATCGGGCTGATGGCGGCAAAACTCGGTGTGCCGGTGTCGTCCTGCTCGATGTCGCCGTGCAGGATCTTCCGGTAACCGTCACCGTCTTTATCCAGGACAATCGTGTGCGAGTTCGTCCGATCAATCAACTCGTACTCGGGACGCAGCACGATCAGTTCGGAGTTCAGCGTATAGTCCTGGTCGTTTTCGACCAGCGTGAGGTCGCCGGCGCCGAGCACGTTGGGCGCCGGGTCCGGGCTGAGGTCGTAGAGATCGTCGAGTACCAGGTTCAGCGCTCGGACCGCATTGTCGATCCACGTCTGCCTGGCGGTGTCTTCCAGGGTAGTGAGCTCGCTGTCAGAATCCAGTGACTCGACTCCGCCGAGTACCGCGTTGACGCCATTAAGTAGTGTTTTCGCCATTGATCAGTGCCTCGAGTGCTGATCGTTTCATACCACGCTTCGGCTCGAGCCCGCGGTCCCGGGCAATTCTGAACAGTTCCCAGAAACTATACTCGGAACACTCGATCTCAGCATCCGAGGCATTGTCGTCTGGCTCAGGCTCGTCCGGTTTTTCGTCGACCTCGTCATCGGTCTGCTCGGGCCGGGATTGCGCGGCCAGCAAGGCGTCTAGCTTGTCGCTCATATCCTCGAACTTCGCCTTATACTCCGCGTTTTCTTCGCGCAGACGCTTGAGCTCATCGGCCTGCGCATCGTTCTTTTCCTGCGCTTCCTCAAGCTGAATGCGCTGATCCAGCACCGCGCCGGAATCGAAACCGTCTCTCGCGCTCTGATGCGCGGGGATAACTGGTGCCACGTACGAAGTCGAGCGCCCGTTCTCGTCTTCGCCGGTTATCTGCATCCACTGAATGCCGTTTTCCGGCTGCGTGACGTCGACCTGCATGGCCTCGAGCAGATCGATCATCTGCTTTTTCGTTGCGTCCCGCGGATATTGAATATTGTGCCTGTCAGCAATCTGCCAGAGCTGCGCGCGTCTGAGCATTTCAATGGGCGTGGAGTCAACGAAACTGGCGAGCTGTGATAGTTCCATGCCCGGACTATACAAAAAAGGGGCTCGACAAGCGAGCCCCTGGCTTGTGCCGACTGGGGAAATCTTAGTTCGTGATATCCGTTGCACCTGATCGGATGCCGCGCGCCCAGTTCCCGTTCAACACCATTCCGGTGTGCCAGGCCTTCCAGGCGACAGTGCTGATTTCGTTGAACGGATCAGAAGTACCCGTCGCTGACGGCATCTTCACGATCGTATCAACGGCCTCGAGCTCGGCGCCGGCCCTGAAGATCCCGTCTTCATGTGCCTCGCCGAAGCCAACGCTGCCGATGGCGTCCAAACCATAGATCAGAGTCGTATAGAGATCGACGTTGTCCGAGGTTCCGCGCAGATCCGCTGATCCGGCGCCACTGGCACCTGATCCGGCATCGACACCGGCGTCCTCCGAGCTGATAAAGCGCACGGCTTTACCTGCGACCGTGATGGTCCCGAACTCACCGAGAACCGTTGCGGTCTGACCCGCGTAGGTCTCAACCGATTTGAAGCCTGTGAGCCCGGTGATATCGATCGCCACGTCGGGATGACACAGACCCCAGTACGCCGGCAGAATCGGATTCGTACCGATATTCTGCGAGCCGGTCGTCATCGGCGTGAACGTCATCGCCGAATTTTTGTCGAGCACGTTCACCACGTTCTGAATCGAGTTCAGTGTGATGATCGAGCTGACGACGCCGTCAGACGCTGCGCCGGCCGGGCGCACGAGTGTCGCGTTATCCTCGCCAATGTTTCGCTGCAGAATGTTCAGCGTCTTACCGGCGTTGATGCCGATAACCTGCAGGATCTTGTCGAACTGACCGGCGAAGTTAACGAGATCGACTTCTTCGTTCAGGATCACGAAGTTGCCGTACTTCGACACGGTCGCGTTGACGGCCGTCACGCTGAGCGCGGCGGCGTTTCGACCCTGCATGTACGCTGCATTGCCCTGCAGCTCCGAAAGCGCCGTGGTCGCCTCAGTCAGATTCTCGATGCGTCGGAAACTGGCTGTGAACGAACCGCGCTGGCGCGTGAGTTGTGCCGGAACCGTGCCCGCAAAGTACGGAGCACGCACGCGTGCATTGCGTAAAAGCGTTTGCTGGAAAACGGCGTTAACCGGAGCCGGCAGCTCCGTGTCCGTTGCCGAGATAGTCAGTGCCATGATGTAGCCCTCAGTTTTGAGCGTAACCGCCGGCTTTGGCTACCCTGAAGACCTCTGCTTTATGAAGCGCAAAATCCGAGTCGTTCATTGCAGCGAGATCATCATCGGTGTCAGCCTTAGCCTTCGATGCTGGTTGTCGCGCACTTCGGACCGCTGCAGCTGCCGACTTGTCGCCACCTTTCGGTGCCGGGTCGCCAGTATCCTTGTCGTCTTTCGGCTTGATGCCCTCGGATTCCGCGTATTTCTCGAATTCCTTAGCAAGCGCCTCGACCGACGTTTCGTACGCAGCGCGATCGTTTTCCCGGTTTTCCCAAATCTTGAGTAACCTGGGGTCTCGATCCGCCTGCTCATTCAGCCACGCCTCGACTTCTTTCGAACGCACGTCGAAATTGGCCGATACCGCTGGGATCATGAAGTCGTCCATTTCCCGACGGTAGCTCTCTCGAGCGTTAGCAGCCGTGAGCTCCGCGAGCTGAGCCTTTAGAGTCTGGATCTCAGTCGCATTATTGTCCGAAGCTCCCTCACCGCCTCCGGTTGCCTGCTCGTATTCAGCGAGCAGCGTCTGAAGTGGTGATTTGCCGCCGCCGGCGTCCTCGGTCCCGCCCGCGGGCTGGGAATCGGGTTTGTCTGGCTTATCTGGCATTACGGAGCCGATTCAACACTTTTTCTGCGCCCTCGTCAAATCCACTGTCGTAGATGTACCTGGCGTTCTGTTCTTCGGTCGGCCCGTGCGACGGGCGATACCGCTTGAGGCGCTGATCTTCCTCGAGTTTATCGAGAATGTCTTTCCATACGTGATTGCGCTGCAGATCGCGCAGAAACGCGACCTCAGCGTCATTAAAATCCGAGGTTTCTTCAGGCAATGGCGGCCAGCTCCGAGCTCAGACACCTGGCAGCTGATCGAGATTTCCGGGCTCGGCGCCCAGTTGCTCGAACAGTTCCTCGATGTCCTGCCATCCGCCCTCGCGCAGTACCTGCTCGATCATGGGTTTGACCGATTGCATGACCGGCTCCATTCCCATTTGCTGACCGGCGGCATCAATCTGCAGCGCCGACTGCGCTGACTGAATGCGCTCGGCGACGCGCTGCTGTTCCTCGATCGGCGCATCTGAGCCAATTGCAATGAAGCGTACGATGTCGGGGAGATGCCCTTTCTTGATCTCAACAAATTCGTTCCATTCCTCGATGAACACGGTTTCCGCTCCGCTCATCATGTCCAGCCCCATGCGGTACTCGAGATCGAGCAGCCGGGTCATCGGCGCGTGCAGCGTATTCCTGACGTAATCGACGGTGCGACTCTGGCCCCGGCTGTCTTCGATGTTCTTGGCAAACGCCGTCGTATGTGACTTGGTCTGCGCGCCGAGTCTGCTCGGCGTCACGCCCGTAACGTTTTCGTAAAGCTGCACGAGCCCGGCGAACACCTGGAACATCACATTCGGATCGCCGCCGACTTTGTCGTGAACCGTCACCCCGTCCGCCGTCTTCCAGCTCGCGTTCGGATAGATCGGCGGTCCGCCGGTGGCGTTGAAGTGCGGATCGTCGGGGCTGTACGACGTCGGTGGCCCGGTCTTCAGCTGCGCCGACTCGATAACCCGGTTCAGCGCCTGTGCCGCGGCCTTTGCCACGGGCATGCCTTTCACCAGTGGCGCCGAGGCGTAAGCGAACTCCGGTCCCTCGAGATGGTACTGATGCACGTTGTACGTGCTGAATTTCTCGCCTTCTTTCTTGCGAACCAGCGCCAGACCGCCGCCGCTGCCGACTGCAACCGTGAGCTCAACGTCCTGGACAATAACGGTCTCGTTGTCTTTCGCGAACACGAAGTCGCCTTCGAGCTCGATCAGCGTCACCGTGTCATTTTTCTTGTCGGTCTTCAGCTTCGATATCTCGTCGCTGAGGTAGGTGCCTGGGTCTTCTGCGGCCGCCGCCTTCAGATCCGTGAGATCGATTTCGCGGTGCTGAATCGTCGACGGTCCAAGCGCCACGCCTTCGTGCATCAGCGCGTGCTGCGAGTCATCGAAAAACACGTTTCTGATGTTTCTCGGCACCAGGATCGGCGTCTTCACGTTCTTCGGTTTCATCGTGCGCGCGTTGTAACCGAGTATCCGGCCACTGACGCGGCGCATTCGGCCGACGCCGCTGCCGTAGGCTAGCGCCTGCGCGTCGATCAAATCGACGTGACTGCGAAAGTTGTAGACGTTGTGAAGTTCCGAGACGAAGCCCTGGACTATCTTGTCGGCATCGTCCTGTTTCAGATCGACCTGGGCCTCGCCGCCGCGCTCGCCGATAAACGGGTTGCCGGCCTTGTCGAACGCCTCGATATAGGCGGGCGTCATGCCCACGCGGTTCGTGAACCAGTCTCGATTGCTCGGATACCGGAGTCGGTGAACGTCGGCGAGTATGGTTTCGAGCGCCTGCGCCTGCAGTGGCAGCTCGACTTCCGGCATCCAGGCCTTGATCGGGTCCATCACCGCAACGCCGTTTTTGAAGCCCATTTTGTGACTGAGCTCCGGTTCCATTTTCAGCTGCCGATCGATCTCGTTCCACTGCTTCTCGAGATCGTCACGCCGCTTTTTTCTCGCCTTCCATTCTTCGTGAATGGCCTCAGCGACGTCCTTGAAATCGGGTTCGTTAATTGATGATACGGCGGTCGTTGCCACGGTAGAGTCCTGCTTCGTGTGTATCGGCCAGGATCTGAGCCGCGTACTGCAGCGCTTCGTTCAGTCGCTGCTGCTGACGGCTGCCGGGTTCGAAGTCACTGAACGCGTCGGGCGGGTAGTCATTGAAATTCGCGACCCAGCCCTGGTTATCGCGATAGATTCCGAAACCGGTGCGGAAAAAGTAGACCATGCCGTGCTCATTGCCCTGAATCGGCGGGTACTGCGATAACGGAATCAGATCGCCGCTGTCCGCGAGCAGAATGTCACCGACCTGCTGGCCGTCGACAACCGCGTCCTGGATGATCGTGTGCGGCATCATCCCGTGTTTCCGGCAAAACGCATCGAACTGCTGCCGACCCATTTTTGCCTTTTTACCCATTCCTGACCTGTTCCAGTTCTTTCTGCTGCTTTTTCGCGAGCTTCATTGCACGCGCGAGGCGGTCGTCGTCGTCCTTGATCTGAGCTGCCCGGGTGAGTGTGCGCAAATCTTCCTCGGCTTCCCACTCGAGGCGGCGCTTGCGTTCCTCTGGGTCTTCCTGAAAACCTTTTGGCATTAGCGTGCTCCGGTTCTGAACGGTACGGCCATCATGTGCCCGGTGTCGGACCGGCCCTGAGCCTTCGATTGAGCGAAGCGTACCATCATGACCGCGTAAAACACAGATTTCAGCGAGTCGTCCTTACGCGCGACGATGACGCCGTCTTTGGTGTGATAGTTGCGCCGTTCTTCGAGAAACGGTGCGCAGGTACGGAAATACTTGATGCGGCCACTGGCCTCACGGTCGCGAATTTCCTCGATGATTTTCCACTGCGACTGCGGTCCGCCGGTGTCGTTCTTGTACCTGGCCGACTTCGACAACATCGCGCATCCCTTGTCACGGAAGTGCTTGTACAGCTGTTCGCCGCTTTTCGGGTCGCGCTTCTCACCGTCATGCGGCCAGGCAACCGGTATCCAGTTCTCGTCATCGGCGTTGACGGCTTCGATGTGTTCGGCACTGCGCTCAATGCGCTTACGCCACGTGTTGTAGACGTAGATGATGTCGCTGTCCCGATCGTGTGCTATCGACGCCGTTGCCGCCGGGTGTGCCAGGCCGAAGTCGATGCCTTTGATGCGCGCCCAGTGATCCGGTATCCGAATCGGATCGATGACCAGATTTTCTTCGGGCTCGCTGAAGATGCCGCCCTCACCCATCATCGGCACGCCTTTGGTCCGGGCCGCGATCTCGTGGGCCTTGTAGCTGCGTAACGCGCGCTCCCGCGCTTCTTTCGTCATGTGCGGCGCGTCGTCCCAGGTGGCGCCGACCCAGCGGATATTCGGGTCGTCGGACTCCATGAAGTGTTCGATCAGCTGCGTCTTTCCGTACAGCGGTGTGCGTCCGCCGTAAAACAGACCGTCGTTACGAACCAGTCGCGTCGTGCGCTCGCTGAAAATGTCTTTCTGCTCGACGTTGTTTTCATCCGGTTCCTCGTCCCATACGATGATCTTGGGCTTACCGGACTGCCACTTCTTTTCGCCCTGCTCGTAGGTTTTGAACCGGATTTTGCACGTGCCGCCCGTCGCGAGCTCGATGAACGCTTCGTCGAGTACGTCTTTGATCGGACTCTGCCGGCGGTTGACTTTCTTGATCCGAGACCGGGGAATCATGCCGGTGCCCAGGCCGGTGCCGAGATCCGGCCCCATCAGCGTGTCCTGCAGCCCGATTTTCTGCATTTCGTTGTCGATGCTGCCGATCCATATCTCCTGACCCGCGAGATCTATGCGCAGACCTTCCCACCAGCTGCGGTATTCGCCCGTCACGTGGAAAGCGGTTTCGGCGCCGATTGTGTAAGTTTTTCCGACACCGTTGGCCGCGATCAGCAGCCGTTCCTTCGCAAACGAACCGAGCTCGTGAAACCGTTGCTGCCAGGGATAGGGCTGATAAGCGAACAGCCGGTTCTGCTCGCACTGTTCGGCGAACTGCCTTAGAAATTCTTCGTCTGTGAGACTTTGAAGTGGTCGTACCATTCCTGTGCCCAGCCCGAGGTTTCGTTCGGCTTCGGCTTGCCGTGAAAACACACGATTCGCGCGTCGCGCGGAAACTTATCGTACAACTGATCTCCCTTGTAGCTCAAAATGCCGTCGACGACGTCGGGGATCAGTTGGTGCGGAAACTGTCTGAGCAAGTGTCCGTCCGGCCCCACCCAGTTCTGCGCCGCTTCCCAGATCTGCGCGCACAGCGCTTCGTCGTCCGGCGCCACGAAAATACCGGATTCGGCTTTACGCTTCTCCGGCTGGCCGAGAAATTCTTTGATCATCCACAGTTTTGATCCGTCGATCTGCAGCAGCGGCGCGATCTGGCCGATGATGTAGGTATCGAGGTCGAGGACCACGGCGGGCCGGGCCTCAGCGTTCCAGGGCGCAAACCACTCGAGCTTGCTGTGCCAGCCTTTGAGCCGGGTTTTCAGCGGAATATCGTAATCGGCGCCGTTGCCCAGCACCGTCAGCTGATGCGGCCAGCACTGGTTGCGAAAGAAGTCGACGTACTCGTCCGGGAACTTGTCGCTGACCCAGTGTGTTGTCCCGAGTCTGAGCATCAGTTCATCATCCCCATGCCCGCGATCATACCAAACTTGATCTTCACCGAATCGGTGGGCGCGCTGGTTTCACCCTGCGCCAGGCCCGAAGACGTCGGCACCGGAACTTCCGGCGCGCCCGATGCGGCAACCGATTTGTCGGCGGCGCCCGCAGCCTGCGGCAGCGGCAGTGTCGGCGCCCCGGTCGCGAGCTTGTCGGCCTTTGCCGCCCCGGAAGCAGTAGGCACCGGCAGCGATGGCGAACCCGATGCAGTGATGCCGTCTCCCGCAGTTCCCGCGGCCTCGGGAACCGGTAATGACGGCGCACCACTGGCGTCGATGTCACGCGCGGCGTCTCCGGCCGCGGTGACGGCGGGCAGCTCCGGCGTTCCCGATGCAGAAGCCTCGCGTGCAGCTGCGCCTGCCGATACAGGAACGGGTGCGGTCACCGCGCCACTGCTGTCTACTTCACGAGCGGCCTGGCCGGTCCCGGTGACGGCAGCAACAGCGGGCGTACCGCTTGCCCCGATAGCCCGTTCCGCCTGACCCGTGCCGGTGACCGCCGGCATCGCCGGCGTCCCGGATGCGGCTTTATCTGCCTGAGCGGCACCGGACCCGGTAACAGCCGCCAGTCCGGGTGTGCCGCTGCCCGATGCTTCTCTGACAGCTGTGCCGGATGCGGTCGGGACGGATAGTGACGGTGCGCCGTCGGCCTTGACCGGAGTACGTGCTTCTCCGGCCGATACCGGGACCGGCAACGACGGATTTCCGTCATCGGCGCTGACTTCGCGTGCGGCGGCTCCGGCAGATACCGGAACCGGCATGCTCGGCGTGCCAGAAGCCTGCGGCTGACGATCGGCTGCGCCCGCAGACGTCGGAACCGGCAGCACCGGCGTGCCAGTGGCCACAGGATTGCGCTGAGCTGCCCCGGCAGCAGCCGGAATCGACAGCGTCGGCGTACCCTCAGCGTCTCGACGAATCGCGGCCGTGCCTGCAGCGGTCGGAATCGGTGTGTTCGGGCCGCCGTCCTGCGCCTCGACCTCGCGCGCCGCGGCACCGGAAGCGACGATCGCGGGTATATTAGGGGCGCCGTTTGCAAGCGCTTCGCGCAGTGCAGCGCCGGCGGCGGTCAGTAACGGCATCGTTGGCGTGCCTGTAGCAACCTTCGTAACAACTGCAGCACCGGAAGCGGTCGGTACCGGTGTCGATGGCGTTCCCGACGCGGTCTGGCCCGAGGATTCCAGTGACGACAGCTTCAGTACCTGCACGCCGAGGAAGTAACGGTGATCCGACGCGTAGACGCCCATGTCGGAGTTCGCGGCGTTGACCGGATCGCGGACTACAAATGAAAGGTCAGCACCATTGGCGAGATCGAACGTCGCGGCACTGACGTATGCGAGCTGGAACGTATCGTCATTGCCCTGCTGGCCGCGGTTGTAGCCGCCGCCTATGCCGTACGCGAGCCTGGTCCCGCCATTGTCCCAGTACGTCCAGCAGTGTTTTC
>FUIF01009540.1_pt1 | contig 14783 bp, 22 predicted proteins | sample 1003461 | NCBI WGS metagenome assembly FUIF01 (sample SAMEA80401918, study PRJEB19352) | marine metagenome | reverse complement strand
AAAAATTAAAAGCAAACACAAAGGATGGAACTCCTGCTAAAAATGTAATGAAATCTGCTGGTAAAGTACGCAACAGCTTTCCTGATAAAATTGTAGCAAAATTTCCTAAAAAGAAAAGTAATGGGTAAATTATGTGCTAGAGGTAAGGCAGCAGCCAAACGTAAGTTTAAAGTGTATCCGTCAGCATACGCTAACGGTTATGCTGTTCGTGTTTGTAAAGGACAGATAAAATCAGGAGGCAAAAAAATGACTGCTAAAGGTTATTCTAAGTCATGAGCTTAAAAAGATGGTTTCAAGAAAAATGGGTAGATGTAAAGACTGGTAAAGAATGTGGAAGAAAATCAGCCAGCAAAAGCAAAAGAGCCTACCCTGCCTGCCGTCCTTCCGTACGAGTTAGCTCGAAAACTCCAAAAACTAAATCAGAGATGTCTTCTAACGAAAAAGCAAAATTTAAAAGAAACAAAACAAGTAGTAAAAAAATAAAATACCAACATCGTAGAAAATGAGAAAAGAACACAAAAGTCCTTCAGGTGGTTTAACAGCTGCAGGACGGAGATACTTTAAAGCTAAGGAAGGTGCTAATTTGAAAGCACCTGTTACTGGTAAAGTTAAACGTGGTTCTAAAGCTTCAAAAAGACGTAAGTCATTCTGTGCAAGAATGTCTGGTGTCAAAGGTCCAATGAAAGATTCAAAGGGTCGTCCTACAAGAAAAGCACTTGCACTTAGAAAATGGAAATGTTAAATGACTACACCACATGATTTAAGTCTTACTGGGTCTGAGATAGATTCAGCACTAACAAAGGTACATGCTCCTGATTCTTCAGCTGTTAATGGGAGTCTTAATATGGTTACAAGTAGTGGTGTTTATAATGCAACACATAATTTAGACGCAAGTAATTTAGACACTTCGTTTCTTAAAACAGATTTAAGTTCTGGTACAAATAACACAACTATTCCTACTACACAGGCTGTTAAGAATCTCCTTAATGCTGGTGTTAATTTACCTTGGATGTCTTTAAGAGTTACTGCATCAAGTGCCAGTTCTAATTATGCAGACATAACAGGGTGGACAGTGTATCAAGGAAATAGTGGTATAACTGTTAGTGGTGCAGATATCTCTGTTCCATCTGGTATTTGGATTGTAGCTTGTACTTCTGAAACTACTGATAATACTCCAGGTGTACAGCTTTTAAAAAACGCTGTTGTGTATGCAAGACTTAATTTCGAAAAACCATCAGGTCAGGCTAATTCATTTACAAGACCAAGCACTAATATAGAAATTAAAAGTGGTGGTACTTATAAAGCAAAAATAGCTGGTTTGGCGGTTAGAAATCAAACCTCTAGTACAGTAATTTCTTATAATTTTGTTAAAATAGCAGAATAATATGACTACACCATTTAATTTATCATTGACAGGCGGAGAGATAGATACAACTCTTGACAAAGTTGCTAATCCTGATGCTACACCTACAACAGCTAGTACTAGAATGGTTACTAGCAGTGGTATAAAATCATATGTGGATACTAGTATTTCTGCATCTGTACCATCAAGAAATGTTGCATTTAAAAATTTAGATAGTTCTGGGTCGTGTCTTTGTTATGATGGCACACCAAAAACATTTAGTACAGTTAACAACAATTCAGATAACAACCCTGTAGTTGATAACAGTACTGTTGCTGCAAGTAATTCTTTATATGTATCAATAACTCCTAATTTTTTAGCCTCTAAGTTTTTTATAAGTGCTGTGTGCAATGTTGGGTTGTTAAGACAAAGACAACAAGTATTATTTAGTGTTTTGTATAGAGTAAAAGATCCTTCAGTTACTGGTATGAATCAACAATCAGGCACTTGGACAATGGTAAACCCACCAGCTACTACTGCTGATTTAACAAGTGCTAACACAGCCTTGGGTCATGCAGGTATTGCTAGTCATACAGATTTTGGTAGAGATATTAACACTGCTACAATTAACCAAGTGTTAGATTTAAGTACTTCAAACACATACACAATTGGAGAAGAGTTAGAGTTTGTAATAACTGCTGAATCATATCATTCAACTTTTAATAGCGGAAACAATACAAACAATTCTAAAATATTTATAAATAGATCAGAAACTAATACACTCAATGCTACTGTTCCAGATAGAGGTAGAACAACCTCAACATTACTAGTAGAAGAGTTGTACACTTGACAAACCCTTTAATTAAGACTAAAAAACCACAATGACTGCTGAACAGAATTATCCATTTAAATCAGAAAAAACATCACACTTTACTCATAAAGCGACAAAACCTGAATTGAACACAAAAGTTGTTTATTCTAGTAAAATGGATAAGGATGCTGGAGCAGGCAACCAACTAATTTCTTCTAATATTGGTGATGAACAAGCCGATGCTGCTGTTGAGGTTTCAAGAGCACCTATAGATGTACTACCTTTAGACCACACTTCTTTAGCAGGAGGTACTGGAGTAGATACAGGTAGTGGTTACAGTTTAAGAAAAATACGATCAACATCTGGAGAAAATAAAGTAATTTTTAATAATGATATATTAGATCAAATAACCGACGAAGATGAAAGTTTTTTATCTGATCCAAGTACAAGCCAAACACTTATTCCTGGAGAAAATCCAGGTGAATTAGAATATAGAAAATTTACTCTTAGTCATGGTGCAGCTGATACACATCGATTAGATTGGATAAAAGAGAATGAGAAAAAAGTAGGTTTTAAATTATCTTCTGAAATGGCTGATAATGGTTACACTGAAGATGCAGCAACAATTGTAACAAGTGTAAGTGGATTTGTTATATCTAATATCCGAGATGATATTATGGACAATTTAGATCCTAATGGAAATAGGCATACTAAAGATTACACTACTATGACCTCAGCAGAAAAAGCACTCCAGTCACTTGCTATAATGATTCCTGCTCAAGATGCAATATTAGATGATGCTGGAAGAAAATATAATCGAAGATTTTATGGAAAATACATAAGCGGTGGTACAACTTATTCTAGTAGTAGGTTTGAAATAACTGGAGCAAATGAAATAACTGTAGCTAGTGGAAATCCGTATGCAGACAACACGACATCTACTAATGTTAGAATAAAATTTGGCACTAATTATGGACAAGTTTTTAGACTTTATGGATTTGATGATGGTACGTCATACCGAGTAAAATGTAAAGCACGATTACTAAGTGCTGGTATGGATACCGAGTTAGTTGATACTCGTTTCGGTATTGATGTTTCTGACAATAATGATAGAGACGAACCATTTGCTGCACTTAGAACTAGAACATTGTTTGAACAAAACATAAATTTATCAGTTACTGTAAAGATTGAACATAACTTAGTAAATGGTGGTGCACAGACAGATTTAGTTTTTGACTATACAGGTGGTATAACAAAAAGAGTTGTAAATGGAGAACAAGTAAGAGATCCAATTTATAGAACAGCTGATTTACAGTATCAGTTATATGCAGATGGAAATGGTAGATGGAAAATAGCTGCCCAATCAAGTGGTGGTTATAGTGTTGCAATTTGTTTTTAAAGTCTAGTTATTTTACTAATTCTACAACAGGTGCATCTATAACAAGAACTCCAGTTGATTTTCCATCATTAACATATTGGGATGCAGCAGCTGGTACAACATTAAGTCAACTTGAAGTTTCTGTAGCTGAAGCACAAAACCAACCATTCCAAGATATAGCATTTACATTTACTTATAGTAAGTCTGATGCTAATCATAATGTTAACTTTGATGCTAGTAGCAATACTGCAAGCAAAGGTTGGTTAGATTTTGGAATCTATGAAAATGGAAATTCAACAAGAGGTTTAATTAGTGGAGAAGTTAGAGACATTGAAATTATTGAAGAACCAGATGTTATATGTAAAATTAGAAGAACAAGCGACAATTGTCACGCAGATGTTATTTTAAAAGATACAGATGAATTAACTTTAGATTCACCAATAGTGTACTCTACTCATCTAGAAGATAGGAATAATATAAATCAAATGTATGCTCATATTGATTCAAGACCTAATGACCCCAATCAATTTGGTGGACAAGTTGTTGGACCATATCCTTTTACTCAAGCTACAACTTTAAGAGAATTTATAGAAGAAGAAGTCATAGACTTAGAAGCACCATTTGTTAGTACACAACATGATAATCATTTAAATTTATCAAAGTTTGAAGTTATAAATGAAGGCACAGGTTTTAGAGCAAAAGCTAAAGCTTTAAGTGATTTTCAAGGTGGTATTAGTGGAGTTCCGCATGTATCTGCTAGAATTAACATACCATTAAGTCAAAATACTGCTTGAACCAGCTGCACAACATACAAGATTTAAACTGTCTTTTAATGTTAAGAATTTTTCAGCTACTGGTCCTGTGTCTGAAATGAATGTAGGAGGAGGTAATAGCAGAACATCTGGTTACGGACATTGGACATTTCGTGATAAAACTGGAAAAATATTGCAAATAGTAAAGTAGGTAGTCGAGGTTATCATGAGTTTGATTTTTATTCTACTTATTCTGAAGGAGCTAATCTTCATCTTGGTACTTTTTTACTTACTTTGTATGCAGGACAAGAAATAGAAATTGTAAACATAAAACTTAAAACTATTCCAAGTATTATGGTTCCTATATGGTACGACCAAGCATCTGCTTGGGGTCCAAGAAGACGTAATGCATACCAACCAAATCATCGTTATCAACCAGTATTAGTTGATTATGGAGAGCTAGTCACTACAAGAGGTAAGCCAGCTTTAAAGTTTAAAACTACAGTAGATACTACAAGTGGTACAACAGGAGCTGAGAATAACGATAACAGACACCAAGACAGATTAAAGATAGGTGATCTTCCAGAAACTAATGATAATATAACTGCGTTCCTTGTAGCTTCTAGAAGTCCTACAATTGAAAGCAGCCAAAGAACTCATGATGGTGGTGATTATTTCTTTACCTTTGGAGTAACAGGAAGTGGTGGATCTACTAGTTCTACATTTGGTATTGGTTATAATACTAGCGGACCAGTTTTTACTAGTGCATCAACTGGAATTCAAAACAGTGTTAATGGTTCAAAAGCTGTTGGATTAGAAGGTTTTAATAATGGTGGTATTGCATCTATATTAGGTACAAGTACCAAAACATATGCTTATCTTAATGGCTCAAAAGTTGGAGAGATTGATACACCAACTAATGCTGCAGGAACACATGAAATAACTCAGAACTCACAAAATTCAGGAGGTATTGGTTCTCATAGTGGAACAACACAAGGAGTTGAAGATGGTACTATTCAAGAACTTATCATAATAAATAAAGATGTACACTATCTAAGACCTCATATAGAAGCAAATCTTGCTACTCACTATCTTCCAGGAGGTCCAGTACCAACAATGATAACAAGAGTTAAAAGTTTAGGAGGCAACTATTTTGTTACTCTTCGAATAAATGAACCTGAGTATATGTCAGCAGGTAATGGGTTGTAAAATTTAATATTTTCTGCCAAGTAAAAGTCCATTTGTTGAAAGTATATACACTTAGGAAACAGAACAGTATTAAATAGCTCAGTACCAGATACAGTATTTTCTGGTGAACCAATAGGTCCTTTACTTGAAAATCAATGGGTAAGTTGTGAAATGGGATTTGGTTTAAAGTTTGGTGGATTACGAAGAAAAGTTACATCACAACAAAACAATGCTAAAGGACTTTTGTTTATTGCAAATAAAGCAGGTGGTGCTGGTGTACAATCTAGTGGAGCTCCTGGTTCTGATGAAATTTTATTTGCAGATATAGAAGTAATTAAATACGAAGATGAATCTTTCGAACCATTTCAAATAAAACGCATACTAGAAAAACGTATGTTGAACCATCATATAAATCAGGATTATAATTATGCCTAAAGAAACTACAAGTTCCACATCAGCTAGTCCTGATGTTACTAAAGAAACTACTTCAGATACTGCTGCAGAAATTGCTACTTAACGGTGGGCTTCTCCATCAACGATCCTGTAGTTGTCCACGCTGAATTTCTTACCGCTGTGTGTGACAACAGCGAATCCTCTGTTCCATTGATTCACAGGCATATAGTCAGGGTCGAGGTCACAGAGACAACCGATAGACCAACAACTGATAGTATCGTTATTCATCCGCCTGACGGAATGTTGACTGGTTTTATGCTTGTGACCCGCAATGGTACAACATCCTGTTTTTACTTGTAAAGTACGAGCAAGTTAACTGGATCAAACGCACCTGGAAACTCGTGCCCATGCAATATCCAAAGACTACCAGCTTTAGCAAGCTGGCGTCCCCCTATTTCTTCGATCCCTAGTTCTTTGAATCTTAATAGCTTGGATAATTTGAAGTCAGGTACACCACATAATTCTGGTGCCTTTCTCCATAGATAAGTTTCCCACCTTTCTTCGTGGTTGCCTATTTTAAAAAATATATTTGCTTCAGGAAATCTTTCTCTTAAATGCATAAGAAACTGACGACTAGCTTGTAGCTCACCAGCTAAGTCTCTTGCATCAGGATCCTTGTCCCAACGACTTACAGCAAAGAAATCCAACGCATCACCATTAAGAAGAATATTTGTAGGATTTTCAAGATGAGATAAAGCACACTCCAAAGAATCAATATCGTGATAAGGAATATGAACATCAGCAAGGATAAGAGTCGTTCCATCTGGTATACGAACAACTGACTTTTTTTTGTTAAGTGATTTAGGAAGGTTGTACTCTCCTGCTTTACCATTGGGTCTTTTGAGTTCTGGGTCTGCATATTTTCTACTAGAGTTATTTGAGTTACCTCGTATGCGTCGTACACAAGAACGTGCAGCATCTAAAGTAGGAAATAAGTTGGGGTGTTCTTTAACAACAAGCTGTGCAATAGTACGGTTACCATGTTTAGGAAACTTTTGTATGTACTTTTTGATGCGATCTTGTTTTGTCATTGTTTAATAATGTCTATAAGGTCATCTAAGACTACATCGGAAAGTTCTTTTTTTGCTTCTAGTTTGTTAAGGATTGTTTGGTCAATACTATTAGGTACAACTAAATCAATATATGTACATTTATTATTTTGACCTATTCTATGTATTCTGTCTTGGGATTGTAACCTCGTTTCTAAGCTATAGTTGTTGCTGTAGTAAACCATAGTGGACGCACTGGTCAGTGTCAAGCCTTTTGCTGCGGCACTTGTACCAACAAAGATGTCAGCATTACCAGCCTGGAAGTCTTCAACAGCTTGGTTTCTCTTGTTAGCTGTGTCATCACCTGTGTATGTAACTACATTATAATCAGATAATTCATTTTTGATTTGGTCCACATTATGCTTGTATGCACAAAAGATGACCAATGGTTTAGCTGTTTCCGCTATTTGTTTAAGTGCAGCTAATCTATTGTTCTTTAGATTAACTCTAGTATCATTATCAGTAATAACAAAGCCAGTCAGTATCTGATGCAGTTTAACAATCCTTGTTAGTGCAATAGTGGTAGTAATCATTTCTCCTTCTAACAATGCAATCGATTCTTCTTTTATATTTTTGTACACTCTTTCTTGTTCCGCTGTTAATTCTACATATACTTTGTTAAATGTTTTACTTGGTAAGTCTAAGCAATCTTTCTTTTCAAGTCGTAAACTAAATGGTTCTATGTTCTTGGTTAGCTTGTCTAAATTTTGATACCCTACTACTTTTCTAAATGATCTGTTGCCCATAGTCATAGTATGTTCTATAGCATAGGCATGTTTGAATGTAGTCATTGTTTTTTCTGGTATGCTGTTATCATCTAAGAACTTACACTGACTATACAGATCTAGAGGACCCTGTGTTATAGGTGTACCATTTAGTATCCACCTACGCTCAGTTTGTTTAGCTAGTTTCATTACAGCTTTTGTTTGCTGTGCTTTAGGGTTCTTAATGCAAGTAGATTCATCTACAATCATATGTCTTTGATAGCCGTGTGATCCAATAAGGAATGCGTGTGCAAAATCAAAACCAATTTTGGTACGCAATGCTTCTACATTAATAAGAAAAAACTTATCTTCAGCTTTTAAATCAAAAAATCTTTGTATAGCTTGTTGTTCTTTTTGCTGTTAGGTGACCCTTTCCAACAATAAATACTAGCTTTATGCATATGCTTGGGTATCTCATTAATTGCCCAATTGTAATGTAAACCATTAGGAGCAACAATTAAAGTTGCTATAGGTTTTTTAGAATTTTGTATAATGTCTATAATAATCTTAGACTTACCAGTCCCCATTTCACAAAACAATGCACCATACTTTTCTTTAAGAAATCTGTCAGTTGCTTGTTTTTGGTGTTTAAGTGGTTTGGTTTTATATATCATGGTAGTGGATAGAATCGATTGGTTAAAGGTGTGTGAATAAATAAATTCTTTTTTGCTCTAGTGCATGCAACATAGAATACACGATGTTCATTATCAGGATCTTTGTTGTAGCTGTAATAACTTGTGCTAGTCATATCTGGAATCACTACTACATTATCAGCTTCTCTTCCTTTTGATGAGTGTATCGTGTTAACTTCTATATTAGTGGCATCATCAAGTTTGTTTTCATTTTCTGCTTTAATTAAAACAGATTTAGTAAGATCAGAAAGCCTAAATACTTGATGCCATTTAGCAAGAGTTCTTAGTCCAAAATCATTAATTAAATTATTTTTGTCATACAGTTCGTTATCAGGCATTGATTCTAATAAATTCTTAGAACCTTTTGCTACAACCTTACCTGTTGGTAGGTAATCTCTATATAACTCTTTTAGTAAAACAGCTTTAAATTTGTAACCCATTCTAAGTTTTTCCCACAACTTAATAAAAAATATTTGTCGCTCATCAAAAGAAGAGTTAGTACCACCTGATACAAACAATATTCGTTTCTTTGTAAGGTATTGTTCATACAAAGGTAGTAGTGCTTTGTTTCTTGCTAATAAGAACCAAGTACCTGATGTAAAATCTAAATCACCAAGTGTTCGAATGTTTTTAACAGAACCTTTATCTTGTAAACTAGTTACATTGTACGGTTGTTTTTCTGTAATTTTGTCACAAATCTTTTCTGCGTATGCTAGTATAGGCTTAGGTAATCGATACGATGTATTTAGAATGATTCTAGATCCTTGTTTATCTATCAGTGACTTGGGGTCACCGCCTGAGAACTTGTAGATAGATTGCTTGTCGTCACCAGCTATGTAAACTTGTTTAACTTCTTTACTAATAAGATTGATAACATCCCATTGAAGGGGAGACAAGTCTTGTGCTTCATCTACAAATAAGTAGTCAACACCTAGTTTAACTTTTCTATCTAAGAAAGTTTCTAATTGGTCAGTAAAATCATATTTGTTTTTTTGTTCTTTAAATTGTTTGTATGTTACATTAAAATTATCTAATTCTTCTGGTGTAAATTTAGTGTTAATTTGATGTACAAGTGTGTCAGACGCAGATTGTTTCATATTACGCATAAGACTATTATACTGTAACAAGCGATCTCCTTTGCATGATTGCATTGATGAAGTATCAAATTTATCATACAAAGAAGACACACCTGTCATAGTATAACCACTTAACTCGCCTAACAGTTTGTAGTCTTGAAGGTTAAGCATCTGCTTTTTAGCAATACGCCTAAAACATAAAGCATGCAATGTACTGAATGCTGTAAAATCTTTTTCATTATAATCTTTATTTTGAGCTAATGCACGATCAATAGCTTCTTGAGCACCAGCTTTTGTAAATGTAGTAAAACATATCTTGTTTGGAGATGTAGTCTTAAGACACTTGGACAACAGATCCATAAGAGTTGTTGTCTTACCAGTACCAGCACTAGCTACATAGATTGTTGTTTTAGAAGGCATTGTACTTTGTTCCAATAGGGTGTTGTTGATAGTTTCTTATATCCGTTAGGACCACCGTTATGTATACGAGCTATGTCTTCCAGGGTAACTGGTCGTCCAAGGCGTTTCTCGGTAGCGTAGCGTGCCATGTAGGCACGGAAAATTTTAATAGCAGTTAGTTCATCAAGTGCATCCATATGTACCCAGTCTTCATTAGCATACTCAGCTGCATCTTGTACATATGCTTTTTGCATTTGTAGTACACCAATAGATTGTAAATCATCACCTACAGCTTTAGGATTTTGATTGGATTCAATCGTAGCTAGTAACATTATAAAACTAATAGGGATTTGTATCATCTAAGTTGGGCATTGGTTGTGAAGGATCTAGATGCAGGTTGTCACCGTGTACACGCCAACATCTTAAACTTGTATTACTAATACATACTCTTGTTGTGTCTGCTTTGAGAGTACGCTTAAGAACAGACAGTAATTTATTGTCAGGTAGCTCAGAAAATCTTTGTTGGTTCAAATAGTCTTTGAGGTCAACCATTCTAAATACATAGTAATTGTTTGGTTGTTTAACTGGTCCATTCTTAATATGTGTTATGTCTTCACTAGCAGCTGCACAAAATACTGATAAGTATTCAACAAACTGACCAATGGGTGTCATTTCAAATGGGACATCAATACGAACACAGTTTTTTAATAATAGGTTTTGTTGCTTAATCCAATCTTCTTGTTTGATTGGTGGATACTTAAATAACAAGCGTTCCATAACACGCTGGTTAAACATATTGAAGTTGTCAAACTCTGCAGTAGTTAATTGAATCTCTTCGTGATCAAGCGTAAGAAACCAAAGAGGCGGATCTGACTTAAGTTGAATAAGAGATCTGTTATTAGGCAGGAACTCTTCAGTGCCGATGCCATGTCTTCTTTGTCCGCAGAGCTTAGCGTCACAGAATCTGCATAGCGGCTCTTGTGCACATTGATATTTGTATTCTTTTTTCTCATATGATTTGATTATAGCATCTACTTCACGATCAGGTAATGGTTCAGAAAACTTCTTGTTGTACTTATGAAGTTTAGACTTCCATTCTGAAGGTTCAGCTTTTTTAAGATATACTGCTACATTTGACAAGGTAATATTTCTATTTTCTGATTCTTCTGTTCGTTTTTCAAAAATATAATTAAGGCACGGTGGTCCTTCAGGTAACAACTCTTTATCATTTGATGGAACTTCTAATTTCTTAAAGTCTTCTAGTGACAATCTTTTATCATTTGCAATTTCTAAAAACTCATATGGACTGTACCCTGTGCCATCAGGTTTGATTGCATATTGTAATGTAGGATTACCAGAGTACGGCATGTTAATCCAGTTACCATACTTGCTGTCGTCTTTGCGATTACCAATCTTAGGTTGCTTTGGATATATCTCACACACACCTTGACCAAAAAAAAGCAGAGAATGCTTTGAGTTTATCTATTACTGTTTTAGCAGGTACTGATTCTGAAAAGAAAAGATAAACATGTGCACCACCTGACTTAGATCTAAATAGAATAAAAGGTAAGTTGTTATTTATTATTTGTTTATTTAATTCTTCAATTGTGTTTGAATTTTGATATATGTCTATATCTAGTGCTCCCCACATAACACGATCGTTATCGAGTATGGGTGTGCAACCTATAAGTCGCTTACCACTAAGATGGTCTTCCCATATCTCAGGTGTAAGTGGGTTCTTAACAAGATATGACTTTGAGTCATGTTTACCGTCTCTATCTCTTACCTTACCAGTAAGGGTTGTTTGCCCATAGACATCAGGATTAGATTGAAACAGATTGTAAAATTTAGTGGCGAGTTCTGTTAATGGTATCATAAAATAAAAACCTTGAGGGCGTTAACCCCCAAGGCTATGTATTAGTGAATCCTAGAAAGGATTTTCTGAAGAAGAAGCTCCCATAAGTTGAGGAGTTTCTTCAGTATGCAACAGAGGTGTATCTGCAGCTGAACTATAAGTTTCAGAAGCTTGATTGAGTAGTGCTTCGTCTTCTTCAAAATCAAGAGTAGCAGGGTTACTAAACGAGAAGTTATAGTAATCATCGCCATTCTTGCTTGTTTCCAATACTGTATTAAGTTCCCAAGACTGGGCATACAGCGGTGGAGTGATTGATTTATTTTCTCCGTCATATCTAAATCTATTAATATCTGAAGTTAATTTTCTAGACACACGAAGTTGTGAAGAAGTAAATGGTATGATTGCTTGTTCATATTTGCCATCTAGTTCAATCATCACAAACCAATAGGTTGTGAATCGTAGTTCGTTTTGTCCTAACCATTCATCATACTGTCTTTCACGACCCTTTTTTCATAGTCTTTGTGTGAGACAATAGTCAAGGGATGAGTAGCTACAAAGCCACCACCCTGTGATCTAGGAATCCATTCAGTGTACACCGAAGCTGTGTATGTTGGGATTATTCTACTTGATTGCGGAACAATTGATTTATTCTTACCAAAGAACAAATCTCCTGATTCGGCTCCCTCTACATACTCATCTTTTTGTTTCTTGAGTTGAGGTGATAGATCTTGAAGGATCCTAATAAAAGGCATAGAAGAACCTGCGTCGAGATTCTCTGTGCCTTGACCTGATACTTTTGCTATATCGAATGCCATGTTTCTTGTTTCTTTATGTGTTAACCTTAGCTCGTTTGCCTTCGTATATACCGAATGCTTCTCGAGGTAAGGATTCTGCAAGCTCTGGATTTTCCAAAGCATCTTTACAGAAAGCTTTTAGTGTCATGTTATGTACACCAATACGAACATCAGCGTCAATATCGTGTTGTTGTTTTAGTGTATTTATAACTTGTTGAGCAAGTTCATCATCTCCTCGTCCTAGACTAACAGTTATATTATTTTTAATGATTGATTCATTGTTAGTCTCTCGTAGCCATTCAAAAGCTACAGTTGGATCTTTGATTCTTGCATCTACAAAATCTTGTATTGCTATCTTTTTACCATCTGCAAGTGTAAGCGTGCTGATGCCTGCTTGTTCCATAAGTTGTGGTAAATGTTCTTCTGCAATAGTTTTTCTCTTTGATTTGAGTGTTGATAAGTCAATTTCTGATTGTTTAATTTCATCATCTATTGACACAAGAGAATCAGCAAGTTGTGTAAGGTCACTCATTTGTATATCTCTTGGCTTAGTTTCTGGTGGTTCGGATGTTAGTTCGAACTCATCATCTATTATTATTGGATCAGTCATATGTTGGTGGTGTATAAGTTGAGCAGACATCAGCACAATGTGCATATCCTGCAATATCTATCCAATTATCTCTTTTGTTTTTAAATGCAGACCGAGATAACTTGAGAGCGATCATCATTGATGCTACATGGACAGGTGTCAAGTCTTCCTTAAGATTATCTCCTAATAATGTTGACCATATGGTCGCTATTCTTTTAAAGTCATCTTCTGGGTGACCATAGTCATCCTGTCTGTCTTTGGTTACAAGGCGTGATGCCTCTACTAATATTGATTGTGTCATAAATTTTAACACCAAGTAGAGCCGAGGTCTATGTCAGCTATAACTGGTACTTTGAGTGGTATTGCTTGTTCCATAATTTCTTTCAATTTATCACTCTCTTCTTTGTTTTCTACCATAGCATTGATCTCATCGTGTACTGGTAGTCGTAAGTCTATTCCAGCTTCATATGCATTGACCATAGCTACTTTAGCTTGGTCTGCAGCAGACCCTTGAATAAGTCTGTTTAGTGCTTTAGATGTAAATGCACGGAAAATTTCTTTGTCTTGCCATTTAGATTTGGCATGTCCGTAATGACGAACTGGTGTCTCATCAAAGCTGTGTGTCCAAAAGTCAAAACGTGCACGACGACCAAGTATGGTTTTTATATAACCACGCTTGTTAGCTAGGTTCATTACATTGTCAAAAAGTATTTTTAAGAACGGAGCTTCTTTATTAAATTTTCGCATTGTACTTTGGCAAACTTCATCTGATATGCCAAGTGTCCTCGCCATTTTCTTGATGCCCATCCCATATGAAATCCCAAGGCAAAGCATTTTGCAGGTATCATAAGGAAGTCCAGTCGCTTTTTCAAAGAATGTATAAAGTTTTTCTCCATTTTTAAACGACTCTAAAGCTTCTTGGGATCTTGGCAAGGGTCGTCCAAACTCTCCGAGCAAAGCGTAGTGCACTTGAAGTCTTGGTTCTTGACTGCTGTAGTCAGCCTTGCACCAAAGCCTATCAGGCTCTGCAATATATAACGATCGTATTCGTTTGCCAATGTCCGAACGCTTTGGCACTTGTTGCATATTAGGATTGCTTGAAGACAATCGTCCAGATCTTGTACCGCCTTCATCAGACGCTGTCTGTCGGAAGTCTGCGTGGATTCTGCCATTATAATTTCTGTTTAAGATGATATCTTCGATAAACACTTTACGAAGCCTATTGATTGATCGTGCCTCTTGTATTTTTCTTACTTGAGGGTGTTCACAATGAGTAAAAAAGTCTTTGGCAACTGAGTAATTACCTTTCTCTGTGCGTGGTACTTTGAGTCCAAGATTTTCAATATATTTGCCCAGTTGTTGTGGTGACCAAATGTCTAAGTTTTTAAACTCAGCTAACAACTCAACTTCTTTTATCTTTAGATCTTTGTTAAATTGTTCTGCTGCGTCAAGGTCAACAGGTACACCTTTCATAGACATATATACTAGAACATGTATAAGTTTAGATTCTAATTCCCAGACTTCCCACAATCCTTGTTCTTTAAGGATTGGGATTTGTTTTTGGTAGGCATCATATGTAAGTCTTGCATCAGCTTCAGCATACTTGCCGACGTGTCTGGCAGGAAGCTTCCACATATCGCTCTTAGCTGAGATTCCGTAGGCATCCGCTGCGGTTTGTAATCCATCTTCTTTTTTCCTTTC
>FUIF01021042.1_pt1 | contig 14785 bp, 21 predicted proteins | sample 1003461 | NCBI WGS metagenome assembly FUIF01 (sample SAMEA80401918, study PRJEB19352) | marine metagenome | reverse complement strand
AAAACTTGGTCTCCGTCTTGAACAGGCATACTAATTATAACCCTACTTGCTATTTAAGATTGTTGGTGGTAAAATTCCCAATCAGGGGCGGGAGATGGGCAAGCACATAAAAACCTGACTCGTTGCAAGCCTTCTGAATTTAATTCTGGAGTCCCAACTAAACGACCCAGTAATCCACAAACACAAGTCCATTCCAACCTTTTAATCATGGTATCACCTATGAACTCAATTCACGGTTGAGCCATTTTCTTTCAATGAACTGCACATCTCCGTTTTCATCAGTCCAGGTAGCATACCAATAGAAATCATAATGTGTGGTATTGTTTGAAGTAAAATTGGTCAAAGAAAGTGAATTATTATCATATTCCCAACCTTGAACATAATTTAGCGTAGTGTCCCAAACAAGCGGTTGGTCGGTGTTATTAGATGAATTTATATCATAGACTAAGAATTGAACGGAAACATCTTTACGCTCAGGAGTCTCTTTATCAGTCATATCACTATCCTCAATTCACCTGTTGAAGTTTTATATACATCATTTACGGTAAGTCCGCCAGTAAGAGCTGCGGCGTTGTTCGCAAATACAGAAAGCCCCGTCAAATTAAGTGTATTCGCTCTTACAGGTCCGGGGTTTGATATCTGCTGGGCGTACACAGAAAAAGATCGTGTAACCTGCGCCGTATAGGTTTGGCTATACTCAGCTGGGGCTTGAGCAAAGAACGGTACAACAGCGTTACTTATTGACATTACCTTCTCCCGTCGGGTCTTAGGTCAATGCGGGTCGTGCCAAGTCTCCACTGAGTGTTTACTTGATTAGATTCAACTTTTATAGAAACCGCACGTCCCCGCATCCGAACGTCAAGCTGCTCAGTATACTGCGCTATCGGACTAGATACAGTCCGTACGGCGCTCCCACTTTGGGTCTGTGTGGTTCCACTGCCGGGGTAAGTCCGTGCATTTAGCGTGAACGTGGCCAGTGGATTGCCAGTAGAGTTTCTAAATCCTATATCAGGTATAACTCGTTTAACGGACATGAATTGCTCTCCGTCGCCGATATCAACGCCACTGGACTCTATGTAACTGTTAAGCGGGCTTGGAGGGTTCGTACTTCCGTCTGAAAATCCAGTTTCATGGAAGTAAATGTTGCCGTCAGGAGATGCAGCGATAGGCAAACCAGAAACGCCACCCTGATCCCAAGCGGTGCGGTCAATAGTGCCATAAAACCATATCTTTTCGGCGTAGTTATATACAACGTAGCGGTCGTTATTTTGACTAGATGCGGAGGGATAGAACCACCAAACTTCGTTAAATTCAGTGTTGCTGCCCGCCGTGACCTTACTAATCTGAGAAGTGTTTATATTATTAAAGACGTATTCTTCTACAGAGCACGGTATAAGGCTTACGTTACCATCGTAGCGATAGAATACATCGTTGCCCATCCAGTAAACGGCATCTCCGACGGCTACAGCAGCGTTCTGACTCAATATCGAAGTGTTGGTCGATACCTCACTTAGACCAAAGATAAACGGTGCCCCTATAAATTGCATGGCACTAACTGATCTATCAGTAAATACGACGACCTGTTGTTTTGTCTGCACTGCGGCGATAATTTCAGAGCCAGTCCCGATACGTAGTTCTCCGGCGGTGTTTGTTGCTGTCGCCGCCCAATCAGTAAAACTCTCTTGGTCCGAAAACCGTATAGTTAAAGGGTCTAGGACGCCCGGGTCTGCTTCAGGATCGCAACCAAAAGCGATAACATGCCGATCTCGTTCGGAAACCAGCACGATATTAGCCGCTTGGGGCTGGGCATTACCACTTATACTAGTAATGTTTACAGCGCGCGAGGATGTCCCCGCAGAGGTGTCCCAGTAGTAAATGCCCCCACCACGGGGGTTTGCCAAAAGGTCTTCACCAAAATTATCCATAGACCAAAGTCGGAGACTAGCCCCCGGGATAGTGACGGAAGCTGCAGAGTTCCAAGCCCCACGCCCCCAAACACCCGCGCCCCAACCGCTACCTACAGCGGCGGAGTCTAGCCCAGTGTTGATCTGATACGCCGCAGCTACAGAAGCCCCGCCACCTGTTGCAAGAGACGTGGCGGTCCCACCAGTATCTACAATGTATTTATTAGCGTCTACGACCTCAACAACTTGATGTTCTTTGTTTATTTGGGCCGCTGTTATACCACCTACGGCAGTGGCTCCAGATAACGTCACATAGTCCCCAAGAAAAACTCCGTTGCTCGAATCAGTAATCTTTATATACCCATTGCCTGAAGGATTTCCTACATTTACTGTTACAATAGGATTTGCTCCGAGCGTGACAGAGCGACGAACTGGCGTAATGTCTATAGGTTGGGCACCATCTAAAACGTAGAGCTTTTGATTAGTTCCCGCACCTACAAGTCTAGTCCCTATTAAATTTGTCCAAGGGTGGAGATCACGGCACGTTCCAAGCATCGGGGAAGACGTGAGTTTAGTCCATCCGCCGATTGTCTCCGGCATACCCAAACGAAATCTTATTTTGTCGCCGTCACGCCATCCGCCTTCGTTGGTGTAATCCGTAGCATCTCGCACGATACCCGGGCGAAACTGGAGCTTTTGTAGTGGCATCATAAACCTCCGACGGCATTCTTATGCAATAGTTCCGGCACTGGACACGTTACCCGTAACAGTCAGATTCCCTGACCCGTCTATCCGCATGACATTTGTGCCGTTGTAAGAAAAAGTTAAATTTACACCGGAAGCTGTAGCAACCCAGCTTTGAGTACCCCCCGTAATTGTAATGGCCGACCCCAGCGTGGGGGTAGTAAGCGTGGGACTTGCGGAAGGCGCTTTAGTATCGAGCTGCGTTTGAATAGCGGATGTAACACCATCTACATATCCAAGCTCTGTAGCCGTTAGTGTAGCAGGGATACCATCAAGAACATTTAACTCCGCAGTAGTCGAAGTCATGCTTGTCAACACATTCAACTCCGCCGTGGACGAGGTCATGTTGTCAAGAACATTTAACTCTGCCGCCGAAGCAGTGACTATGGTGCCACCTAATATCAAAGAACCCAGACTTAAATTTCCGGTAATGTCACTAACATTCGAAGTTGAACCGTCACCTGCGCAGGATACAATTTTAGTAGTATTCCCCGGGATATTAACCCGGGAACCGCCAGAGGCTCCTTGATTAATCTGCACCGTTACTGAGGTGTTATTCCGCATAATGTACACATGTTCAGCGTTGTCCGGCTCGACTGTAAGAACATGCCCGTTAGTAGGGCTACCGGACAACTCCAGTACTTTAAAATGCCCTGTCGAAACCTGACCGTCTGAAATGGTAAGTGTGCTACTAGAACCCGAAAGCCCTAACTGTCCTACACCGTTAGTAATACGATCTAGAATCTCCATATTGGTATTTACGGTGTTACCCCATGTAGCGGACTGTTCACCACTAGCAGGTAGTTCTATCCCGCCGTTGTCTGTATATGTGCTAGGCATTGGTCATCCTCATGCTGCTACCTTCGTCCAAACCGTGCTTGGAGTAGGATTTACATCCGTCCAAGTGTCCCCGGGATTAGGATTTACACCCGTCCAAGTGTTCCCGGTATTTGGTATAATTGGCCCCCAGACAACAGCAACTCCTATATTACCCTGAGCTACCACACCTGTGGGTACAACTACCGCTGTCCCTGTTGTTACTACCGACCCTACACTACCTGCAGCAGAAACTCCAGTTACATCTACGCCAGCGCCCGCGTCTACCACAACGAAGTCGGCGTTTACTACCGCCGTGCCAGATACACCTGCTACACTGACCGTGGCGGCCCCTGTAATCGTCGGGCTTCCAATTTCGCCCGTACTCTGGACTCCATCGGGGAAGACGTTGGCCGTGCCCACAATACTAGACGTGCCTATCGCACCCGACGCTGCAACATTAGTTACCGATACAACGACATTCTCTGTGGCAAATATTGTGACCTCGTCCACAGCGCCTGTAGCCGCAACGCCAGTAATAGCAAAAACAGCGTCGCCTTTTACTGTTGGAGAACCAAGAACGCCAGACAGCTGTGGTGATGTCACCGCTATATCGGCAGTGGCCACTACCGTAGTTGATCCGACCGCAGACGTAGCGGAAACCCCTGTAACTGCGAAACTTGCGTCAGCAGAGGCAGTTATTGAACCGACAAAACTGTTCAACTGATCTATAGCAAACGTGCCTATCGCACCCGCGTCTACCACTACGGTATCGGGATTAACTAGAGCGGTCCCCGCTACGGACCCAAGCGTTAGGCCATTCTGATCCCCGGTAACTGTAACCGTACCAATAGCGGTTGACCCCACAACCTCTGTAGGGATAAATATAAGCTCCCCGCTCCCCGTATCGGCGAGGGCCGCACCAGAAAAGGGAGCAAAGCCTAGCATTGTAAGTCCTTATTCAGGTTTAGTGGGCCAAGTTACACTCGTTGGAAAGCCGGTTTGCTGCGGTACAGCTAACAAGGCAAGTCTATACGCTTCCCACTCGGCTTGCTTTTCAGCAGAGAGAACGTCCCACCTTATAGGGTTGGTAATTATAGGGTCAGTTTCAGTCGTAAGCCTTCTATCACGTTCAATCCGTGTATCATCTATAATCTGTAGTCTCATTTCCTCTACAGATACCGCATCCCGCTCCGCTTGTTCCGCAGCTTCTTCCGCAGTGGGCTCTCTTTCGACTTCTCCGTCAAAAAACAAGGTTACTACTTCTTCTTCCGCCATCTTACTACTCCTAAATTTCGTACATCACAAACCGTGAGCCTGCATAAATATTTATGCCGTACGGGTCTGCCTTGATCTTGTTCACATCAAGGCTAGTGCTACTAGTTAACCAAGATGATCTGCATACTATGTCCTCATAGCTGCCACTGGAAGAAACGTAGTGCATGGTAAAGTCAAGTTTAGCATTGTTGCCTGTCGCAGCACGGGCGCTCGTTAGTAATGCCGTACACTGAACTTGGTAACCGTCACCCTCAATAAGATGAGTGCCATCATACGCAATATTCGCGCTGTTGTTGGTTAACAGGGCGCTACCATTTTTTGTAAATATGTTTGAACGAGATGACCAAGTCCGCCAATTTGTTTGGCCCGGGGCTTGCCAATACCAGCGCATGTATCCATCCTGACCTGAAAGTACAACACTATCCCAAACCAAGAAGTAGTTTTTATCCGCGTTAGGGATGGAAAACTCTACGGACGAAGTGGTACTCCCTACAGTTGTCACTGTTGAGCTAACACCCCCCGCTGCCGCAATAGTAGCAGTTGTCGTGGCATCCATAGACGCAATATTCTGCAATTGCCTACTGTTATTAATTACGGATGTACCGCTTATCTGTATAGCCATCTTCGTTCTCCTCTTGAACTATTAGCCGTTAAGTTGTGCTTTAAGCTCGTCAATCTGAGCTTGTTGTTCTTTGATTGCCTCAATCAGCAGGCCAACCATGTTGCCATACGCTACGTTTTTAAACCCGTCTTCGTTCTCACGCACAGCTTCTGGTAATACCTTCTCAACATCCTGTGCGATTACGCCTGTAGCACGTTCTGTGAAGTTAGGCTTTTTCGTATTCTCATCTTCAGTAAATGCATCGTTGTCCCAATCAAAAGTAACACCACGCAAGGACTGCACCTTCTCAAGGGCGCTGTCGATTATCTCAATGTTCTTTTTGTAGCGGATGTCTGATGTACTGTTTAAGTCGCCGCTTATACTGACGCCGCCCGTAGAAGTTTGTACCCTCCAAGCACCATTATAGTATAATTGCGTATAACTATTTCGCTGCGCATTAAACAGCCACTCATTGTCTACATCATTATAGATACCTGTCGAACTGCTGTTGTCGTGCATAAACACAATACGACCACCAATGCTGTAGCCTTCCCAGCCACCATGATTACCACCATCAATCTGGATAGAGCCATAGTTGCCAGTGACAGGCTGGAAGTATCCATTGCCACTGTCACCTAGACGGACGCCTGTGGGAGTTATTATGACCTCAGCCGAATTGCCTGTGACAAGGGAAATGGTGTCAGTGCCAAAGCCTAGATATGTGTTAGAGTCGCCATTATGGACAAGATTGCCAGAAATATACATATCAGAAGCGGTGACATTACCGTTAAATACAACATTGTTACTGTTATAGGGGTAATAAAATACCTCTGTGCGAGAGCCAGCCTCCATGCGATAAAAGCCAATAGTATCTGCTACTTCACCAGATGCAAACGGCGGCGACCCATCGCCATTGTAGTACATACCACCGCCGTATGTATCAGACTGCCCAACCTCTACAGCACCTGTACCTTGGCTAGTACCTCTTGCTCTTATTAAAGCAAGGCCATCATTATCACATATAACATCAAGAGTAGAAGATGTACCAGCGTCTAACGTGAGAGCACTAGAAGTAAGAGTTAGTTTTGGGCTGTTGTTTACACGCCATTCGTGGCGATCATCTCTTTTAAAGCGATATGCCCATTCATTCTGGTCGTCTAAAAAGCCAATCTCATTGTCGTGAGTAGAGTAAATAGAGCCATATAAATCACCATCACTAGCTTCTAACGTAAACTTAACGGCATTAGTTGTTCCAGCAGATCTAAATCTAAAGTTACCACTTTCTTGATTGCGGAACATTAAATAACCATCAGTATTCCATTGGATATACGCTTTATCAGTTGAACTTTCTCTGAAGCGAATGTAAGGGCTTGATGAGCCTCCTAATATTATTTTTTGGTCAACTGTGCTATTAATTTCTAATTGACCACTACTCCAAATGCCGCTTTCACCCAAAGCGACTCGTGGACCGCCATTAGTACACCAGACCACTTGATGCCCACCAGCCATAGTGCCACCAGTAGTATTGTTAGTATGCTTGTAGGCTAGGCCATAGAGATTACCAAAGTTAGCGCCGCTTGCATTGTTTTTGTAAGCAGTACCCATGCTCCATATCTGATCTGTCTTGGTGCTGTCATAAGTTCCAAAGATGCCCTCATCTCTAGACGTGGACACCAACCCACCAGAGAAGCTATCATCTGCATCACTACGTAAGAAACTTGCAGCGTGAATACCATCAACAGTATCAGCATCTGTCACCGCCACAGACAGCGAAGCATTAGCAGAACCATCCCAAGAGACAGAACCTGTTGCATCACCAGAGAGTGTTAGGGTACGTGCTGTTGTCCATTTGTCTGCGTTAGGGTGATAGCCATCATTGAAAACATGTTGTAGGCCAGCACCCTCATCAACCTTAAATTGTCCGTTTTTAACTTTTTGTATATCCCACTGCGCCCAGTTACCATCTAGAAAACCATAGCTAGTGCCAGATGCATAAAGTTGATATCCATGACTTCCATTACCATAGAAGTGAGAGAGGCCTACGGAAGTGCCAGTAGCTGAAGCCTGAAGTTTAAAGTTTCGATCAGTATTACTATCACTTTTAAAAGTAGTACCATTTGTAGCTACGTTGCCTGAGGCATCTATAGTTAGTCTATCGTTACTGCCCCCAGTTTGAACCTTAAAACCATCCCCAGAACTTGCATGAGCTACAAGGAAGTTATCCGTGGCATCGTACCAAATTGCAGCTTCTTGAGCGCCGTTGTGCTTAAAACTAATCTGAGTATAGCGTTCACCAGCATTGTCTAGAAGTAGCTGATCACCGTTTCCAGAATCTATTGTCACCCCACCGTTCAGAGTGCCACCAGCCAAGGGCAGCTTAGTGCTATCAGCTACAGTAATGTTAGCAGTGCCGTTAAAGGATACTCCGTTAATAGTACGGGCATTTTGTAGCGCGGTAGCCGTGGAGGCGTTGCCCGTTAGGGCCGCTGTAACTGTACCTGCAGAGAAGTTACTGGAGGAATCTCGAGCAACGACCTTAGAGGCTGTGTTAGCGGAGGTAGCATCTACGCCAAGGGTATATGCTTTGTTCTCAGACGCAGACCCCCCACCAGTAAGGTAGGAGCCATTGGCGATGGAAGAGACATAATTGCCAGTAGTGTCGGTGCCCAAGGCCACAGAGTTTGCTTGTATCGTAGCAGTGCCAGTGACGTTACCAGAACCGTCAAACGAGGCGGAAGTCCAGACAACATCGCCTGTCATACCAATGGTACGCCCTGAAGCAAGAGACGTTGCAGTGGTGGCGTTGCCACTCAAAGCACCCGTAATTGTGCCCGCGCTAAAGTTACCCGAGCCATCTCGGGCAACAATGGTAGAGGCTGTGTTAGCGTTTGTCGCGTTGGATGTAACTGTAAAAGTCCCACCTTCGCCAGACAACGAGCCAGAAAGACCCGTGCCTGAAGTAGCGCCCGCACCGACATAGCTGCCCGTAGTGTCCGTGCCCAAAGTAACGGAGTTAGGCTGAATTGTGGCTACACCTGTGACATTACCCGTACCGTCAAACGTCGCTGAAGTCCAAACGACGTCGCCTGTCATACCAATCGTGCGGGCTGTAGCCAGTGCGGTAGCTGAAGTAACCGGCGTGACTAAAGAGAACTCAGTGCCCGAGATCGAAAGGCCTGCACCCGCAGTATATATCGGGGCGTCAGAGACCTGCGCAAAGACAATACCTGTTGTACCAAAAGTAATAACACCTGATGTGGTCATCACGTCAAGCTCACCACCGTGAACCGTGCCCTCAGTAATGAAGAACGCATCGCCTTCACCCAAGGCGTCTGGGTCACTTGGGGAGTAAGAGTCAGCGTCTGTGGCACGGGTGAGTACCCAGTTTGTACTACCAGAACCTACTGTAGTGACAGTGTAGACGCCATTATGCGCTGTATTAGTCTGGTCTTGGACCATAACACGATCAGTCGCGACAAGAGTAACCCCGTCCAAAACCAAAGCGGCTTGAGTGCCTGCGTTAGTTAGTGTCGCACCAACTCCACTCGACCCATTGCTATAAGTAGCGTTGAGGTTTGCGGTAGTTTCGGCTCGGCAAGCCTGATGATAGTGAATGCCCGCCGCAGCGATTGTGTCAACATACTGCTTGGTTGCGGATTGTAGTGCCGCGGTTGGGTCAGCGTTGAGGACGAGGTCTCCCGTCATCGTACCACCAGCTTTAGGTAGTGCCGCATTGGCAGTGGTGTTGAGGGTCTGTATATCTACGCCATCAACCGTACCACCAACTACCAAGTTGTTGCCGATGGTTACATTGTTGCTAACGTCCTCAATAACTGCTTTATCCGCAGGGTAGGTCAGGAAGATGTTCTTCGTTCCGACGCCCCAGCTTACGGCGTTATTAGAGTTTGAAGATGAAAAGACAGTCGTTCGGGATATTAAGTTCCCCGAACTAGCGTATGTGCCTAAACCAACTTCAAAGTCTACGTTATCCGTTACAGAATAATACACAGTGTCCGCGTTTGATGTAACAACGGAAAAAGCCTGAAACCCGGGAGATGCACCTCCAAGAATGTATGCCCCAGTCCCAGTAGTGTTAGTGGTTTCTTGTACGCGATCAGCGACAATTAGAGACATAGGGCAACCCCTCTATTTTAAGCAATGCGGATGATAGCGTTCGATGCATCACCTGTTGGGAACTGGATAGTAAAGGTACCGGTAGTAGAAGTTTTATCGGAGCCAAAATCCAGAACTGCTACCGCAGGATTGCCCGCCGCTGAACTGTTATAAATAACCGCGCCTCGAGCTGTTATCGTTGCAACTGTAAACTCAAGGTTTACAAAATCAACTATACCCGTTGTGCCGTCGGCTTTTGGGAAAGTAGCCGTTGTGGTAAGTGTACCACCGCCCGCGCTATAACTTCCTGAATTTCCAACCTCGTTGGCGGTTCTGTAAGTCGTAGTGCTTGCGTCAAACGCAGCGCCAGCGTTCGAATATAGCGCAAGTTTAAAAGTGCTACCCGTTGAGGGGGTAAAGTCGTGAATCCCTTTTAAGAGTTCCGACTTAAACGACGTGCACATGAAATTACCGTTAAAAGACATGCTAAATTCTCCTTGACCCGTTAACGCAAACTAGCAGATTTTGCCAAATCTGCAACAATTATTGCTTTGCCCGCACAACGCGGCCAACCCTGTAATCTTGAGTAGGCTCTTTAGCCTCACCAAGCATTCTCAAACCAACCATAGCTTCTGCAAACTTATCGTTATACATAGCCATTACGTCCTGTTCACCCTTCATAAATATATAGGCCTCAACGAGGCTTCCATACAACAACGCTAACTCAGCGTTATTACTTAACCACGTAGTGCCTGTAGTTGCACCAGCAGTAATACTCGCAGGGCGATACAAATAATGAAGCTCGCAGTCATAATTTGCATTAGGGGTAGGTGCCAAAACCATGTTGTTTACATCAAACTGTGCATAGTATTGAGGCACCCCTCGATAGAGGGGTCTGGGGCAAACGGACTGGCAGAATGAAACGTCTTTAAACTCTACAAAGACTTTCTCGCCATTTACGTTAAAACTACAAGGAAAACGGAGCTAGGAAGTCCGGTAGGGGAGGACAAATACTGCCCGCCTTTAGACATTGTAGCGTCTGGCGTTCCTACGAAACAAATCCAGTTGGATACTCTTTAGAATACGTTCTTCTGTATTCCGAATAAACAAAGGAATATTAGCTACGAAAGTGGCTTCCGTATTGTCCGTGTAATCTTCTATCGCTGATGTTAACGCCGCGTAGTCCATCAGAACTTACCCCATTTTATAATTGCCGCCGCGTGTAGCGGACCCCATACCACGGCACTTGCCGCCCATGTTCATCTTCTTGACTTTCTTCATCTTACCGCCGTAGGCCATTTTGCCCACGCCGTCAGCAGCGTAGTCGGGGACCATCTTGCCGCCCGGACCTTTGACCATGTTTAACTTGCCGCCGTCTTTCATACCCATCATAGCCTCGGTCATAGCCTCTTCTCTGGCACGACGTTTTGCAGCGGCGTTACCACGGGCAACGGCCCCAGTCTCTGCGCGTTCTTGTGCAGCTTTCATGGCTTTTTTCGTGCGAGCTTTAGGGCGCAAGGATTTTCTAGGGGCTGGCATATTAATCTCCTATACAATAGTTATGTTTCCAACCATAGCAGAATGCGACGTGCATTGATATACTAGGGTTGTATCGGAAGGTTCGTGAGGGACAATAAACTGAGTTAGCCCTGTTGTAGAGTTATAATTGTCTGTAACGCCTGTAGTAAAAGCTGAACCACCATTAGACGTTCTAATCTGCAGAGGATGACTACCCACATTTGCCGTGTTATCTATAAGATAGGTAAGGCCTTTGTAAAAAGTAAAGTTCGGGTTGTCACCAGACGTGGCACCGGGGCCAGTAAACGTATAAGCAGAAGAACCATTAGTGCCTGTTGTGTACTTAGTTACAGGACCAGTTGTCTCGTCGTTTACTCGAATCCATACCCCTCCGTGCGCGAAATACAGCCCGCCAGTTGCATGGACATGGGCTACTGCACCGTGGTATGTTGAGGCACTGGGGAGGTCCGTTAAAGCAGTGTAATAGAAGACGATTTTGTTCGCGCCAGAGCTTACATCTATCACCCCATTTGCATCTATAATGTCGGTAAGCGTAGTTCCATTACCAAGCGCATTATAAACCTCGTTGAAGTTATCGTTGATTTTGTCTGCACCAACACGAAGGGTGTCGCCCGTCCCATCATTTGCAGATGAACCAATGCCTACTGCTTGCTTTGCCATTTTCTATCCTTCATCGTAGGTCTGTGCGGTTGAGTCTAAAGTTTCGCCTGTGCTGTCCCAAGTTCCCGCATCGCCAGTTACGGCTACGCTGTCAACTGCACTAGAAACGGAAACACCAGTGACACTAACTATTTCGTTAGGTGCTTCAGTAATGGAAACAGTAACTCTTCCGACGGAGATTACCATATATTGTGCTGGGTTCCAAACGGGGTTCCAGCCGAATAAACCTCTACCCGGGTCCACATCTGGGCGGGGGTTTAGCAAAGATTGCGGGTCAGATGTATTTACGTTGCCCAAGAAGTTCTGAGGTTGGTCAGGATCGAGAACATCTTTACCCACACGTAGGCCAGTCCTTACGCCGTGCTGAACTTCAAACACTAGGTCTTCCAGTTTATAGCGAAACCCGGTCCGGTCACATATACCGTATGCGTGTTTGCCACTGGCGTAAGCAGGCATTAGATAGCTCCTCGGAACGGAACTATCTGAAGAGCGGAACGATCTTGGTCTTCATTCGCCGCTAAAAGAAACTGGGCCTCGTACTCTTGCTTTAGAGGTGCAACACGGTCCGCTACTTCAGGTCTCTTCATCGCAATGTAGTACGCCAAACCGGCTACAAGTGCGGGTACAAAACGTGGAGGTACAGAAGTAGAGGCAGCGTTAATGCCGCTATCGCTGGCTACGCTATCTATACCTTTAAGACGGTAAAACGCCAAAGTATAAGTTTGCGCGCTGTCTGGTACAGGCCAAAGTGTTACCTGAACATCCGTAGCGTTACGTTGCACGTATATTTGAGAGGGCCGACCTGCGCTATTTTTGTTGCCTTGTTGCGAGTAAGTGGAAACACTCATACGGTCTATGTACGCATCTAACTGTGACACGCCTGTACCTGTACGTAGCTGATGCTCTATTAGATCAATCGTGTCGGCGGGCATAGTGTACGTCGCCGTACCAGCAGTCAACGGTATTGTACCCGCTTCGATAGTGAACAAGTTCAGCCCACGGTTCTGCCACTCTAACGTCATAATGTTGAGACTACGACGGGCCGACTTAATATCATATCCGGTACGCATTTCGATACCCGCACGTTCGTACGCTTCTTCGAACAACTCGTTTAATACTGGTACAACTACTGCCATCACTTAGCCTTCCTGTATTTCGCCGTCTTCTTGGCGATCTTCTTAGGCTGCTTGGCAACCTGCTTGCCCTTTTTAGTGGCCTCGCGCTTCTTCTTCGTAGTAGCGGCGTACTCCGCGGGCGTCAAAGCCTTGATAGCCTTCTCAGGAAGATATCGCTCGCCTGTAGCCTTTTTCCCCTGCGTAGATGGCTTGCCGGACTTTGTCCGCCATTTCTGCTTGGTCCAAGATTTAAGACTTTTTTGGCTTGGTTTTAACGCCATCTGCTCTAGCCTTTGCTTTCTTACTCAAATCTTTATAATGTACCAGCTTTACGCTCGTCTTGCCGTGAGTCTTACCTGAGTGCAACTCACCGTTGGGCATCTTGTGCATGCCCCCTGTATAAAGAGTGCCATCTCTTTTAAAGTGCTTTACACCCTTCATTTCCTATAACCCCCACCCTTGGCTTTATACTGTTTTGCGAGCATCTGAGCTTTACGGGCAGACCACTGCCCGGGTTTACCACCCTTGCCTCCAGCCTTGATACTGTTGAATAATGACTTGCGCATTGTGGGCTTGGTATAATTGCCAGCCTCATTCACACGGCTCTTGGCCTTGCCGCCCTTGGCCATAGCCGCTACAGGTTTACGGGATATTGCTTTTTTAACGCGATTACCTGTAAGTTGTCTCCCCATAGAACTACGCCCCATCATGTCAACATTTCCACCTTTTTCTGGCTTGCCGTAAACGGCTGTTGGGGTCTTTAGCAGCTTTAGGAAACTGCTTCATCTGTCCAGCAGAACGCGCGCAGTAGGACTTACGCCTCTTGGCGGCTGCGCTACCCTTCTTCACGGTGCCTGTAACAGCTGTTTTTAGTTTGGACCCCGGATTGTCCTTACGGTACTTAGCCACACCTTTTTTGGTCATACCCGCACCGGACTTAGTGGGGCGCTTATGACCACCTTTGATGGTGTGGCCTTTCATTGTACCTTTCTTCTTAACGGCCATAGGCTACTCTATGAGTAGAGTCATTACGTTCCCTGAGCCTGTAAAGGCGGAAACGTAACAGCCGTCGTCAGCTAAAATACCGTCGTTTGGAAGGAATACGTCATTCCAACCAGTAGGTAGAGTTAGCTGTAGTATAATAGGACCAGTAGCTGACCCACTGCGAATAGTGAAAGCAGCGGCGGATGCGGCGTTTACTAGAACACCTTGCAGCCTGCCGCGCGATGGGCCTACAAGTGCGGCGCTATCGCTTGCCGCAAAGTTATAAGCTCGTACTTCCTGCCCAGCCATAATCTAGCCCTTTTTCTTTGAGGGACGTACACGCTTGCTTTTGACAGGTTTCGCTTCCCAAGCCTCATTTACATCAGGTGTGGAAGGGTCGTCAGCTTTGAGAGTGCCGTCCGTGTTTCGAGCGCGAACCTTGGTAGAGCCAATGCCCCGTGCCGCTAGTTCTTCTTCAGAGGGGGGTGTAAACCTACTCATAATTTGCCCCTTATGCTGCTGCGATTGTAGCGCCTGTGTCGGAACGCTTCCAGTTTGTTCCGTCAGAGAAAGCTAGAATAGCAGCGCCTGCGGCCCCGTTTGAAACGTATACGAGAGTGCCCGCGCCCGCTGTAGCAGCGGAAGGTGCATTTGCAACTGTGTATGTTGGCACAATTATATCACCGATAAAACCAGCGGTTGATGTCACTGGACCTGAAAATGTAGTAGAAGCCATTTTAGTACCCTTTGCATAAGGATTCGCTCTGTAGTCTATGCAACGTCAGGCGGGTAGATACCTGTCTACAAAGCTAATGTTGTACCCGTTGGCCAAGCATACAACATGTACTCACAAAAAGAAAGCCCCGCCGAAGCGGAGCCTTCCAAACCGAAGTTGGTTTGAGTTCTAAGGGCTTACGCGCCTTGTGAACCGTAGATACCCAGTGGGTCGGAAACGCCGAAGCTGTAACGCTCACGCGCTTTGTAGCGCACGTTGCCAGTGTCGAAGTCGCCGTCCATGCCAGTAGCCATCG
>FUIF01014049.1_pt1 | contig 14836 bp, 23 predicted proteins | sample 1003461 | NCBI WGS metagenome assembly FUIF01 (sample SAMEA80401918, study PRJEB19352) | marine metagenome | reverse complement strand
GCTTTTTGTTTTCGTTGGCAAGTATTTTCAAGAGCTCCGCTTGTCTTTTCAGCCTTGCCAACCGTGCTTTTTCTGCGCGTTGTTGCTCCTTCTTTGCGTCGGTGTTGTCTTTGGTGTCTTTGGTGTCTTTGTTGGTTGCTTTGTTGAGCCTACCTAAGACACCCTCAACAAGCTTGTAATCTCTTGCTAGTTGTTCCGCTGTTTTGGATGCATCGTCTTTGGTGCTTGTATTCTCGTTTAGTATTTCAAGTTCTTTTCTGTATGCCGCAATCCCATCATCAACCGCGCCATTGAGGTCAAAGGTGTTGAGTGTAAGATCGCCGATCGTCTTTGCAAGGTTGCCAAATATACTCTGTCCGGTCACTTGCTCAGATAGCATATTCAAAAGATCAAATGTTGGTTTCATGCCTTGCAACACAAGTTTTTTGAATCCTTCGAACAACTGCCGCAACACAAGATTGACGAGCAACAAACCCGCTTGGCCTAGTTGTTTTAGCCCTTCCGCACCGGATTGCAAGAATACATTGAGCGCAGTAACCGCAGCAACAACATTTTTTAGCCCAACCTCAAAAAGGCGCAATACGCCGGTATTCTCGACAAAACTTTGCTTTGTTCTTTTGGTTACAAGATCCAACAATGCAAGATTTTTTTGAAACTGCGCCGCACTCTTGCTCGCTTCCGGCCCCGCTCTTGTCCCGTATCGCTCAACCGCATCAGTAAAAGCCTCAAACTTATCCGCACCAAGTGCCTGCACAACACCGGACGCTTGACGGCCAAACAAAGCCATTGCAGTTCTTGCCTTTTGGGTTTGATCGTCAATGCCTTGTACAGCATGAATCATCTCAATAAAAACTTGATCCGCTGATTTTGCATTGCCCGCAGCATCACGCAAAGACAACCCCAGCCCACGAAACACCTTTGATGCGTCGCTTGTTTCATTGGATAGTTGATTCATGATCCTTGGAAACATTTTAAGAATCGTGTTGGCACTGTCCGCGCTTTGTCCAGATGCAACAAATGCCGTCCTCAGCGCCTCAATGTTTTGCGCTGAGATACCGGATACCGTGCTTAGATCATTGAGATCGTTGATGTTATCAACAACAGATGTGGTAAGCTCAAACATCGCTTGCGCGGCCTCTATTGCGGTAATTTGCCAACCTGCCGATCATATTGGCAACACTGCCGGCAGCCTTTTTGAGTGCCACAAAAGACACCACAAGCGCGGCACCAAAAGCAACACCATCTCCTTTTGTGTCCTTGAAAGCCTTGCTTACACCATCGATGACTTTTGATGTTTTTTTGAGTGCGGATGTTGCCGCACCGGTTGCGACATCAAGGATATATTCTACTGTTGTGCTCATAATAGATCCGCAAGGTCAATGATTGATATGTTAGGGAACACGGTGCTCTTTTTGCGTTTGTTGGTTTTGAGGATACGCTTGACGCGATCACCTCTTGCCCGTACACATTGCACACAAACCAAAAGATCCGCCCATTGTAGTTTTGCAACCTCGGACGGAAGAACACCATATGTGCGGCCTATTATATCATACATGTGTACAAGATCCTCATCAAGAGCGAAAGGTTTGCAACCGTTCGGTTGCCTCCTCATGTCCTTTCATGGCTTTATCAAGGATCGCTCTTCGATCCTCACTTTTCAGCATACCAACCCACAAACGATTTTTCTTTGCATTTTGCTGATCAATCGCGGTGACAAGATGCAACGGCTCCCATGTTTTGCCGCCGTCTTTTGAGCATCGACGTACGCATTTTTGTAACAATCGATCCTCTCTTTCTGCGATTTGCTCCAGCTGTTCCGGCTTGATTGCGCTTGCCATCTGCAAAAGCTCCTCGATGTCGTCAATGTCGCCACTTCCGACTTTTTCCGCAAGTTCTTGCGTTTTGATAATCTGATCTTTGCTTTGTGACTTAAAAAGAGCATGTGCAAGCATTGCGCTTGCCAGCCCTGCCGATTCTACTTCTGATGGAGATAGGATCCGCCCCTCAATTTTTATCATGCCGTCAAACACGTCAATCTCGAAAGATGCGGATGCAATGATCTCCTCAAGGATATTTTTATCCATCATTACACCTCTTGTTGGTTATTTAGTTACTGGTTGCATTTGCTGCATCGTTTACCATTGTAATTTTAAATGCTGTTTCCGGTATGCTGAGATCCGCAAGACCAAAGAACGTTACCGATCGCTCGATACGTCCGAAACTGTTTACATCGTCGCTGTATTCGGTGATTTTGGCGTTGCGCAAAAGAAATGTCATTGTATCCGCGCCCGCTGTAAATGTTAAACTCACATCGGATTGAGTGCCGGCAAGTTGTGCATTATACAAGTTGTTATCAGAAAGATCAAGTGTTGCGGTTATGGTTACTTCTCGCACATCACTGATTTGCGGTTGTCCGGTGAGTTTTGATCCAAGATTGTTGACGCGCTCAAGTTTGTTATCAATCGAAAACTCAAAAGATCGCACCGTGTAATTGACACCGTTAAAATCCAGTGTGCCCGCTTGATGATGGAACATTTGCGCGCCATCGCCAAAGGACGGCGTGATCGCTGTTGTTCGTGCCGCTGCCGTTTCCGCAAGGATCTCAAAAGATGCTGATGCTTCCGCACCCGCCTCACAAGATATGCTCATTGATGTAACCATTGCACCTTCAAAAGTCTCAACGGATCCCGTACCTCGTTGAAAGTCAATGGTCAAAGATGGCAGCACGGTTGTAGGTTCAAATACGTGTGTATATGGACCGGATCCGGTTGTTGCAGGTGTTCCACCAACTGCCGCCTTGAGTAGCTGACCCATACCCTTAAAAATACCGGCATTTCGATTGTGCCGCCCGCAAGCTCGAACCCGTCAAACGTTGCACCTGCAAACGCCGCAGAACTTTGAGAGAGGTGCGTTGTGCGCTCTCTTTCTTGTGATCTTGATAGTGAAACGCTTGTTACGCGGTTTGATATGGTTGTTGTTACCGCTGTGCCGTACGTGGTTTCCTCGTCGTACTTGATAAATGCGGATCTTCCGAATTGCAAAGGCATTTTTTATCTCCTAGGATGGTAATTGATCGCGGGTTTGTATCAAACACCGTATATCTATTTGTTGGGTTTCAGTTGTGGTGATGCGACAAACGAGCGCATAATCTGTATTGTTGGATCCCGCTCTTGCACGTACCTTGACAAAGCCCTCAATGAATCTGGTTTTGGATTCATCGAATCGGGCATCGTCGTTGGATCCCGAACTATCAAAACTTTGTATAACAACATGCTCAATGCCTTCCATGCCAAAACGAGAATTGTATGAAGAGGCGCGCAATCCAAAAAGGTTTGATACGGCAAAGTATATATCGATCTGATCGGTTGATGCCTTGACAAAAGAGGTTTGTGGTTCACTGGATGGTGGTCGCTGCAATGGCTGTGTAACCAATAAACCGGTTGGCCTTGATAGGTCAATGTATCCCGTCAATGCGCTTGATGGTGTGAACGTTGTTGCCAGATCGCTCGATTCCGATGGGTTTTGAAAATACACATATATAAGCGCAACGGTTTGCGTTGTCAATCGATATGCATTGACCTCAAGGGTAAGCACACGATTTGCATAGCTTGCACCAGCGGCACGATCAAAAGTCAGCAGTTGTCCTTCGTTGTCAACAACAACCACATCGAAAAAATCCGATCGTATGTTCTCCCAAAACAGATCCCAATCCGACGGAATCTCTATTGTGATGTCAACCGGTGTAACCGCACCCGATCCCGTAGAGCTTGCATCTACAGCAACCGGTTGCCGTTGTTTGTATGATTCACTGTACCAAGTCATTATATCCCCGTATCCGTTTGACTAAAAACCTGTACCTCAATGTAACCGATGCCAACGCCCTCAACACCAAAACGATCGCCATCCTCAGCGAGAAAGGCGCATTTTATATCATCGACAATCGAAGGCAAAGCGATCTGACGATCTGCAACCAACGCCTTAACCATATCCTCAACGAGATCCATTGCATTAACAGCGCGCTCACCAAGATCACCGCCGCCGACATATGCATATATCTCAAAGGTGTTGGTGATACGATACCGGCCCAAAGATTGCCCAAACTCACTTGTGGCTTGTGCAAAATGTACACATGCAAACGGCACATATGGAGGATCGATCGTTGCACCGATCTGAACACGATTCGACATATCCAATCCAGATTCACCGCCTGAAAAATTCACAGCGATCAAGGACTTTAATTTTTCCGCTATTTGTCTCGTACGTGATGCCATTATTTCTCTTCCAACGATAAAGAGAGAAGGTTTTGCAGATCTTTGATTACATCATCCTTCTCAATCTTTTGCATGGCCCTACCCATAAACAAACGAGGGTACATATTCTTTTTCTTTGTGCCAAACTCCAAAAAACCGCGCATAATTTACAGGCGATCCACCCGTATTGCTGCCGGCACGAAGAACAACGCGCGGATTTGCGTTCTTTGTATCAACAAGGCCGGTGATTGACGATCTCAATCGTCCGGTTCGTACTCGTGGATCTTTGGTTGCGTTTTTCTTTGCTTCCGCTTCCGCCTTGAGTGATAGCTTGAGCATTTGTTTGAACAGGTTTTTTATGAGTTCCCGATCTGCTTTCCTCATGCGCTGCTGGAATTGTGCCAATGATATCTGTGTAGGCATCGATCACCTCACAAAATTTGGCGCGATTCGCGGAACGGTGCAAGGATCTCGGCAACCTCTTTGGGCATCGTTTTTGGTGATATTGAGATTGTTGCCGCGCGTTGTGTAATACTGTCTTTTCCTTGTGTCGCTTTGTTTCGATGCAGTTGGCTAGCCCATACACAGATCCCATGCTCAAGATCTGCGGGCAATTGGTTATTTGCATAACCGGCCTCACAAACTACCTTGATTGCACGATAGCCGCGCTCAAAGGTGTCTGTTGCAATAATCGGATCAAGTATGACCTGTCCGAGATATTTATCAAGCGTGTACGTTGTTGCATCGATCAACGTATCCGCATTGTATTGCCGATCAACGTCGCTGTGTATGGATGCAACGCTTTGTATCGGCCTCATTGGTAGTTGTAAAACTTGCGGGTTTTCATATGTTGGCCCGTCAAGAAAAAAGGTGTGTGTTGCGGAAAGCATACGAGGTGACGCAAGATTATCACTCTTGCGCCACCCCATGTATCGAGCGGTTGCGGCCTCCACACGATCAAGCAGTGCCTCGAGATCAGTGTTGGCGGCATCGCCTGTAACCTCGGGCAAATATTGCTTGAGTGTGGAAACCGTAACCATTGCCATGATTATGCGCGTCTCAAGTCAAAGACAAAAGCAAATTCAACATTGCATGTATCACCGCTTCCGGCATGAGTTTTGGTAATCTTGAGTGATTCAAGATCATCAAAATCAAGATCAACACTAGAAACCAAAGACAATCTTTCCGCTGTGCCGGCTGTCAATGCAGTTGATTGATTGTTGCGAACGGCAAGGGTTGTGGAGCCATTGAGAACGGTAAGTATCATGTAATTTGTACCATCAACGGCCGTTGTAACATTTGGAGTAAGGATGATATCGACAAGTTTTAACTTGCGATAGATCGGCATATGTCTTGTTTCGTCTGCGGTTGGCGCGGATGAAATGAGTTGTTTTGTGTATACTACTTGCATGGTATCTCCTATGATGTTGCCATCTTGAAACCGAATGCAACGTTTTTGGTTGCATCAAGATCAAGAGTGTCAAAAGTTGCGCGCATTGTTGCAACCACTTCAGTTGCACCAACATCGATTTTTCGATCAGATTCAACAAGGATACCGCGACGCTCAAAGATGTACCAAGATGGGGCGTGAGCCATCAAAAGACCGGTTTTGTCTTTGGTTACATTGTCGTACTTACCAAGGTTGTTGAGATCTGCACCCATAAAGCGCGTCATGATGATTGGCATGCCGATGATGTTTGCGATCTGACCGCTTACAACGGTAGCTTGTGGGCCAAAGACATCAATGGTCTTGACTTCCGCCAAAGAGAGAAGGTTTGCAAGAATCGCCTCAGGTGACGCGAAGATCACAACGTTTTGCAATGCAACGTTCACCCCCATTTGCGCCTTGAGACCCAAAAGCTTTGCAAAGTCAAGGCTTGAAAGATCGGCGGTTGTACCGCGATCAAAGGCCTGCTTACGCATTCCCTGAACATGCGGCGATGATCAGAAGACCCACCGAGTGCGGGGCTTGTACCCCAACGGGATCGGATGTTCCAATCTGCGATCGCATCTTGATGGGTTCCGCTATCATCACCATTGATCAAAGCGTCCTCCATTGCGTCATTTAAATCCATAATTATTTGCCGCTGGAGCGCAGGAATAACCGCTATAGCCGAATCCTCCTGAGCTGCATCATCAATGAGGAATCGAGATGCCAAGCCTTTTACAGTGATTGACTTTTGTGATGTTTTTACGCTTGATGCGGTATAAGAAGCGGGGTTGTCGCTTGCGATGCTTCCCTTCAGATAGGGACGCCCGCCGCGCTCAAGCCTAGGCACGAGGATGGTTGATCGTTCAACTTGTTGCTTTTGCAGGTTGTCAGCAACAACGCGCGGGATCTGGCTTTGCTCTTCGATGTTAAAATACAGGTTCGCGGCAAATTGATCAGGGATCCACTCCGCACCCTCATTTGCAGCATCGGTGAAAGCCTTATTGATTGCGGGTTGCATAAAGCGTGGGGCTTTTTGCAGGTGCTTCCAAAGTTTAAGATCGCTCTTTGGTGTGTTCGGTGTTGACATGATCAATCGGGCAAGTGATCGCTCTTTGTTGATGTTGATAAGATCGGCATGCCATTGGTTTACAGGCATATCGGTATCAAGCAATCCCTTTTCCTCAACGGTAACGGTACCACGTCCGGCAATTTGTACATTGCGCTTTTGCGATGACCACTGTACGCCGTTTTCGCTTACAAAGTTCTTGAGAAGGAACTCAGGCGCGTTGGCGTGTTCTTCTCTTGTGGTTGGGGTTGCTTGTGCTTCTTGGATCAAGCGTTGTGCGCGCTTGAGATCATCGAGCTGTTTTTCGAATTGAGAGAATTTCTCATTCGCTGTGTTCTGATGCGTTTTGATCCCATCAAGGATACTTTTGGCCTCAGCTACGAGTTTTTGATCACTCATTGGTTATCTCCATTTAGTAAAGACCGCAAAAAGTCGCGCTCTTGTGGGGTTAAAAAATTCTTTTCCTTGTCGTCTTCGCTGTCCTCATCATGATATTTCTCTTCATCTTCATCATCTTTGGGTTTCATGGCGTCTTGTTCCATTTCTTCTTCATCCATGTCCATTGCATCCTCTTCGGGCATATCATGGCGGGCATAGGTAACAACAACAACATCATCACGCATCTCAACGTCTAGGATGTGCTTAAGGTTGGAAATTTTAAAAGTACGATTTTGCATATTATATCCTTTTGCGGCAACGGCATCACCGTTGGCGGGTATTGTAACAATTGAAACTTCGAGGAGTTCCGCACGATCAAAATACTGCCCACTTTGACCATGTGCGGGGTGAGATTTTTCGAGCATGGATCTTGGTGTAGCATCAAGAGGGTTAAAGCCAACACTTACAGCATTGAGGAATCCGGCTTTTGTTTTGCGCGCAACCTCAGCAGCTTGTGGATCACCCATGTCAAACTCAACGTCAACCATCAAGCGACCATCGATAACTTCAACCTCACCCTTTCCGATTGGCAAAGCATTGGCATTATGATTGAGCAAGATCACCGGATTTGCGCGAAACTTTGAGAGATCCCATCCTTTCTGGTTGATGATATCACCATATCGATCCTCATTTGCAGTGCTCGCAACAAAGGAAACAAGGCCTTTTTGGTCACTATCACCGCGCAGAATCTGGCATTGTAAATTTTTTACATACATACGCACCTCATATATGTATATACATGATCATATAGTACTTTGCAAGAATTACAAGTATTGTAAAAATACAGGAAAATAAAATAATTAAAAATAATCCTTTACTTCTCTTGTGATTATGATATAATCAGTTATATAAACAACAACACAAAAACAAAAGAGGTCAACATGACAACAGAAAAGCTGGTAAAAGAAAATACTGAGATTCTTTTAGCAATCAATTTGCTCAATAAGCACGCATGGCAAAGCAAAGAAGCGGCAAAAACAATCAAGCAATTACAAATTAAAGTTATTGAGAATTGCGAAAAAATTGATAAACTCGAGCAGCAAAACAACCCATTTTACTCACAACACTAAAGATCAAAGGACAACAACAATGAAGACAATACTTATAGAATGGAAAAGCGGTTTGCGCCAAGTACACACTGACACAGCTGAGAACCTTCTTGATCTCTTGGTTATGGAGATCGATCACATCGAGGAAGTGGAATACGTTGAGCATATCGATAAAAGAAACGAAGTGAAAGTCAGTCAGAGACAGACTAGGCCTCACACAACAACAATTTGCTGATAAGATTGGGGTTGCTCGTGAAACGGTTAGCAAGTGGGAAAACTACCATTTTATCATCTCAGAAGAGAACCAACAAAAGATCGAGGAGCTGATCAATGCTTGATATACTCGCATCATTCGCACAAAATGAGTTTCGCACATTCTTGCACATGGTTTGCTCAATACTCGCCGCCGGCACATACTATTATTCTTTGCATCATCATAGGAGATCCCATGCAACCAAAACTCAACGAAAGAACAGTACGAAAGCTTATCGCTCGATTTGGGCGTAAAAGTACAGAAAAATATTTGCAACAATACGGAAAAACGATAAGCAATTACGAAAGATAATTTTTCCTTGTGCCCGCTCTTCATCTGACTTGCAAGAGCGGGTTTTTTTATTTTCTTTTGAAAAACAGGTCCTCACATGCTTCTTTCTTTTCACCCTCAAGGCTTTTGCATGCATCTTGTATCTCTTTGGTGTTGGCTAGGTTACTGATTGATTCGCAATCGGTTTGTGAGGTTTGCGAATCGATGCCGCGTGTTTGCATCCTGCAAAACATCTCACGACACAACAAGGCATCGTGCTTCTCAATGAACTCTTTGCCGCATGGCCCCACCAATAGATCAAGATCAATGAGTTTCTTTTGTACTTCCACTTGTTCTTTTGCAACCTGATCGCCACCGACCGCAACAACCTGCACATCATTCTTGTTGGCGTTTTGTACAACCACGGTGCCACCAATACCAACCGCAATGCCAATGATCGCGGCAACAATAATCTCTATCATTTTTAACCTCTTGAAAGATACGTCAGACAAAACATCACCGTACACAAAAATATTAAGATTGCTAGATCGCTGTCACTGATGACAACCGGATCTCGATAGTGCGCCCAATATGGATACTTCATATCAATCCTCCACAACTGCAATAATCGTACAACGACAATTTATATCCTCAGAAGCCTCACCAAATGCGGCGGGGCTTGGACCGGATGCACCCGTTGACTTTACAACAAAATCCTCATTGACACCAACCGTTTGCCCGTCAAGCTCTACATGTGTTTCGCGAACTTTATCGTCACGAGAAGATAGCCACTCTTTGCGGATGTTGATACCATTGGCGGCGGCGGTTTGATACGCTTGATCGGTCGCCATGTTCACGGCTTTTGTGCTTTCTGTTCGTGCAATGGTGCGCGATCTCTTGATACCAAACTTTGCATCCTTTTTGATCTTGCGGGCAATCTCATCAACGGAATCACCCTCAAGCAACCCATCCTCAACAATCTTTTTTATTTGTCGGCGGTGGTTTGTGCAATCCTCATGGATGCACTATCGATAGCCTGTACAGCGGCGGTGCGTGAGCCAAAAACAAGATCAAGAGGTTTTGTGAGGCCGGCCATTGCGTACACATCATCAAGCGCATCCGTACCGGATAGCGTCCACACCGATTCCCACGATCGCCCCAAAGATCGTTGCAGCTCAAAAACCTCATCAGCAAACCCGATCAATTGTTGCCAATCAGTAACCGCCTTGATGATGTGGTTGGATCCGCTTGTTTTGCGCTGCGTTATGTACGCCTCAACGCGTTCCACGTATCTCTTTTGTGCGTCGCGTAGATAAGCATATACGGCGCGTTGAATTTGCTGCTCTGCGGGCTTTTGCTTTTCTCCAACCAATCATTCCAAAGAGCGGTGCGCTGCTCGCTTTTTTGTAGCCTCTTCTTTTCCTCCTCGATAAGCTCTTTCATGTAGGTTTGCCCGCGCTCACCAACAACAAACCATTTGATTTGCGCAACCGTGCCCGCCAACCTGAAATCTTGCAAGTGACGTGCGGCCCATGCTTCTCTCTTACGGATCGCCATCTCTTCAGTATCGGTCTTTGGTGTTTTTGTCTTGCCTGCTTACAATAGGCTCCAATCGTCGATACTGGTTATTGCCTTCGATGTTTCCGCCTCTCCTCCATATTTGCGGCCAATTTTCTTTGAGGTCTTTTTGCATACTCAGCATCAAAAACCCGATACTGGGTATTTGCAAGCGATACCTCTTTATCGTCGCCGCGCGTAGGGAAGTTTGTTACATCGCTGTTTTTCTCTTCGGGCTCCTCCCATGATGCAAGCGGTGCGGCCTCACCGAATCGATCGTACAGCTCTTTGATTTGCTCATACAACCGCTCTTTGTCTCTTTGCGTTGCGCCCGAAAGATTATAGTAACCCGTGCCAAACTTGGGTTCATCACGTACAGAAGATCCCGCCGCAATCACGCCACGGAAAACGATCTTGAGCTCACCATTGATCATCTTGGCGATCGGTAAACGATAGGCATTTGGCTCATCGGTTCCACCACGATTCACAAAAGAAAGGCTTTCTTATACAGGTCCATATCTTGATCATCGCCGAGGATCTTTTGTGCTTCTCTTTTTGTAAAGCCCCAATCTTGATCCTTTGCGGCAAGTGGTAAATCTTTCCAACCATAGATCAGGTGTTTGTGTTCCTTCTCCTCTTCCGCATTGGATAACGGGTGGTCTTTTGGTAAGAGATCGGTATCGTATGGAGATCGCCGATACTTGCCGGTACGCAAGGCATACAGCAAACCATTGACGCGCCCCATACTCCATTGGTTTGCGGATCCTACGCTGGGCCTAACTGAGGCAGGGTTTGAATAGTACGCGGCCAACCCTCGATGATACGAGGTTGCAAGATAGTTTACGTTTGTCAGTCTCTTCTTTGGGTTGTCGCCGTATTCCTCGTTGTGTTCTTTACCCTTTTTTTTAAGGATTTTTGGGTTGCCTCACTCAAGGCGTCCATTGCTTCTTTTGCGTTGCTCTTCAATCCGTAATTTGTTTCCTGCTTTTGGATGGTCTTGAGTAGGATTTGCATGGCGCGCACGTTTTGGCCTTCCTCATCACCAACATCTTGCGCCGGTGTTTCGCGCTCATCTTGTGGAATTATTGGTGCATCGTCCATCGATTCATAGAGGTACGCATCAGCGGGATCCATGCCGTTGAGGATGTGTTTGGTTATCCGGTCTAGCTGTGCATTGCGTATATCTTGCAAGGCCTCAACGCCTGAATAATCGATTTCAACGCGTAGATCCTTATCAAACCGCTTTGCAATCTGTGTGAGGATGTGTCCGATTCTCTTGCCGCGCTTGGTTTGTACTTCCCAATAGTTTTGCGCTTGTTGCCTTGATACCGCAAAGTTTGCGCTGTTATCACCAAGCACTGAAGGAGGAACACCAAAAACCGCGCTGATCGCTTGGCGGGTATAGTCGCGCACCGCTTGAAACTCAAGATCGCGCGGGGATACCTGTAAAGGCTCAATTTTACTTGTCCGCTCAGCACCATTGCACCACCTTCACCGCTCATGCCTTTGTAGGCATCAAGGATGGCGCGCCTTTGCTCATAATCCCATATATCCGCCTCATCAGCGGGTGATATGAGTATATCGGGCCGGCCTTTCTTTGCGGCATCGCTTGCAAGCTTTTGTGCGCTGATATCTGCACCTATTTCTCTTTGTAGTGGTTGGATCCCTCCAAGACCATACAACGCATTGACACCATCACCCCACGATGCAAGTTGCGTGTATACAACACGATCAACAGGATACTCAACAACATTGCCGGAATCTGAAAACTCAAAACCCTTGATCCCCATGATCGGATCGGTTACAATCTTGGTTTGCTCTGGATGCAACCGGAAAACAGAAGCGGGTATATCTGTTGATCCGGCAAGAAGTGCATAACATCCACCGGTCAACATGAGATCAACAACCAATTGCTCACGAAAAGAGAAGCCATCGACGTACGTACTTGGTTGCTCCATAAGATCAAGAAACGGGTGTTCTTCGATAATCTCGGATCGCTCACCTTTTCCCTTGATAAGCTTGATCGGAAGCGCCGCAAGATCTTGCGATGCTCTCGATACGGCGGCATATACGTATGAATGAGAAGCAAAGGCGGCCATTGAGATCTTTGCCGGATATGGGTTTCTTGCACCTTGTGCGCGCTCCCAATCCGCACCATGTGCCGGCCGTTCTGGTTTGTCCACTTGCTTTGCAAATGCCTTGGTTATACGTTGCCAAAATGTAAGCGGTTTCGCGGGTAAATCTTTGCTCATCATGTCACCTCTCGAGATTACTATAGCACGATAACAAAGAGATCGCCCAAATACAAGAATGGCCGCGCATTGCGCGGCCTTGTTGGTTTTGCTGGGTGTGCTCTATTTGAAAGCAACAAGCCAAGATAATTTTTTCTCTGCATCTGCTTAAGTGTTCTGTTTTGAACTGTTTTTATTTGGCCCATGCAATCCGTTGATGTGTATGAATAAAAACCATCTTTTACGGTTAGACGAATAAACTCAGCATTATTGGATCCGATGATAAAATGTTCGCCATCCTCAAGGGTAGACAGTAAATCGTATTCTTTCAAATCCACCAACAGCGCCGTCTTGTTTGTATATTTACATTTAAGTGTCATTGTTTCATGGCAAACCCCGTCAGAAGCATTTGCAATAGTGCTCATCTCTACAAGGAGGGAAGTCGGTATCCATTTCTCACCTTTACTGGTATTCACTAAGGATATCTTTGTGCCCGCATGTGTATATGATTGAATAAATCCTTTTCCGCTGTATCGGCTTGCAATAGTTCTTTTAAGGATTGTTGTTTTGTTATCAAGATTTATTTTCATTGTAGTCATGTTGTTCTCTTTTTTTTGGGTTGTTGTAAGTACATTGAGTATAGCATGATTATAATATAATGTGCAAAAAAGATTATTTATTTTTGCTTTTCTTTTTGGATCCTTGCAATCTCACACTCAAAGCCCGATCTATCGAGATCAAAAGCTACAAATATTTCTTCCAATGGCAATGCATCATCTTGTACCATTGCATATAAAAGATCATCGTGCATGGCTTTTGGGTATTCGCTTTTGAATACCGTGATCTCGTTGCGCAATCTCGCACGTAACCCCATGATCGTTATCTGTAGCTTGATCAATGCGTTGGTGCCTCGATTGAGCAATCTAACGGTATCGAGCATTTGCATTTCAAGGCATTGCGGATCTATCTCGTTATCACTCATCGTCATATCTCAACAAAGGCGGGTTATCAAAGTTTGGAAGCATTCCGATTGTATTGTACGATATGTGATCGATTGCATCATAGTACGATAACGCCCAATGATCAATCATTGACTGTATAAGCAAATCGATGGAATATACAAGGCGATTCTTGTTGCTATCATAGCCAACGATCGCAGGATTAAAAACCTCTTGCGGTTCCAAAATTATGCAATCGTCTTGCAAATCATACCCGCAAATATTGCTTACCTCTTCCATACTCACCTCATCAAAACTATTGTACTTCGTTATCATGATCGATGCTTCTTGAATCTGTACAAAAAAGCAATCTCGTAGCGTAAAGCATCCAATCCATGATCATGCTGTTTATCCGGTCGGTCTTTCCCTTTTGTCTTGCTCCACTTGTACTTACGAAACTCTTTGATCAACTCCTTGCACGACTGGAATACCATGAGCGCCGGCACACCTTCCGCATTGAGTTTCAGGCGCTCTTTTACCAGGTTGATCGTTTCAGTTACACCATAGTGTTTTGGTGCTGGTTTGGTATGCAATCCCAGCTCACGCGCCAACAACAGCCGGCCATCTTTCGATTCTGGATCCGCAACAATCCACCTGAGATCGGGGTCTTTTTGCACCAAGTGCGATAATCATGCGGCCATTCTCAAGCGTTGTTTTTTCCGTCTTGTAGTAACTCTCGATATACATACAGGCAATCGTTGTCTTGATCGTGTGCTATCCAAAGCGCGGCAAATGGATTGCGTACACCAAAATCGATCGCGATGTCACGCGGCCAATGATCAGGAATCGCAAACGGTTTGACCACGTGCACCGCCCGATCAAACTCTGGATACACTAGCCCGCTCTGGCTTGTAAACATACCAAAAAGGCGCGCGTTTTGGCTTGCCTCACTGAGATGCGAAACAGCCCGCTTGAGCTTGTTGCTCGATATGTACGGGTTATCCAATCCACTCAATGCATACCGATCGAAACCGCTTGGCGGGTTGTCCACAAAAAAGTCATACAGGAAAGACAAACCTTTAAGCGGTGTTGCCGTGATCAGGATCTTGCCTTTGGTATCCACAACACGCAACATGCACTCTTCGAAAACCTCAACGCTTGGCTCTTCATCAAGCCATACAAACTTAACACTTGCACCTTGAAACTTTTCGCGGCCCGCCTCCACCGACAGCGATACAATCCGGCCGCCGTTTGGTAACCTCATTGATGCCCGATCTTGTGCGCGCCATCTTGTGTATTTTGTTCCGCTTGGTGCGTATTGCTCAAGCTTTGGCCGGCCATATTCCAAGGCA
>FUIF01002587.1_pt1 | contig 14844 bp, 15 predicted proteins | sample 1003461 | NCBI WGS metagenome assembly FUIF01 (sample SAMEA80401918, study PRJEB19352) | marine metagenome | reverse complement strand
ATAGCGCCAAGAGGACCTCCAAATTGAGTCTGCGTTAAAGAAGTCAGGTTGTTCCCTTCTTTGTCTCGTATAGCCCAAGACACATCTCCATGAGCAGTCCTATCATACAGCACCCCTCGCGCTACGTACTGCTTTTTAAACGTATCATAGCTTACTTTAAGAGCTTCCGACGCTGCTTCAACCCTTCCTGTCTGTTCTTACTGAACACAACGTTTGATGGGGCGCCTTCAAAGTCAGCCTGAGTTTTGCCAGTCGGAATACTTTCAGAAGACTGAGCTCTTCTTGAAGAAAGTCCACGAGTTGGCTGCTCAAAAATTACCTCTTTACCATCTGAAATTTCATCCATCCTTATGGTGGCGTAAACCATCTCATCCTCTGGAATGATTCTTGGGTCTACTGTTCTTCGCTCCCTGTACACGGAGTTTTCTGGAAGTATCTGCCACAACTCAAGGCCAATGTTTTCGAGCCTGCCCATGAGTATGTCGTTGGACTCTTCTTTTGTCAAGAACTCAAAGTCCTGTGGTATTTCAAAAAGTTGCGGAGCGTTTTCTTTATTAAGAACATATACAGCTTTTCCAGCCTTCTTTTCAACCTCGCATGAACATCAACAAGATTGATGCCTCTGGCCATCAAAGAAACCATGCCTCTATTGGCTTGTATTTCAGCTTGATCCCTTTCAGATTCAGTGATATAATCGCTACTAAACTCTGGATAAAATGAATGATAGTCCAGAGAGAATGTGTTTCCAGATCTACCCTTAATCATTTTAAAGTTCTCGTTGAAAAGAACTGTGTTTGTCTTAGAAACCCCAGACTTCTTAACCGCAACGTCTCGACCAGTATCTACAGAGGCGACAACTCTATTGGCTTCAGCCTCCCTCCTTGTTATTATAACTGGCTTTATTACCTTCTTGCTTCCGTCCTTATTGAGGATAGGAGATGGGTAATTTAGATTAAATCTTTTATTGTCTACGAAGTAATGAATGTCTCTAATGACACCCTCTCTACTTCCGTTGCCAGTCATTTCCGCATACCAGATAGAAAATTCCTGGTAGTTATTAAAAACTTTAGACTTGTTGTTGTCGAGGATCGCGAGATCTGACTTGGTAAACCTTCTGCCACCAAAGTTATTTTTGTTTTCGGTCCAGAAAATTTCTTTGTTCTGAATAATTTTCGATGCTCTGTCAGTGCTGAGGCCTTCTGAGTTGGCCTCAGCGTTTTCCCTCGCTGCTTCTACCTGAGCCTCTGATGTGTAAGTATCTCTCTTGCCGAGAACCCCTCTTTCTACAAAGTTCTTGTAGTTAAGAACAAGGTTAATAAGGTCTGAGTCTGATGACACATCAGAGAACCCAACAAGATTGCCAAACATGTTTCTGACAACAGCCTTGACGCCAAGATCACTAATCTTAAAGCCTTCTATTGCGTTGTCTGAAAGACGAGTAAACGTTCCGTCTACCATAGACTCCATAAGGCGCTGATAAGTTCTCTATCAACCTGCCCTCTGTCTTGCTCGGCAACCGCTTGAGCGTATATAGAATCCACTGCCTTTACAAGGCTCTGAACTCTTTCATTGTCGATGCCTCTTATCTGTTCAGCAATATCATAAACTAGCTCTGGATTAGATTGGAACAAAGGCTCTAAGAAAAAGTGACCGTATTCGTGGTTAACGACAGTCTTTAGATCTGACTCAGCATGAACGTGGATCTCGTGAGACCCGTCAGATCTTTCATAGTACCTACCGTCGTCAGACAGAGTTCCGTCTTCTCCTCTTACATCCTGGTCTATTACATAGGAGAAAGATTCATCGTTGTTGTGTATCGCAATGGTGACCTTCTGGCCAGTTGTTTCGGCGTGATTTGTCAAGCGCTCAACAACTTCCTTCTGCTCGGTAGTAAGTCCCGACAAATCGGTCTTCTTTCCAGCTCCACCACCACTTCTGTAACTCCTTCAAAATTCTGACCTCTCCAGTCTGCAGCGAGATCAGTGACAACACCTTCAAACGTATCGACCCCGATCTTGGTCCCGCGCTCTGAGTTGTACAAAAGCATGCCCATGTTTATCTGGGCAATTCTTTTACCGCCTCCGTTGTAGGCTTGAATCAGCTGGGATCTCTGCTCTTGAGACATCCCGTTGACAAAGTCAAAGAACGGGTTGGTTCCGCTCTCAGGAAGGAACCTCCCGTTAAAGTCTCTCAGTCTTCCGTTCGCATCTCTCTTACCCCCACCGATTCTTACGTTCTCAAGGAACTGAAGCTGACTGTCTGCAATAAGCATGTCTGCAGCCAAAGCAGGGTTAACCTTGCCAAGCTGATCCAGCGCTCTAGCCGTAGACTCTTTCTTTGAGTCTATCTTTTGCATCTCAGCTTCGATATCAGCAAGAAGCTCTCTGTCGTTCTTCGTTGGGTTGTTCAAGAAGTCACTAGACAACTGAGCTCTTTTGGCGAGGATTCGGTCTTTTTGCCTTATTCCTATTTGGTCATTAAGAAACTGGTCGTAAGCTGTTACGGCGGCAATGTCATTGTACTGCTCCCCCTTAAACATTGCTGTGTACCCAGCCTGGGCGTTCTGTATGACGACTGCGCCGCCCCCAAAAAACAGAGCCGAGTATTTACCTACGTTCGCCCCATGAGACCCAGACTCAACGCCCCTTGAATGAGCCTCACTGTACGAGGCCCCCTCCATAATTGCAGTGTCAAACTCCTGAAGATATCCAGTTGTCCACTCGGCAGCCATCTCCTCTGGAACGGCGACACCAGCACCAAGAATTATTCCGCTCCCAGTCTTCAGCGTACGCATTCCAATTCTACCCATTGTTGTGGTAGCCCCTGTTGGGAGGTACGGCGAAAGCTTTCCAAGCTTAGCCCACCTTCCGATCAGCCCAAAGGTCCCCATGCCAACACCCTCTCCGACACCTTCGTAGAGTCCGTACCTAAATGAATGAGAAAATCTGTCCCATGGTGACATGTCCTCCCAGACTCCACCCATAAGCATAGTCTCGTAATATCTGTCAGACCCAACGAGGGCGGTTGTGGTGGCTGCTGTAATCGAAAAGTTTGTAGCGAACGCCGCACCCGCGCTCATACCTCCAGTAAACGGAGTGGCTAAAAGAGCAGGCGCCATAAGCGTTAAAGAGACGGGGGCAGATTGAATTGCCTCCATCTGATATTGTCTTTCTATTGCTGGCTGAACTTGACTCGCTAGTTTTTGCTGAATACCAACACCCATTTCAACGGCCTGCTGCTCACTCAAAAGAGCATCTCCCCAAGAGCCGCCCATGTAGATGCGTTGGTGGCATACTGAGTAAGCTCTCTTTGAAGTTCAAAGATCCTTTGGTTGTTTCTTCTTCTTCTTTCCAGCTTAGCCTTCTTCCCCTCTTTCTCCCACGCCCAAGACGTTACTGTTCCGTGTGTACCCACTGGGGTGTTAACGTACTCTACTGTTCCCGCTGGGTCTATTGCATCAAACATGTTGAGAAGACCATACGCCCCCATGTTCCAGCTCGTAGCAGCATCATCCCACCAGTCTCTTTCGTGACCAACGGCAATGTTTTCGTCAATAATAAACTTAAATAAATCATCGCCTTGACCCAACATCTGAGCTAGCTCTTGATACTCAGCGTTGTTGAAGTAAGTTCCATAGACGTCAGTCTCCATGGATTCGGCAAGGTATCGGCGCGACCAGTCCAGTTCTGCATCAGCAATGCCAAGCTCATCATAGACGTTCTTCTGCATAAACTGTTTAAGCTTATTTGCCTGCAGCCCCTTTGCATAGACATTGCCCATCTTCATAAGCTCCTCCTCAGGGTCATATCCGTCTTTCGCACCTCTCTTAAATACTCCAGTTGCCTTTGGGTCTCTTGGATCTGATGTGATTTTCGACACATCTGACATGCCAACAGCCTTGGCCAGTTTCTTAAGCCTATTGGTGGCATCTATGATTCTATCAGGAGTGTCATACCTCATGTACACCCCAGTTCTAGTTGCCCCGATCTGATCTTTATGTGTCCGTCTATACTCTTGTACTTCTCTAAGAAGTTCAGTTACTTCTTGTGTAAACTTTTCTGCTTCAGCGGCGGCGTCTACCTGATCGTTAACCCAATCATTAACAGCACCTCTCCATCCCTTGGTCTCCAGATTGGGAATACCATAGAGCAAGTCTTCAACAGTTCTATATGCCCTTGTGGACACTACATTTCTTTGTCCATCAGCGGACCTTATTACAACTGGTGCTATTCTGGTTCCTTCTCCCCAGCCCCCACCAATCTGTCTTTCATCCCCCTCTTAACTGAGCTGAAATCTTTAGATTTCACGGCAGCCTCATACGACTGGAAATCCATCTCCCTAAACAGAAGATTCTGATTGAATCCAGACGTCTCATTGAACTCCTTGAGATTGTTTGCGTAAACGTCAAACTCAAGTTTGTATGGATCGTAAACCTCTTCGTTGTAGGCGTTGACCTGACTCTGATATATACCCTCTCGCGTCTTATTGATCGGATCAACAACCTCCTGCTGATACGTATTACCTATGCTTTGATTGAGCGCATCAAGGCGCCTTTGATCTTCCTCCTCGTTGCCTGTGGCTTGAACTGGAGTAAACCTAGAAGAGTTCTCTTCGTACCAAGATTCTATACCCTGTGGCTCTGGAAGAGGAGAGAACCTTCCGCTAAAAATCTGATTTTGCTGCCAGTCCTCAAAAGGGATAATGTCCCCAGGAGACATAGGCAAGCTTAGGCCATATTCATCTAGCAGCCCCTGAGGTGCCGTTCGATAAAACAGATCCGATTGCTCTTGTGCCTTTTTCTTTTTTTGCTCTAAGGCTTCAACAGCGTCTTCAGCAGCCCTTTCTTTAACATCCTCAAAATAATCATCTATCCCCTGAAGAGGCGCCGATTCCAATCCTGTAACTACGTCTTCCGAGGGTAACGTAGATTCCAAAACCGTACCTTCTCCTGGCTTTTTTGGATCTCCCTCTAAAAAAAAAAGATTCCCCGTTGGAGACTTCCGCTTGATTTTCTCCCATCAATTCATTGAGGAATTCCTCGTTTGTCTTAGCCATGAAATTGTTTTTTACAAATATAGGAATTACTGCATAGTCTGCAATGACGCATCGATCTGAGCGGCCTCATCGTTCCATTTTTGAAGCTCCTCAATTCCCTTACGGACCTGTGCTTTTCTGTCACCCTTAACGCCACAATTGCGGCCTATTTGAGCAAGAATGCTAATATACTCTTGGTTAGCATCGCTAGACCCCGTTATGTTTATCATGGTTGGTTCGACCATTATTGGGAACTCCTTCTTTTGTGTGACCGTCTTGCTCGTAAGATCGATTTCCACACCTTCTAATTTTCTAAACTCTTCCAGCTGCTCTGGCGTAAATTCCGACATCTCTATCTCTACGTATGTTTCTGCCAAGACGTAAAGGTGTCGGTTATCATCTATGCCAACAGCTGCAACTCTGTAATTGTTGGCCGACATATTAGCTCTTTCGCCAGAAAACTTAGATGGATCGTACACAGTTTCAACCACAATGTTGGATCTGCCAGCCGTAGTCTTCGGGACCGCGAGGGCCGTAGGAGTACCTCCTTCTGGAGGAACGTAGCTACCAAAAGAGGGCTGGAATTGCATATAGTCAAAGTACACAGACCCTGGAAATACCTCAGACCTACCGCTTCCATTAGAAGAACCGTCAGAATTTTTGACCTCTACAAGGTTGCCTCGAAGGAACCTCATGGTCTCCTCTACGTACTCACGCATCTGGATGGGAACGTAGGAACCGTCTCCTGGATCAAGCTTGGCGTCCTCTTGAGCCGCAGCATCTGCAGCGCCACCGTAGTTTTGATCGAAGACAGATTGAGACGTAGCAATGGCAGATGAGTTTGACATAGCATCAGTGGTCACCCAATTTGCAAGTATCTCTTCTCTCTGTTGTGGCGTAAGATCCTTGTTCTTTCTAAGCCTACTTGTTGCTGCGGAGAATTTCTTGGAGTATTCTCCTGGCAACAAGTTAGGATACGGTGCCGTTGTTGGGGTAAAGTATTCCTTAGACCCTCTTGTTGGAGACTGATGAACCAATCCGAACTGAGGGTTCCCCTGCTCATCAAGCAAGGGGTTCCCGTTAATGTCAGTATAGTTTGCGTACGCATCACCCGTGGCTGGATCTACCTGAATGCTAGATGGATCTACACCGCCTTGCTCCCACTGCGAAACCTTTAAGCCGTATGAGTTGATGTCGTCTTTAAGTTCATTTACCTTGTCCTTCCAGGGCGTCGTACCAGAGACCCATCCCTCAAGCTTAGCTCTTTCATCCTTCGTATTGTCCGAATGCGCCTTAAGCTCATTGAATCTAGCGTCAAGAGTCGAGACGTCCTGCATGAACTCGTCTCTGTTTGCCCCACTATAGTAATAGGAATCGATGCGGTCTTTCATCCATTGCTTCTTCGCATTGAAGACCTCTCTGTCAAGTTGAGACAATTTGATCGACATCAAACCCATATAACTCTTTAGCCTGCTCATCCTGTATCTTTCTCTGCTGTGCGAAAACCTGCATTTGTTGCGCAGCTTCCTGAGACCTTCTTTGGTTAATGAGGTCGATTTGTTGCTCAACCACATCAGTGAACGTTGGAGCCTGAACCTTTGGCTTCAGATAGTCGTAATACTTTTCTTTAGCCATATCCGTTCATTTTCTTTTCGTAGTAGTCGTCCTGGAATTGAGGTTCATTGATAAAACGAACGGCATCGTACAATTGCATGAGGTCGCCAATAAGTTCTGGTTTTAATTCGGTGCGCCCCTCTCTTACAGCCTCCATCTCAACGGGGTCAATCTTTTCATGAGCCTGACGCATGTTACCAGCATCAAATGGATCGATAACAAATTCACCTCCAGTCTGACGGATACCCGTATCTATAAGCATTCCGTCCCTCCCTTGCGCCATGAGTATCATGTCGTTGGTGTCGTGGTCGTACTTACCTGGAGTCTGCTGTACGGAGCCTCCATCGGCCTGAGGATTTAGGAGGCTGATCCCAGAGAAGTTTCCTTGCATCGCACCTGGACCTCCGAACGCGGTGGATTGAAGACCGAATCCTGGTAGGGATTGGCCTACTGCTCGGCTGAAATCACCTAAATTGTAGCTCGTGGGCTCGTCTTCTACAGGCGAGTCAGCCATTGGCTCACCGCCAAGGCGCGCCTTCAAATTATCCAGAATCCGTCCTGCATCACCCTCGCGATAATTGGAGATAGCACCCAAGGCACCAGAAAGAGCACCCTGCCCGCCTCTCATTTTTCTTTGTTGAGCAATCAAGCTTTCTCGCTGAGCCTGAGCTATCCGTTGATTCACATCTCCGAGTTCACCAGCCAACTGACCGTATTGTTGCTGATAGTCTCTGAGAGCGTCTTGTTGCGCCATACCCAACCCCTGCTGGAACTGGGCTTGAGCCTCTGCTCTTTGCTGTGCGTCTCTGGCTGCGTCCTGTTGAGTTGCAGCTGCATACAGTTTAGATGGGTCAGCTCCAGCCTCAAGAGCCATCGCTTGCGCAGCAAGGGCATCAGAAGGGTCTTCTGCTGGAGATTGGAAACCAAGAATAGCAGCGTTTCTAGTAGCCTCTGCTACAGTGTTAGGGTCCATAGACCCAGGAGCACGCATGTCTCTAAGTTGCGACTGGATGTCTTCAGCTTGTGCGCCCAACATTTCAATCTGACCCTCGCTTCTTGCTGAGCTTTACGACCGCCAAAAAAATCAAGAGCACCAGCTCCAAGCCTTACTGCCCCCTGACTCAATCTAGCCCTCCTATCTCTCTCTAACTTTGCTGCATATTCTTCTGGGTTCTTGGCATAGTAATCTGCAAGGGACTTCTGAAATATGGGGTTTGAGCTCCAGTCTGAAACTTAATCATGTTACAAATTTAGTTATTTTGACCCAAACTGTGGTCAAGTCTTGTTTTGTGTTGATCGATATTTACACAGTATAGCTCGTAGTAGTCGCTACCTTGTCTAGATATCTTCACCCTCATGTATTCTCCGCGCATGTCTTCGCCGTTGAGATCCGTGTTGGCAGAGGTGGTGTATATGTTTACGACAAAGTCATCAAAAGCAGTAGACCCATTTAATCCAAACTTTTCGTCAAAGGCGCTAAAGCTAAACGCCTAATGTCTATCGAACCTGTAGATGGATTGTACTTAGGAGAGGTTGATAGTCATCGCTAAAGTCAAAAAATGTTGTATCTGGCTCAAACTCTTCTACTTCATAGAACTCATTTGTGCCTATCCAAATTGGCTCATAAACAAAAGGTTTCTCTCTAATTAAAGTCAAGTAGGAGAGGGCTGTTGCCGCGTCGATATTGGCGGCTCCATCAGCAGCTGGCTCTCCTGGAAGAGCAAAAGCTAGATACCCGCTTGGAACTGCACTAACTCTCCCCAAGAGTTCAATACTGCTGTTGTAAGCACCCAATTCAAATGCACCGTCCGCATCCCTAAGCTTGCCTATAGTAGTGTTCCCTACATATTTCAGCGCAATAGACTTGTTAAGAGAGTTCTTAGGTATGTCTATATAGTGCTTCCCTTCTTTCTCTACAAGAGACCCAGATGCAAACGACCCTGTTTGAGTCTCTCCAGTCTCTGTAATAAACTCTCCGCTCCAGTCGCCAACAGTGGACTCTACAGAGAAGGCTTCATATATCTTACCAGCAGACGGATCTTCATTCGTAACTACCTCAAACTCAGAAGGATACAACTCACCGTAAAATGTATTGTATGATTCTGTCTTGTCATGAACCCAGGCGATACTGCTTTTCCCCGTAGGAAAGCCCACCATCTGGTTGTCCACAACTCCATACTCGTCAGCCTCGAAGGAATACTTCGTGGTCCAGTCAAGAAATTGTGTAGAAAAAGCTATAGTCATTTCAATGGTTTATGGTCCTTCTTCTCCAAGTGCAGCGCCACCCTCATCTGCCCCTATGTCTGAGGTCGGGTCGTTTGCTGTAGCGCTATCCGTTACGCTAACAGTCGCGCTTCCTGTGTTTGTCGCATTGGGCAAGAAGTCAACATTAAAGGTAAGTTCTGGCACAAACAGACTGGTGAGTTCAATACCGTTTTGATCCGTGAGCTCTTCTATTTCTTTTGTCGTTAAGATATACTCCTTTTTTCTTGGGTCGTATCCACCTATAATCTTATCGTTTTTGCCAAGAGAGTTGAGAAGATCCCTAAAGAAAGTCTTCATGCCTTTGTCGGAAATAGGCATAATTCCGTTAGACGGACTAAATCTAAATACCCTGCCATCAGACTTATGGACAAAATAAGCGTTGCCATTTTCCATGGCCACGCTTTCTGGGTGGCCGTCGGTACCAGCTCTGCCTGCATAATACCTAGGTGTGTTGAGGAACTTGGACGACGAAATAAGACTAGGCTCATTGTCTGCTGTAGAAATAAGATTCCTATCTACTGGTATTTGAGACACCCTGTTATTCTGGATAACGAGAAGAGAGTCGTTCGTATTCGCTATGTAGTCTACCTGTCCGTGAGATATGTCGAGCTCTTCATCATTCGATTCACTTCCATTGAAAGAAGAATACCCAACCTTTGAGCTTTTGGCTATGTCTTTATCTGAGTGAACAAGAGACGCTATACGTAACACTTCTTTCTCATCGTTGTCAATCTTGTTTGGACGACCGATAGATATGGCATCGGACTTAAAGAGGTCCGATGCAGACATAGACTCCGTGTATATGCTCTTGAAGTTTGGTTCTGCAGTAACTATCCACTCATCGTTACCACCCACCCCGTCGCCGTCTACGTCGACAAACTCAGACCTAATAAGATCTACAAACTCACCCCCTTCGAACTGCCTCATATTCAGTGCAGTACGTCTGAAAAAAACATCTCCGTCTGTAATCTGTATTGGACCGTCTTGGTTGTTGTGATCCAAGTGTTTAAACTGACTTGTAAGCTGACCGCCACCCGTATTTGCAACTGGGTTACCGCAGCGATATGTAGGCCCAATCTCAAAGTAGAGTCGGTCTTCTTCGGCTAGGTCTTCTACTGGCCTATATATTTCTATTATTGCGTTGCTTCCCCAGTAGTGATTACCTTGCTCAATATCCGCATAAGAAAAGTGAGTGTTGTCTGGGTTGTTTCTGATAGTCAAGAATAGACCTCGTCTGTTTTCTGGCACTGGCTCCTGACTCTGTTGATCCCACAGTGGGTTGGAGTCGCTGTCATCCAAAGACTCAATCCCCACAACGTCAAAGACAATGTTTTTAGGGAACACCTTTTCAACCTGGTTCTCTGACGATCTCTGAAAAGAGATGACGCGAACCTTGTCGCCTTGCTTGGGCTGGTATATAACTGGGCTTCCGTCTTGAGACTTACCGCCCCATGAGTTTGCGTAAGAGATGGGGTGTCCTTGCAGGTAATTCAAAGACACATATATCTTGGCAGAAGATAGACCCGAGTCTATAGGGTTTTCTCCTGCAGTTATAAACGCACCTCCAGCCGTGTACTGGAAGAACTTAGATATAGAGGTGTTCTTAGAGTATGCGATCTTGTAATACCTAGCCCATTCTGGCGGGTCGCTATCGAACCTCATTTGTATATGAGCAGGCCCCCCATCAGCAATACCGTTTCTTTCTGAGGGAGAGAATCCAGGTACGTAGACACTTGTAAGATGATTTACTCTTCCGTGTCTTCCTCTTTCGTCGTAGTATATGATGCCGAACTCGTGGTTAGCGTTTGCCTTGAACGACATAATTGGCTTAGATGAAGCGCCGCTTACAGATGTTGCAACACTACCCATCTCCGCATGACCTGGCTTGTCCTCAAAGCTTATAGACCCAAACGTAGGGTGTGCTCCGTCCCACCCTTCGACCGTGGACAAAGACCCCAGACCGTACAGATCTGAAATAAGTGGTGAATTTTTCTGATCATAAACAGTGAATCCAGTCTCTGCGCTAGGAGGATCTAATTCATTGTCTGGATCCAATACGGGGAACGGGAACGAGGTGTTGTGAGTAACCTGGTTTTCGTTCACAGCTTCTCTAAACGACCCAGAAAATATATACGGCATTGTTGTAGTCTGGTCGTATGTGCCTGCTGGATTAAATCCTTGTAGGTTGTTTATTGGATACTTATTTAAGAAAAAATATCCATTTGTTTGAGTCTCATGATCCCCACTAAGAAAACCTTGATCGTCATTGTTCTGATTGTTTACAGCTCCAGTGTTGTTGAGTGGAGTTGTGGCGATAGGGTTAAGGGCTATGCTGCCTGTAAAAAACGGACCAGTCAAAACGTACGTCACAAGAGTCCTGTCGTCGACATCAGCAACGCCACCGAACTGATCAAATATATCTGCTTGAGATGGTATGTCTGAGTTGACAACCCTTGGAACCATCTTGGTTCTCACTGGGCCTAAAATTTCATTTCCAAAAGCATTGCCACCTCCGATTGAAGGTATGCTTGCTTCGTTAGCATTGTCAACTAGATATACACCGCCTACAACAGAAACGTCTTTTATGCCAGGAGCAGAATCCACATATCCATTAACGTCGACTCCATACCCATCGCCAAGAGATGGAACCATGTTATAAGCTTACTTCTTACTTGCGCCCCATCTCCGTGAGCTCCGTGGAACGTAGCAATCATTTGAGCTGCTACTGACCCAAAGGAATCATTACGATGCCTTCCATAGGCAGAGTTTGCGCCAGGAGGCGTCCCTCCAGGACCCCCTGCGCCATCAAGAAGAGAAAACAAATAGTTTGCTCCAGGAACATAATCCTCTGCATCAATGTCTATTGAGTGCGGAAAGAACTTGCTGTTGCCCTCACCATCTGTCTCAAAACATTTTATCCGACCTACACTCTTTGTGTTTATCCTGTAGGAGTTGGTGTCCTCTAAAGACTCTATATCTAAATTTATTCCGTCAAAGTCAAGGAAGGCATTGTCTCCTATTTCTGTTACGTAGCCATCTACTACGTTGTCATATTGATTGTTATCAATGATAGAATCTACAGTTTGCTTTGACATGCAGTACCACGGAGCAGTATGCTCTGGCCTCTTTATGCACGTAATCAATCCCTCATCAGCGTCTGGTACAATGTTGGCTATTGCAAGCTGAAAAGACTTTCGAGGCGCATTAAGGTTTGGCCTGTCTGAGGCTCGAAAAAGAATTTTACATCTGCTTTATTGAGAATAAAGTAGTGCATAGGCACCCTCCTGTTTCGGCCTCCATCTATTTGGTTTATCTGCAATATGTTATTAAAGTCCATCATGCATCGGGATTGTCTGCATTCCCGATATCCGCTACTGCAGAAATCAAACTAGCCTTAGCCTCCGACATATATATCTTGTCCCCGTCGTTTATGCCAACGTCTACAGAAAGAGTGTCTGAGCTTTGTGAGTTAAGAACCGTTACGACATTTCCAAACTGAGGCGCCCTTCTGACCATAATGTCTTCGATGGTTTGGGCAACCACAACCCTGCCGTTTGCTACCGCTTCTTCTATTCTAAACGAAACGTTAAAGCTAAGCTTGCCTCCCTGTATAATAAGTGGAGCGCCCGCACTTGTTCCGTAACCAGCCTTAGATCTTATTGTACCCGACCCTAAGCCGCTTACATACTGATACTCTGGAGCAAGAGAAACTTGAACCCCGTCAACACCCTTGTATACATAGTTGTTAGAATCAGCCCCGTTATCAAGACGATACCCTACGCCGAAGTTTCTTCCAAAGAAAGCATTTACAGCGGGTTGAGGGTTGCCTAAATTATCTAGGTTAAACTTCAACCCGTTCAAGCTGTTGCCGCTGAGTTCCCCGCCTTGGCCAGAGTTAAGGGCGCTTATCCATCCTTCGCTCCCGCCGTTGTCAGTTAAAAGATATCCTGCAGAACCCTCTTCTGCGACAAAGGTAGCTTCGGTTATGTCTTGGACGTCTTCAAAATTACCGTCTCTTCCAAAGAAAAATCTTTGAGTACCCTGATCATCTGTCTCCTGACTTACTTGATTTGGGAATCCTCTAAAGTTTCCAGACACAGGACCTCTATGCTGCGACTGCTGATACGAACCCCTAGAATCAAAAACGTGAAAGTTTTTATCTGGAGAAAAAGAAAACGATACAGATATCGTTGTATCGGCAGGGATGTCGTCAGGTATTTGTTCGGAGTCTATTTCAAACCCCATAACCTTATTAAAAACATTGGCCTCATTAACAGTACCTGGACTTCCAGCAGGACCGCTAGTTGTCTCTATCGTAGGTATGATGTCAATCGTAAAGTCTGTACCTTCAGCTGGCCTGTTCTTAAACACCACCGTGGTTGTAACCTCTGGCTTGTATGGATCAAACCCATCTCTGAAGTTTGAAAAGACAAGCCTATTGCTAACGACAGCTTGAGCTCTCGCCTGACGAGGCAGATTGTCAAACGTCTTTGCTACGTCTGAGGGAGAAACCCCCTTGGCTACCTGATCGTTGTAAAAGCTGTACTCTCTGGTTGATGAGTTCCAGTTTTCGTCAGATGAGCTGCCTTGGTTTGGGACCTCGGCTAGCTCCCTGAACGAAGCCTTGTTGCCGTACCTAAACAGAATCTTTACAAACTCAAAGTCTTCTTGATACGGTGGTATCTTTATCTTGCAGACGTTATGGTTTAGAACCTTAGCGGCTGGAGCAGCCCCTCTGTTCACAACAGAAGGAGGGAATGCGATCTTGGAGTACGGGCCTATTGCAGTAACCGACCCATCCGTATACACGCCCTGAACAGCGAACTGAATACCAGGGATGTTTTCAAAGTTGCTTACTTCCTTTGTGGTGTCAGCTTCGAATGTGTAATCGACATTGCCCATAGGGACCTTAGGGCACGCGCAGAGGACGTCATGAACTTTGTAATAATCTTCGGAATTGACAATGGTGGGCATGTCGTCAGCAAACAAAGCTCTATAAACGTCAAGCTTACGAGGTTCGTTTACATTGTCGGTGAAGTACAGAAGAGAATCTACATCTGGGATTGTACTATCCTGAGGCCTATTCTTTTCCTTCTTATATACAATGTCTCCCTTGACAAATCCGTCTGGAGGGAAATTGAACATTTCACTCGTGTAAATCTTTATGAGACCTCCGTCTGGAGACAAAACAGATCTTTTGTCGTAGGCATATACGCCTGTCTCTGAAGGCCTAGATGTCCAAACATAGAAGTACAAAACTCCTGTAAGATCATCTACAGTGCTGCCCAAAACTACTAACGTCTGAAGACAAAATAGTTGTACCGTCAGTAAACTCAAGCGCCTCAGTGCCCAGTACTGGCTTTATTACACCAGCACTAGCTTCTCCGTTTTGATCGGAAACATAGAGGTTGAGCGCGTCGATCATCGACGTCTTCTGGACAAGCTTGTAATCGGTACTCTTGTCCAGCTTACGCGGCTGCAGCTTGTCTATCATTAGTACTTAGGTGCTAGCATAAAGTTCTTGCGAATCGTAGCCAGCGCGTTCTCTTTATTGAACGAGCTGAGTCTCGCTCTAGCTTTACGCAATTCGTTGTAGTATTCTGATCTGGCTCTAGCTTTTTCATTTGCTGGAATACCAGACTTTCTTTCTATCAGCTTATAGTATATGTAACACGTTAACGCCTCTTGAGCGTATACGTGAACTTCTGGGTTCTCTCCCCTTCCCTGATCTGCTATATATTCTAAAGCCACCTCTGAAAGCCTTGAAACATCCCCTATCTCAATGCGGTTGTCCTCCAGGTTCATTCTGTAATGACCAGGAGCGTGCCCACCCCCGATTCCATACAGCCTACCAAGAGTGCCATTGTGCAGGTAGTTTTCAAAGATCAAGGTGTCAAACTCGTCGTCTTCACCAACGGTGTTGGCTGTGGC
>FUIF01000658.1_pt1 | contig 14845 bp, 24 predicted proteins | sample 1003461 | NCBI WGS metagenome assembly FUIF01 (sample SAMEA80401918, study PRJEB19352) | marine metagenome | reverse complement strand
CCTCAGATGCGCTGCTCGCACGCTGCCTCATGGTGTCGTAGAAGTTGGCAGCAGACGTTGCAGCGTTGTTTATCATGCTGCTCGCGTTGCCGAAGCCGTTGAGGTTGCCCATGCTCATGCTTGCTGGGTTTATTATCGACGAGCCAATGCTGATGTTGTAAGGCGCGGCAGCAGAGCTTGTGACGCCATATTGAGCGAGGTTCGCTACAGGTGACTGGCTGTTATAGATTGCAGAGCCAATACCAACTGGTGAGCGGAAGTTGTTTGCGCTGGCTATGCTGCGGTTGTAGATGCCTGTTGGGATCAGGTTGGCATAGCGGATCGAGTCTGCGGCTGATGGGCCTGTGCCAAGGCGTGACAGTTGGTCAATGCCCGCTCCAGACACACCGGCCACCTCTTTGAGCATTGCACCCCTCTGCCGATAATGTCGTTGACGTTTTGGGTCATAGCCCTTGATTGGCCGGTGATGTACTTGATGGCGTCATCGCGGGCCTTTTGGCGGGCAGCGGTGTATTCGTTTGCAATGCGGCCAGCAATCTCACCACGCGAGCAGTCGCCTGCGTGCTCCTGTCCATGCCGCGACGGATCAGTCTGCCTCTCCGATAGACGCCACGCGGTCTGCCGCCCTGTCGACATCTCCCATATAGTCGCCAAGGCGACGTTCGTATTCGCGGTCAAAGTCTGCTTGCGTAATCTGCTCGATCTCTGGAGCGAGGCCCATAGCAGACTGTGCGGCTGCAAGATCGCCTTGCATTGCATGATCTGGTTGATGATGTTGTCTTGCCGAGCAAGAGCAAAAGCGCGTTCGTCAGCGCGTTGTGCCTTTGACTGCTGGTACTCTTGCACCATGAAGTCGCGCTCGATCTCTTTGCGATCTCGTTCTTCGAGGAACCTGCGCTTGTCTTCATCACGCTCGCCAGCCGCGATAGCCTTGGCTTCGTTTAGCTGGCTGATTGCAAACTCGCGCTCCTGTGCAGAAATTTCTTGGTTCTGAAGGATTTGTTCGAGGCGGAATGTAGCCAGACGTGCCGCTTCCCTGTCTTCTAGGATTTGACGTTCACGCTGTTCCTGGCGTTCGTCGAGCAAAGTCTGTCTGTATTCCTCGAAGAGTCGTTGCGAATAGGCGCGTTCGTCTGCGGCGATGCCCTGTTCATCTCCTCGATGCGGCGGTTGTAAGCGTTTGCTTCCCTGCGCTCACGGTCTTGGGCCAACTGCATAGCAATGTTGGTGTTCGCCAGTTCTAGCTGACGATCCTGCATCCGACGCTGCTCTGCGAGAGCGCGGTTTGCATCTTGGCTTGCTTTGTTAGCGGCGTAGACATTGCCCGCTAACCCGATTGCGGCTGACCATACCATTAGACTCTAATTACCCCCATGTTTTGGCTGAACGCTGTGGGCGAGCTGCCAGTGATGGTGTCCGGTTCTTCTCCGCTTGCGAGCAGGGCCAGATATTGCTCAAGCGTCATCGGCTCTGTCGTTGCGAAGTTCTGGAACTCAGGAACGCCTGTCGATCCTATTGTCGAGAGGATGTCCTGCTTTTCCTGCGCCTCACGGGCGGCCACGTTTTCAGCATCTACCTCAAGCCGCTGCTTCTCTGACTGAAGCCGGTTCATGGTTGCGGTGATTTCGTCGAGAGCGTTCTGTGCTGCGTAGAGGTCAACCTCTGCTTGCAAGGCTTCAGCAGATTGCAGGTTGCCTTCCAGATCGCCAGTCGCGAAATAGCTGGCGTTGTTCACCTGCTCCATCAAAGCCTGTGCTCGCGTCTCGATTTCATCTCTCGCTGCCGCAAGCTCACTCATGCGGGAGTCCACTTGCTCAAGACCAGCAGTGATTTGCGATTGGATGTCGCCTACACGGCCACCGCTAAATGGTGCAAGAGAGCTTTGAGCGGATTGCAGGGTAGACCTTGCATCGTCTATTGCGCCCACATCATAAAGCTCTGCGTTTGTCATGCCTGTTGTTGCGCCGCTAATTCCAGACAAGATGTCGTCAAGCGCAGTCGCCTGCGTGAAGACAAATCAGCAAGAGCAGCTTCTGCGTCTGTAAGCGGTGCATTGGCTGATCCAAAATCAAACGGCAAGGCTGACGAGAAGCCAGAGATGTCGCTGCGGAGGTCACGCACACGGTCAGCTACAGCATCAATGCCTGCTGCGCTGTAAATGTTGCCGCTTTCTGCCGCTGCTTCTGCGGCCCTTGCGTTTGCCAGCATTTGCTGTTCGGTGGAGGCGATGCGATCAAGCTCTGTTTGGCGTTCACTAGACAATTTGGTTGCGCCACGATTTACGTCGTACAACTCGCCAAGCTCATCACTAAAGTCGAAGCCAAGTTCGCTGGAGAAGCGACCAGCCTGACGTTGCCTCGATGCAATGTCGTCTTGCAGCGCAGACAAAAGGTCTGCGTCTGCGATAGTCAGGCCGCCAAGCCTATCGCGATATGCGTCTACGTCTGCCAAAAGACCGGACTCGTATGCAGAAATGCGGTCTAGCTCGGCTTGCCTCTGACTACGCAAGTCTGCAAGGCCGCTTGTCAGACCAGTAGAGCGGGTATCGACCTCGCCAAATCCAGATGGATATAGTTGATCCATGATTGTCGACGAGAAAGCGTTTCTGCGAGTGTTAAGAGCGTTCAGTTCACGCTCAAGCTGGTTCATCTGATTAAGATCAGCAATCCCCATCTGGCCAAGAGACGTGTCGTAGTTTGACAAGTCTCCTATCAGAGAGTTGCGGAAGTCGCGGATGCGGTTCTCTTCTGCCGTCCTAGACTTGCGTAGGTCGTTCAAAGTTGTCGTGTACTGGCCCACTTGAGAACTAAGGTTGTTCATCATGTTGGTGTTCAAATCATTCAGCGTCGGAATGTTTGTGATGCTGATTGGGCCGTATTCACTCGAAATGACAGAGTCAAACATGGGTCGGTAGCGCGGTCAGACCGAGCCAATTCGTTCCTGTATCCGGTCAGAGCGGAAGACAAGCCACCATACTGGTTTTCATTAACGTCTGTTGTGGGATCGTCATACAGGTCGCGCATAGTCATGCCGCCGATAGTCGAGCCTGTATTGCCTATGTTGGCCGAGAAACCGGACAGGGATTGATTGTAGTCATCTACAGCCTGATTATAGGCATCAGCTTGCCGCTTGTACTCTGCCTCTGTGTCCAAGCGCAGTTGACGCTTTTCTTCAGTATAATCTGGTGGTGCTGGGGTGCCGCCGCCGCCTTTACCCATAACTAACTCCTATATCCATTTGCACTCTGACTGCAAAATTCCGTAGACGATGCCGTCTTCTGGCTTGTGAAACTGACGAAGGACACCCTCTTGTCTGAATCCGAGACCCGTAAGAAGTTTGCGGGACTTTGTGTTTGAGGGTCTGACCAGAGCCGATATGCGGGTACAACCGCAGTGCTCGAAGGCATAGTTGAAGAGCACTTTGATGTATCGTCTGTGCCACCAAACGGGGTTAGTACAGACGACGCTAACGTGAATGTCGTTCTCGCTTTGCTCCGTGAAGATAACCGCGCCAACAAGTTCGTCATCAAGCTCATAGCCAAACGCGAAAGCGTTTGGCCATTGCATCCCTTCCAGATGTGGGCTTGCCCAGCTTGTGACCCTTGCAGTGTCATCCGTTATTACCTTCAGCATCAGGAGGTGACTTCTGATACCGCCATTGTTACTTCCAGATTTGCAGCGGAAGAGTTGTTCGTTACGACGAATTGAATCGACTTTGACGCAGACGTAGCGTCGATCTCGATAACAGTTCCGAGCGTGAACTCGTTTACTGTTGAAGAAACGCTGTATGTGCTGCCGACAGCCACACCGTTTACAGAAAGCTGGACAGAGCAAGTGCCAGACGAAGTCTGCAATGACAGGCCATTGATCTGTATCTTCTGCTTGAAAATGCGCTTGACCGTGTAGGTCTGGTTGGCTGGGGTCGCGACAATATCGTAGATGCTTTCCGATGCCACAGACACAGGAAGCTGCGAGTTGGGAAGACGTCCAGTCGAGTCCAGGGAAGCTACGCCAGACGCGGCACCCTTTTGGGTGACGGGGATGGTAGACGAAAGGTCTACTGATCCGTAAACGAGGCGGTGCCAGAGCCGTTGACCTTCACAAAGTTGTTTGCGTTTGCAGTAGTGAATGTCGGAAGCGAGCTTTCCGGTGAAGTCTGCAAGAACTGCGAGCCGTCGAAAAACTTCAAGACGTTCGGCGTCTGTGAAGTGTCCATGAACAGGTCGCCTGTAGCAGGGCTAGATGGCGTGCTCGATGCTACAGACAAGTTTGCTTTGCCAGCCAGAGCCGTGGTCAAGCCGTTGACTTTGTTTTGGGCGATTTCGTTGTTGTCGACTGTAATCTTGCCGAAGTCGATGAAGCCCGTCGTGTTGTCAACGAACTGAGACTCAAACATCATGCCGGTCACAACTTGAGCAGATGTGTTCTCTACTGTGATGATGGTGACGGTGTTGCCTGATGGGATTGCACTGTTGAACGTGACACTGTTGTTTGTTGGGCTTGCAAGGTAGTCGAAAGAGCCGCCCTCTCGCTGGAGAACGCCGTTCTTGTAGACCTGCAAAACGGTGTCCGAGTCATGGACAAAGTTGAACACGTTCTGAGAAGCGGTTGTGACCGTGTCTTGACGGGTAAAGCCTGTGATTGCGGTAGCCTGATCTTGTAAATGGTGACAAGATCGCCAGCAGTCAGACCTGAGTTGAACGTGACGGTGTTTGCTGTCGCGCTGGATTGGTAATCATGCGATGCACCAGTCCGCTTCAGGATGCCGTTAACGTAAACAAGAAGCTCGTCAGTGCTTTCATGCGCGTAAGGGATGACTGTTTGGCCAGACGTGGCAACTGTGTCTGCACGAGAGTGCAAGATGGGCGCGCCGATTGTGCCAACTGTGGTGCCATCCGCGCCCTTTAGCTCTGACAAAGCAACTATAGTTGTCCAGCCAGTGGAGGTGTCGCTGTAAGACCCAACGCGATACTGGATGCCAGCAGAACTATCGAGCCGCATCTCAACAGGGCCAGACCATGTTCCGTTGGTATCGAAGATGGTGGAGAGTAGCTCTCCAACAGTCTTGTCTCCAAGCTCTGCGGCGTTGATGTATCGAGTGATGTTCTCGAACTCTGTGGAAATGTTGCCACTTGAGCCGTAGTTCTGAGGGTACTGCTGTCTTAGTCGGGTCATGTTAAGTCCTCACGGTGATGGCAAAGCCGATAATTCGGAGAAGGCCGCTGCCGCCTTCTGTTCTGAAGCGGTACTGCGCCGCACGGTATCGGTGTTGCCACTTCCTTTCATACTGGACAGATAATGGCACATCCTCGAAATAGTTGTCGTCCGAGGTATCGTTGACTTCTATGACCAGTGAACCGATCTGTCGGCCCTTGTCATCCTGTGCATCTACGATGAGTTTTCCCACGCCAGCAGCCTGTATGATGATGCTGTTTGTCTCCTTGGTGGCTTCGAGTGAGCCATGCCAAAGGAGGGGGGTAGTGACGTCTAACTCAGGGGTTACAGCGTCGTCGTCTGTGTCCTCAACTTTCAGAACTTCAAAGACGCCGCCAGACGTGCCAAGCACCATCTTGCCATTGAGGAAATCTCCGCAGCGTGCATTGAGGAAAGTGCCTGTACTGAACTTGGGCTGGGCTTGCCCTCCTTCTGGGTTCATTGCCAAGGTTAGGCGTCTGCACAAGAAGCCTCCATCTTGCGGGAAGAAGACGTGGTATTGGGCTGTATCTTGATCGAAGACTGCGCTGATTTGTTCTGGGTTGGGTACAGAGCGGAAAAGCTCGCGGTACAGGATGTCGACCTTGTCAGACATGCTGTAGCTGAAGACTAGGATACCGTTTTCTTCTGACCGTTTGATCGAGTGGATACCAGAACGTGAACAGAAGAGAAGGTCTGTGCCAGCGTTGACTATGGTGTTGTGGCTCGCGCAGCCAATGTTGATGTTGGCGTTGTCATCAAGCAACCAGTTGTCGATGTTTGGGTCGATTTTGAAGATGATGGCGCGGTCTGCCGTAAAGGCTACCAGCCTGTTCTGCTCGAATGAGCCAAGACCTGTAATCTGATCTGCGGAACCAATAAGGTTTGCAATGTCAATAAAACCAGCGCGGAGTGTGTTGGTGCTGCCAGTTTCTTCGTCGTCTGGAAATATCTCGTCTTGGTCAACGCGGCTAAAGTGAATTTGGGTTTCACGGCCAGGGATGCCAGCCACTGCCAGACGTCGCTGTACAGACGCGCAGTAAGCTGGAAGCATACTGTTGATCGCTGGCGATTGATTGCGAGCAAACGTGACGCCGTTGTAGCGGTACATTGGCCTGAACCGAGAGGTAAACTGCACCGCTTGATTGAAGACAGTTGATGCCACAATGGCTGCTGTTGGATGAGCATCGACCAAAGTGTGGTCTCTGTCAGAGCGCAGCGTAAGGCCGGAGCCTGTTTGTTCGACCCAGACAGTTTCGTTGTCTGCAAAAAACTTTATGTGCTGAGTAACAAAATCGCCCGTGCGAAATTTTGCCGACGCGTCTCGAACCATTTGCCCGCGCCAATCGCATGTGCCGTTTACTAGCTTAGACAGATGCTGCTGCTTGCCGGTATCGAGGGACGTGATGTCCCTAGATGTGTCGAGACCTTGAAAGTCTTCGTAGGAGTACGCTTTTGCTTTTACTCCGCTGGGCGATTTGATCGGGCTTGTCATCAGTAGGACGAGTCACTGCTACTGTTGTTGATGTTTAGAAGCTGAAGCTGGCCATATGGCTCAGACAGGTCGTAGGTCTTGTTCTCTTTGTAACGAACTGTGTAGCCGTTGAGCCTGCGCCAAAGCTGCTGGTTGAGCGTGCGGTGGTACATAGGCATGTACATCTGGAGCTTCTCGCTGCCCTGCTGCATCGCGTAGTGGTACAGCAGACCCTGCACAATGATGATGTCGTCGATATCACGCACGTCTGACAGACTTTCATAGTAGTCAAACGCAACTGGCTGAGTTGTTGTGGTGCCGTTAGCGTTTTCCGTGCTTGAGGTCGGCGCGTATGGGTGCATCCGAATGTCGTCGATCACCATGTTCGCGAAGTCGATAAACATGAGGAGGACATCACCATCTACCGTGCCAGGTGAAAACTCGCCGTAACGTCTGAGGGCTTGCATACACAACGTCTGTAACGGCTGCGCCCGTTCTTGATCTGTGGATTGGAGTTGCTGTTCTCCGTTACAAGCACTTCGCTATCAGCACTGTGAGTTGCGCCTGACATACGGACGCCATCCATGACGTGGGTCTCCCCCGTGTATGGCTGCCCGTTCGGTAGATAGTAGGTTGTCATAGCCTTACTTCCTTACGACGCGTGCGTTTCTGAAGAAGAAGTGCGCCTCGAAGCGGGCGACGTCTGCGTTGGCCACCTTCCATTCGAGACGGCCAGTAGAGAAGTTTCGAGTTGGCTTGATGTCTGCACAATCGAAAGAAGAAGCCTCTTGCTCACGGCTCTCATAGTAAGTGAAGCCTTTGGACGTCGGCTCTGCCTTGGGCTGAACCCAAGCCTCGTTCACGTCTGGTGTGCTCGGATCGTCCGCAATGAACGCGCCAGTGTCGGTGCGTGCGCGTGTCTTCTTCGCTGCTTTCTTAGCCGCTGCTTTCTTTGCCGTTGCCATTTAGTCCTCCAATGAGATAAGGGGGCGGTTTCCCGCCCCCTTATATTCGCTCATAAGAACTGGTTGGTCGTCCTTACTTGGAAGTCCAGCCTGTGATGTAGGCGTGAACCTTATCTTGCAGAAGCTCAAGACCACACTCAGTGAGGTACTCGTGCTTGATGCTGTCTGCATCAACCGCTTGGCGGTTCTCAAGAAGCTGCGTATCGCGACCTTCGAGGTAGCGGTACACAAGGTAAGGGAAGTCGACAATAACCATTGCGTCCTTCATGTGGGTCAACTGACGGAACTGCGGGTGCAGATGGATCATCAGATCACCAGCAAAGGTGCTGTACTGCGTGAGGTTCACGCCGTATGCGCCTTCGACTGCGGTTGGCTTCCAGCGATCTTTACCGATTGCTTGAAGAGTTGCCGCAACAGTCTCACCAACGAAAGCAATCTTCTGCTTCGAGCCATACTTGAAGATGGTCGAGATCAGAAGGCTATCGAAGCCAGCCTCAGTCATTTGACCTGCGCTAGAGCCGCCATAGGTGGCATAGCTGGAGGTGATGTCAATGACGTTGGTCAGGCTGTTGGTCAGGCCACCAGTATATCGAGTTGGAGAGGAAGTGGAGCCGTTGGACTCGACCTTGCGTCCAAAGAACATAGCACGCTCGATGTCCGACATATGGAGCTTCAGAGCCTTAGTCATAGACTCGTCCATCTTGTCGCCAGTCCGCAGGTAGGTGCTACCCAAAGTGTTCGATACCTGGAAAGCGGTACGGAAAATCTGGGTAAAGTTCGAGACTACGGTGGCATCGAATGTGATAGCCGTTGGAGAGGTCGCGCCTTCAGCCGCCGCAAAGCCAGCAACAAACAGGACAGCGTTATCCGCAATCTGGTGGCTGGTGCCGCCAATGTTACGAGTAACGGTCAGGGTCGTTCCAGTGGTGTCTGCGGTTGCCTGCATCACTTCACCAGTGGTCTGGTTGATGATGATGGCACCATTGATGGCAAACTTGTTGTCGTCTGCCGCATCGACGGTGATGCTGGTGGTGCTGGTGCTCGCAACTGCGCCGTTGACGGTCAGAGTACGATCAGGAAGTTCATCCCGAAAGTTCTTGTACTCAGGGTCATCAGTCGGCTCAGACGAACCCATTGCAAGCATCGCGTTAAGCGGTGCGTTGCCGTTTGGTTCGAGAAGCGTGAAAAGCTCTCGGTAGTTCTTGGGGCGGAAATCGGAGGTAAACTCGCCAGTTCCGCGCATACCTTGAATAGCCATGAATTTACTCCTTCAATGGCAAGAGGTTACGTTCGGTTTTGGTCGAGCATTGCGGGTCTGTCCATCGCTTGCCCTGATGTACTAACGAGCCGTAGCGCGATACGGTACATGTATAATGTAGCCGGTTATGAACCAGCGTTCGTCCCGTTCAGGTAATTTTTTTACTTTCTCACCTGATACAGGATCAGCAGGCCAATGATGATCTGTATTAAATCGACCATTGGCACTGCAAAAGCTGCCATCACGAGATACCGCGCTTATTCATCGCTGACTGAGCGAACCTGTCGAAAGTGGTTGCTTCAGGTGTCGGGGCCGCACCGCCTGATGCGGACGGTGTCGCGCCAAGCGATCCTGTAAAGGCTTGGCGACGCTGCGCGATGTTCCTCATGCGCTCCATTTCGGGGCTGTCCATGTTGTTCTTGAAGTCTTGCATGACCTTGACGGTTATCTGGGGATCAACGAAGTCTTCCATTGTGAAGCCGCGCTCTGCTGCAAAGACCATAAAGTCGTCTGCGGCTGAGTCTGGCAGGCCAAGTGCCTGCTGCACGCGGTCAATGTTGTTGGCGATTTGGCCACGAACTGCGTTGATCTGCTGGTTCTGGGCGTTGGCGACCTCACCTCTGGCTGCGTCTGCGACGCCTTGCGAGTTGGCCAAGACCATCTTGAGCATGTTCTGAGTGTCGGTTAGAGCTTTTTGCATGTTTGCCATGCCTGCGCCGTTGGCGTTCATCATCTCTTTGTAGCCAGGTGGCAGCGTGGCGGCGTTGTCTTCCTCCCACTTCTCCATCGCCTTGCTCATTTCGTCCGCAGACATGGCCTGCCGCCCACTTGGAGCGGCTGACTGTGCGTTGTCTGTATTGCCCATCGTCGGGTTGGACTCATTTGCCTTGGCAATATTTTCGAGTTGCTCTGCAATCTGTGCGGGGGTCGAGCCAGGGTTGGCTCTCATGTAGTTCTCGATCACGTCTGTGATTGGCTTGTACTGGGCGTTTTTGTAGTTCATCGCCGAGTAGCGTTCAAAAGTGGACTTAATCTGGTTTGGCGTCAGGTTACGGGTCTTCTTGTTACCTTCCGCGTCTGTCTCTCCGAAGTCGATTTCATAGACGATAGCCTCGGCGGTCATCTTGTCGCCTTCTGTTTCAGGACTACCCTTTTCTGCGGCAGTGTCTGCGGCGGTGTCCTTCTTGGGTTCTGATGCAGGTGCGGCCTGTTGCGGCACTGCGGGTTCAACGCCCATAGTCTGCGCGGCAATAGCGTCAATCATTGCGGCTTGGTCTTGGGGGTTCTGGGTTGCCATTTGGTTCTCCTTGCCCAGCCTCGGCGGGGCTATCTGGTGGTGATGATGTATTATTGATCGGCAGACTTCTTGCTGTCGTCCACAGCGTCTAATGCCGCCTCAGATTCGAGACGGACTTGCAGACGTATGGGCATTTCGAGAAGCTGTTTGGCGGCCCAGATCGAGCCGCGTCTGAAGTTGATTTCGTCAACATCCATTTTGGCTGAGTCTGCAATGGACATAGCTGATGCAAGGATTTCTTCCTGCATCACCTCGACCATAACGCGCCAGCCATTGGATTTTTGAAGCTCTTTGACAGCCTTGAGCTTGGCATTGGGCTTCATCTATTTCTTGAGACCCCGCGCTTTGCGCTTGATAGGTCGACCTGCGATGACCGAACCATGACCTTTTTTGTTCATGGGGCGGCGCACTTGCGGGCCTTTGGCGTTGTACTTTTCCATGAGGGAGGCTCTCCATTTGTCTAAGACATGAGACCCATAGTATTCCGCACATGGTTAGTGGTCGTCCTTAGTTGCCGCTCAATATGATACCGAGAAGCAGGACTATCGTGGTGCCAGCAGTGCCGATCATCAAAGCCTCAATGCGCTTGATGCGAGTGATTGTTTCTACCCAGCGTTCAGCGCACACCGCCTCATGGGTGTCTATCTGGGCCTGTACAGATGCGGCCGTGGGCTTGGTCATCCTGCAATCTCTATCAGCGTAATGCGAGAACCGCCTTGATGTTGATTTGTACGCAGCGTCCCAGTGGCACTTTCTTTTTTCACTTGCACTTTATAGGTGGTGGGGCTTGTGGTGTTTGGCTCATCTAGTTTTGTCAGTGAAGCTACAGTTCCGGCATTGTTATCAAAGCCCAAAACTCTTGAACCCTCAGCAATTTGAGTTGAACCGCGTACAATGTTTATTCCAATAAACCCAGTGCCGTTAATGAAGCAGTGAACATTTGTAATCACCAGTACTTTGCTTGCTGAAGACTTTGGCGTGATTGACGCAGACAGCCCTGTATCAGCATAAGATGTTCCTGCAATGTCTGTCTGTGTGCTGAATGTTCCTTCGACGACTTGCAAAACAGAGCCAGTCACATTCTTCAACGCGCTGCCGTCTGTGATTGCGTGAAGACTGTTGTTGTTGAGTTTCGTCAGTGCATGTCAGTCTCCTATCCGGCCAAATAAATGTAACCGTAGTGATGATTTGTGCCTTCATAGAAAGTACGAGAACCACCAGAGTTATTTGAAAAGCTCACCGTATCATTGGCACTGAGCTTGATAACGGCTTCTGCTGAATGAGTGCCTCGGTTGTCTGGGCCACCAGCAGCACCATACCCACCATGACCCATAAATGTGTTTGTGCCATTGACCGCACCAGCCACTCGTGCAGTTACGCCATCTTGGTTTAGATATACTTGGCAAAACAAATGGTACACGCCGGTAACGGGGACGGTAAATTCACCAGTTGCACTGTTGTATGAAATGCCTCCTTGGATAGAGGAATGCGAAGTGCCATCTGTTTTAAATGCCGCTTGACCATCATTGGTTGAGCCAAAGTTTTCATTATTGCCTACAGATGTGTTGTCTTCTTTTCCTCCTTGGAAAAACACATGAGGCAAAACTGGCATTTGCACACGCCCCGAACTGTCAACCGTCAGGCCGGTAGTTCCGCTGCTGCTCTGGATAGTGTCAACTTTTAAGATGCCGGTCATTAGAACATTCTCCACCCATAAAGTACGCTGCGGTTAAATGCTGAATTTGCAAGTACCGACCTGTTGCTACCGTAATTGTGGTACACCTCGCCCTTTATGATGTCGCCATCATTTAGTTGCACAACACCATAGACCTGCGGTGTAACATTCACCGAAGTTGAGCCATCGCCTGAGAATATGGACCTAGCTAAAAAGTTAGCACCTGTGCCTACGGCTGTGCCGGTAGATATAATTGCAAAGTTCTGTGTGCCTGTAACATCTAGCTCGAACACCATCCCAAGAGACCAGTAACCACCGCACCCTGATGGGACAGTGTAGTAGTAGTTACTATTACTCCATCCGGTATGTGTATCGAATGTCCTAGTGCCGCCTGACTGAAACTGTATTTTGGTGTATGTGGCAGTTGCAATGCTAGGTTGAGATGTCTCTAGTTTGACCGAAAAGCCAATAGGCTTTGAGTTAGTGGTGATGCCGCCAGTGCCGATGGTCAGAGCATCCGTGCCGTTGGGGTGCTGGATAGTTTGTACGCCGAGCTCCGAAGCCATGTCTTATCCAATCCTAAACCAAGCATGTACGTTCCAGCCGTTTGAATCTGACTGGATGCTACTGCTTGAAGAGTTGTTATCGCTGAACGCTTGATGATGAATGTCTTGATCGTCCGCTGTTGTCTGGACAATCCACTCTTGGCTGACTTGGATGTTCAGTTGCTCTGCTGTCCCACCGCCTCTGTTTTCCAGGTTCATGCGGGTGGTGGATTGGCCAAAGGCGTCTGTCATAACAGTGCTTGTTGAATTGTTGTACAGACGGGACAGAATCATGCCATGAACGCCCCACATACGGACACGCCAGCTTGAGGTAAGTCTGTAGACCCCAGCTTTTGGAAGAACCCAACGATAGTATTGGTCGTTGGGTGTCCCCCACGAGTTGTAAAGGACGTTGCTGTTGCCGATTGGTTGAGAGTGAAGCTGGCCATAAGCAAGGCCGCTATCTCCAGTAAAGAAAGTAGCGTCGACGTTGGAGGTAACTGTAATACCCCCACCCGCTGTTTGCGGCCTGATCTCGTCTACATTTACTCTACTCATATTAAACCACCGTTAGCGCGCCATTGACTGTGATTGTCACGCCGCTTGAAATTGCGATTGGGCCGATCACAGACGCGTTCTGGTTGGCCGCAATAGTCACACTGTTATCTAACGTGTTTACATTGGTGCGGATGGGTGTGTCGTCCAAGACGAGCGTAGAGGCCAGCTTGGCTGGTGTGATCGTGCCGTCTGAGACAGAGCTGACGTCCAAGACGTCACCCATCACGACGATGTATCGATGACGTCTGAGGAGGATACTGCGGCTGTGAAAGAGATGGTGTTGCCAGACACGGTGTAGGCTGTGTTTGGCTCTTGGGTGACGCCGTTCACAGACACAATCATGCGCTCGGCTTGGCCAGGATCGAGAGCCGCACCGTTACGGAGCAGAGTGTAGTCTTGGCTGCCGTCAGGGGTGATGTCGTCTGCTTTGACGAAGGAGCCGCGTACTGGCTGTTTACCTAAGTATGGCATGGCTCTCTCCTATGTGACCAACGGATCGGCGTCTGCTGGCGTAATGTCGCCAGCGTCAATTTTACTTTTCAAGATGACGTACTCTCTGGTGTCCTCATCAATGGGAACAAACACGTTGTCGTGGCCGTCAAGAGTACAAGTGTAGCCAATTACATCACCGCTGATGCAAGATGCTTTTTGACGTTTGTAAACTCACTCATGGCTCTGCCTCGCAGTTGCATGGCCAAAGCCAAAAATGTGTGTGTCACCGGATATGTTTTGTCCGAAATTGATGCCGCTGGCTTTGGCGACTGTGAGATAGCCAGACCCGCCTGACCAGCCAGTCGAAGAGTTCGGGGCGGTCATGTAGCCCCAATGGCCGCTACTGTTGCCGTATCTTTGTACAACCGGAGTTGACCTCATCTCTGGGCTGAACTGCCAGAAACCTGTCAACGCACCATTGTTGTTGGTTCCAGAATACCCAAGCATGCCGCCGTTATAGCTAATGCCAGTTGCGCCGCCGTTTTCTGGTGCGGTTTCATAGTTAAAGGTCTTTTGGAAATAGCGTTTGCAGCGGTGCAGTTCGTCTGTAAACGAACGCTGCTCTAGCGGAGTCATAGAGCCAATCTCTAGCTGCACACCAGTAAGCCATAGATTATTGGATGTCGATGCGTAGAAGTTGGTTTGGTTTGTCGTTCCTACATAGTTCCCATTAGTATCCCACACGCCGCTAGTTGAGGTATTTCTTGAACTTCCTGCCACTAAAGTAATGAACAGTTGCAGTCCGGTAGTTGTGCCAGTAGCGTTTGTTGCGTGGGCAGAGTTGGTTGTTGCGGGTATAGAAATTTCGTGGCGTTGCCAAGATGTCCCGATAGTTACTTCTTCAAGGTACTTGCCGCCGTTACTCATTGCGATCCCTGCACAGTAAGTGCCGCCGCCAGTGGGAGCCTTTGCGTAAAAGGATAGCGTCAGTGACTTAGAGCCTGATGTGCCAATCCCCAAGTGCAATATGTCTTGAGCCTCAAGCCTTTGCATCATCGCAAGAGCATCACTTGCCCCTACGGATGTGTCGGCTGTCGTTGCTTGAATTTTCATAGCAGTAGATATGTTCGCGAGGTCAGTAATTGCCTCTTGGGTGACAGTGGCTCGACCACCTTCTCCACCGCTAGATGCCCATTGCTTCCAACGGTCTAGCGAATATGTATCAATGCCTACACTTGCTATCGACGTTCCCCTCTGAGCGATGCTGAACGTAGAGTTATCGACAAGGTTGCGCTGACGCTGAAGGGCATCATTTTCTATGCCTTGTGATTTAATCTTACTCAGTGGCATCGGCAGCCTCCAACGCCGCTTGATCGTCAGCCGCAAGCTGTGTTGCTGTCTTAACCCAGTTACGAGCGTATGCGTCAGCAACAATAAGTTCACGGGTAT
>FUIF01004677.1_pt1 | contig 14887 bp, 19 predicted proteins | sample 1003461 | NCBI WGS metagenome assembly FUIF01 (sample SAMEA80401918, study PRJEB19352) | marine metagenome | reverse complement strand
AAAAACACCAGCATAAGAACCAGCGCTCCAACCGCAACACGAGCGCAAACATAAATCTGATCGTAGATATCTATATATACCATCAAAACCAAATAGATTAGTACCACCTAATCCATCAGAACTTTCAGGCAATCCTAGACTAGTAAGATTATAACTATTACCAGAGCTTGCGTTTGATAATACTTGATTTGTTGACCCTATATATGTCCATCCATCATTACCAGTTATATAAGGGATATCTAAAACATCGTATAATTCTTCTAAATGTGTACTAGTGCCCCATGCATCATAAGTACCGTTTGTTCCACTTGTTAGAGATGTAATTGAAACATCTTCTTTTAATACATAAAAATTATTATTAGAAGAATCTCTAACTAATCCTAAATCAATCTCATACATTAATCCATTTACATCTGCTATGCCACACGCCTGTCCATTATGTGTTGATTTATTAAAAGGAACACAAGACCCTGTTTTTCCACAATTAGAATACCCATCAGAAGTATACACAATTTCTGTATCATTGGTATCACCTAACGCATTGTTATTACAACCTTTAGGAAAATTATAAGTATCATCATACCATGCACAATTGTCAGTTGAGTTACTTGCCATTCCATGAGCTAAAGATTGTAATGCAATAGCACTTCTAATAAATCTACTAGTTAATGCAAAATTAGAAGAAGAATTTATTTCTCCATTTTCACCATCTCTTGCATGACTAGCATTTATAGCTTCATAGTAATAATTATTTGTACATGCAGTTAGTTCATTAATAGGGTTATGGTATACATGCGTGGAAATGGGCAATCCGTTTGCAATGCTCGATGCGACATACCCCGAACCTTTTGCATTTTTGCTACACTTGTACTTGTCAACAAAAACACCATTCTTCTCTTCTCCACCATCTATAAACGCCCTGTGCAATACATACCCAAACAAAGCGGCGGCTTCTCTTGAAGCAAAAATATTACCACCAACAAGATGAATGTCATTAGGGGCAATATCACTATAAGGTGGGTTATCACTGTTATTTATTCTATAAAAGAATTTCCCCATATAGCACATGACAGAACCATCAGAAAACTGATAATTAGCAAAATTATCATCCCCTAAAGTATCACCACCATCCATGAGAGTAAAACCATCTGGCAAATCTTCATCCATACATAAGCATAAACCAGCACCAGCTTTCCCCATCGGTTGCATATAGTACAAGTCCGAATCACTGGTCATTGAAGAACTGTCAATATCAAAAGGAATGTTACCTTCAATCCTTACCGTACCATTTACTATTGAGTCTTCCAACTCACCTTGCACATCAGACCAGCGATATTCATTCCTCTGATCATCATGCCTAAATCCGACACGAATCCTGTTATCATCAACCGCACCCTGGGGCGTTCGTATAAGCCCTTTTACAATCTTCTGTTTTATACTCATGGCTAATAAGAGAGTCTAACGTTAGCAGTTCCGGATGTATAAGCACCTGCGGCAAAACCGATCCTGTAAGCAACATTTGATTCACAGACACTAACCTGCGTTTCTTCGTTTGTTATAAACGATTCTACGGTATGCCATGTTTCCTCATTGTGGAAACAACGCTCAAGAGAAAGCGTCCCGGCCCAAGTACCGCTAATGGAAACGTTCATAAGCCCAGTAGACTTAATCTTCCAGTCATCAACAACAATAGGAATAATTTCATCGGTATATGTTTCTGCAGCACTCAAATTAGCATTAACGTACATTTTTACTCTCCTTTATAAAGTTCCCACGGTAAGCTTTACTCCCCTCATATATATGTAGCTTCTATATGATGAAAGTTCCCTTTTCTATCAGTAAATCTATCCCATTTTGTTACTGTATAACTTTCCTCGTCATATTTAATAATCTTCTTATCGAGGTTTATATTCGAAAAAAGGATAAACCATCCACGAGACGCGTTTTGAACGGCATCAGCATGAGCGCCTTCGTCGTTCTGGACAGAAAAAACCTCTCTCGTCGCGTTTTCTTCTAAATAAACATCGTAAGAACCAATAAGAGCGGAAGTGACATTACCCTGCCAGTCCCGCTCATTAGTATAAATTTCAATTGTCTTATTTGTATGCCTACTCATCAGTTCTGCTCATTGTATGTCGAGGGTATTTGTTCTTTTCCACATCATAACGAGGCGTTCCTTTGGCAGGTTTTGTTGTTCTTCCAGCGTTAAGGTTTAGGCAATAGAGATTGTATATCTGCCTGTAAGCGTCGTATTTCTGTGAGAGGTCTTCATACATTTTCCCCATTCTATAGTTAGGCTGAAACTTTTTCATGAGGATAGAGAAAACCTTTAAACCCGCTACGGATGCCTGAGCATCCGTATAACGGGCAAGGATCGCTTCTTTTTCATCGGTCGAAAGCTCACTAAGAGCTTCCGAACCGATTTCAAGGAGGAGAGTAGCTTCAAGCATGTTTAGGAAACAACGTTATAGGCGTAGTAGCCGCAATCAGCAGCAGTTACTTTGGGATCGAGGAAAAAGTCAGTTTCCACTCGAAGGGCATCGTTCTTCATGGGCATGGGAATGCGCTTGGTGTCTGCAGGGAAGTCAGCCTTTCCTTTAAGGCCCATGATAACACCGGCGGAGGGCTCTTCCTTAGAGGCAAGGGTCTTTTCGGGGGTGTAGACCAGGAGGGCTTTCTTGGTGGAGAAATAGTCAGTCGCAGTCTCATTGATGGCGTTCATGACAACAAGCTTTTTCAGGTCCATCAGTTTAGCGAGGGCCGCTTTGGTGACAACCTGATCACTCGTGACCTTCAACATGCCCCGGATGATGGTGTTTGTGCGGAGGGCCTTGTAAACGTCAGGAGTGATAATGAGCTTGTTAGGCTCAAAGCCAGTGACCTTTTCAATCTCCTGCTTCCATGTGAGGACCTGATCTACGGGATCGGCGGTGCTTTCGTTGGAAGACTTGTTATCCCACTTGTTGGCAGCGGTTGTTGCGATGTTATTGTCAGTACCCCAGACGTCAGGGCCATAAAGGAATCATGGAGGAGCTTGAAGGAAACGCGGCGCAGGCGGTTCACAACGAAACGTGCGGCATCATCAATAGCCGAGTAAGGACTTTCGACCTGCTCAACATCAGCCTTGGTAACGTCTTTATGGAAGGAGTACTGTTCCAAAAGGTACTGCAGCTGGCCGGTCCCAAAGTCGTCACCAATAGACTCAGTAGCCCCGGAGCGTTTATACTGTGCAACATCGCCAATCTTGAACCAGTCTTCCTTCGTGTACGTAGGGATAAGCCCAGCGTACTTAGCGGTAGAAACCAAGGGGAAAATGTCAAACACCTCAAGCGGCGCGTCCTGCATATACCCAATAACAGCATTTTCAACATACTGTTCGTTAATCACATCATACCAATGCATAAGTCCTCCTAGATAAACATCACGCTGATAGTAGTTTCAGTAGTTGCAGCTTCACGGGCGTAGGCTCGTACAGCGTGCGTTCCAATAGTTGCTTTTGTCATCTCACCAGCGGCGGTTCCGCCACCAGCAGTCAGGGGATCGTTCACGGCGATGTTGGTTGTAGAGCCGTCAACGGCCACGTCACGAATGCCGCTAATAGCAATGACACTAGCAGTGTCAGCAGGACGCCCTTCGTGGACAACGCCGAGGCAGCCAGTGCCCTTATCTTCAATCAAGGCGCCGTTGAAGTCAACCACATAGCCTTCTTTCCCTTCAAGGCTAGCATCGGGGACAACATTGTCAAGAACAAGATTCTTTTCCATTAGTTACTCCTTTTCGTGCAGAGCGCGGTTAGCAGCCATGAAAGAGATGCCGTGCTCAGTTGCGTATTTCTGAATATCAGCGTAGGCGTAGGCTTTAGACTCTTCTGTAACAGCATCAGAACCCTTAGTGGCGCCGAGTTCGTTGATCTTAGCCTGAAGGCTTTCAAACTTTGCGGTCAGGGCTTCCATGTCTTTGGAATCCAGCTTCCCATAGAAGGACATGATAAGTTCTGCTTCATCCTCTCCTACGCGGTTTGTGAGATCCTTAGACATAGTTGTCCGGGCCATTTCTTCAACACGCGCTTCATACTCGGCCATTTTTTCGGCAGCGGCCTTTTCATTAGCCGCACTAGCTTCTGCCCGGGCCTCAGCCTCGGCAAGACGCTGTTCCATAGCGGCCATTTTCTCGTCAACTTTACCGTCCATCTTTGTCTCCTTTGAAGATGTTTGTTTAACAGGCGCTTTAGGCGGGGTTGTCCCGAGGGCCTGTGGAACATTACCATATTGTGTGAGGTTCCATGCGTTTGCAGCAGGGGCTTTCACGTTTGATACAACGCTTGTGATAAAACCGTTTTCTTTTGCTTCGTCGGCAGTAAACCATGTCTCGGCGTCCATCCACTCGCGGACTTGTTCATCCGTTGCGCCACTTTTTGTAGTGTAGTCTTTGCGGAGGGACGTGTCAATTCGTTCGAGTGTTTCGGCTTCTGCCATGAGATCGTTCTTATCCCCGGCCATAAATGTCCATGCATTGTGGATCATGAACCAGGCGCCATCGGCCATTTCAATCTCATCCCCGGCAAGGGCGATATATGTAGCGGCGCTAGCAGCAAGTCCATCGATATGTACAATTACTTTCTTTCCACTCTGGGCAAGTCCGCTCTGGATAGCCCGCGCTTCATAAACGTCACCGCCGGGGCTGTTGATACGCAGATGCACGGTGTCCGCTTCGATAGACATAAGCTCCTTGTTAAAATCCCTGGCACTAATGCCCCAGAAGTCACTTATAACATCATAAAGCCAGATTGTCGCCTCGCCGCTGTCGGCGTTCACCTCGGAATGTATGGGCTGCCCGAGTTCTTTGTTCTGCTTTAGAAAGTTTACAAGCTTATTCGCCATTCCAGTCTCCTATGTGTTTCACGAAGGGCTGTTCGCCCTTGATGGGTTTATTTTTAGTGGTAGGTACGGAGGTTGTCAATATTTTTATTTTTCCTCTGCCGGTTTCGCACTTTTCGGGTCATATGTAAAATCCGTCAACTCAACCAGTTCCTTTTCAAGCGTTGTCGTAGGAGTGATAGCCCCGGCGCCTATAAGGCGCGTAAAAAATGAGGCGATATCCGAGAGATCTTCTGCCCGGACAGGCGTAAACTCAAAGGTAGGAGCTTCCATTTCATTAAGAGCGCAAAGGGGCTTTATGATCTGCTCATTATAAGTCTGGGCTATCCCGTCAGAGTACGCGTCACATGAATCTAGAAAGGTATCAACTGTCACCTCAGTGTTAGCATTGTTAGTTGTGGCGAAAGCTCCGAGTGCCATGAAGTTTTCCAGAACGCCAGCGGCCATTTCCGTGTTATAGCGGGAGATAATATCAGAAGTGTTTGCGCTATCGTTGCTATCGCCTTTGAGAAGCATTAGCTCCCAACCGAAGGGCTTTACAACACCGCTCATACTGTCCTTACGGACGTTACTAACGAGATCAAGTGCCCATTCCAGGGTAGCGCCAGCACTAGGATCGTAATCAGGGCTGTCCGGGTCGGTGTTTTCGAAGTTAAATCCTTCAGGGGCCGTTAGGACAGGTATTCCGTTAAGGTTCCTGTCAATGCCAACGGCTTCAGATGCCTCGACGCTAATCTTGTAGTAATAGGGCTTATACAAGTGCCGGAGAATAGAAATTCCAAAAGGGGCTCGACATTCATTTAGGACCGTGTGATGTACACACTTCTTATAGGGTATGTAGAAAGTCCCTTCCTGGCATTCTTGCTTGACGTTGCCGTTCACGTCCTTAATCTTGGCGATGGAAGGAGCAAACCTAGGGGCGATATCCACAAGATTTACAACGCCATCCTCGTACTTGTAGATCTTCTCCCCGATGTAGAAGCCGTAGGTGAAAGATGAGGCGATAGCGTAGTTAAGTCCTTTTAGCCCGCCCGGGAGATTGTCTAGCGTCTTCATTATGAAGTCTGCGTTTGGGCCTTTGCATACGGGCTTCAACCGGCGGATGATAGTCTCCAGTTGGAGGACCAAGCCGCCTACAATAGGATCATTCATCCGCATCTTACGGAAGCGGTGCAGGCCGTGTGGAGGCATAAGATCTGCCATAAACTCCATCGACGGAGAGCCTTCGGTTTCCCAGTCATAGCCTAAGCGCCCGTTAACGCGCGATGCCCATCTACCAAGGGCTTTAGGCTCTACTTTCCTCTTGAACATATAAACCTCTTTTTTGTTTCGTGCAATTTAGAGAATGAATTGTTTATACTTACCGAATTTTTCACTTCTTTTATGTATTCTAAGCCTTCTCATAGCATTAGAAACGGGCTTTGTTATTTTATATGAGCCTAATGAAAACATATTAACAACGTCAATACCCATCATGAGCGCATCCGCGTAGTCAGGAGAAAAGCCTAGCCTTCTACGAAACTTACGCTTTTCTTCCATCGTTATAGGCTCATCCGCGAGGTTAAAGCAAAGGTTGGCTAGTTCTTTCTTGAGCCTGCCAGGAGGCGCCACAGGAAAATGCATATTTGGTAGCTCGGCCTGCAGGTAGTGATAGCCCTCAACACGCCGATTTCGGTACATCGTTGGTTCTCGCGCTTTTTCGGCGCCCAGGAAGCCTAGTACAGGGAATTTAGCCTTCTTCTGTAGAGCATGAAAAGGCCCCCAGCCAATGCCCCCGGCGTCAACGATACAGGAAAACGGCCTTCCCATGTAAAGCCTATCATAAAGCCTTAGGGCGTGATCTACAATATCGTCCGGGTCTATCGTTACAAACTCGTCCCATCTTATAATAGAAAGCCCTTCACGGTGGCAGAAGACAGTTTTATCCCCACCGCCGCCGATATCGATGCTCATTACAACGGGGCCGCAGAGATGTTCTTTGTTTGTTTTTAGGATAGTCTCAAATGCTTCCGGGGAGCAGACAACGTTCTCAGCAGCACTTACAGGCTTACCAAGAACCTTAGCCTTGTACATGGCGCTGTTCTCGCCATAACGATTGATGATGCGTTGAGCGTAAGAATCATCGACGAGTGGACTATCCGTTGATTTATAGTAAAGAACCTTATAGTCTTTACCCTTTCCTTCTGGATCGGAAATGGTATCGTAGTAATAGCCCCCAAAGGAGACAGGGTTAGAGATGAGGAAGATGTATGAGTTCTCATCCGTCATGGCGCCTTCAAGGGCCGTGAATACGGGATCGGGGACACCAGATGATTCATCAACTACAATAAGGAGATAACCCGAGGCAGCATGGAAACCAGCCAGGGTGTCGTTAAGATTTTTCCCGTCCTTCGGAACCGTCCTAGCAACAGCATACCATTCGTCGAAACCTTTGATAGCCAGCTTTCCTTTTGTCATACGAAAAATGCTCTTCAGCTTACATCTGTTAAGCCAAAGAGCTATTTCCGCCCATAAAACATCGTGGAGCTGTTTCGCTGAGGGCGCCGTTGTGGGGATTTTAGAGTATGGAAAGGAAGATAAAAACCAGAGGACCGTTAACGCAGCAAGAGCCGTTTTTCCGATACCGCCACCAGCACTCACACATACATTTTTTATGCTCCGCAAGGTTTTCTGCAATCTCCCTCTGCTGGTCTGTTATTCCATCCAGTTTAAGCCCGCTAAAAGAAATGTTATCTTCTACCCACCCTTCAAAATCCTTCGCGTACTTTTTGTGAAGGGCCCCGGATATGCGTAGGACTTTCGCCTGCTCCTTAGAAAGCGTCCTTACCTTTTTCTTACTTGCCATTAGCCATGACCTCTTTGTAGATCAGATCCAGATCGTCTTCTTCCTCTTTAGCACCAGCCCCGGCACGGATGTTGTCAATTTTTGTCCACGTGTTTAGAAGGGCACTTGAGGACTTAAAAGCATTCCCTTGATCCTCATCCGGGTCCGTTATAAGCTCATTAAGTTTAGCTATCGCTTCTGGAACTCCGGCACGTATCATGCGATAGGCTATACGCGTAGATTGATCAAAGACCGCGTTGTTAAAACGTTCTTCCACGTCAGGGAAGTCTATGAAAAAATCCTCTACCTCATCCTCCGTTAGTTCTAGTTTTCCAGCAAAGGGCGCAAGGCTTTTATAGCGTACAAAAGATGCCGCCATTTTCTTCATAGCCTTCTCACCCTTCAGGAAAGTATAAAGTTCGTCGTTTGTCATTCTATGCCTATTGTGTAAGATAAAAGTTTTTTTATCCAGGGCTTGTGTGAATTCGGATATAACACGCTCCCGTGACATTCGCATGGTTACTTCTATCCGGGCATTAAAGCCCTCGGAGCTTTTTATGATAACAATCAACTTGCGTTCGTCGGTTATATATGTAGAAAGCATGTATTTAGTAGACCAGCGATCCATGTAGGAGAAGAACTCCTCCACTGTTTTAGCTATCCGTAATGCGTAGTCGATTTTGGCTACATCAAGGCCGAGGATTTTCCATAGTTTTGGCTTCCACGCTCCGTCGGTTTCATATATCTCATGGTCGAGGACAAAACTCTCTAGTGCCCGCCGCATAACCTCACTTTTAGTCCACCCATTTGTCCGGGCTATCCCACTCACCTCAGTGAAAAGTTTCTTATTTACCCTTAACCCTATATGAGGCATTTAATCCTCCTTGGGGAGAACGTCATCCACGGCGCTATAAAGGGATCGAAGGCCATTAGCTACATGCTCGCCTTTCTTTGTTAGCTTATATGAGATAATCCCGTTTTTGTCCTTATTGCGCTTCGTAAGACCGATGAAGTCCACGACTTTCGTGTTCTTCCGGGCCCGCATTGCGATTAGCTCCTTATAAGTCTTCTCACCATCCTGCAAGGCAAGGATAAACCGTACCATGCCAGGTTTGAGAATGCACTGGATAAAATCATACGCGTCATTTACTTTGATGTCTTTACGAGCCATACCTCTTCCTCCTTACGACACTTCCGTGCCTCGTTCATATCTTCCATAGTCGATATTAGCTTTTTTATTTCCTCTATGTCAAGCTCGTGGTACAGCATTTGGACAATCGTTGCCATTTTTACTTGCCCGTTATTCGTATCGAGGAGGTTTAGAACCTGGTGGATGTAAGGCGTTAATTTATTGCCCCCGGTCATGATGTAGGCAAGGCGGATCTTAACTTCCGTTTTCTCTAGCAAGTGTATGGCGCGTTCAAAATCGATTAGTTCGATGCTCGTCCGTAAGTCCCCAAGAGCCATAAGTGCCGCGATTTTAAGAATATGAATCTTATTCCGGCGCTCGAAGTAGGAGTTAAGTCTATAATCATCAGAGACATTTGAGTCCTGTTTCATGTACCACTCACAAAAGAAATCCCTAGCCTCCTTAGACATCAGCATTTCGCCGTACATCTGGCCCAGGGCATAGATAGTATCCATGCAGCGAACACGAGCTTCCTCTTGCTCCGGTGTTATAACTGGCATCGGGACTTTCCCACGTTTGTGTTCCTCGTAGACGATGATAAAACGCGCTAGTAGGCCCGTGGCTCCCATGTCGGAGGACATATACTCGCTGAACCATTGCGGGACAGCGGCGCTTATGAGGTTAAAGTAAGGATACTTGATTTCGTAAGAGCCACTTTTCTTTGTTTTATAGACGTAGGAATCATCCCGGTCAAAGATGTCTACTAGGAATTTAATCATATCAGCGCCGCTTGACAGGAGTACGTTTAGTTCATTCGAGACAAATGTGACGCTAGAGTGGTTAAAGTTTCCCGTCGGCGCCGCGTAAGAACGCTCGATAGACTCAAGATCCTCGATGATCTTTTCCTTTAGGATAGAGCCTTCCATGAGGTTCATGCCCGCTTCCCGGAGCATCCTTAAAGCAACACCCATTGATGTGGATTTAGCCGCTACACCAGCAGGGGCCAAGAGAAGCACGTAGAGATTGAAGTAAAGCTTGAAGAACTTTTGGTCAATCCACATGCGCTTCTCTATAGCCCCTGCAAGGGCTGTTAGGCCACACCAGAGGTGTATGAGTTCAGGCGTTTCATTGCCTTTTGTAAAAATGCGGTAGTTTTCTAGGAAATGGCTATACTTCATTCTTAGGCTCTTTTTCACTTATTACAAATATAAGTTCAGACTTACGTATGTGCATAATACGCCCGTCGGATAGTTCATAGTAGTGCCAGTTTGTGGTTTCGAGGTCTCTTCTATAGCGGCCAGTTATCGTGAACTGCTCACAACCTTTAATGCCTATTGATATTTTCTCATATTTCATCATAAGCCCCTATGTTAGTTCTCACGTACGCGCCTAGACTCATGTTTAGCTGTCACTTCAGTGAAAATATTATCTATTGTGTTCCTACTTATATCCGGTAGCTCTGTCATAGGAGCCCATGCGTAGCCTATTTCAAAATCACATGGGATCAATAGAGGAATACCGTGGATATCTACTGTTACTTCAGTAAACTCCTTTAGGGCTTCTACATTACGCAGAATAGCATCCACGTTAGCCGGTACTTGCCATAGGATGCTATCATGTACTGGGACTTGGAATTCAAAATCCTCAGGACCATCGTTGTACATTTTACATAAAGCTGTGTTTAGGTAGTCCGAGCTTGTACTTTGGGGCTCGGCGGCAACAGCGTCACGGTAGATCTTGTCGTTAAGCGGGCCCGTGAACTGTATGAGTCTTCCGTAAGGCGTTCGTATAGCCTATCACGTTTAACTGTTTCTTTCACCCTTTCATGCCAGGGTCGTACAGATGTACGCACGTTAAAATAATTAGCGATATGAAGTTTTGCTTCTTTGGCGCTACACTTAAGCTGCTTAGACAGGGCATTCCATGCCAGGCAATAGTTACAAGCATGTCCGACTTTTTTAGCCGCTTGGCGTTCTACTTTCTTACGCACCTTCTCCATAGGGATGCTAAAGAGCTGGCTAGCTAGCCATGTATGGAGGTCTATTTCATTGAACTGGTTCAGCCATTTAGTGTCCTTGCAGAGGGCCGCAACAACACGAGCTTCAGCCTGCGAGAGGTCCATCTGGATAAATATCTTGCCCGGATCTGGGACATAGAAAGAACGGGCGCTTTTAGGGACATTCTGGAGATTCTGCCCTGAGCCCGTTATGGACGTAGAAGAGCTAACGCGCCCGGTGTAGGCTCCATGAACCTTAAGGCTTGTCCGTACACGCCCATCAGGGTCTTGTTTGATACGATAAAAGTCGCGCCTTTTCGTGTAGTCCATAAGAGCGTTGATAAGTCCTAAGTGGGGCCTATATGGTGTAGGATAGCACTCCAGTTTTTCAATACACATCTTATTCGTGGAGATTTTGCCCTTATTCTTTTGTATGGGCATTTTCCACTGGGTGTAGAGGAGATCTTTTTTTCTGCTTTGGGCTCCTTACGTTTAAGGGGCCGATTGTTGATTCTTTTATATGCTCAAGAACGGCGATAGTCTTTTCATTCTCATCTGCGAAGGCTTTCACCTTGGACATGTCAACACGCATCCCGGCGAGCATCCCGCGGAGAAACACATGGGCAAGATTCATCATAAGGTCAAACGTAGGCCGGACTTTATAATAATCAATGTTCTCTTCTAGGGCCTCATAGACCTCATAGGTACCACAACAGTCTTTTGCGTTGTAGTAGTAGAAGTCGTCCCAATCGTGGAACTTGCCCTTTGCAATGTCCTCGAAGACATCATGCCCTTCGTTTTTCCAGCTCGGGAGGTTCGTGTGGATGCTGGCACAGAAACCGAGGGACTTTGGCATCGTGGGCATGATGGCATGCTGAGCGAGCATTGTGTCGTAGAAAAAGTTTCTAGTGCAGAGGCGCCAGTAGTACGCTCCGTGGAATACGTCGAAAAGGCCATTATGGAAGATTTTGGGTGCGGGGCTATCACAGAAGACACTCAGGGCCTTCAGGACCTCCACGCTTTTAAGGCACTCCCTCGTAACAGTGAAGGCTTCAGTCTTGCTTGTAGCAAAACCGTAGGCCGTCATCATAGGCCCGCCGTCAGTTTCGATGTCGCAAGCTAGGGGCTTTTTGTAGTTGGCGAATTCAAGGAAGAGACTTTTCGCGTCATAGATGTTCTTGACAACCTCAATCTTACGCTCCCGATCCCAGATGTCTGGGCTAGCACTCTCGGAAAGGGCTTTTTTCAAATCATGTATGACAATCGGCTCGTACTTGCCATTCCCCCTGATAAGAAAGCCTGGATGAAAAGTCGATATGACCTTGAGGCCCTTTACGAGAGTACATGGCATTATAGCGCCACGATTCTTTTCAATGTTATTCCGGCCCGTGAGAGCTTCCTGTGCAGCAGTCCCCAAGGCTATGATGATATTCGGCTTCCATGCCTCGAGATCTTTTTTAAGCTGGGCAATGCCATTAGCCTTGGTCTGTTCATTTACGAGCTTAAACATGCCTCGCGGGGCTTGGCTATGGACTACATTCGTAATGTATATAAGCTCCCTGTCGATGCCAGCAGCTTTAATGAGCCTGTTTAAGTAGCGTCCCTCGGGGCCTACGAAAGGACGGCCTGTTGGGTTAGTACGCTTATTCACCTCGTCACGTCCGGGACATTCCCCTACGAGGGCGATTTTAGAGCCTTGTGGTGGTATCCATTGGATCATTTTAACCTCTTATATGGATTGTTAAAGGCTAGAGCTTTTTAGCCCATTCTCTTGTGTAGTTAATGGCGCTTGTGTAGTTGTCAAAGATAGCCTCGCAGCCGTGGAACTGACGTTCGTTTTTATATGCGGCCCTTAACGTGGAAAGTGAGCCTCCGTACGTGTCTAGAATAACGTCATGCTTGTACGAGAAGAGCTTTATAAGAGCCTCGAGAAGGGCTATTGGCTTTTGGGCTACATGAATGCGGTCAGAACGGACGATGTTGACGGGAAAGACATTACCAGCGCCGGGCTGTGCCAACGAAGGAACACCTTTCCATCCGTAGACAGCGATCTCACATTGTGAGCCAAGAGTCAAGTTCGGGTTAAGGCTCTTGCCAGTGGTGTTCATTTTAACCCAGAAGATTGGTGTTGCCGCTACTTTAAATCCCGCAAGCTCCATATGGGCTTTAACCCATGAAAACCATTCCACGGCAGTAAAAATGACACAATAAGAGTCTTCAGCCAGAACGCGATGGTATTCAGGGATTATGTTAGAGAGCTCCGCTTTTACAAGCTCCGGGTCATCCTTGTATGAGTCCTGTGAAGTGCTCTTGTTGAGTTTATCGAAATTTATGGCATAGGGAGGATCAGTTAGGACGAGGTTAATGCTCTCATCGGGGAGTTGGCTAGTATAACTTGCAGCGTCCAGGCATTCGACATTGTCCAGCCACTTTTCAATAGTCCGGTCCTCGGCAATAGCAGTTGAGATTTCAGTTTCAACTTTAAACTGGGCTTTTTTAATTGTCTTCTGAAGCTTTCTAGCCTTGTGTTTGTCAATAATCTCCTGGGCTTTTGTTATGCTCTTACAGTCTTTCACGAGATCAACGTGTTTGGATATGGCAAGCATGCGAGAGATAAAGGATGAGTCCCGGCCTATGAGCTTTCCAGTGTCCTTGAGAGACCACCCACTTCCGGTCTGGCCTTTAACAGCCCTTCCATGCTTTTCTATCTGGCGTTTATGGATGTCACTTATGAGAGACGCAATTTCGGCAGGGGTAAAGTCTTGGCGATTGAAGTTTTCTTGGAACTGCGCTATGAGCGCGTCACAGCCTTCTTTTACGAGATAATGATCATTCTTCCGTAGGACAGGCCATTTAAGGTAATCTGACATAGCCCTAAAACGGCGCCGTCCGGCAATGATCTCGTATTTAATGCCCTCTTCTGGGCCTTCATAGGGCTTGACAATAATAGGCTGATAAAGCCCATCGTTTTCTATGGAAAGCGCTAGCTCATCTAGCCCTTTCACCTCTTCCCGATAGTCCGAGACTATGTAAAACTCACTTGTCTTAGCCATTTTCTATTCCCCTAAAGATACATGAACTTTTATCCCATGTAAATGCCGTGTTGCTTTGCCTTCGTCATTCAGTATATCAAATGTTGATACTTGCAACTCAACATCGTTAACAAATAACCCTGTTACTTTGTTAAAAGTAGCTATTTGATTGTATATAGTATGCTCTAATGCAGTGTGTAATTTTTTTAACTTCTTTTATGTCCATCCTTTCCCCCAATAAAAGAAAAGGGCAGAAAGGCCCATTAGCCCTCCTGCCCTCGTAGACGTTATACTCTATTTAGCCGGGAGAATGTTCTTGATCTTGTTGTTGACCTTGTTGTTGTAGGTATCCTGGATTACGTCAAGCAAGGCTTCAATTCCCACGAAGTCGTCGGTGTCCAGTTCAGAGCCACTTTCAATACCGGCGATTGTAGCATACTGCTTGACTTTCCAGTCCACACTAAGAACGACGTTATCGAAGATCTTACGCCCATCGAACTCGTCACCCTGAACAGTCCATACGATTTTAAGCATGGGCTTTCCAGTGGAGGATTCTTTAAGCTCCACGTCGTCGGGATTCACGATCTGTGCGAAATACTGGGCTGCAGGAAGGGGCTCAAAAGAATTCTCTTTAACGTCTTCGATGTCGTAGTCCAAAGTCAAAATAGCCATTAGTTACTCTCCTTTTTGTATGTTTTATGAAACTTTTCCTTGCATGATTCACAAATAGGTGTTGAACGCATACGGGGCTTCCCACAGAGGGCGCAACGCAGAGGTTGTCCGTACTTGTTCACCCACACGGGGCCGTTCGGTTTAGTTGCCATGTTTAAGCATCCTCCACTGGCGTCCAAGTAGGCTCCCCGAGCTTCTTACCGAGATACGCTTCTATGTACGGTTTCATTTTCGCATATGTTGGATTCTCGATATTCGGGATAAGGCACCTTGAGCCAGTAGCATTCGATGGATCAGGGACTGCTTGGATAACACGCTTCACTTCTCGATTCCTCTTACCTCCGGTCACCTCCGTGG
>FUIF01000842.1_pt1 | contig 14925 bp, 22 predicted proteins | sample 1003461 | NCBI WGS metagenome assembly FUIF01 (sample SAMEA80401918, study PRJEB19352) | marine metagenome | reverse complement strand
GACGTAGATGGAGCATCTAGGTCTTCTGCTTTAGACACGGAGTTGTCACCAGGTACTAAGAATCTCCGCATTGGCGGTACGAACGAACAATATTCGTCGATTACCGTCAATACGGGTACTTTTACGCTATCTGGAACAGCATCTCAAGCTTACACAGACGATACGGTAGCTATAGTGGTATATGATCTAACCTCTCGTTACCCTAAATGCTCTAAGATCGTTAACTGGAGAGAAGGAAACCACTTCATTAACATGGATGAGCAGGATCAAACTCTGTCATCTGACGCTACACCCTCTACATTAGGCTTTACAGACTCTGCTACAGCAGCTACATACGAAGCTATTGTGCAAGTGTCGGGAGGATTAGCAGGAACAGAGCTTGTAGGTATGTCTGGAGTGCTCAATAACGCTATTGCTACACGAGATTACCCATATCTCTTTAAGAAAGACGCAACATACTACATTTCTGTAGCTGATGTTAACACTTCTACTGGTGCACGCCCCCCACAGCTTCTATCAGAGAACTATGGATGTCTAAATGAGGACTGTGCTGCAGACTTAGGAGACGGAACAATTGTTTATGTGACAAATAACAAGCGTATTATCGCTATTCGTATCTCTACAGACTCAGGAGCGGCGGTAGTCTTCCCAGATGAGCAGTTTGATGTACCATTGCGCAATCTATTAGCTGCAATGGACGACGAACAGAACAATGCGTTCGTGTTTTACTGTAAATCAAAGCGCAGACTGTACGTTCAAGTAGATATTGACGGTGTTGTTACTACATTAGTATACGATCAAAATATCGGACGGTGGACACCTCCTCATACAGGACGTAGTTTCAATCAAATGTTTGAGAAGGACGGTGAATTATACGGTACAGACCTTATTGATGACACAATCTACCAATTAGAGATTTCAACAGAAGATGATGGTACAGAATACGAGTCTCTGGCCGCTACGCCTATTATTGAGGCAGAGGACGGTCGAACTACTATGGCCTATAGAGAATTAGAGCTATCTGGCTCTATGACTGATATAACTGATGTCAACGTATGTCAGACTGTAGGACGCGGAACCCCCCGTATTAAATCATTCGACTCTACTGGCGTTTCTTTCGAATCTGGAGGATCTCTAGGTTCTGTAACTCTTGGTCAACAGACTCTAGGAGGAATGACAGGTATTTCAACTCTAGGTGACTGGGAGAAACGTTTCGCAATTTATCCAAGATTCGGTAATTCATACCAATGTGTGGTATCATCTACTAAGCCATTTACGCTGAAAAGCTGGAGGCTAAAAGGAGAGCAGATTACCGAGCCACACTTAACCCTTAAATAACATGGCTAGTACTACTGACTTCTCCGACTTCTGCGAAGGCACACTGATAGCAAAGCTTGACACAAGCACTACAAGTGGTGTGCAAGTAAAAGCGCAGAGTGTAAACGGATCACCGATTACGTGGCCTACTGGGGCTCACAGAATCATTATTATTGAAGAGACAACTACTACAAAGAAGATTGAAAAGATCAATGTTGCCTCAGGAACAACACAAAGTACCTCAACTGTGTCATTAGGCACACTTACACGTGCTTTGAGCTTTACAGACGGATCAGACTTCTCGGGAGGTGATGAGACAGCTCAAACATTTGGCGCGGGTGCTCGTGTTCTTGTTTCATGGGACACACATGCGGCTGAACAAACTCCTTTCAAGGATACAGCTAACACTTTCACAGCTAATCAGCTAATAAACGGAACAAATCAATTACAACTGAATGACACAGCGACATATCTTTATGATGACGGTACAGACCTTATCTTCAAGGATAGCCAGAACTCAGAAACAACACTTTCTACTCTTGCTGCATCAGGAAACGATGAAAAAGTCGGTGTAGACTCAGGTGCAACACCTGACTACCTCGGGGCGGCATCAAATGATGGTGTTCTACGAACAGGAGATGGACTTTCTTACACTGATGGAGGGAACTTTGTGACTCTTGACGTTACAATGATTAAAGATGCCTCTGCTACAGAGCTTACTATCGCTACTGGATCTATAACACGAACAGGATCAGCGCATACTGTTGATACTGAATCAGATGCTGCCAGTGACGATCTAGACACTATTGCAGGAGGTACAGACGGAGACTACATCACAATCCGTGCTAATAACGATGCTCGAACAGTTGTTGTTAAGCATGGAACAGGCAATATTATCACTACAGATAATTCAGACTTCTCTATCGATACTGATGACAAGTCTATTACACTCCGTTATGACGGAACAAATTGGAGAGAGGTTTGTAGAGCAGCTGGTTCAGGCGGAGAAGCCAATAACAAGAAGATATTCCTACATGTATCTGAAGCTGCTGTAGGTAGCGCTGCAGCTCTTACAGGAGTTGGTGACGACTATGGACACCGTGCATTTGACCCATCATCTAATGAGAATCTTGCATGGAACTTCATCCTTCCAGATGACTATACGACTAGTGCTACGATTACAGCACGTCCTTTCTGGGCTACGTCTAATACGAATACAGGAACTGTGGAATGGGACTTCTTCTGTGACTCATTAGCAGACAGCTCAGCGTTGGGAGATGCTTACACTCAATCTGCTGTAACAGTTACGGATAACGGACTAGGAACTTCTAACGACCTTCATGTTGCATCAGATTCAGGTGCTATCACTATTGGCGGATCTCCTTCTGCTGGAGACTTTGTTAAGTTTAAAGTAGATCGAGACGCGGTCAGTGATACTTACACAGGCGATGCACGTCTAATTGGAGTTCAAATTACCTACTCATAATGGCTGATTTACGATCTAACGCTGCAAAGCGCCGACAACAACGGCTGAATAAGCAGAATAAACCACAAAGAGCTACCCCTCGGTCTATCGAGGCGGCGGCTCAGCAAAGAGATGCTCAAAGGGCGCAGTCTCTTACTAATCAAAACAACACTGCTAGAATTAGCGGTGCCAATAAAGACTTGGCGAAACTACAACAGGAGTTTCAACAAGCTGTTCCTGGTTCTTCTCGTGCTAACGCTCTTCAGAGACAGATTCAGGGAAAGCAAAACCAGATTGGCATCTTACAAAGTGGTGCACCTGGCGCACCTCGGACAGCCGGTGGACAACGGGCTTTAAGTGAATTAGCAGGACAAGCTGCTACATTTGATCCTAATTTTCAATCACCACAAGCAGGAGCAGGAGGACGAGCAGGTGCTTTGGGGTTTAACCCACAGGGTACACAGGACACAGGACAAAACATTCGACCACGAAGCCGGGCAGAGTTTCAAAGTGACTTCTTCCAGGAGCCAGACTTCTCTACAGGGAGTTTTGCTCAATTGTCAACAGCAGATCAGCAAGCTGTGCGTACAGGACGATTGCAACAGGCTGCTGCACAAGAACAGATTCAGAATCTACAACAGCAACGTGCACAACAGCAGTTAGCTCAGCGTGGTGTACAATCTGGTGCTGTGCAAAGAGCACAAGATGCAGGAACCAGTGCTGCAATTGAATCAATTATAGGTGCTTTACCACCAGGAAATGAGTTTCTTGGAAATGCTCTACGCAATTCATTTAATCAACAACAAGCGGCACTTGGTGACATACAGTCGACTACAGGACAGCAGATTGGGTTAGCAGAAGACTCATTCCGTCAGTCTATCGGAATGCTTTCTGATGGACAGCGTCGTGCTACAGATTTATTCGAAGCTTCAAGAGGATTTCTTAAAGATAATAGAGATAGAAACCGTTCTCTAATTCAGGAGCAACAGGCGCTTGCTGATCAACAATTACAGTGGCAAGAGGCTAAGCAGGTAAGAGATGCGAGAAAGGGGTTAAATGATGAAGTTGACAGAAGGTATAGCGCTTTGGCATTAGCTGGAGGATTTGGTTCTAGTAACGGAATTGGAGCTATAGAAGATGCTAGGAGAGAAGGAGAACAGGCTATTTCTGACTACCAGGCTGAAATTGGTTTTCAAAGACAAGAGGTTGCATTGAAGTACACAGGTCTTATTGCGCAAGCAGAAGATCAGTACACCACTTCTATGCTACAAGAAATGAATAACTTAGAGGCTCGTCTTAATCAAATCGACCAACAGGCTTTATCTACTGTCGGTGCACGAAACCAAGCTATTAGTAACGCACTAAGTGACTCTCTAACAAGAACTACTAACTTACGTCAAGATCTTGCGGATAACGTTTTAAATGCTGCTGTTGTTGTAAAAAACGAATTAGATGCAGAGAGACAAGCTAAGTTCAAAGCAGAAGTTGCAGAAGCAGACTTCCAAAGAAAGATGAAAATGGATGAGCTTAAGTTTTTACGCGATTTACAACGTGATGAAATTGGTTTCCAGCGTGACTTGTCGCTAGAAGAAGCAAAGCGTGCTAGAGAATTGCAAGACGAACTTCGTGTTTCACCAGAAGATAGTCTTAAAGAACAGAACAAATTAACTGACCTTGTACTTAAGTCTCAGACTTACAAGTCATTTAATGAAATCGAAAGGCAGTTTGGACAAATGCAAAGAGCATTTGAACAGCTTGAGAGAGGCGAAATCGGTCCAGGTGTAGCTGACGAAGCAATTATCCTTACATTTGAGAAGATCCTTGACCCAGGATCAGTTGTTCGTGAAGGAGAATTTGCTCGTGTAGCTAGTGGACTTGGATTTTCTCGTGCTACAAAGGCAGCTTTCCAGAAAGCGCTAAAGGGAGGCCAGGGTATTGACAACCTAGGACGTGAGTCTGTTATTAAGCTAGCAGAGCAACTCAGAGATGCGGCTAAAGAGAATTTTGTAGCTGAGAATGCGTTTGTTGTTCAGAGACTACAGAACTTTAACAATCAGGACTTCCTTGACAGAGCTATTGACTACCGAGCACTGCCAGGATTTGAGTATTTAGACCTGCCTAACCAGGATGTAGAATTTATAGATGGATTCTTCTCTGATGACCCTAGCTCTTTCGACACAGGGAACACTGACAACTTGCCTCCAGTAGGAGCAGAGGTTGCTACACCAGTTGTTAATGGACGCATTACAGGATATGGATCAGATGCTAGTGCATTTGGACTAGATATTGCGGCGCCTAGAGGAACAGAGGTCCGTGCTCATGTTCCAGGAAAGGTAGTAGGAGTTGTATTTAACGAGAATTGGGAGGGAAGTCCAGCTTCTTCCATTGAAGACCGTGAAAATATCAACAGGGGCAAAAAGCAAAACGGTGGATTCGGGAATCAGGTGAGGATTAGATTTGACAATGGTATGACAGGGCTATTTAGTCACTTGGATGGTGTACGTGTAAAGAAGGGTGACACGGTAAGCCCTGGAAACTTGCTTGGATCTGTAGGAAATACTGGTATTACTATAGGTAAGAACGGCTACCATCTTGACTTTGAACTCAGAGACAAGACTGGTAAGCGTCTATCACCTGAGCAAGCAGCTTCATTTCTTGGTATCGGTTCCCCAATTGCATAATGCAGGATAGAATTAACAACCTTAGGCAAACACTTAGTGACGATGAGATCGTAGGAGTTTTACGATCAGAAGACCCTCGTTTTCGCGAGAGATATGATGCCTTTGTAGACCAAACAGGAGATCGTGATGATTTCTTTAAGAGTAAGCTCCCAACATATGCTATAAATTCTTTTTACTTTGGAGATGCGAGACGAGGAGGAAAGCCAAATAACGCCATTCAAGAGTCTGTTGCTACTCAGATGGTTGACACCCCCCTACAGCCCAAGAAAACACAAGCTGTTCCTGGTGTAGAAGTTGCTACGCTTGCTGACCTAGAGGACGACAGGATTTTTGGAGAAGGAAGTTTATTAGATAGAACTTTTGATGTTATGGCTTCACCATTTCGTGCAGGACTCCAGGGTGCTGCTAATGTCGGTTTTGCCTTGACTGGTGATGAAGAGCGACTAGAACGCGGAGAAGAGTTGTTTACTGAGGCTATGGAGGATGTTGGCGATCTAGCCCGTGTTGCTGTTCCTGTTGCTACAGGTATTGCTACAGCACCTCTTGCCGCTACTGGTCTTGCAGGAGCACTGGCTGCTGTTGGAGCCTCTGGCGCTGCTGGTTTTGCAGGCTCTGGTTTCGAAGGACTAACTGACAGAGAAGCTGGATTGAGTGATGAATCAGTAGGAGAGGTTTTAGAAGGAGCTGTGAAAGAAGGAGCAATTGATGCTGCTATCGATGGTGCGTTTCTTGGATTTGGGCCTGCATTTAGATTTGTAAATAAAGCGCGTCACTCACGACAACTCGCTAAGGCTCAACAGGAGATCGGAGAAGTAGCAGGGAAGATTGTACAAGGGCAAACAAAAGATGTACCTAAGGCAATACGTGCATTGGGCAATGTTGATACTAGTGGCGTTAAAACATATCAGGAGCTTGATGAAGTTCTGACATCTAAGATTGCGGCTATTGCTAAGGAGCAGGATGAACTTCTTGACACATTCACTGACAAAAATGCTATAAGTCAGTTCACAGAGTCATTTGGTAAAGGAAAAAACAAAGTAACTACAAATGTTGTAGAAGATGCATTTGACCACCTAGAAGAGTTATATGACAAGACTGCAAACCCCGAGGCATTGTCAAGAATCCGTGCTTTACGTGAATCTGCAGTTGATGAAGGGTTGAATGTAAAAGAAATTAACCAGCTTGCTCGTGAGTATGGTAGCGACTTCAGAACTTTCTCTGCTAAAGGTGAGCCTCTAACAAGCGTAAATGCTAAGGCGCATGAGAATGTTCGTGCTGGCCTCAAAAAGGCGTCTAGAGAACTAATGCCTAATCAGGTTTCTAAGGAGTTAGACAAACAAATGTCTGATTTGTTTAATACACAATCTCTCACCTCGAAGATGGTTGAGAAAGCCAACTCTCTACAACAGAAAGTAACAAATCGTGGTCTTATTGAGAAGGCAGGAAGGATAGCAGGACGAACTATAGATAAATTAACATTGCGTGGTGCAAGTGGATTCTTGCAGTCATTCTTCCCTAGTAATGTTGGCTTGAAGTCTATGAATAGTCTTCAACTACAAGATGAATTAGCTAAAAACCTTAAGAGACTCACACAGCTTGGTGACAAGCTAGAGGATCTTGAAGCCGATAATGCTGCTAAAGTTCTGACTGATGCCATAAATCAGCAGATTGACGACGTTGGGGACGATTTTTTAGCACTACCCCGCTAGACGGGGCTGACCTCGACACTCTACCGTTAGGAGGACCGGGCGGAATCGATGAAACAGGATTTATAAAGGCTCAGAACAACCAACTTCTCTTAGACCAAGGATTTTCTGTAGATGAGGCGGTAAAGCTGACCAACAAAATAGTTGACCAGGCTGACGATACAATAGGTCGTGGCGCAAGGAATAGACTCGGCTCTATGAGAGACTTGGCAGAGCAGTCAAGCTCTCCTGAAGAGTTTATCAGCAAGTTATTTGATAGACCAAAGGACTTTGTGGATAAAGCTCAACGAGCTAGACGAGTAATGCGTCTTGCAGCACAAGATCCTAACAGAGATGCAGTCCTTCGTGTTAATATTGGTAAGACATCTGATTTTATTACTAATCCTCGTCTTCTGAAAGAATTACCAGAGGCGAATGTTATCGTAGAAGACTTAGTTATTAATGATCTGATGCAGGATGGGTTGGCATACGTTAATACTGGAAGAGATTTTGACGACGGTAAAGTATTTATTAATGTAAACAACATAGGAAAGATAGCAGAAAACCCTGACATTCTAGAGAACCTCTTAGCACATGAGTTGACACATCTTAAGAGACTGCATTTACATAGAGAGTTTGACCACAGTCTTCCATACCTAAGAAGGGTCCATGAAGTATCTGCAAGAAAGGCTGGTGAATTCTTTGGCAGGTTCAAGAATGTTGTCGATGAAGCTACTAAGTTCTACAACGACCTGCAATGATCTTTATTGTTCCACAAGGTGGAGGCGAATTCTTTGTGAGAGTCCATATAGACTTCTCTCCCAAGGGAAACCAACAAGTCAATATTAATGCCTCGGAAATAGAACCAACATTTGATATACTTGAAGTCACGCAATTATCATGACAGATAAGCATCAAATCAGCGGCGAAGACCTGTCTTTAGCAGAAATAGAGCTAATGGTTATTGAGAGAAACAAGGAGCAGGATGAGAGAATTGCAACAATATATGCTACAAAGGCAATGCTAAAGCTTTTAGACCAGAAATACGCCCCCTTTGCTCTTCTGGTGAAAGGCGCCGTTGTTATAATGCTGACGACAGTATTTTCTGGTATGGTGGGAGCAGGAATTATATATATGATTAGTAATGGCTAATATATCTAACAAATGGATGGCATTTATGATTATCAGCTGCATGGCAGTTGTCATTCCTCTGTCTATGGTTACAGCACTGTTGCTGATGCCTTCTTCTTACTGGTTCGAATATCACTCTGTAAGACCCGTAAAGGAAAGCTTTCGATTGGGAGAATCCTTGGAGTTTGTAAGTGTTTCTCAGGTTTACAGAAAAGTTAACTTCGAGTGGCGCGATATATTGTTTTGCGATTTTGGTGATGGATTTGCATATTATTCTCATTACCCTAGTGGAAGGGATGATGTTATGCCTAAGGGCAGGCAAACCACATCTAGGTGGTTTTACCAAGGCGTCATTCCAAATTACGCTGCACAATGTTATCTAGAATCTAACATTTCTCATGTTGCCACTTTCGGCATAGAGAAGCATCAGAAGTTAGTAGGACCATTCTTTACCTTCAAATAACATGAAAAAGTTTCTCATCGCTCACCACTCTGCTATACCAGGGTATAATTCACAGTTCGAACAGATAGACAGGATTCATAAGAATAAAAATTTCCCATTTAGTCAACTAGAGTATTACGGGGGGTATCACTATCTAATAGAGAAAGACGGGTCCGTGATGCAATACAGGAAGGAGCATGAGATGGGGGCTCACACCGTGGGAGAAGGGGCAAATTACAATAAAGAGGGTATTGGGGTTTGTTTTGCTGGAGATTTTACCAGAGAGATGCCTACAAAGGCTCAGATTGTAGCTTGGAAGAACCTGGGCGTTGAGATAACAATAAGGTGGCCAATTGAGAAAGACAAAATACTTAACCATAGAGATGTTAAGCCTACTGCTTGTCCTGGTTACGACTTCAAACAAGAATTGTTAGACCATTTAGACATGATAGAAGGCCCTCAGAACAGTTTTATTAGGACTTGGGTTCCGACATTCGCGCAACAACTTTCAATAGCTTACAAGGCAATTAAACGCGTCACAAACCCTATCAGAAAACGAGCACTGGAACGCAAGATCAAAAGATTAGAACGAAAAGTAGGTGACGATAAGAATGATGTGGTAATATGGTAAGGATTTACCCCGTCTATTTATGAAGAAGTGGTACACTAGTAAAACTCTTATTATTAACCTCGTAATGCTTGTGGCGTACGTTCTTGCGTGGCCAGAGCTTACACAGTGGGTTGCCCCTGAGCATATTGCCATGGCGCAGACAGCAGTCAACTTAGTCCTTCGACTTGTGACGACCACTGGAGTTAAGGTTTAACCCTTGTTGTATAGAAAGGAACTACACTCTTATTGTGTTGCTCTTAATTGTCATACTTACCGCCCTGCTTCTACCGCAGAGGGCTCTAACTGTTAATGGTCACGGTTTTACAGTTCAGGTAACTCAATATTCTGCTCAACAATAGTTTTTCTTTTTACGTCTGACCTGTTGCAACTGGCGCAACATGGCCAGCCGTTGCGTATGTCGAATATTAGATCAGGCCTTACTCTTTTCTCGTATATGTGATCTCCACATATTTGATCTTCACAGAATATTTTCTTACAGTAAAAGCACTGAAAGCCTTGTTCACGCATACCCTTTCCTCGTATAACTTCATGCCATATCTTCATGTACTTTGTTCGAGTTCTCACGTGCATATGCTTTCGGCAGAAGTCGCAAACTATTGAGTAGCCGCTTGGTTCTCCACAGTGTGCGCATGCCAATTCGTCTTCGTCTGTAAATTTACTCATCTTTAGGAAGGACGTCTTTCAGCTTAGGGAGATTATCAAAGAACCCTTCATATCTACCCTTCTTTGCTCTATTTAAATGCGCCAATTGGTTGGCTCTTTTTGTCCTTCTAGTGAATACTACTCCGCATAGTCTTATTGGATAAAAATCATCTTTCATGTTAAATTTTGGAAAGTTTTACTGCTGAGTGGCTGTGAGCCAATGCAGCGTCTAGCGAATCTAAAAGTGTCTTATAGTGTATAAACTCTGTTTCTTTGTCAATTTCAGCTGTATACTTCTCGTCTACGTCCTCAAGAGACATTAGCTCCGAGTCTTTCACTGTGTTGTTTCTTTTCCGATGGCGAGCAAAGGAGTTGGCAAAGCCTGTCTTCCTCGCAAGAATTGCTTTCTCCTTTGCAGAGAACTTGTTAGAGAACTCATTGCCTACTAACCATCGGATTTCCACTAACTCCGCCTGTAACCCCTCAATCTTCATCGGATCTGGTAGTGTGCCTTCTTTCATTCCCTTTGTTTCTGCAAGAAGTTCTTGCATTACCTGACCCGCTCTCGCCAATAGAGACACTTCTTCTACAGTTGGTGGTTGCACTTCGTTCATACTAAGTAAAGGAAAGTTAGAAGGTTAACTAAAAGTAATACGATCAACATTTCTGTTCTAAATTCTTTCTTGTCATCGTCTTCAATTTTATTAAAAGCTTTATTAACAGTTTTTTCGTCCACTATTTCTCCTATTTCTAAGTACTCTCTTATTAGTTCAAACGGCTTGCCTCCATTTAATTTACCAGACTCAATCTTTGAGACATAAGACTGTTCTGTGCCGACGTTGACTGCGAGCTGTAGCTGAGTAAGGCCACGAGCCTTTCTAGCTGCTCTGAACTTCTGAGCGTAAGACATATTAAGAATGGGAAAGAGTATGCTTGACCTCTGCAAGAAGCATTTCACGTGCCTCAACAGCAAGTTCCATGGCTTCCTTGTTGTCCTTGCCAGCTGAGATGTGTGCCTGCATAAGGCCCTGGAGACAAATCTGAATTTCCTTAGCTTTATGAGCGTCCATAGATCGAGTGTGGGAAGTATTAGATTCTGGTTGAGGATTTGCAGCAACTTTAGCTTCTGCACCATCTGTAGTAGTCCATTCGTATAGCTTGTAGGTACGACCGTTTTTACTTTGTTTTTCCGTTCGAACAACCTGCAGCTGTTCTCCTTCTTTAAACAAAGACAGCTTCTGTTCTTCATATTCCTTGGCGTAGTGCATCATTTCTCTTCCGTCATCAAGTGTGAACTTGTAAGGAAATTGCATTGCACCTGTTGGAGTTCCTGTTCCATATTCTTTTTCTTCTACAGGTTGCATTCGTTTAGCCATAGTAACAATCTTAGGAATGTTGGTGGCCAGTGTTTTCTTAAGGTAATCCATTAGAAAGGAGGGTAGCGACGCTTGCTTTGTAATTCGTTAATAGCAGAGTCGATATAGCGGATAAAGGCGTGTTCTACATCTGAGTCGTCAGAGTCGTAGAGCTCAACTGAAAGATTTTCCACAACATTAGTAAATAACTCTAGTGTTGCTTGTAGCTCTTCGTTTTGGAAGATGTGACTCATGGGATGCGGGGTAATGAACGTGCTTAATTATATCTGAATGTTATATAACTTATCAAGAGTAAATTATATAATTAGTTTGACATATTTTGAAAAGAGAACCTGAGAAGTAAATCTAGGAACTCTTTTCTGGCTCCCCGGGTACCGCCACCGTTTGGTGGAGATAGGTGCGAACACCTAGGCCAATGGTATTTATTGTTATTTATAATGTCAAACAAAAAGGACCCCCTATGCATGAGGTCCTTAATGCCCTAACTCTTCAGACTAGAGTACGTCTAGGACGACTCCGTCTTCTGTATTTTTCAATTCCGCTTCGATTTCTTCCGCCTCTCCGCGGAGTGCCTCGAAGCGTTCGATGTCTTCTTCTTCCTCAAACTCGAACACAATCTGTACGATGCGGTTGTCACCAATGTTGTACCAAAGCACACCCATGATGTCCATGCCAAGAGCGCGACGCATCATTGCAAATGAAGCATTTCCTTTTGTTAGCTTCACAACGATTGATTCATCACCAGAGAGGAAATCTTCTACTGGTACGAATTCAGGATTACGAATAATCTTCATATATAAGAGGGGTAATTAACTAAAACATAATGTAACTACGTTCATAGTCAAGCACAGTATTGCAGAATTGACGCTGGGCGTTCTTAGCTGCAGCTTGTGCACGCTTTTCTTTGTAGTTAAATTCATGACTAGGATTAGGAACAAGGTGCCCCTTGTCCATGCGACAAAGCTTCTTTGCTGAGTCAAAATGAACTGCGAATAGCAGTGTTGCCGATGCTGCGAGAATTAGATATTTCATAGTATTATTGTAACATTGATCGAACAGTTTCAGAATCCCTATGAACCTTATTTAGATAAGCTTGTCCAGCGTTCCAGTTCCATAGGCGGATACAGTGATTAACACTGTTGTACTTTTCTATACAGCCAGTCTGTATGAGAAGGTACTGCTTCCATTGTCCTTGCCACGTCTGTGCCCATTCATGGTCTTGTTCAAACTTATTGCGCACTTCTGTGGTGTAGGCAGGGTTGCTAGGTCGGTAGTAAAGATCGTTTTCCTTCATCCATTTAGCACTTCTATGGTGGATATTATGCTGCATGAGGCCGAAGGCATAGCCATAGTCATTGTAACCGTAACGAGATCTCTCTTCTGAGTAGCCACAGTCTTTGGTGAGTATAGGGCATTCGTGATAAATGTGCCCTATGAGCAACTCATTATGAGGGAAGAGGTGATTGTACTCCTCCCAAATAATGTGTCGCATTTCACGGAGACGAATGGTTTTGTAATCTTCGTCTTCCCTCGTTACTTCGAGGGTTCTACTTTTGGGTCAACCTGGGTTACATCACCAGTTGCCCAGTCGTATTGATAACCCCAGCGCTGTAGGCGCTTAGCGTCTTCACGGAGGTCGGTGTCTAAAGGATCACGAGTTTCTTGAAGATGAGCAATCTCATCTTTTAATGGTTTCATTTGTCCATCTATTTTTTCAATAGACTTAATTCTTCGTTGTATCCTGTTCTGTGTCTCTGCAATGTTTTGTGGTAGAGGCTCTTCTGCAAGTGCTGTACCAAATACTAGAGCAAAAACTAGGGCAAGAACTCCTACGACGCCAACGACGCCTGATAGGAGTTTTAGATTTGTTTCAGACATAATAAAGAGTGGAAAGGGTTAGATAACGGGTGGAATAATTGCCATTATGTCACCTGACAAATATCCAAGAATAAACGATAAAACTGAAGCAAAAAATATGGTTATGCCCAGCTCTAATTTATTAAAATGTACCATGGGAATAGGGGGAAGATATGTAACTATTGTATCAAAAGTTATATAACTATTCAAGTGTTTTTTCAAGGTCACTTTTAACTGTCAGCGCAATCATCCCCATGATTTTCCCAAATATGGCACGCACTGACAGCTAGAAACTACCTTATTTTGTAATGGAGCAGACACTCTACGTCATCACCCATTTTTTTAGCCTTGAGGCATCCGGGGCAATTGGCAGGGTTAAGTCGCTTGACTGTGTAGTCATATTTTACCTTATAGTAAGCATCTTCAAAGGTCGATATATCTGGTTGCCATGATTTCATTTTCATTGGTAGATTGGGAATTGATCAGAAACAGGTTCAGGTTGTTCATAAATAGCGGCCATCATTCTTTCTGCTATTTCTTCAGAAAGTTGACCACTTTCTAATCCACTCTGTATAAGTCTTAATGCGTCTCTTTGTTCTCCATCGTGGACCTCGGGCATAAAGAACTCTCGATAGCATTTTCGCATTATCTCTTGTCTGTCCCCAGGCTCATTTGAAAGTCTGTGTGAAAGCTCTTCTTGGTAAGCTGATTCTAGTGATTCATTTGCCATCTTCCTTAGGGGGTAATAAATGTTCTAGCAGTTCTTGCACCCTTTCTGCCTGGGCTTGGAGGCACTTCCATTGTATTTCTTCATTGGCAGCACCAACCATTGATACAAAAGTTTTCACTTCGTCTATGTCTGCCTCTCTCCTCTCTGCTGGTGACTCATCAGGTGGCATAATAGTGGTGCGGGATAGGTGGTAACTTTTCTCCTCTGTATACCATATTCTTTTTCTTCTCATTACACAAAGAAGAGCAGGTATCGATAGGGAATCCTCTGTTCCTTAGAAAGGTGATTCGGCTAAGTGAGATACAGTTGCCGCACATTCGGCAATTGACTAGATCGTGATCGTTCATGGTGGGAAATGGGGGAATATCTAAAGGTTACATGTTATATAATAATTACGCAATAGTATTTTTCTTGACTTACTCTTATATAAGTTTAGAGTTCTGACATGAGTAACTATATAACCACCGTTAATACGAAAAATAGAGAGCTGCACGCAAAGATATGTGAGAATGCTGATAAGCTTGGCATATCTAAGTCTCGATGGTACCAAATGCTTGGAACTACTTCTATTAATAAACTAAAAGCCTTTATTAAAGATGTCGATAAACAGTAAAAAGAAAGGTAATGCTTACGAACTTGATTGCTTACATAAATGGCAAGACATCTTCCCTGAAGCAGTTACTGCGAGGTTTGGAGATCGATCAGAAGACGCAAAGGGTCACGACCTCATCAACACAGAGCAGTTTAAGGTTCAGTGTAAACGAGGACGAAAGTATAGAAACCCTAATGTTTTAGAGGAGATAGAAGCAGAAGAAGGAGAGGTGCCAATTCTAATGACTCGTGCCGACAGGAAAAAGACTGTAGTATGTATGTATGAGAGCGACTTCTTTGATCTCTTGCGTTCATACTATGAAGATTGTTAAGTGTACAATGTGTGATGAAAAAGGAATAGACCCTGAGACAGGGGA
>FUIF01025282.1_pt1 | contig 14926 bp, 20 predicted proteins | sample 1003461 | NCBI WGS metagenome assembly FUIF01 (sample SAMEA80401918, study PRJEB19352) | marine metagenome | reverse complement strand
GATAACTGTCGGAGCTATAGCCGCTGGCAACAGATATTACATAGATGCTGGAGGCCCAGCGCCAACTATAAGCCTGACAGAAGGCAGCACATATCGCTTCGATCAAAGTGCGTCCTCCAACAATGGGCATCCGTTGCGATTTAGCACAACAGCAAATGGGACGCATGGTGGAGGCAGCGAGTACACAACAGGTGTGACAACCTCTGGAACGCCGGGACAGGCCAATGCTTACACCCAGATAGTTGTGGCTGACAACGCACCAACACTTTATTACTACTGCACTAACCATAACTTAATGGGTGGTCAGCTTAATACTCCAGCATTGACAAGTTCGGGTGGCACTGTCCCAATAGAGCTTGATGAGATCGCAACTGGTGTTGGTGGCTCTGGCAGCGCAGGCACAGGCGTCATTGAAGGGTTGCCGACAGTCACAGGTGTTGGTGGTACAGCATCTGTTGGCAATGTTGTTTCTGTGGAGGCATTCGGTTGGGGAATAGGCGAGTGGGGCCAAGGCGGCTGGGGTGATCTTAATGGAAGCCCACACACTGCTGGTCTGGGCGGCATTGGTGGCGTTGGAATTGAAGGCATTTCTGCGGATGCAATAATCACTGAAACTGGCGTTGGTGGATCGGGTGCCGTGGCAATTGAAGGCATCCAAGCCGATGCAATATTTGATGAAGATGGGGTCGGTGGTGCTGGGGCCGTTGGGTCTGAGGCCGTTGCAATTGACTCAAACCTCACAGTAAGTGGACTTGGCGGCACTGGGGCCACTGGATCAGAGGCAGTGCGTCTTATAACAACATGGGGCGAGGCTGGATATGGAACGGGTCAATGGAATTGAGGATGAATAAATGAGTTACACAACACTCAAAGCCCAAATCCAAGATTTTTTGGAAGATGACTCAACAGAGTTTGTCGCATCAATCGACACGATAATAGCGCAGGCTGAAGAAATGGTATTTCAGCGACTGCCAAATTTGCCATGCTTTCGCCAAACGTCTGCTGCGGCTAATCTTGTGCAAGGCACGGCGTCATACACAATTCCCACGGCGAGAATGATCCGACAGGTATCAATTACCGACACAAATGTTGTGACGTATCTCGACCACAGGGTGGATTCTTACATCCGCGACTATTGGCCCAATGCGGCGACACAAGGCACCCCACGCATGTACAGCACAAATAGCGCAGGAACGGCTGGCACGGTCATTACACTGGCTCCCACGCCCTCTGCGGCCTTGGCCTACAGCGTGGACTTTATCGCGCCTGAGACGGGGCTGAGTAACGGTAATCCCAATACTTGGATCGACACTAACGCTTCTACAGTTTTATTGGCTGCGGCTCTGTACGAGGCTTCTGCGTTTTTAAAAGCGCCAGAGACTTTATCTTTGTATAAAACCCAGTTTGACGAAGCTGTCCAACTTACTGTACAAGAGATGCAACGCGACTACGCAGCAGAATACAACGGAGGCATATAATATGGCTATCACACAGGCGATGAGTACGCTGTTTAAAAAAGACGTGCTTCTGGGTGACCACCACCTAGACACTGACGTAATAATGATTGCGTTGTACACAAGCAGCGCGACACTTAATGCAACAACGGATGGTTACATCACTTCTGGTCAGGTTACCAACGGCAATGGCTACACCACTGGCGGCGTTGTGCTGGCAAACAAGGCAGTAACAGAAGACACCAACAGTGCCAGCACAACTGCTGGAAGTGGCATTTTTGATGCGGATGATCCACAGTGGACAAGCGCAACATTCACTGCTCGTGGTGCTTTGATCTACAACAAAACGCTGGGCGATGCATCTTCAAACGCAAGAGGAGCAATAGCTATTCTTGATTTTGGCGGTGATTTTTCTGTATCTGGTGGTACTTTCCGCATCGTGTTTCCTGCTCCTGATCGAAACACCGCAATTGTAAGGATCGATTGATATGGCTTCATCTTATGATAATGACTTACGCCTCAATGAAATGGCGACTGGAGATCAGTCCGGGGCATGGGGTACGGTTACAAATCTGAACTTGGAAATGATTGCGGATGCCTTTGGTTACGCCACAGAGTTGATTACCACAAACGCTGACACCCACGAAACGGTTATAGCTGACGGCGCGGCAGACGCTGGTAGAGCAATGGTGCTGAAGTACACAGGGGCGCTCGACAGCGCGTGTACAATCACAATATCTGGTGGCGATGCTTCGACATTCACAGTGTCCAAGCTCTGGTACATTCACAACGCCACCAGCGGATCGCAGAACATTATTATAACTAGCGGCTCTGGAGCAAACATCACGATTGCCAACGGCCAGACAAAGTGCGTCTATACCGATGGTGCTGGCGCTGGTGGCGCGGTCATTGATACCTTCGCGGCCCTGTCTGTTGTTGATTTGTTTGTTGATGATGATCTGACGGTTGTTGGAGATATTGACCTTGAGGGCAGCATCGACGTTAACGGCACAACAAACCTTGATGCCGTGGATATTGACGGTGCTGTTCAAATTGATGCAACAGTAAATGTTGGAGTTGATGACACTGGTTATGACGTTAAGTTTTTTGGAGATACTGCCAGTGCATACATGCAGTGGGATGCAAGTGCAGACGATTTAATCCTTGGTGGCGCGGCTGGATTGGTAGTGCCTCAAGATAAATTAACTATCGCGTCCACCGCTGTCACAAGCACTGCGGCTGAATTAAACCAACTAGATGCCATTACTCGCGGCAGTATTCTGTACGGCAATGCTTCTGGTGAGACAGCTAGGTTAGCTGCTGGTGGCGCTGATACTGTTCTGACTTCGGATGGAACAGATTTAAGTTGGGCTGCTGCTGGTGGCACTTTTATGGGAAGTGTTGTTAATGTAACCAGCAGTGGTGAAACCATCCTAACTGCTGCTCAATCAGGTTCTTTGGTTGTAATTTCAAATGCAGCAGCGTCGATAAAATTGCCTACGTCGGCGGCAGGAGTGTTTTTTGGACTTAGGAATACTACAGAAACATCTGTTCCAATAAGAGGCCAAACAAGCGGGGTATTTATAAATTCTCTTTTAGCACCTGTTGGTATAGCGGAAACAAATGGTTTTGCTATTATTGTAGGGATTGACAGCACTCATTGGGCTGCTGATTATGAAGTTTCAACTTCAAACGTAATAACTAAATTTGTAAATACCACTAATTCACAGACTTATTCTGTCCCCTTAACTATAGATAGCACTACTACGGCGATATATATTGCTATTATGTCTGGTTGTGCCGAAGTAGGGTATGGTGGCACAGGCTCGCCACCCACATACACCAATCCGGGGCAACCGGGATCAGGTTTTGGAGAAACCTTAATAACATCTAATTTGCCAACAACATTGACTGTGGCTGGTGCCTATGCCGTAGCTAGTGCTGCCTCCACTGGATATGGGACTGCGGGGCGCATGACCGTCACTAATAGTGGTGGGACTACAGTAAACATTGTTGCCCAACCCGCTTATGGAGCCACAAACTACCAATATACTGCTAATAGTGCGCAGTTTATTGGAGGAACAGTAACGGGGGCTACATTTAACGCTGCGGGTGGTCAGGGGAGATCATACATTGGGGGAACATCCAACCCTTACTACAACAACAGTAATGGTAGATATCCAGGAGGTGGCGGGTCAGGATCAACTGCGGGTGTTGGTGGTAGACCAGCAAACGTAGACGCCACCGCTGGCACACTAAAAGATGATAATGGCGGTGCATGGTCACCTCAGTATACTGGACAAAACGGGAGACACGGTGGCGGCACTGGCGGCAATGATGGGACTGCAACTGCGGGGGGTGCGGCTGGTTCTAAGGATGCAAACTCTATTACTATAACGCCTTATCTTGGAAAAGAGTTTTATATTCCTCCCGGTCATGTAAATTCAAAACCAACATCTGAGGGTTACGATAGTGGAACTTTCTTTGGCGTTTCGTCAGGCTATGGTGGGACAGGTGCATCTTTTGGACGAGCGCCATCAGACCTAATTAATATTCAAGGCGCAGGAAATAGACCACTGTTTGATAATCAAACTGGTGGAAGAGGGGGCCGTGCGTTCTACACGGCAGGTCGTCTTAACCCGCAATGCACAATAATTCAGTTTAAAGGATAGAAATATGTCTACTGAACACGCATATGATACCGTTGTATTGGATTTGTATTCCAGTGATTTGCCTATGACTAATGACAGGGTGATGGCAGTAACGAAACAACTGCTTGAAGCAACAGATTGGATGGGTCTTTCAGACACCCCCACCATGTCAACCGCTTGGGCAACGTATCGTGCAACTTTAAGAAATCTTGAAAATTCTGCAAATTGGCCCTCTGTACTTCTTAGCGAGTGGCCTCAAAAGGTGGTTGAATGAAACTTATCCCCCCAGAATTAGTTTACAAAATAAAACTTGTCAGTGATGAGTTAGAGGCTGCAAGGAAAGAAGTGTATCGAACAAGCTTTAACAACCCTGAGTTTACCAAAGCAAGCAAAGACATTGCTGACGTAACAGCTTGGGTTAAACAAGTTTACTTTGACAATGCCAAGTATAGGTAAGCCTACTTAGGAGTAATAAGTGTATGGATAAGCGCACAGTGGCCTCTGCACACAGCAGAATTGATGACTTAAATATTACCTTTGCTTCCCTTCGCACGGAAGTGACCATACAACACAAAGAACTGTTTACGAGAGTAAAGCGTTTAGAGGCAATTATGATCGGTGCCAGTGCGGCGATTATCTTGATGCTTATCACTGTGCTAACAAAAATGGGGTAAGAGCATGACACCAGAGACGTTTGATAAACTCAAAGTTTTACCGCGCCTGATGATGCTGGCTGTCACGGTGCTAACGTATCAGAGTGTTCACTGGTTTATGTCTATACCTCCTGATCAAGTGACCAATGCACAGGCTGGACTCGTATCTGTGTGCATGGGCGCGCTCACGGGCTGTTTTGGCATCTTCATTAATGGTGAAAAGACATGATGGCGCTTCTGGGAAGTCTGCTGGGCTTCGGATCATCTTTTCTGCCGTCAGTGCTTGATTACTTCAAGGCCAATCAGCAGCAGAAGCATCGCATTGAAATGATGCAAATCGAGACAGAGCTTGCCCAAAAGCGTTCTGAGATGAAGCTGGTAGAGCTAGACAAAAAGGCAGACATCGAAGAAACGAAGGGGCTGTACGCACATGACCGATCTATTGACGCTGGAGGCTTTATCAACGCTCTCAGGGGTAGTGTTCGTCCTGTTATTACTTATGCCTTTTTCGGATTGTTCGTAGCCACCAAAGTGGTCATCATGGTTAAGGTCGGGCAGTCTGGTGGAGAGTGGACAGAGGCTGTTGAGCTTATGTGGGATCAAGAAACGGCTGGGCTTATGAGCGCAGTTTTAGCATTCTGGTTCGGAAATCGGGCAATCAGTAAATATGCAGGGAAATAATTATGGGCTACAAGTTAAGCAAACGAAGTCTATCTAGGCTGGACGGTGTAGACGAAAGAATGGTAGCTGTCGTGAAGTACGCCATAGGTGTTACCAAACAAGACTTTTCGGTAATTTGCGGATTGCGAACAATAGACGAGCAACGTGCTTTGGTTGCAAAAGGGGCTTCGCAAACCATGAAGTCAAAACACATTGACGGTAACGCCGTTGATTTGATGGCTTACTGCGATGGCGGCAGATGGGAATTGAACCTCTATGATGAAATTGCAGACGCTATGAAGGAAGGCGCAGAGGCTGTGGGCGTAAAGCTACGCTGGGGCGCTGCGTGGACTGTTAATGATCTAGGTGCTTGGGAGGGTAGCGCAGAGGACGCTATGAACAGCTATATAGACATTCGCAGATCACAGGGACGTAGGCCCTTTATAGATGCTCCACATTTCGAAACCATGTTCTAATGTCATTGCAATTGCTGAAATACAACGCTGGCATCGTAAAAGACACCACAGAATATTCTGCTGGCAAGAATGGCCCGTTTTGGGTGGATAGCCAACTGGTGAGATTTGTAAACGGATACCCAGAAAAATTTGGTGGCTGGCAAAAAAGCGCAATTTATTCGATTGATCCAGACGGCGATCCTAGCAGCACTGAGACATCGATAGCTGGCATATGCAGGCAAATGTCATCGTGGCGTGGCGTAACCGATGGCGTTGACAGGATCGCGGTTGGCACAAGCAATCATTTGTATATCATTGAGAATAACGCGCTGTACGACATCACGCCGCTGCGGAAAACAACTTCAAACCTCACGAACCCACTCACCACAGCAAACGGCAGCACAGAAATTACTGTCACGGATAACGGTCACGGCGTAAAAACAGGCGACTTTGTTGTAATTAATTCTGCAACGGCGACAGGCGGCATTCCAGCCGACACGCTCAACAGAATGTCTGGCTATCAAGTCACACTCGTTGATGCCAACACATACACAATTGTATCACCGACTGCAGCAAGCAGCACGGCGACAGGCGGCGGCACCACAATTGATATCAAATATTTAATTGGAGAGGCCGAAAACCTTGGAATACAAAGCTCTGTGCCTGCCCTTGGCTGGGGCGTTGGCGGTTGGGGTTTGTTAGGTTGGAACGAGACCAGAACCGTGGCTGACACAACAATACACCTTGAAAACTCTTCGTGGAGCCTAAATATTTGGGACAATGATGTTATTGCCACTTTGAGAAATGGAAAAATTTATTATTGGGACACATCTGCTGGCGTGACAACGAGGGCCGTATTGGTTTCCAGCATAGCCAACGCTGCAAGCGTCCCAGAAGTAGCCAGAATAAGTACGGTATCGTTTCCAGACCGACACTTTATTGTGGCTGGGGCAAGCAAATATGAGGCAGATGGTAGCTCTGGGCCGTTTGACCCCATGCTGGTTCGCTGGTCATCGCAGGAAGAATTTGCCAAGTTTGCACCCACCACACTAAATACTGCTGGCGATCAAAGATTAGAGGTTGGCACAAAAATTGTTGCAATGATCAACAGCCGCGAAGAGACAATCATCAGTACGGATGAGGCTGTCTATGGAATGACATTTGTGGGTGATCCGTTTATATTTTCGTTTAGACTACTTGCGACTGGGGTTGGAGCCGTGGGGATAAACTCTATGATTGCAATCGATGGCAATGCATTCTGGATGGGGCCAAAGTCGTTTTACGTTTATGACGGTGTGGTTAAAGAAATTCCATGCCCAGTTAAACATTTCGTCTTTGACCGTATGCAGACGGCCTTTATCGGTAAAAACTGTGGTCGGACATAATGTAGAGTTTAGCGAAATTATTTGGTTTTATGTGTCAGATCAAAACACAGCGACAGATACAGACAATCCAGAGCCAGATGCATACGTAACATACAACTACAATGAGCAGGCGTGGGCGGTTGGAGAAATGGATCGAACTGTGTGGAACGATGCGTTTGGGGCGCGGGAAAAGCCATTTGCATTTTCTTCAGAGGGCTTCCTATACAATCAAGAGACAGGCACAAGTGACGATGGCGCGGCTATGAATTGTTTCATTGAGGCATCGCCCCGTGAAATTACAGCCGAAGGCGAAAATCTGTACATGGTGGATCGCGTTATTCCTGACGCAACAATGGGCGCGAACAGCAATTTATCGCTGTTTATGAACACACGAAAATACCCCAATGGCGCTGAAACTGTGAAGGGGCCGTTTAACATTACATCGACAACCGAAAAAATCAGCACTCGCGTCAAGGGTCGCCAGATTGCGTTGAAGTTCCAAAGCACAGGCACTCAGGATGAGTGGCAGCTTGGCGACTTGCGGATTGATACAAAAATGGCTGGCCTGCGATGAGTGGAACCGCACCCCTCGCAGTATTGCGTTTGCCAAGCCCACCCTCGCAATATCAGCAGGGCTACATGGCGCGTCTTACCAGCACTCTAGAGCTTGAAAAACAGGCGACATATTTTGCCAATTCTTCCAGCTTAAACACGGCGGTACAACAGGCCGAAGCAACAGCGTGGTTTATTTCTTAGATGGCTAATAAATATAAAAATGCAAAAGTTGATCTGACGGGAACGGGCGTGACCGTCTTGTACACCGCGCCCAGCGCAACAACTGCCTTGGTGAAGTCGATCTTAGTATCGGAGTACAGCGGCAATGCAGATACGCTCACGGTAACGCTGACAGACGCCGCCGCATCGCCTGCTATTTTTAGCCTCTTCAAAACGAAAGCAATAGGTGCTAATGCTACGTTAGAGCTTTTAACGCAGCCCCTCACTGTGCAGGAGGGCGAGATACTTAAAGTCACGGCGGCAAATGGAAATCGGCTCCACGTTGTGGCCTCACTATTGGAGATAACCTGATGGCATTTGTACCTCAATTAACGGAAAAACTCATTGCTGCTGAAGTTGTCTCTCCAACTGGCGTTCAGTATGACGCAAACGGCGTGGCGATAACAGATGAGAACGGCGTTGCTCTTCCAGACCCATATGGAAGCCTTGGTGGATTAACTACTGAGGACGGAATGAATGCGTTGCAGCTTTATCAGCTTGAGCAGGCAGAGCTTCCAGAGCTTGAAGATGGGGTGCGATTGCAGGACGTTTACGGTACTGGCGCAGCGCCAATGTATAATTTCTTTAATCGTGTGCCAACGCGCACCGTCACATTCCCCGACAAAACAGATTTTGCTGGAGTGACATTTGAGGGCGAAGACGCCCCGTTTGGAACGGCAGGAAATACTGACTTTAATAATAGCGACCAAAAAGCAATTGCCGAAAGACTACAACAGCAGGCGGCTGGTGAGTTGGGAATGATGGTCGGCGGTAATATTGGTCGGCAGTATTTGTTTGGTGGTGAAGGCATCGCAGATAATTTTGGGAAGGCGACAAGCGAAGGCTTGAAGTCATCTTTTAGTTTTGGAAACAAAGCGCCGGGGGCAGCAGGATTTCAACCAAGCGCAGGCATTGGCTACGGCATAGGTCGAGCGGCTGGTGGCTTACTGGCAGGCGAAGACTTTGGAGATGCAGCAAAGGCTGGCGTAAAGTCTGGTATTGGCGCGGCAATTGGAAGTGTATTTGGCCCTGTCGGCAGCTTTATCGGAGGATCAATTGGTGGGCGTGTGATCTGCAACGAACTACAGCGTCAGGGCGTAATGAGCAGGCAGAACGTACTGTTGGATTACCGCTTTACAAAAGACTACCTGACGCCACAGCACGTCAATGGATATCACGTATGGGCCGTACACGTTGTAAGGCAAATGCGTAAGGGCCGAGGCGTTAAACTATGGCGACACTTGGCCCAACACAGAGCCAACGAAATTGCCTATATCTATGGCAAGCGCGACAAGCCCGATTATCTGGGAAAGATTTATCGAAAAATTCTGGAACCAATCTGCTGGTCGGTTGGCTTCTTCTGCGAAAAAACTGACTGGTCTGTTCTATATAAAGCGAAGGAAGCGTAATGCCTAATAAAGATATGATGAAAGCAGAAATGCCAGATATGCCAGATATGCGTGGCGCAAATATGCGAGAAAAAAAACGCCCACAAAGAGATATGGGGCAAGCATCGCCAGAAATCGCGGCTGCTCTTGTATCGCGTCTGGGTGGCATGTCTGAGCAAGAACTTGCAATGCTCGACAGTGTCATCACACCAGAAATAGCCTCAGTGCTTATGAAGCTACTTCCAGAGCTTGCAGAGCTTATTGCGGCCATAGAGGGTGGCGCAGGCGGTGGACAAGCTCCTATGCCCCGTCAGATGGCTTCTGAGGGGCAAATGGGCGCACTGGGCGGCATGGGCTAAAACTGAAAGGCTGAACAAATGGTCGATATCTTTACACCGACATATTCCACGCTACCGTCAACGTCTGACACGTACAGCGCAAACGAAATACCAACGTGGATGTCCACCGCTGGGCGAGATATCTTTGAAAATGTGTCTGAACTGTCAAAAACTCCATACCCAGTGTATGAGGGTGACAGGCTTGCAAGCTACGATACGTTCAATCCTGCCGTGGGCGAAGATGGATCATTTATCACGGACGGCAACAACAAGCTGACCACCTCCGAGCAGGAGGGCTTGGGAATACTTGGCAGTCTTGATGACACGTTCCAGCCTTACTTAGATGACTACAATACTGCGAGAGAGGGATTGGGCCTTGGGTATGGGGCTTCAACCCGTGAAGCTCTTCTGGGCGATCCGTTTAGTATGACCACGGCACAGCCGTTTATGGACATCTACCAAGACGCCATGAACCCTGCCGTGCGTGAAATCGAAGAGCAGACAATACGATCTCAAATGGATGCGCGGGAACGCGCTGCTATGGGGGGTGGTTCGTTTGGGTCACGTCTGGGCATTATGGAAGGTGTGGCCTCTGGAGAGGGCGCACAGGCCGCTGGAGACCTCAGAGCAAAGGCAGGACGCGAAGGATTAGACTTTGCCGCTGGTCGCTACGACACAGACCGCACTGCGCGGTTTCTTGCTGAAGATAAATTGCGAATGGGCTACGAGACCGACGAGGCTTCGCGACTTGGAAAAATGGATGCCATTCAGGCGGCTGGAAACATGGCGACAGACCTACAGGCGCAAACGGCGCAGGGTCTTATTACTGCTGGCGAGGCCGAAAGATTGCTGGATCAACGGGCGCTTGACTTGGCATACGCTGATTTTCTTGATCAGCGTGATTATCCTATGGAGCAACTTAACGCTGCATCCGCAGCACTAAGCCAGACCCCGTATTCCACCACCAGTCGCGGCTATGATTTATCCACGCAAATGACGGCAAACCCATCCGTATACGGGCAGGCACTGTCGGCACTTGGGACTGGCGTGAGCGCGTATAATTTGTTGAAACCAAAAGGTACAAGTGAATAGGTGAAAAATGGCCGTTGAATTTGACAAAATGATGGGCGCATTGGGAATGCTTTCGGGCAGTAAGGCTGGAGCGCAGAAAGCCTTTGACGCAGCCAGCGCCATGTACGCCCCCGTTGAAGAGGCCAATCCTTGGGAGGCCAGCCTGCGGTTCTTTTTGGAAATGGGCAAGCAGGCATCACAGCCCGGCGCTACAGTATTTGGGTCGGCTGTTGGGGCTGGCCTTGTGCCGCTTGACTATCTTGCCGCCAAAAAGAAAGAGAAGCGCGACAGGGATCAGAAAGTGGCCTCTACGGCGTTTAGCCTTGCGCCATCGCTGAAGCCGAAGGCGGCGACATACCGCGATCCGAAAGAATACATGATTGAAATTCCAGTCTTGGATGACAAAGGCAAACCAACTGGAGCTTTTCAACCAGCATACCGTGACTTCTTAACAGCCAAAGGCTTTGCCGATCTGCAAAAACAAGGCGCGAGATTTAAAAGTGTTGATAAGACAACTGGGACAGGCAGCACTTTCAAAGAGCGTAAGTTTTATAAGATTGGCTTTGATCCTGCTGTGGTTAAAAACGAAAATGATGCCGCTGGTTTTGAAGCTCAAGGCTGGAGTTCTGTTCCACCAGTAGATTGGACAGACAGTAAAGGTGCTACATCAGAAGATGCAGCAGAAGTTCAATCAAGTAAAATACTTGATAGCGGCGTAGTTGTTACCGTAATGAAAGACGGTACTTCTAAAGTATTAGACGGGGCTGGAAACGAGTTGACAGGAGATGCCCGTACTGACGCTATTAGAATAGCAGAAGAGCGTGGCATAGAATTGCAAGGTGATAGATCAGGCGCAAGACGTGCTGCTGTTGTTGGCGTAGATACTGCTTTAAGTGCGTTTGAAAAAGTCGGACAAATTAGAACAAATATTTCAAATCTTAATGAAGCAAAAAGATTGGTCGTTGAAGAGGGCGCAAACACTGGTGTTATTGAAAGTTTGTTACCAAGCTGGAGAGCGTCTACCATTGAGCTTCAAAATGTCAGAAGTAGTCTTGGCTTAGATGTTGTGGGGTCTGTAACATTTGGCGCTCTTAGCGCAGGCGAACTTAGCCTTGCTTTGAATACAGCACTACCCACAAATTTACAAGAAGAGGCATTGGCTGATTGGTTAGATCGCAAAATAGATGCACAGCAAAAATTGTCAGAATATCTTACAAGGCAAGCAGTATATTTGTCAGATGGAGATAAGACAGTAGGTGATTGGTTAAGATTTGAGAAAGAATACCAAGAAAAACGTGAACGCCAAGAAGCGGAGCAAAGACAGTCTGGAACAAATTATGATTTCACTAATATGTCGGCTGCGGATATGGCCGAAATTGATGTTGGCACTTTAACAAGTGATCAGTTTGATGCTTGGGAAGAACGTATGGATGAACTGGGGCTTTAATTATGACAAAAGAAGAAAGAATTAGAGCGGCCAGAATACGTCAGGCGAAAGCACGGCAAGCCGAAGCTAAAAAAGCAGAAACCGCTACTGTACCCGTCACTGCTGATCCAATGGTTCCACGCGCTGATGATGGCGCGGTCACAGTGCAACCTAAAAAAGCCTCTGTTCCACTGCGTCAGCAAATGTCCCAAGAAGGGCGTGAACTGGCTGAACAGGCAGCAACAGGTTTTAACATGTCTGGTGAGGGTGGCATTGTTGATGTACCTGATGAAGTCTTGCTGTACGGCTACAGCGATGCTCAGAAGGCCAAAGACCCGTCATTAAAAGACGGCCCCATGATTTCCATCCCCCAAGCCGTTCAATTGGCTTTGGAGCTTATTGGTGATTCAGCGTTAACCGTGGCAGGCACCGCTTCAGAAGGTGCTGGATACGTTATTGGTGGCATTGCAGACCTGTTTATGAAGGCAGGCATGAGCGAGGGAAACGCAACAAGATTTGCGCGTGACATGATGGCAATGCCAGACGCCTTTATGGGTTCTCCAAGCTCTCTAATGCGTGGCCGTAAAATGGTTAATCCAAGCGTGGGCGGCATAACAGAGGCACAGGTGGCTAGACAGTTTACGCCTGATGAGATCACCGCAATGCGTACTGTTCAAGCCCCTGCCCCCGTTGCAGCGGCTCCCACGGCACGGGCGGCAACACAGACCGCAGCACAGGCGGCACCTACCCTAACTCCAGATGCGTTGGGCGAACTAATTCGTGTGGCATCTACTGGTGGCAGAGGCTCACAGAAGGCAGCGGAAGCTCTAGCGGCAGCGGCTAAAGTAAATCCAGACGCAGCGGCAGCGGCAGAGCGCCTTGGCATTGACGTGCCAGCAGATATTTTAAGCAATGACACGCAGCTAAAAAGTGCGGCTGGTCTAAGCCGATCAATTGCAGGGTCGGAAGCCGAAGCAGATTTTAGAAATGTTGTTGTTGCTGCATCTAGACGCGCCAATGAAGTAATGGCAGAAATGGATGCCACGCCTGATATTTCGACAGTGGCTGCAAGAATTAAAACAACTGTTTTGCAAACAAGAGCAGAGTTAGAAAGAGCCGCAAAAAGGTTGTACAAAGAAGTTGACGCAGCAGTCCCAGCAAGCTCGTTGGTAGAGCCACAAAATAGTGTGATGCTTTTGAATAAAATGCTTGAAGACCTTGGCGGCGTAGGTGGCTTGACAGGAAAAGAAAAAATTCTTTTCGATAAATTAACAGACCCAAACACGCCTTTGACTTACGCCGCACTGAAAAAATTCAGAACCAGCATTGGAAGAGCCGTAAATCAAGGTGAAGGCGAATATGCTGATATGGATATAGGAACCGCAAAACGTATATATGGAGCATTAACCGAAGATTATCTTGCAACGGCGCAGAAGGTTGGTGGAGATGAAGCTAGAGCCACACTGCGTTTTGCAAATCAAACAACGGCGAAACAAAAAGCTCTAGAAAAACGTATGATTAATTTCTTTGCTAAAGATGGCGAAAAAAGTATAGCCAGCGTTTTAACAGCAGCAATGTCACAGGGATACAAAAAAGGGAGATATTACAAATCTAAACAGGATTTTAAAATTAGTTCCCCAAGAAATGCAAAGAGAGGCATTGGCAACTGCACTTGGCGCAATATCTAGGTCTGATAATCAGGCATTTGATGGGCCGTTTGATTTTGCCAAATTTTCGTCAACTTTTAATGCGCTTAAAATAAACGATGACGTTTATAAACGGGTGATTAAAATTCTTGGCCCCGAAACGGAAAAAGGTCTTCAACGATCTCAATGACATCTCCAAGCTCATCACGCAGGGCCGTGCGGCGGTTATTCCGACAGGTAAGGCCAATCAAGCTGTGGTGCAGGCGATTACTGCCGAAGGAGCCGTAAAAACTGTTTTCCAAAGAATTATGGGGAATAGAATTGTTCGTGCTGGCGTTGGTTATGCGGGTGGAGGCCAAGCTGGGGCTATGGCTATGGACACTCTGGGTGAGATTTTGTTGTCAAAAAAAGACAAAATTAAAATTGCTGCGGCGGGTGATTTCTTTAATAGCTCTACGTTCAAAAAACTTGCAGTCTCAGCGTCTGAACCAGAAATTGCTGCTGCAATTAAAACGCCTGCGTTTAAACGACTGGCAAATGCTCTCAATATTAGTGATGGCCGTGGGTTCTTGGAAGCTGCACTGTTGGCGTCTTCAACAAATGAAAGTAGCGTGGGGCCAGCAGAAGCGGCCACACCAGAGGCGCAACCTACAGATGAAGCACCACAGGCCGAAATTGGCCTGTCTCCTGCGGCTAATTCAATTATACAGAGCTTAACGCCTGACGCAGCGGCACAGGTACGACAGGCCGCTGAATAGCTCAGAAGCCGTCCCTCAACCCATCCAATATCTCGTTGAGCGTGGGTCTTTTGTCTTTCTTTTCATAGACGCATGAAAAGACCTTGGGACACTCTTTGAAGCTGCGAGTTGGGTAATGGTAGGCCAGACCCCCATACCCCGCTGTAAAGCGATAGACGCAAATTTTCTGACCAGTATTTTTGTCGGTAAGCCTTTTCCACAAATGGCACTGAACGTGCGTGGGATTGGCAACGCCAGCCAGCGTTACGGACATCAATAAAACTTTTAAGCATTCTGCCCTGCCCTCTG
>FUIF01014752.1_pt1 | contig 14926 bp, 9 predicted proteins | sample 1003461 | NCBI WGS metagenome assembly FUIF01 (sample SAMEA80401918, study PRJEB19352) | marine metagenome | reverse complement strand
CTGATAGCCACCCGTCGTGTCCGTTGCGTCCGCATCTGCAGTGACTGCATTTGGTACGTCAACAAGACAATCCTCATCCGACCCAATCTCGTCATCACCTATTGCAAGGTAAATAGTTGTGCCGCCACTTACGTCAACGTCAGCGCCAACCAGTTGGAAACCATTATTTAAAAATTTAACTTTACGGTTGGCGCCACTTTCCTCGCCCGCTATTGTTTGCCTCAAACGTAGTGGTGTTATCGTCGTCATCAGGATCTCGCTCAGAGTCGTGCATGAACCAATGCTCCGAACCATTGATCTTCTTTGTAAGTAAAAAGCGAGGCTTAAAACCTGTAATGACAACCGGATCTGAACCAGTTTCCACGCTGCCAATCCGCTGGTAGCCGGGGACGTCTGCAAAACAATAAGCCACAATGTCGCCATGAACATTGCCACCAGTTGATGAATTTTCAGTGCCAAAAACAGCGCCTGTAGGTGCTGTTGAACCCCATACTCCACTTGAACTTTGCACACTAGAGGTGCTGTTAAGGGCAAGGTACTGGCCTGTGCCTGTAGACTCTGTGTAAACAATCCAAATCTTATTTTGTGTTCGGCTTTTAGCAATAATTAGCTTGGGAACTTTTCCAAGGCCGTGCCCTACGGTCCCACCTGCTGAACCTGTATAAGTGACAATGGAAAAACCATAGCTTGGATTTGCAGAGACTTGTGAAGTGATGCTGCCGTCAGTGTTAGAAACTGCCGTGCCACCTGCCTTCCAGCACCAAGCAACGTAGGTATCATTATTGCCGTTTACACCACTGTTGTTTTTACGGTAAAACCATTATCATCAAACGACTCAATTTTGTTTGTAGCCGTACCTTCTGAGTAATTCTGGTTGGGATACAGTTCTTTTGTAATCCCCCGTACGCTATCCCAAATAAAGTGATCAAGCGCTGAATTACGTCGCTTAACCCACAACATTCCTGGGCTGAATCGCAGACCTGTAATAGCCCTAGAAGAGCTACCATCGCCCGTCCAGGTTAAAATATCAAAGTTATCTTTGCTTGTGGTCAGGCCTTCATTGGTGACGATGTTGTTTACGTCCCAGTTGTTTCCTGGCCGATCCGCAAATGCTGCGTAGATAAATGTGGAGTTGTTTTCGTTGAGAGTTGTTTCCGAGTCAACGATCTGGAACCCATCAGACAAAATATTTGCGTTAAATGCAGTGACTTCCGCACTGTTCAAGTTAGGGGACAAACCTTTGTCCAGAGTGTCATCATCGCGCTCGGTATCCCATACAATCCATCTAGCTGAACTGCTGGTGTTTTTAACTAAAATCCACCTCGGTTTAAAGCCTGTTGTAATGACTGGCCCTGTTGTAGATCCATTGCCGGTGTAGGTGCCAAACTTGCTGTAGCCCGATACTTCGCTCCAGCAGTAAGCGATGTAATTATCGCCATTCTTGTTGGCCTCTGGGTCATTTGCGACAGTAAATACTGAATTAGTTGGATCAACATTGCCCCAGATTCCTGTTCCACCGCTAGGTGTTCCATCAGTGTTTAAGAATAAAGAATTACCAGGACCCACTCCTGAATGGTAAACAGGCCATCCAATGCTGTAATCCAAGTTTTTTGCGATAATCCACTTAGGCGCACTGGATAATCCATGTCCTATGGTTTGAGCAATAGAGCCATTTCCTGTGTAGGAAACAATTGAAAAGCCATAATCAGTATTTGCGGAGACTTGTGAGGTGATTGTTCCAGAGGTGTTAGGAACAGCAGGCCCGCCAGCTCGCCACATCCAAGCAACATAATTTGTACCGCTTTTGTTTTGTTTCATTCGCATCGTTTTTAACAGTAAAGCCGTCAGGGTTGATAGACAACCCATCAAAAGTATTTTGGGCAGCTGTTGAATTTGACTTAAGTTGCTTGTTGTTGCCACGCACAACGTCAACAAGTCGATGCTGCATCACCTCGCTTCTGCCTTTTACCCAGACCAGCCCAGGTTCAAAGAGGGCACCGCCAACATTTTGCGTGCCATTGTTGCCTGAATAAAGGACAACGTCGAACCCTTTCTTAGGATCAGGATCGGGTGTTGTTGGTGCGGAATCAAAACCCAGCGCCTCGTTCGTTGAACTATCGCTGAAGTTCAGGTGAAAGCCGTTAGGGCCGTCAGGAACGCTGCTAAAAGTAAGTTCAGTAGCGGATTGGGTAGTGGTAGTAATAGTGATGTCATACAGGCGACATACACCATTGCCAGCCTGGGTCACCATGTGAATGTTATTCAAGGTGATTGGGCTGCCAGAGTTGTTGTATAAGGTCAAACTCTGACGGCTTCCGTTGTAACCAACAGAGCTGTTTACTACGCTTCCGTTGTAGCCAACATCGCCCTCTCCGTCCCAGCCAACGTCAATTCGCGTGACATTAGTGATTGCTTGTGCAAAGTTAGCCCTTGTCCACTTGCCATTGGCATAGGTCATGTTGGCATAGGTGGAAGAATTGCCATCAAAAGCATTCTCCATTTGATACACCGAAGGCGTACCATCATTGTTGTCTTGGTCGCTGTAAGTGGGAAGACTGGTGTTGCTGTTGTAGTTAGGAAGAGTTCCGCTTGTACTGCCAGTTGTAGTATGAGAACCTGTATATTCTTTCGGCACCCAAACGCCGTCGCTGCTGCGCGTTTCACCAAAGTCAGTCGCAGCGAGCGCCGCACCGTCAACAAAATGAACCTCGGCTAAATAACCAGCAGGAAACAAATCGCTACCAAAAATAGCGTGCGATGTAGAACTGTTTAAGTAAGATTCGTAACCCTGTGAAGGATAAGTAGAAGTGTTAAATTGAGTTTCTTTTACACCGTTGATGTAGATGGCGAGCCTGTCAGCAGCTGTCGATTGATCACTATCATATACAACTACCAAGTGGAACCATGCACTGGGGTCTCTAAATACCCTTTCGGTAACAACTTGAACTACATAAGAGCTATTTTGATAATGATAAACTTCGATTCTGTCATTACTCAGAAATTGTATTCCTGCCTCACCAGAAGGGTTGGCACGCAAGATACGCCCAGTAGCCCCTAGTTCCGCACGCTTAATCCATGAACTCCATGTCCATTTTTTTGGTTACCCGCTTGGAAAGATCTAGTGAGGTGAGCTGAGTCTCCGTCGTTAAACCTCAGCGACTTGGGGATGACGTACCCAGCATCAGCTGCTGCTGCTGCAGTGGTCGCCAACAGCAGAGGAGAACCAGACCCAGGAATACTCATGACACGTTCAGCAGCGAGGTGACCGTAATACGGGTCGAGCTTTCTACATAATAGGCAAGAACATCAACTGCACTAGCCGTACCAGTCAAACTCGGTGCATTAGAACTGCCACCAGCAAATTTGTAAATCGTGTTAAACGCAAGCGTCCTAGAGCCTGTGCCGTCCTGCGTGACCACGATTACACCAGACTGACCTGCGGTTGCATTTGTGGGAGCGCCAAGAGTGCGATTGCCTGCAAGCGTTACTGTGAAGTTATTGCCCAGACTTAAATCAACAGCAATCGTTGCTGCATCCGTTAAAGCAACAGGCGTTCCACGCTGTGCTTTTGTAAAGCTCTGGACAACAGCAAGACCAGCAACAGTTGTTGTTGCATCAGGCAGCGTGATCGTGCGATCAGCAGTTGGGTCAGTAACGGTCAGCGTGGTCTCGTTGGCATCAGCAGTAGAGCCTTCAAAAATAATGCTGCCGTTGAAGGTTGCATTGCCTGCAAACGTTGAAGTTGAATCAAACGTCGCAACACCAGTAACGTCCAACGTTCCGGGGACATCAACATTGCTGGTGAATTCAACACCCGTACCAGCGGGGTCAGTTTGCAGCAGTTGACGTGCAGTACCGTTTGCAAGCTTGCTGACTGCAATCTCAGCGCTTGCACTGATGTCTGCGTTGGCAATCGTTCCATCAGCAATCATCGTGCTGGTAACACTGCCCGTATCGCCAGTTGTTACAACCGTTCCAGTGGCATCCGGGAACGTAATGGTGCGGTCAGCAGTTGGATCTGTGACTGTGATTGTGGTCTCGTTGCCATCATCTGTTGAACCTTCAAACGCCAGTACAGCGTTTTGGCCCAGCAGTACCGTTCCCGTGAAAGTAGGGCTTGCAGATCCAGGCTTTTCAGTATCAAGCTCTTGCAGTGCAGCTTGCACGTCTGTGCTGCTGATGTTGCCCGTAGCAACCACAGAAATGTTGGCTGCAGTCTGACCAGCGATTGCGTTTGAAACGTCAATCAGCTGGAACGTTGATCCCGTGCCAAGGGAAATCAACATGTCTGGTGGTGCCAGAGCGACCGCAGGCGCATTGCCTGAACCTGTTCCAGACGTGTCAACAACGACGTAGTAGTTCAGGTTGCCAACTGCAGGTGCAGGAAGTGCCGCTCCATTCGTAAACCCAGCGGCAGACCCAGCAGTCGTAACACTGGTCAGCAGATTGGTATTGGCGTTATACGTTCCAGCGTTTACAAGGTTGCCGCTGATAACCGTAATAGGCAGGAAAGATTCCCCTGTATAGATGTAGAGGTCTTCGTTTTTCTCATCGAAGAAGAACTGACCTTTAAAGTCACCATCAGGGAAGGTGACGACGTTATCGGTAGCGCCTGCACCACCAAATTTGGTTGTTGACTGGTCCGCAAGTTTTGCAGCCGTAACTGCATCCGTACCAATCAGTGCAGTGCCGAATGTGCCAGACGTAATCTTGCTAGCTGGTAATGCCGGAACATCGCTTTCTGCAAGTGTCGTACCAGCACTGACGTGGCCTTGGGCGTCAACAGTGACCTTGGTGTAAGTGCCAGTTGCAACTGTGTTGCTGTGGTTCAGATTGCCCGAACCATCAACCGCAAGACCTGTTCCAGGAATAACAGCACCCTTTGCGCTGCTAGTGGCAGCAGGCATGTCAGCACTGGTGATGGCACGGCCACCAGTAATTAGACCCTTAGCGTCGTAAGTAACGACGTGATGGGTTGAGCTAGCGGTTACATCGTTGTTGATCTCAATGGTGTTGGAGTCCATGCGGAGTCCTTCACCGTTGACAATCACACCGCCTTTGGCGCTGCTAGTCGCAACAGGAATATCACTGCCATCAATCGTGCGATAAGCAGCCGCACCACCAGCACTGGTAGGACCAGCAAGAAACTGGTTGGCTGCAGACGTGTCATTGACGACTGCTGCAATCGTGACGCTGCTACCGCTTGTCGTTGCAGTGATGTCAACGATGCCAACAGTGCTGCCGCTAACGCTGTTGATTGAGCCAGCAGCCTTGAGGCTTTGCCATGCACTGCCGTCCCAGCAATACAGGTTGTTGTCGTCGGTGTCTAAAGCAAGTTGACCTGTGAACGCTCCAGAAGCAGGCAGCGTTGTAACGAGATCAACCGTTGATTCGTTGGCAAGCTTGGCCGCTGTAACTGCATCATCTGCAATCTTGGCGGTTGTAATGCCAGAGTCGGCAATGTCTGCAGTAGCGATACCGCCTGCAGCAAACAGAATCTTTGCACCAGGGATGGTGTCGTCACTAATCAGGGTAACGCCATTAGCGACTAGATCACCAACGGTTAGCTTCTTAGTCTCACTTGCACTGCTATCGACGACAGCTACCAAGTCGGCAGATGCAAGATTTGACCCAGCCAGGGCTGAAAGCTCTGAGATCTTGAGATCAGCCATTGGTGGTCAGCTCCCTGGGTTACTGGTCAGTCTCTAACAGCAGTTTAGCTGCTGCATCTTGATCCAAACGAAGCACTGAACCGTCTTCTTGGACAAGATCATCTGGTACTTCAAGATTCATGCGAATCTCAATCGTCCCAGTTGTAACGAAGTCAGCTGTGATTTGCACCGTGTTGTCGGGCGCAAACTGCACTGCAGCTGCAGTAATAATCCCGTTGACTTGATACCACAGCTCATCGTTAGCCCTTGCTGCTACACCACTAGGGTTATGGCCAGTTGTCTTGATGTAAAACCTGCCTTTAAAGTTGCTGCCAACCCTTGTCCTAAGCGCAAGCTCCAGCATGTAGTGCGGCAGTTCATTGGCTGTATCGCCCGTGTACTCCCAAAACGCACTCATTCTTCCCGATCCAGAAATCAAGGTGTTGACCCTGGTACGGAACTCGTCAGACAACGAAGTGGTGTCTACAGTCTCACGCTCAGTATTGACCTCAAAACTGTTGACCTGTGCCAGCAGCCTTGGAATTGCATTCTCAACCGTTACCTCAATCGGTATCGCATCTCCTGGCGCTGCAAGCGTTGTAGCGTTGCTTGACCCACCGTTTACGGCATGAGCAAAACTGTCGTAAAGCCTGATGCCGTCTATCTCGTCAACATAAATAAACTTTTTTACGCTTGAATCTGTGTAGCTGTCGATAAAATCAAGAGCAGTGCCGTCAGTGCTAGTAATCTCTATTTGATCGCCAGTCAACAGCTGGCCATGATCAAAGTCAAAGCTAAAACGCTTCTTATTAACGTTTACGTCACCAGTATTGATCGTTGAAAACAACGAACCACCGTTGAACTCACGCTGCAGCTCAACCTTGCCGTGTGTTCCAAGATATACGCTCATGAGATCGAAACCGTAGACAACGCGCCAGTCCCCTGGAATGCAATCTCAGCACGAACAATGTCGCCAGTTGACGCTCCAATCGAAGCACTGGTGATATAGGCGGTCAGCTTAATGTCGTTGTTATCCGTTCCATCAACCCAACGAAAGGTCAACTCAACGGTGTCGCTGCTGCTAACGCCGTCAGTGCCCGTCTTGTAGAGCTTGTTGAGCAGGTTAGTGGTGTTAAAAGTGCCGTCGTCTTCTTTGTAGTACAGCAGCGTTGCACTGCCGCTATAGCCAGACACACCAGGCGAATAGCTGCGAATATGGTCGTTCAGTGTTGTCGTTTCAAGCGTTTCTAAGTTTGACGACAGCTGGAAGTTGACGACCTTGGCAAGGGTCGTTCCAGCAAGCTGCATTACGCCATCTCTGCCGGTGTAAACCTTTGCCATCAGAGCACACCAATTAAGTTGATCGTAACAGTGCTAACCCCAGGTCGCACCTGGACTACTTGCGGTGGGCTTTCATATCTGTACTTAGCTTGCGTGCCAGAAGTTGATGCTGTTGCAGTGGCTGCAAGCGTGTTGGCCTGACCACCCATTCCAGAGTGATTTGTGCAGTAGTAATACAACGTTGGAGCGTCAGTAGCCACCTTGATTCGCGTGTAAGCACCAGCAGAACCAGGCGTTCCAAATGTTGTTACGCCTGTGGTGTACTCCGTTCCACCGCCATGTGTGCCGTTACTGGTCGTTGAAAAACGCAAGGGGTGGCCAGAGTTTGACGAGTCAGACTGATCAAACAAATAAACCGTGCCCTCTGTCAGCTCCAACGTCTCAGCATTGCTGCTACCACCGTTGAACCGATACTTATTGCCACCGCTATCCACAACAGTGACCGTATAAGTCACAGTCTGGACTTCAGTAGCTTCTGGCCTCAACGCATCAGTGTTAGATGACCAGCCAGCAAGAGCGTTGTCAGGCAACACAAAAGTGTTGAACGTACCCTTTACCTCGTCGTAGTGATCAAGAAAAAGCTCTGCTGATGCGTCACCGATGTTGGTATAAGACAGGCTCAGCTTGGGCTCAGTACGCTCGCTGCCATACAGAATCCGCACCTCTTGCCCGCTCTGTGACTTAAAAGTCTTGATCGGATAGTCGCCAGGCGAATAACTACGACTGGTGGGCTGTAACGCTGTAGGGAAAGCCATCAGTCAGAACGCTGGGGATACACCTCAAAGAGGTCGCTACGGACTACTTGCTGCGCAAGCAGGCTTCGCTCGTCATCATCACAAGGATACTCAGACGCAACGATGTCCACCGTGCCCTCTTGCGAGAACGTCAGCTGCTCAACCATGTAGATGTTTTGCGAGTTTTGCCGTTTCAAGATTGTGAAAACGCTGCTATGGAAGTTGCTGTCAGGCACCGTTCCATTAACCACGGTCATCACACCCTCTTGGACCTCTTGCTCAGAAGCTGACTTGTAATACGAAACGTCGTACTGGCCATCAGCCAAGTCACTCACCGAAGTCACTGCGCCTGTAGAACTAATTGTCCCATTGTTGGCAACGCTGTACGGACTAGAGGTTGTGGTCACTTTGATAAAGTCACCCGCTCCAAGGTCCAGGCCATGCACGGTCGTTGAAAACTTGACCGTATGCGTAATCAGCTTGCGAAGCAGTAGGAAGTAACGGGCGACCAGCTGAGCATGTTCACTGCTAGTGCAGAACTGCGTCAGATCAAAGGTTTCAATCGGCAAGCCTTCGTTGCCTTTGAGTCGAACATCGATGGCACGCTCCTCAGGCAACTTATTTTGCCGCTCCTTGCGGTAACGCACCACTGCTTTAAACGGCTGGCGCTCCTCTGCCGCCAAATACTCCAGCTGAAAAGTGTCTTCCAAGATGTTGCCGTCAGTAAACAGCTGCTTGATAGGCACCGCACCAGTCGAAATAGTGCCATCAGAGTTGACTGGAACAGCAGGCTTGATGCTGAACTTACCGTTGCTAATCAGGAAGTTGCACAAGAAGTTAGGGGCAAGCTGGCTGATCAACCCTCTGATGTTGGAACGATCAGCAATCGCACCGTTAAAGAACAGGTTGTTGGCACGCAGGAACTTGGAGGTTTCCTGCAAGTCAGCAACGTTGAGCAAGCTTGGGTTGTCCTCAGTCATCCTCAGCAGATGGCCCGCTCCAGCAACGTCGTCAGTCAACAAGAAGTGGACAAGATCCGTAAACAGGTTGCTTGGTCCGTCTTCTTGGTTGTAAGTAGCGCTAGAGCTGTTGGACTCGTAGGTCGTCTTGTCAGGGTGAAGTCGCTTGACATGAATGCCTTTTGACAGCCATACACGCAGCTGATCAAGCTGATTGAAGTTACGGCTTGCTTTGATTACTAAGCCAGCCGTGGTCATGCGGTCATAATCAGGCACTCCATCGTTTCTAGAAATTTCATTGACATAAACGATTTGATGCTCAGGGTTGTTTTGATTTGATTTTTCAACATGATCTCTATAAAAACTAATGTCAGCAGTCTGACTTTGACCTTCAAACGTTCGGTCTGCTGTAATAACGCTTGGCGTTGGAACTGTCGTCACGTTTAACTCTTTGACTTGCCAACGCCGTCCAACATCTCGGCCTCTTGTAAAAGGATTATCTGAGCTGTGTGCAGGAACATCATCAATAACCTCATTTACACTAAAACCAGAAGTGCTTGTGTTTACAGTATCGACATCAATAGCTATTATCTCCCAACCCTTAGTTTCAGCAGACCAATGATCTCCAAGATCAAAGACCTTTGCTTTTAAATTGAGAACTAAATTTTTGGAGCCAGAAGTAATTGTTCTGCTAATTGTTCGTGTAGCGCCAAGATCGTAAGCATTTGCGTGGCCAAAAATCTCGTAATAATACCCCTGAACACGACCTTGGAACCCTTCAAACCTCTGCACCTCTGTGATGCGAAACTTGAAACCCGAGAAGGTCATTACATCAGACCCGCTTCTTGTAAATGGATTGCTCGATGGATAGTCGGAAGAGTCGCCACCTTCAACGTTCGTTCCACCCTGCCCCCTTTTTACAGTGACGACTTCGTTTACAGAGAAGTTGCCTGAGCTTTTGACAATGCTGCGGTCTCTAATCGCCCAAGCTTTTGTAGTTGCATTTTTGAGATGCTGTTCTAGCGTGGTGATTATCAGAAAGATCAATCTTTTCAAACTTGTACCGAAATTGAATCCAACGATCTGTTCCAAAATACTCCTTGAACAAAACCTCAACCTCGTTTTGCCCAAAGTTCTCTGGCTTGCCTGAGTCCCCATAAATATCAGTCATGATGTCGTAGGAGAACGCACCATCCTTGCCGCCTGTAGGAAACTCTCCACCTGAGTTGACTACACGAAAGTTATCTCCTCCATCCAACTCTCCATTTACTGCTCTGTTCTCAGCAGGCAACGCATCTGACGGTAACGCTTCACGCGCATCAACTACACTTGGCTGCTCTCCTGTAATGGACTGACCAGTAGTTATGCCTCCACCTGTTTGAAACTCTTTATTTAACTTGAGAGACGTGAGCGTTATAGTGCCTTCAGAGCTATTTTATCTTTGCCAGATGTCGTAATTACGAAACGCCCATACTTATTAGTGTCAACCTGTCGCGTAATTGTTGACTCTTGTGCAGTAGCTGACGCTGTTAATTGAATAACGTCAGTAGTGTCATCAAGATTTCTGAGCGAAGCGCCTGGAACAGGCACAAGCTTGAACTCGTATTCGCTAGGGTCTCGTTCGACAGGGTGTTGGAATCGGATGAAACTATATTGATCAACAGGCTTTGCCCCCGTTACGGCAAATAAAGGTGCCAAACGCTCATACTCGAACTCAGCACCACTCGCGTCAACACCAGCACGTCGCACAAAAACACTAAAGCAAGACGTTCTCTCAATCGTTGAGTTGATGACGCCGCCACTGAGCTGAACCCTGTCTAGATCAAGATCCTGAAGCTTCCTGGGGGAAGGGAAAACCATAAAGTTAGACAACCCGTTAAGTGTCTGAAATACACGGCTTTTAATTCCTATTTCAGTCACATCAGCTGGCCGATTGTTGCGAACCACTGCTTTTGCGTATTTTGTAAGTGGGAAAAATCCCGCGCCAATGCCAGCGCCGTCACTTATGTAGTGATCAGTTGGTTGAACGACTTTGGTTCGGCTCACTAAACCAATTTCTTTTAATGCAGTAAATGCTTCACTGGTGTCGATGCACTTAAGAGTAATTCTTTGGTCCTCAGTATTTGTATCGCTGATGTCAAATTTTTGTCTGCTACGAGCAATGACTTGCCATGTCGTTCCAGCGATAGAAAACAGTTCGCCAAGCTGCATCTCATCATCTGCCGCACGCTGTAGCGCTTTGACTTGATTGTTTATATCTTCAACATCCAAGCCTCTTTCGTCCTTATTCCGACGATAAAAGTCCTCTGGTATTTCAGAATCAGAAATTAAAAATACTATCTCATCGCCAACATTAACTGTTTTAACCTCACTTGTAAGGCTGCTTGAAATTTCAGCTCCGTTGAGAGAAATAACACCCATGCGTGGGCTGTAATTGCGACCATTTAATTCTTGCTCAAGAAGGCCAGCGTCGCGACGTGCGTCCTCAAGGTCTTCGTTATGGTCTGCAAAATACTTGCCCATGCGCATATCGCGCACTCTGCGCAAATAGCCGCTCTTGTCACCAACGCTGCCGCCTAGCAAACGCTTGCGATCACCATCACCTGCAATTTTGATTCTTTGAATTGTTGGGTTGACTTCTCCTGAGCTACTCGTCCCTCTTGGAATCGAAACAGGCATAAAATTGAGCTTGTAATTAGTGCCATTAGCAATAGACGCATACGCTCCAAACTCAACGTTGTTTGCAGGGCTGTACGCATGGCAAAACCCTGTGTCTTCATTAACAGTAGTTGGGCATAAGAATATATCGGTGTTAGGCGTGGGGTCTCCAGCTCCTGGAGTGCTGCTTGTCCCATAAGCACGGTTAAAAGCTTGAATTCTTTTTTGCCCAGAGGCTGTAGTATTTCGCTTCCAGTAGAAAGCGAACGTGTCTGCATAAATTGCATCAAGAGCATTGTTGCCCAAGAAAATACCTGTTAAATCGGGCAACGCAATGCCATCAGCTTGCGCTCCATCAGCACGTCCTTGCTCGCCTACAACAAACATCAGCTTGGCTGCTTGTTGCGTTCCAAGGCTAAACATGCGTGACCACACCAACTTTGGCGTAACCAACATCCCGCCTACATTTTGATCATACAAGCCAAAAATGATGGGGATTGGTGCGTTGTAATCAGCCAACTCGGCAAGAGTGTCAAAGCCGGTTGAAGCGACAAAACGCCTGCTTTCGTTAATGCTGTCTAGATCAAGACGCTGCTGTGCCTGCGGCTTTTTAGGCTTTGGCATCAGCAACATGCTGACACCTGTCAGAACCAAGCTAATTGCAAGGTTAATAAGAATAATCGTGCCTGTTTTAGGCTCACAAACAATGTCAGGTATTAACTCATACCCTGCAGGCCGTGTCCTACCCCTACGAATAGCTTCTGAAACAAAATATCGATACTCCTCTTCAGTAATACCTACAGTTTCAATAAGCTGCTTCTCGAACGGAAGCAGTGGTACGTCGTAAACGCTTGGGCCAAAGACCACTGGACCTTTTGCGTTGGTGGATTGACGTAGAGAACCCCTTTCCGCCATGTGACCGCAAATGTCCACGAATGCTCCGGCAGGAGCAGAATGTCTCCATCATACTCAGCTCTTTTTACTCGAAAACCCCACTGCAGCAGGTCTCGGTAAACCTCTCGACGATTTGCTTCATACCAAGACTGTTTAAACGCAGGGGCTGCAATGCCCATACGCTGCAACACCTCATAGCAAAGGTGGATGCAGTCAATCTCCGCCCCACTGCCATCCGCACCCAGTTGGTACGGCCTACCGATTAGATCACTGCAGTCGTACCGCACTTGTAATTGGCAAGTTGCCCACAAGTTTTTGCGTCAAAGTACGCCGTGGAATGTCTGTGCCAACAGCATCCAGCACGGTGCTGAGGTTGATTTTCAAAGAACTGTTGTCCCACTCACCACTGGTGACCTGCGCAACATACTCGTTCACACGGTTGCTAGTCGTTGCTGTAGACAAACCAGTGTCAGGGTCAGGATCAGGCAAGATCAACATCTCAACCTCCATAACCCAACGGTCGTCAATGGCTGAAACAGCCCATGCACGAGTGGCATCGTTGTTTGGAAAGACCAGCGTGGCCTCTAAGCCATCACCAGTTCTGTTGACGGTGACACCAGAAAAGCCAAACGGCACAAACTGGTAGCTTGCACCGTCATATTCCATTTGCTGGCCCAGAAAAAAGTTCTGGAATCGGAAGTCAACTGTGCTGTACGGCTTGATCCGAAGCACATGGCCAAACGCTAGTGCCGTCACATTCCAAGCCTCCGACGAGTGCTGCCGCTCATTTGTAGACGCTTCAGCGTATTCTGCTCACCACGTTGAGCACCTTGTGCAGCAGCCTGCTGTAAACCCTGCTGGAATTGATCATTGGTCACATAGTCAATGTTGTTGATGCGCTCAATGCTGTAACGAACGTCGATTGGTGCGGCAATTGCAACTCCGCCTCCTTCGCCTGACGTTCCAGAAGCTCCTGTATCTGGAATAACAGAAGATCCGCGAGCACCACGCGAGTAACGCGCCATGCTTTCACGCATCTTGCTTTCAGGAATGATGTACTCAGACTCACCGCCTTCACCGACAAGAGCGCGAGTAGGACCGGAAACAAATCCTCCTTCAGCAAATGAAGTATTGGCTCCAATTCCTGAATACTGCTCAATAGCGTCCAGATTTAAAGTCTTTTCGTTTCCACCACCCATTCCAGCAAACGCACGCGCAAGACCAATCGCCATATATGTGGCGATCATTTGCGTTGCAACATCCATCAACATCTTGGCGACACTCTGCAAGAAGCTGGCAAATGCTTCCTCTGCAGTCTTAGTGCCCTGAACCACCGCAACTAAGTTAGTAAACAAGGCGTCTGTCACAGGAACAGTCACCGCCATAGCGTCGGTAAACCGTGCCTGCGCTACTGCAGCGGCATCAATGGCAGGCTGAATCTCGTTAAAAGTGTCCCTTACAGCAATAAGATCATCCAACTTAAATTGCTGACCCAAAATAATATCTTCATCAACTTTTTCAGCTTTAAGTTTTGCAATGCGCTGCTCAAGCATTCCGATCTGCTCGTTATACGCCTCAAGCTGGGCAGCAGATCGAGCAAAGGTCTCTTCTTGAAAGTTCTCACTTTCGCCAAAGAAACCTAGTCCCGCTCCAGACAGTTCAAACTTCCTGCCAAAGTCCATGCTGCGAATCTGCAACATGGCGTTGCGTTCTGTCTCAAGCCTCAGCAGCTCACGATTGTCTTTAATTTCTTGCTCTCGATTTTGGCGCAGGACTTCTGCTTGACGGTTTTGCTCCAGCTGCAAGTTAGTCCTTTGTCTTTCAAGTCTTATCGCAAGATCATATTTTTCGTTAATACCATCTCGCACTTCTTGCTCAATTTTTCCTACAAGCGCTTGTTCACGTTGCAGCTCAAGACCCTCAATGCGTAGCTGAGACTCTCCTTTCAAAATTGTTTGATTGCGCTCAAAAGCTTCTCCCTCCAACTCGGTTATTTTGAGCGAAGCCCGCTGAACCGATCCAATAGCTTGGAACGTTTGAAGAATTGCTTGCTCGTTAGTTGAAATATCTCTCGCAATAGCTCGCTCTGCCTGAATTCGTGCGTTTTCTTTGGCGGCTTCAGCTCTGTCCTTAGCAAGCTGAGCTAAATTCATGTCGAGAGCCAAAAGTCTTTTCTTTGCTGGTTCTTGTTCGTTAAGAAAATTAAGAGTAGCTTTTTCAAGCTCAGTGCTTGCCTGCTTAAGCCCAACATCACCTTGCAGCAATGCTTGAGTGTCTCGCCTGTTGACTAGCTTGCCTTTTTCAACATCTGCTTCTATTTGTGCAATACTAATTCGTCGATTCATCTCATTTGTTATTTCTTGTTCTGCTTTTCTAAGAGTTTTTGCTGCAGCAGCTTTTCTTTCTGCAGCGGCAGGGTCAAACTCGTCTATGAGTTTGGCCATTGCTTCATCACTAATCATGCCAGAGAATCCAGCACCTCCTGTAAGCTCTCTTACACGAGCGTCAAACTGCTGACGATTCTCTTCACTAACATTATTTCTGAGAAGTCTGGCGCTTTCAGCATTGCTCATGCTTCCTGCGACTGAACTTACAGCTCTTAAAAATGCTGCTAAAGGCCCAGAAATAAATGCACCCAGCCGAACGCCTAAAACCTGAAGAGCATTCTGAAACTCTGTAAAGTCTTTTC
>FUIF01000396.1_pt1 | contig 14930 bp, 26 predicted proteins | sample 1003461 | NCBI WGS metagenome assembly FUIF01 (sample SAMEA80401918, study PRJEB19352) | marine metagenome | reverse complement strand
GTAAAGCTTTATTACTTTCAACAAGGTAATGCTCAGCAATCATCTCAAGAGCTAGCGTTCCAGACTTTACACAACTCTGTATTGATCACTAACGAAGCTGGTGACACTTTATTATCTGAAGGTGCTAATCCTTTCTTTGGTAACGGACAAGGCGCACTACAACCGTTTGACGAGCCTAACTGGACAACGTATAGCTTCATACCTTACTGTGGTGATAGCTGTGAGCCGTTTAGCTATGGTTGTACAGATGAGCTAGCACAGAACTACAACTCAGAAGTAAATACAGAAGATGGTAGTTGCTACTATCAAGCTGGTTGTACTCAAGCAGGTTACTTAGAATATTATACACAAGGCTATGAAGCTGATTACGATAACGGAGACTGTCAGACGTTAGCGGTATTTGGTTGCATGGACGAAGAAGCATTTAACTATAACCCAGAGGCAAATGTTGATAACGAGGGTTGTATACCTGTAGTGTTAGGCTGCACGAACCCACTTGCTTTCAATTACAATTCGGCCGCTAATACTGACGATGATAGCTGTATACCTTTCGTCTACGGTTGCACGGACGCAACAATGTTTAACTATGATCCGGAAGCTAACGCTGAAGATGGTAGCTGTATCCCTTACATTTATGGCTGTACTGACAGTAGCGCCTTTAATTATGATCCAGCTGCTAATACTGACAATGGCTCGTGTGAGGAAGTGGTGGTCGACTGTATGGACCCGCTAGCCTACAACTATAACGAACTTGCAAATGAACCTGCAGACAACTGCTTATATGATGCTGGCTGTGTCGGTGGACCTGGTGAGCCCTATTGGTTAAACGATCTGTGTTACGCATGGGTAATTGAAGCAGATCCATACTGCTGTAGTGAAGAGTGGGATAACACTTGTCAAGCAACATATGACTACTGTAGTGTAACAGGTATAGAATCCGTGCTAGCTGGTGAAGACTTAGTTGTCTATCCAAATCCGGTGGGCAATGTGTTAAACATAAATCAACACGTTGACGTAGACGTGATCGATTCGAATGGACGTATCGTAGTATCTAAAACAAATACGAACGCAATAGACGCGTCCTTATGGCCTCCAGGAATGTATATGGTACGTATTATTTGGAACGGTCGCGTCGTAGTCAATAAAATTATCAAATGATTAAGTGGATAGGTCAACATATATGGGATTTTATTTCTAGATTTCGAAACGATGTTTACTTAGAGGATATCGCTGACGGCACACCGGATAGCAATAAGTTTCTTGGGCTTGATTCTAATAATAAAGTAATAAAAAGAGTTCCTCCTACGGCGGATTCTGCAACTCTTGCATCTACCGTAACTGTAACTAACAGCACTGCTAATACATCTTTTCCTGTAGTTTTCCACGACGAGTCAAACGCTTTATTAGACGACACAGGGGCTTTTGAATACAATCCTAACTCAGGTAAATTTACAGTCCCTGGAGGAGTAAGGTATGGTCATAGTATGACTTATCTTGGTGGAACTAACGCTGGTGAGTATGGGCAGGGCTCTGAAATACTATATCATACACCTCAGGCTTTAAGCGGTACTACAACTACAGCTGGCGCTTTATATGTTTGGAAAAACACTAGTTGGGTGTTAGCAGACGCAGATGCCGAAAACACGTGTAGTCAATTAATGGCTATAGCTATAGGAACTAACTCAGCAACAGACGGTATGTTGTTAAAAGGTCCAGTAACATTAGCAGGTGCTTATATCGCGGGTACAGATAGCCCTGGGTCAGTCGTATATGCTAGCACCACTGCTGGTCGCGCCACTCTCACGGCGCCGTCGGGTAGTGGTGACATAGTTAGAGTCATTGGCCACTCACTTAGCAGTGGAGGTAAAATGCTACTTTTCAACCCTGACAACACCTACGTAGAGATCGCGTAATGGCAACAGTAATACTAAGACCTGACACAGAGATTTCATCGGGTAGTTGGAATAATGAATCTGGAAGCGGCTTTAATGTCGCGAAAATAAACGATAGCAGTAACTCTACGTACGTTTACAATGCGTCCGCAAACCAAAGCTTTAGAGTCAGTCTAGACAACACAAGTGGTTTAACTGGAGCTACGTTTAACAATTTTGTTGTTACAGCAATATTTCAAAAACATGGTGGAAAAGGCGCTGACGCCAGCTTTGAGGTTAACATAGGTGACAGTTCATCAATAACTACTTTTGGTAGCATATCTGATACCACGTTTGTTACAACAAGCTCTAGTCCAACAACTATTAACGCTGGCTCAATAAATTTTGCTGGTGGCGTTTCCGCTAGCGATATAGATGATATGAGGGTTGAGGTGGTTTGCACTGACTCAACTCAATCAAGAATTTTCGAATTATTTGTGACAATTGATTACACAAGTGGCGGCGGTAGTGGTTATGGCAACGATATAAATAGTGTGGCTAGCTCTACTATAGGTAAGGTTAATAGCGTGGCTACAGCAAATATAAACAAAATAATAGGTGTATCATGATTTTAAAAAAGCTAACCGTAGATGATCAGGTCGTAACGCTAGTTGAAAAAGGAGGTGGCTCGCTTGGTAACTTTACTAAATGCGTAATTGCAAACACAAGCGCTAGCAATACTGTTAAAGTTTCTATATACTTAGAAGATCAAAACTCAGTTAAACATCACTTTGTAAAGTCTCTTTTAATGCCTACAGAAACATCACTCATGCTCGATATAAATCCTTTTAACACTGAAAAACTTCATCTTCGCGCTGTTGCGGATGGGACTTCACCACTTGTAGATATAATACTAACATAATGGATAAAATAAGTAAACACATAAGCTATAAGGAAGCAACTCGTAGTAACACCGCTTTACGTAGAGGTATAGAAAACATACCAGACGTTGAAGAGCTTGAGAACATGAAGCTAATTGCTGAAAAAGTTTTTGAACCACTGCGCAAGCATGTTGGCGGACCTATTAAAATAAATAGTTTTTATAGATCACCTGAGTTGAATGTAGCTATTGGTGGTAGCAAAAACTCTCAGCACTGTAAAGGTCAAGCAATAGACCTTGATGATACGTACGGACATAGAAGTAACGCTGCTATGTTTCAATGGATGCGTTATCACTTAGACTATGATCAAATGATATGGGAGTTTGGCGACGATAAAAACCCAGCGTGGGTACACGTTAGCTATGTGTCAGAAGAAGAAAACAGGCACAGGTGTTTACGAGCAGTTAAGAAAGATGGTAAAACACACTATGAAATAATGTAACGTGAGAACAAAAACTAAAATTGAATACGTCTGGTTAGACGGTTATAAAGAGCAAAATCTAAGAAGCAAAATAAAAGTATTAGATAATATAAATAGATTAACTTTAGAAGATATACCTGAGTGGTCGTTCGATGGCAGTTCAACTAAACAGGCCGCGGGAAATGATTCAGACTGTATATTAAAACCAGTTAGGCTTTATAAGTATCATACACGTAGAAATTATTATCTTGTATTGTGTGAGGTATTAAACAGCAATGGCACCCCTCACTCGTCAAATACTAGGGCTAGATTAAGAGAATACTCTAGTGAGCTAAAAGCGCGCGATTATTGGATGGCTTTTGAGCAAGAGTATTTTATGTATGAAAATGGTAGACCTATGGGTTGGCCTAATAAAGGTGAGCCTAAACCACAAGGAGAGTTTTACTGCGGCGCTGGCGATGGTAACGTGGCTGGTCGGCAGATTTCAAATAGACACCTAGATAAATGCCTTGATTCAAACATAGGAGTTACAGGAACTAATGCAGAAGTTGCTTTGGGACAGTGGGAGTATCAAGTTTTTCAAAAAGATGCAATCTTAGCGTGCGACGATTTGTGGGTTAGTAGATACATGCTAAATAAGGAGGCTGAAAAATGGGGAGTTAGAATAGAATACCATCCAAAGCCCATTAAGGGGGATTGGAATGGTAGCGGATGTCATGTTAACTTTTCAACTAAAGATACGAGAGACATAGGAGGGGAAAGGCTGTTTAGCGAGTGCTGTAAAGCATTAGAGGAAAATCACCTTAATGACATAGAGAACTACGGGTCTTATAACGATGAGCGTTTAACTGGCTTACATGAGACTCAACATATTGACGAATTTACGTGGGGAGTTTCAGATCGTGGAGCATCTATAAGAATACCAATACACACGGTTGAAAACGATTGGAAAGGATACCTTGAAGATCGAAGGCCAGCCTCAAATTGCGACCCTTACGTGGTCGCCACTAAAATAGTAGACGGCTTATGGCACGTGTTTAAATAAAAAAAGGGGAGCCTTGCGGTTCCCCTTTTCTATATCCGGTAGTTTAGGTTTATGTAACCTCACACGATCCGCCTGAGCAAGCTAGCTCGCCAGAAAGATCTGTATTATCCTCGGTCTCCATTACATTTGATAAGTCAACACTATCTAGTGACTTAACCATTTCATTAAATTTAGTTTTAGTAATGTCCTCAAATGGAGCTTGAGTGTATGTACCACCGTCGTATGGTAGAACAGATAGACCGTTATAGTATTCTCTGTTCTTCCACATCCACTCACCAGCCTCCTCCCACTCGTTAGCTTTTAAACTAATAGTAGCAGAAACATTGTGAGTGTTCGAACCGTTCCTGTGTCCAGATGAAACCCAGTCTGTTGATACCTTCTTTACTCTTTCAAGCAAATCAAATGCAGACTCAGTTCTTACAATAGAGCCTTCAGGTGCCGCTTGCGGTACGCTGATCACTGCTGTATCATGAGGTCTGAAGTATTCATCTTCGATCAACTCAGGGTGGTTCTTAACTAGGTAAGAATAAATAGCTTCGTTCTTACCAACTCGTAATCTACGTACGTAATGCTTGTTATGCCAAGCGTGTATACCAGATGATGTACCTAGTACTAGCGATGTGGTACCCGCTGGCTTAACACATGTTGTACGCGCTGCTTTGTTAATACCTATAAGCTTAGCAACTCTGCTGTTCTCACGCTTAACAATATCAGCAGCTTTATTCATATCAAGATTCATAACCTTGTTAGAGCCTATACCTGTCATTGATACGCCAATCAAGGCATCTTTCTCGGTTGTATCTTTCCATACCTCACGTAAGTAGTGGAAGTCTGTATAACCAGCTTGTAGCGTACCTATGAAAGCAGCAACTTTAACTCTAGCATTTAAATCATCTTGATCAACTATATCTGATACGTTAACCTCACATAAGTTACAGAACTGATAAGGACGAAGAGCAATCTCGCAACACGGGTTTGTTCCCCAGTCCTTATCATTGTTTAGATATATACCAGGCTCGCCAGCTCCTGATGCTTCAACTCTTTTCCACAGATCCATAAAGAAATCTTTTTTAACTTTATGTCTCATTAACACGGCAGAGTTATTAGCTCTACCACGTTGTGGGTTAAGCTCCCACCAGTTACCTGACTTACATGATATCATCTCTTCATCTGTAGCACTAAATAATGATATAAGTGCTGCACGTCGAATCCCACCAGCCAGAACAGCATCTGCGATATGACAGATGATATCGTGTACCTCAAGACTCGTAAGTTGTGTTCCATCTTCTTTGTTATCTAATATACCTTTAACTTTCACTAAACACTCTTTGAGTGGCTGTGGGCCAGGAGCTTTACCTCCTGACGTCACTAGCCTTGCACCTTTAGGTCTGATGTCTGAAAAGTCAAACTTTACTTTAGAACATCTGCGACCACCAAGGTACGACTCAATAAGCACCTTTACGCTGTCAGCCCAACCTTCAATACTATCACCGATTACAAATCTTACTCTCTCGTTTCTCAAAAGGCTTGATGACGAAAGGAAGCTTTCTAACGTGGTGATTCTGGACTGAATAGCCAACACCACATCCCGATAATAGTAAGAACATAGTTTCACTGAAACTATCAATGTGATCAACGGGAAGGTAACTACAGTTGTAAAGACGATTAGGAGAAATTTCAATAGGCTTTCCGCTAAACTGAAGAGATCGCATCGACGGCAGAACCTTCTTGTTGTAAACCATTTCATAAGCTTCTTCTATTTGTTGTTTCAGATCTGGATATTTCTTAACATGCATCTCTTTATTACGCGTAACTAACTCTTTCCACGTCTCTCTTCTGTTAAGTTCAGGTATATACTTAGCATACTTCATATGCACTGTAATATCTGATAAAATATCTCTACTAATTCTGACTCATTAATTTCTTTTAAAACTGTTAAACATATATCTACAAATGGTAGGTACAATACGTGATTGTTCCTGTCTTCTCCTTCGTAAGACCTAAATCCTACTAGAATGCCTGGGTAAAACCCAATTGTTATTTCCCAACTCATTGTTTGCTTTTAATTATTTCAATAACCTTATCGCATTCCTTCTGATTTTGGGGTTTATATAAAGTTACAGGCATATTGTTTTTGTTAATGTATTTCTTAAACATTTTCCAACGCATAGGAAAACTTTCGTTTGCCCTGCCTTTTGTTTCAATTATAAAACCCTCACCGATAAAATCAGGAGTGTATTTGATAGGTAATATTTTCTTTTCTCCGCGATTAACCATATCGCCTTTACCGTTGCTTTGACGCTCGTAACATTGTATGTCGCACATAAATCCTTCTTGAAGAACAAATGTCTCCGGCTCGTACTCGGCTTTGATCTTAGCTTTCTTTAGTGCTTGATACATATAACGCTCAAGACCCGAGGCGAAGGTTATACCATCATAGGTAACCTTCTTTGACTTAACTGGTCCTCGTTTCCTGCTTTTGGTTTTATGCGTCGTCTTGCGTCCCAACGATTTCGTCGATTAGCGCACGAGCTGTTTGTATGTACAATATTGCGTCCATTAGTTCTTCTTGAATATCATTGAGATACCCATCAAGATCTTTATGTCCGCCTTTCATTTCGTTATACAGTGTTCTACCATACTTTTCAAAACCAACGTTTGATCTTGAAACAAACTTATCAACTACACGTTCAACCATTCGATCACGGAATCTTATAGTTCTAACAGTATCTGACGACTTTGAATTCATTATTTCTCTATCACTCATAGCGTATCTTTTACAAATGTTCCGTTAATCATTTTACCTGTGCGCTTACTAATAACGTCGTATGCCGAGTCAATACAAGTTTCAATTGACACGCCACCTAGTCTAGCTAGATTAGTTAGCACGACAACCATGTCACCGATAGCATCGATAAACTCAGGCTCATCGTTCTTTAGTATAGCTCTACCAAGCTCACCAGCTTCTTCCATAAGCTTTAAGTATTGAGTTTTAGTATCGCCTTTATCATATAAACCTCGTTCATCCGCCCATGTTCTAATCAGGTCAAAACGATCAGGTCGTCTGCGACCACTCATATGTAATGCGCCTGTGTTTGTTTTATTGCGAACCATGTCGTCAAAACAGGTAACGTGGCCGAAACCGTTGTTATCAAAGAACCTAGCAAATGCTTTATTATATACGTAGCATCTATCGTTATTGTACATAGATGTTTTTACATTATCCATAATCCATTTTATAGATTTAGTATTAATACAACATATACCGTGATCTGTTTCCCAGCTCATACCCATCTCTCCATAAGCCTATCTTTAAGCTCACTGACCGGACATGGAACGTTGTTGTTTGTTCTGTTACGTTTATCTTCATTGAATTTAATTCTTGTTTTATAGGGTTTAAATCTTTATACAGTTTACGATCTACTTTGTAGCCATATTCTTTTTGCAGCTCTATCTCTCTATGAGATATGTAGCAAATGTCATCTGACATGTCTAATATTTCATATTCATCTTCTGTATAACCTTGTTGGCGTGTAACTCTATCCTCCAGGTTGTTTGTTACACCGATTTTTTTACCTGGTATATGGTATTATGCAATACGTCATCTTTTTCGTCTAGCTTTAGATACTGTAACCTTAACGCCGTTTGTGTTCGGTAAACAATAAAAAGCAGCTGCTGTAGATGCAACAGTACCTTTTACATAGTCTGATTCAACGCCGGTTAACGATATAGACTCTATATCTCTCCATCTCTCGAATTCATCGAACAAATGCAAACACACTACTGTGTCTGATTGAACTTCAAATTCTACCTTACCTTTGTGATCAACTCTTGTTAACACGGTATCTGGTTCTCCCCATTTAAATGTAAGCACTTCGTTTAAAGTAACCATTACAACGGTTGTATCTTGTGAGTACGAAACTAAACTTATTAGCATCATACATACTGTTAGTATTTGTTTCATAGTTTATTATTATATAAGTGTAAATTATGAGCATAATGGTAATACTCACCGACATCAATACCTAGTTGATAAGCTACTAGCATTTGTAAGCTAGCAAAACAATATTGATCATTACAGAAACCAAACCATAGGTCGTTTGATCGCATAACTACAGCCATGTTAAGCTTATTAGTCTTAGGCATTATTGTAAACTGCACGGCATAAGTACATGGAGTATCGTTATCATATGCGTGTATCTCCTTACCGTCGTATATACTTATAGCTGCTTGTCGAGTGTTTGGGTTAGATAATTTATCTATAACTTTCTCAAGCTGATTATTACGATTCCACTGCCAGCCATAGTTAGAGTTAACGTTGCCGTCTTCATCAGCCATACGTGTCCATATCGGTGGCACTTTACCATATAAGTCGCCTAGCTTATGTATATTACGATCGCCTGATAAATACCATTGCCATTCAGCCTCAGCATATTCTCTATTCCACTCACGTTCTTTATTTAGTATAAACAGATCGCGTGGTTGTTCCATCGTAAAACCTACATTGAATAAGGCTTTAGTATCACCGAACTCTATGCCATTGCATCTGATTTCGTTTAGGAAATAAGTAAAAGCAGAGTCTGCATTATAAAATCTATTTCTCATTGTATTTGTCATAGTAGTATTTATAGTATTCGTAAACTTTAGCCATAACCTCGTCTCCACTATAGGTATTAGGATCAACACTTACAGTTGCGTTTATTTGAATATCAATTTGCCATTCGTCTTTAGTATCCCATAACGGAGTAAAGCCTACAACTATATTGTTATTCATACACCAAGCAACATGCTTCATGTTTTCATCACTGTAGCTTATTGAAACCGGTGTTCGACCACCGCCTTTCTTTTTCTTCTTATTACCTATTCCCATGGCATAACATCATCTTCTGCAACATCAGCCATCATAGGTACAAAGCTACCAGATCGAGGTTCCCACGTGAAATGAGCTTCAGCTCCGTTCTCACCTAGGTTTTGGAATTTAACCTTGAGTACTTTCGCTTTAACCGTTTTAGCTTCGTAGTCCCTGTGGACCAGTAAGCCGTGGTAAGAAGCGTCATACCACTCTCCACCACCTTTAATATTATACATAGTAGGTTCTTCAATTTTTCCATCTTGTCCTTTATACATTTTAGTTGGGTGAGCCACGATAAACACTAGTACGTCGTACTTCTTAGCAAACGTCTCTATTTTCTGTAAGTATTCCATCGTGTAGCGGTTTACATCATCAGAGCTAGCGTTTGTATCTCTAACCTTGTTAAACGGATCAATAACTAAGCATTTAATACCTTTACGTTTTACAAGCTCAGCACCTTTACGTAGCACAGACTCAAGCGTGTAACGGTCCATATCAATAAAGAAGTAGTTGTCATTAACGTGATCAGCTATCTTTTTCCATTGATTACCACCAATATCACCTGGCGTTGGCATGTCTTGCCAGTGCTTACGCATCAGCTTATGAGCGTGGAGATACGTTGGTTGATTCTCTGGTGACGCGTATGCTGTTTTCCAACCATAGTTGTTATTGTAGCCAACCACCATCTGGTCCACAAAATCCGATTTTCCAGAAGACGGTATACCAGTGACAGTAATAAACTGACCGGTGTAAGTACTAAAAATTTTATCGAAGTTAGGTAAGCCAACTTGAAAGCCTGGCTTAAATCCGTTTTGTACAAAGTCTTTGAGTTCATCTTCTATATCGTATAATGTTGAAACACCTTCTAGTGGTACCTGTTTACAACTGCTTATAACATTACGTAAATTATCTTTACCGTGTTTAAGCAGATACTCATTGGCGTCTTTACAATCATCGAAGTCAACTAAGTAGCACACCTCAGCACCTAGTCTACGTATAAACTCTTGTTTAAGAGCTTGACCAGGTTCATCAGTATCAAGAGCTAAGATTATCTCAGTCTTGTCTTCTAAGTAGTCGATGCAATTATCTAGGTAATCGAGATTGTTTGAATTTAATGTAGCTCCGTTAGGTACAGAGATTACATTTTTAATTCCCGCCTCGTGCATTGCAAGCACGTCCATCTCGCCTTCAACTATTATACAGGAATCATAACCAACTATAGAGTTGATGTTGTAAAAGATCTTTTCAGCACCTTTATAAAGCTTAAAGTTCTTACGACCATCTCTATACTTAACGTTGATCAACTGATCACCCATATAGTAGTTAAAGTGGATAGTATTCTCGGATTTACCTGTCTGAGGCATCCACTCAGTACCCTCGCCAACTTGTAAGTCAGCTAGAGTCTGAGCAGATATACCTCTTGTCTCAAACCATTGTTCAACCTTTGTATTAACTTTCGGCACGACAGTAGATTCAGGTCTAACATAAACCTTTTCACTGGCTCCTTTGCGTTGATACGTGTGCAGTTGAAAACTGGTATCACAATTATGACAGGTGCCGAGACCACGTTCCCAATCGTATGAGGCACATTTTGCCTTACGATTTTCAGGTTTCCTATCGTGAGAGCACAAGGGACAAATCCCCTGTGACTTACCCACATCTAGGCCATGCTTATTGAACTTGTCAATAGCAAATCCATTGATCTCTCTATCCTCTACGTTCATACTAGAATGGTAGGTCTACTTCTTGATCAGGCACTTGCATTGGCGGTGGTGCCGCTGCTTGAGCTCCGTCACGTGGTGCTGGTTCAACATTATTACCATTTGTCCATACAACCTTAACATTACCAAGGTATGTCTTAGCAGCTTTAGCGTCACGCTCCTCTTTCGTCTGATCTACACAGACAGGACCTTGATTACCAAACTGGTCTAAGTCGTCATTAAGGCTAATTGTAATAGGTAGATACTTACCTTTTTTACCGTTAATGATTTTATCCTTAGGGATAGCATTTAGGTTAATACTTGTCTTTAAAATACTTGCCATTATTGTATTGCAGCTAATTGGTTAAACATACGTCTCATCTGCTCCTTAGTAGCACCAGTTCGACGCCTTAAATTGTCAACAGGTTTTACGTGAGATTGTTTTGAATAAAAATTTCTCTCACTTGTTGTGATGCCTGTTACGTCACAGGTCTTTTTTCTTTGTCTTGCCATGGTTTATGGTTTATAAAGTTGTTGTTGTTAAATGTTGCAGCGGATCAAAATCCTCATTCTTATAGAACAAGTCAAATATCTCACTAGCTTTCTCTACTTTTTCCTTACCCGATTTATAAAATTTCGGTGAACAGTCGAACAGACCTATCTGATGAGTATTTTTATCAATAGCTATAAATAACATATCGTACCCAAACAAGTGCCTGTATATATAAGCCTGACTGTCGTAGTTAAACTTCGACGCTGACCATCTGAACTTCTCTATATCACTAGTTGTTTTAAGATCGATAACAAGTTGTTCATCGTGGTTAATTATGTCAGCCTTACCTTTCCACATATTGTCATATAATCTGACAACACCTGGTTCTTCATACTGGACGTTACCCAACACAGGTTGGATAAGGTCTCTGCATATATCATTGGCCATCATTTCTCTACCATTACCTCGATCATATCTACTTCGTGTTGAAGTAAGCAAATCTCACCACCAGATATTTCTTTATACTTTTTAGTGTTTCGAGTGGATGCATCTATAATCTTAAATGACTTGAGTTTTTCAGGCTCTAATATTGCAGTGTGGAAATATCCTCCGATCTTGAAATTAGGATTGTCTGGTGTTTTGTCGTATAGTGACATAGGGTTCTTAAGTAACTTACCAATATGCGAGTTGCTTAGGAACTGATTACCATATTCACCGTAGTAATCCTCGTCATTTCTTAATCGTTCGATTATTTCGTCTTTCTTCATAACGCGGCTAGTTGCTCCTCCTGTTTAGAGGTAAGCGTGTACTTTGTTTTAATTGCTTCGAGTTTTCCTCCATTCTTTAAGTAATCTTTTGCCTTGTTAAATTGTTCAACAGTAATTTTCGGCTTAGGCTTAGCCGCTACTGCCGCTGCTTTCCCGTGAGTATTAGTTGCGTCTGCGTCTTCAGTATCGTCAATTAAGAACAGATTACCTAACGCGTACTTTTTTCCATAAGTACTTGCGGCACCAAATTGCTGAGCAGTCTGCATACCTTTCTGATCAAGGTCTACACCTACTACAGCTGTTGCGGAGATTGTGTTATCTCCATCCGAGAAGTTTGCTGTTGACTTGAGCATCGGAGGGAATTTATTATCTCCCCATCCTGTTTCCACGACTTCTTCCGTGACTGTTACAGAGACTCCTAGCTCAATAAGAAACGGCTTAACCGCCTCAAGGATGTCTTCTGCCTTTCGAAAGTAATATTTTCCGAAAGAGTTATAGCTTGACTTTTTAGCCTTAAGCTTGGTCTGGACTAACGCCAGTTTTTCATTTAATTCTTTCATTTCGGTATATGGTTTTCATATATATATAATTACAGGTTTTAACGTTGATTTACACGAGTAAATTACAGAAAGTCAACCACTTGCGAGTGATCTACATTTTCTATTAATTTATCTATCGCTTGTTTTTTTAACTGCGAAACGCGAACATATGCGCTCGTTCCCTTTATGCCTAATACGTCCGCTATCTCTTTTGCTGATCTTTTATCGCAGTCTAAACCAAACGACAAACGTAAAACTTGATATTCTTTATGACTAAGATGATCTAGCATTATGTTTTTAACTACAATAGCTAACAGCTCTTTATTATATGTGTTTATTTTATCTGGTATTTCCGTAGCCATAGATGAACCGTCTTGAACAGGTTCGTCTAAACTTATAAACACAGAATTAAAAAATAATTCTACAAGTTTTTTATCTTCATTAAAGTTTTTACGTATCTCATTTAGCTTATGTTCGGGTATACGCATAGTGCCTCTGTTTATATCTATAGCTCTACGTACGCCACCTTTAATACGTTTTGATAAAAACGATTTAAGTCTCTGCTCTGGATCTTCAGCTTCATATATTGTTTCCCAGTCAATCTTATCCACGGCGATAACTAAATTCTTATTTGCTTCTTGTATAAGATCGTTAATAGTCATTACGCCACTAGCTTGTTGCGTAGTAGAAAATTTACGCGCTAGGTTTTCTGCCAATGGCATAAATAGCAAGACTAGCTCATCGCGAGACATTTCGTCCCATGGTCTACAGAAGTCTGTTCGTTTTACAATTTGCTTTATATCTTTTTTGTAACGAATGTAGTTTTGTACATTATAACATTTCATAGTTGTTTATTTAATAATTCTTTTTCACGTTTTAGATCTTCACACATATGACGATGCACAGTCCTAGAAGATACGTTTAAGGCCTCAGAGATGCGTTTAATTGTGATCTTTTGGCCTAAGTCATGTATATCTATCATAGTCTGATAAATATCATCAGGATGCGTCTTATTTGATCTACCAATAAGTTGACCTACAATACGTAGTTTTTGCTCTTTTGTAAGCCCTGAAAACATTTTGAAAATAACTTTCCTGAGCTTATTTTTGGGTGGTTCTTTAACCTCTTGCATGCTGACTTCATACACTATTTTTTCTAATAAGTTAGGTGGTATGCTAAAACTAACAAAGCCGTTTGTCTTAGCTGATATTTCAAACGCCACATCCATAAATTCGTCTTGATCCATACCTGGGTTTAAGTACCATAACACTAACAAGTGCCACTTCAGGCTTTTATAGGTTGTTATCTTCGCTGTACTCTTAAACAGATCATAGCATTGATATGTGCCGTTTTCAAAGAACATGTACATGTCATTTTCTATATCAGGTATATCTGTTATAGGATCTCTTCTATATACAATGTATCGTTTGTTTAACAGCTCTAAATTTCTTTCATACTGTGACATAAGCCTGTTACTTAGTATTATTAGAGGCTATTGTCATACTAGCCGGTTTAAGGGTTGCAACAATAATTCTTTTAGAATTATCATAATTAGGTATTTTATTGAATTCATCAATACGTTTCTTTAGGTCTTTCTTCATATATATCTTCTATTTTCCAGTTTGCGATTATTCTCTTTGCGCCTATATAATAGTTCCAATACGCCTGCAGACTACACTCATCTTTATACTCATCAGGCATACATTGCGGTGGTTGTTCAAAAGGCTCGTGTGGTATATCAGCAGGCGGTTCATTCAAATGACCACACTTATCTATAGACATATGCGTTCTACCATAACGACGTTTGTATTCACTACCTAAAGCCATCATGTGCTCATACAGCCAATCATAATGCAAAGAGTTTTCTCTTACCCATACAGTTGACGGGTGATTATAATGAGCCTTTTTGTAAGGTACATTATCACCGTTACCATAATGATGGTGGGCCGTGCAAAGCATCTGAGCTGACTCTAAGATCATCTTTACGACGTGCTTGTTGTACTGATATTCAGCTGCTTTACGCGGATCTTTATGTAAATAAAATATATTCAATCTTCTATTGATTTTATACCGTCGCCAAATTTAGCTAAGCTAGCTAGGTTGTTATTCTTTAATCTTTCATTACGTAGTTGCATCTCAAGTAACTCAATAGTTTTGTTTTGTGATTCAACTAATCGCTCATACGCTTCTAATTTGTTTTTATCCCTGTTCATATTCTTCAATTACGTTTTGAATATTACCTTCAAATTTAGCTATTTGTCTAGCCACATCAGCAAACTCGGCTAAAGCGTCGATCTCGTA
>FUIF01011177.1_pt1 | contig 14967 bp, 12 predicted proteins | sample 1003461 | NCBI WGS metagenome assembly FUIF01 (sample SAMEA80401918, study PRJEB19352) | marine metagenome | reverse complement strand
ATGAGTAGAAGCATAGGCAAGTGGAAACTGCCACAGCCAACCGATATTAAAGAAGAAAACGAATGGGTGCAGATACCTCGCATTGCAAGGACTGTACCATTTGGATATAAGTTAAATGAAGAAGACCCCGACCTTCTTGACCCAATACCAACTGAATTAGACTTGCTAGAAAAAGCAAGAAAGCACGTAAATCAATATTCGTACCGTGAAGTAGCGAACTGGTTAAGTGCAAATACTAACAGATACATTTCACATGTGGGATTGAGAAAACGGTTAGGTAATGAAAAACAACGTAAGAACCAAGCTAGAAGCCTCCGCAAGTGGGCAGAATATGCGGAAACGGCAATCGCCAAAGCGAAAGCCCTCGAAGAAAAAAGAACCGGCTCCAAAGCCAACGGTTGAAATACAAGATGTTTCATATGAAACAGAGGCTATTGAAGAACATGCCAATGTATTGTTTAAGCCTAACGCTGGCCCACAGACAGAGTTTCTAGCTGCCGCAGAACGAGAAGTGTTATATGGTGGAAGTGCAGGGGGTGGTAAAAGCTACGCCATGCTTGCAGACCCACTTCGTTACATGGGGCATCCACAGTTTAGTGGGCTGTTGCTTCGGCATACAACAGAAGAACTGCGAGAACTTATATTCAAATCGCAGGAGTTGTACCCAAAAATCTGGCCCGGTATTAAATGGTCAGAACGTAAGATGCAGTGGACTGCACCATCTGGCGCAAGGTTGTGGATGTCATATCTGGATAGAGATGATGATGTCTTGCGTTATCAGGGTCTGGCATTTAGCTGGATAGGGTTTGACGAATTGACCCAGTGGTCCACACCATATGCATGGAATTACATGCGGTCACGTTTACGGTCCACTGCACCAGACTTGCCTATCTACATGAGGGCTACGACTAACCCCGGAGGACGGGGCCATCAATGGGTCAAGAAGATGTTCATCGACCCTGCACCGTACAATAGGTCTTTCGATGCGACAGATTCTGAAACCGGAGAAGTCTTACGGTATCCCGCAGGACATGCAAAAGCTGGTAGACCTTTATATAAAAGGCGGTTTATCCCAGCAAGACTATTCGACAATCCTTACTTGGCAGAGTCGGGTGACTACGAAGCAATGCTTCTATCCATGCCAGAGCAACAGCGTAGGCAACTCCTAGAGGGTGATTGGGATATTAAAGAGGGTGCAGCCTTTACGGAGTTTGACCGTAATGTGCATGTGGTTGATCCTTTCCCCATTCCTAATAATTGGGTTAAGTTTAGGGCTTGTGATTATGGCTATGGTTCATACAGCGGGGTTGTTTGGTTTGCTGTTAGTCCTGCTGAACAACTTATTGTATATCGGGAGCATTACGTTTCTAAAGTTCTGGCGACGGATTTGGCAGACCAAATTCTTGAGTTGGAAGCTGGGGATGGCAACATCAAGTATGGCGTTCTTGATAGTTCTCTTTGGCATAAGCGTGGGGATACTGGTCCTAGCTTGGCAGAACAAATGATTATGAAGGGATGCCGTTGGCGACCATCAGACAGAAGTAGAGGAAGTCGAGTAGCTGGTAAGAATGAAATACATAGGCGGCTACAGGTAGATGAGTATACGGAGGAACCAAGACTTGTGTTCTTTAATAATTGCACAAACATTATATCCCAACTACCAGCACTTCCGCTGGACAAGAAGAATCCAGAAGACATTGACACGCACTCTGAAGACCATCTTTATGATGCACTCCGGTACGGTATTATGTCCCGACCCAGGTTCTCTGTTTTCGACTACGACCCGATGGGAAGACCATCGACGGGTATGCCGGTAGCTGATTCAACATTTGGATATTAAGGAACTTAACATGGCTGAAAATGAAATTATGATTGAAGACGACGCAATTGCGTTAGAGGACACCGAAGATAGTGTTGAAGAAGATGTGGGTATATCTTCTATAATCGGGTTTGTCACTGAACGATTTCGTAAAGCTGAAGATTATAGGTATCAGGATGAGGAAAGGTGGCTTCGTGCATATAGAAACTATCGCGGATTGTATGGGCCTAATGTGCAGTTTACAGAAACGGAGAAGTCACGTGTATTCATCAAAATTACCAAAACAAAAACACTGGCAGCATACGGACAGATTACCGATGTACTCTTTGCCAACAATCGCTTTCCGCTTTCTATCGAACCTACGGAACTTCCTGAAGGTGTAGTAGATAGCGCACACTTTGATCCACAGGCACCAGAGCAGCCTATAGGCATAGACGACCTACAGAACCCTTATGGTTTTGCAGGTGACGGCATGGAATTACCTGCCGGTGCTACGGAAAAAACTTTGATGGATAAGCTGGGTCCACTGCAGGAAAAGCTAGACCCTGTGATGGATAAACTTAAAGAAGGTCCGGGGGCAACTCCTACCGCCATTACATTTAGTCCTGCAATGGTTGCTGCTAAAAAGATGCAGAAGAAGATACATGACCAGCTAGAAGAGTCAAGTGCAAATAAGTATCTGCGTAGTACAGCTTTTGAGATGGCCTTGTTTGGTACGGGTGTGATGAAAGGTCCATTCGCTGTTGACAAAGAGTATCCTAATTGGGATGACAACGGTGAGTATGATCCTGTCTTCAAAACGGTTCCGCAGGTATCACATGTATCTGTCTGGAATTTTTACCCAGACCCAGATGCCAATAATATGGACGAGGCACAGTACGTAATTGAACGACATAAGATGTCACGTACACAACTACGTTCTCTCAAGCGCAGACCATACTTCCGTGCGTCAGTGCTTGACGAAGTTATCTCGCTTGGTGAAAACTACGAAAAAATGTATTGGGAAGATGATCTTACTGACTATGCACCAGAGCATGGCGTAGATCGTTTTGAGGTTCTTGAATACTGGGGTATGATGGATGTTGACATGCTTCTTGAGCAAGATGTTGATATTCCAGATGAACTGCAAGACTTTGACGAACTCCAAGCTAATGCGTGGATTTGTAACGGCAGGTTGATCCGTCTTGTGCTAAATCCGTTTAAGCCTAGCAAAATACCGTACATGGCTGCACCGTATGAACTCAATCCTTACTCATTCTTTGGGGTAGGCATTGCAGAAAATATGGATGATACGCAGACACTTATGAATGGTTTCATGCGTATGGCTGTGGACAATGCTGTTCTGTCGGGTAACTTGTTGGTTGAGGTTGACGAAACTAATCTAGTGCCGGGGCAAGACTTGACATTGTATCCTGGCAAGGTATTCCGTCGTCAGGGTGGCGCACCGGGTCAGGCTATCTTTGGCACCAAATATCCCAACGTATCACAAGAGAACATGATGATGTTTGACAAGGCTCGTGTCCTAGCAGATGAAAGCACCGGCTTTCCATCCTTTGCACATGGACAGACAGGTGTGTCTGGTGTAGGACGAACAGCGTCTGGTATATCTATGCTCATGGGTGCAGCACAAGGCTCCATCAAGAGTGTTATTAAAAACGTAGATGATTATTTGCTACGTCCTCTTGGTGAAGGTCTCTTCCGGTTTAACATGCAGTTTGATTTTGATTCAAACATCAAAGGCGACCTAGAAGTAAAGGCACGTGGCACAGAAAGTCTAATGGCTAACGAGATACGTAGTCAGAGGCTCATGCAATTCTTGCAGATTGCAAGCAACCCTGCACTTGCCCCGTTTGCTAAATTCCAATATGTAATCACAGAGATTGCAAAGTCTATGGACCTTGACCCCGATAAGGTTGTAAATAATATGAATGAAGCTGCACTGCAAGCAGAGATTATGAAGCAGTTCCAAGCCCCGCTACCTGAAGGCCAAGGTGCGCCAGCAGGTGCGGATGTGATGGACCCAACTGGTGCAGGTGGTGGAACAATGGGTACCGGACAGGTACCAGTACCGGGTGAACAAGGATTTAGTGGAAATGGTGGACAAGGAAATGTACAGCAAGCTGAAGCCGTTGGTGGGCAACAACCGCCAATGGAATCACTTCAGTAGTTACATTGATGCGTTAATCGACACGCATCGTAAAACATTAGAGCAGTCGAATGACATTACAGACATTTCACGTGCGCAGGGTTCTATCACTGCGTTGCGTAAGGTGCAACGTCTTAGAGATGAAGTGAGTGAACTAGATGGCTGAAGAACCAATCCCTTCTTTTCTGGGTCAACCGGACGAAGTTAGAAACAAAAAGTACGATAACCTACTTTCAGACTTAACAAGTCAAACTGTAGGAGGTTATTCGTTTTCTAACATATCTGATGCTATCAAAGAAGCAGAGGTTGGAGGAGATAAAAATGCGACAGGTTGGCCGTATATATTTACTAAATCTGGTAAGACATCATCTGCTTTTGGTCCTATACAAATTACATATAGCACGGTTTTAGATTATTTTGTTGGGGCAGGAAAAGAAAAAGACCAGCTTGCTCGTTTTAGGGCGGGAGATTTTGTAGCGGGATATAGTCAGTTACCTGCAGATGTTAAGAGTTACCTTAAAAGCTTTGTTGAACTAAGGCATAAAAAAACGAAATAACAAAAAGCCACAAGATGGTGGAGCCTACGGAAATCTAGGAATAGGCGACATATCTAAAGCAGATCACGAAAAATACTATCCGTTTTTAGTAGGTGTTCATATTCGTGAAAAGAAGAAAATAGCAAAAGACGATACTGTTCCTAGCTTTGTTAATGCACATTATGGTTCTGTAGAACACTCAAATGAAGATATAAAAAAGGCAAGAACTAAAGCACGAAACAACTTGCAAACAAAAGTAAATGAAGCACTAGACATTGAAGCAACACCAACGACGGAAGCAGACGCACAACTTTTTACAAAGTTAGAACAATATGTACCGGCTACTGCAAAGCCTGAACCGTCACCTGCAGTACCTGATGCAGTTAGTAAAGGACAGCCTTCTGTAGAACGCGACATAACAATTGATTATGAAGGCGAAATGCCAGACGTTGGTGAAGACGTTCCGCTTCCAACTATTGAAGAAAAAGATGTAGCACCAGATACAACAGATGCAATCCCCACAGCAGAACCTGAAGAAAAGAACATATTCAGTCGCGCAATATCTGGCGTTGGTGAATTTCTTTTTGGTGACGATGATGATACACCTGCTGAACCTAAAGTGGACAAGAATGAAATTATTCGGAGAAACTTACTAAAAGAACTGGACACATCAGGTGTCCCAAACATGAACAAAGGTGGTATGCCCATGGAGAGACAGATGAATATGTTTGACGAAGGCGGTCTTTTTGACGAAGGCGGCACAGTAGATGAGCAATCGGGTAATGATGTTCCACCAGGATCATTAAAAGAAGAAGTACGTGATGACATTCCGGCCCAACTAAGTGAAGGCGAGTTTGTATTTCCTGCAGACGTAGTACGTTACTGGGGTCTTGAAAAGCTGATGGAAATGCGACAAGAAGCAAAAGCAGGTCTTGCTCGTATGGACGCTATGGGTCAGATGGGTAATAGCGAAGAAGCTACAATACCTGATGATCTTCCGTTTACACTTGACGACCTTGATATGGATGATGATCCTATGGAGTTTGACGAAGGTGGTTTAGTTCCTGACCAGTTTGGTATTACAGAACAACCTTCACAGTTTGCTACATATAATCCACAACCATACGTAGCACCGACAATTCCTGTAGGGCAGCCAATACAACAGCAACCTTTGCAGACAGGCTTTACTCCATTGACTACACCTGCTGTTCCAACAGACGGCACAGCTGCTCCAACCTTTGGACAGCTTTTGCCTACAACTACCGGCAGATATGATGAGTTACGTGAGTATATTAATAACGACACGGGTCAAACTATGACCATTCCGTTTATTGATGGTAACCCTATCTACCCTATTCCTCCAGGATTTGTAGAAGTAAAAACTGATGAAGTAGAGGCTGTAGAAACGCCAACGACTGTTGTTCCGACTACACAGGTACAATCTCCAGATGATGATGGGGATAGCACTAATGACGTAAAGTACGCTACGACTGATGTTACAGGCATTGGATATAGCAAAAATTTGTTAGAACCAGAACTTAGAGAAGTAATATCTGATTTTGGATTTGGTTTTTGGTGCGTTGGCATCTACCTTTAACATAGTTGGTAACATTGCAAATGATTTAAGCAAAGACCCTCGTGCCGCGCCTAGTACAATGAGTAGTTCCTCATTAGGTGGTGTTTTTGATTCCTTTCGTGGGGGTAATGTAAACTTTACAGACAGGCCGGGTAATAAAACAGGTCAATACGATGACAACATGTCTTTACATGAAATGAGTGACTTTAGGCAACGCGAAATTGCAAGAGTAGCTAGAAGCGTTGTTACAAGTATGCGGGACATTTTTGTAGACGAAAATGGTAAAGGAAAGAGTAAGGCAGCAGTTATAGATGCACTAGTAAGGGAAGCTAAAAGGCGGGGCATTAAAACTACACGGGGAAATACAAATATTTTACAGCGTCCCGAAACTCTTGCACGGGAAATTTCAAAACAACGGGCTGATGAAGCTAGAAAAGCTACTGATGAACAACTTGTTTATGACGATGGAAGTAGCGTTATTGAACAAATTACAAAATCTAAAAGTGGAGAAGAGGACTATTCAGATAGTACAAAACAAAACCTAGAGGCTCTTCGTGCCGATCAAGCCGCACGGGCAAGGGAAGCTGCATCCAGACGTGCTGATGAAGCCGCAAGTGGGGGTACACAGTATTCTGTCAGTAGTGATCCATATAGTTCACCTGGAGAAATTGCGTCACGTGAAGATCGTTTTGGCGAAGCGGGACTTTACATGAAAAGGGGTGGTTTGGCTTCTAAACCAAAACCTAAACCCAAAGCCAAAAAGATGAAGCGAGGCGGTTTAGCTTCTAAAAAATAACCGCAATCAGTTGGCCTACCCATCCCCCACCCGACAGGTGGCTACGTTGGCCCCAACAAGGAGTACAATAAAATGGCAGAAGCCGAAATCATGGCTGAAGAAATGCAGTCACCTAAGAAAGTTGCGTTTGCAAATCGTAAGTATACTAACGAAGAAAAACGCAAGATGGAAGAAGAAGAACTTGAGCAACTTCTAAAAGAACAAAAAGGTGAAGTAGAAGAAACTGCTGAAACCGAAGAAGAAGAGCCTACTAGTGCAGAAGAAAAAACATTTAAGAAGCGTTACTCTGATCTTCGTAGGCATCAACAGAAACAAGCTGAAGAATTTAAAGCTGAACTAGAACAATTAAAATCTCAGTTAAGTTCAGCCACTAAAAAAGAATGAAGCTACCTAAGTCGGACGACGACTTGGAAAGCTGGGCAAAGCAATATCCAGATGTTGCTGCTATTGTAGAAACAATTGCTATCAAGAAAGCGAAGGAACAAGCTGACGGCTTGGAAGAACGCATGAAAGTAATTGATGACATGCAATATAATGCTAAGAAAGAAAAAGCTGAAGCAGAACTTATGCGACTGCATCCAGACTTTGATGACATTCGTGATAGCGATGAGTTCCATGAGTGGGCAGAAGATCAGCCTAAGTGGGTGCAAGATGCGCTTTACGAAAATGATAATGATGCCAAGTCTGCAGCACGTGCAATTGATTTGTACAAAGTTGACAAAGGATTGACAGGCAAGAAATCAAAGTCAGACAGTTCTGCTGCAAAATCTGTTGATACTCGTAAATCTCGTAGTAAACCTCAAGAAGATGAATCATCTACTTACCTAAAAGAGTCACAGGTACAGAAGATGTCACCGCAAGAGTACGAGGCAAAATCTGATGAAATTATGGAAGCTATCCGTAGTGGAAAGTTTCTTTATGATATAATCTGGTTCAGCCAGGTAAAAAAAGTGTTGACAAATGGTATTTTTTAGTATAACTATAGTCATCAAAGGTGTAAGCAGGTTCGCTACTTGCTTACATCTAATCCGCAAACACTTCAGTCTTATGGATTACCTGATGAGCATGGCCCGTTGAATATTCGGTTGGCCGACTGAATAAGATACGCACCCACAGTGAATCAGCCTCTGATTAGTCTGGTGAGTTTGCATCTGTAAAATGCTAATTTAGGAGAAACATCATGGCATTCACTACCGCTGCCGGGTATGGTAACCTTCCTAACGGTAATTTTTCGCCCGTCATTTACAGCAAACAGGTGCAACTTGCTTTCCGCAAGGCCGCTGTTTGTGAAGCAATCACAAACTCCGATTACTTCGGTGAGATTGCTCAAATGGGTGATTCCGTTAAGGTTATTAAGGAACCCGAAATTACAGTTAAGGCTTACGCCCGTGGTACAACCATCACGCCGCAAGACCTTGACGACGAAGACTTCAGCCTGACAATCGACAAAGCTAACTACTTTGCGTTTAAGGTTGATGACATTGAAGAGGCACACAGCCACGTTAACTTCCAGTCTCTGGCAAGTGACCGTGCAGCTTACCGCCTTGCTGACCAGTTTGACCAAGACGTTCTTGGCTACTTGTCAGGCTTTAAGCAGTCTGCTCTGCATGCAAATGCAGACACCGCAAACGACGTAACAAACGGCTCCGTAGCTGTTTCTACTGCCGGTTCGGACGAACTGCTTGCAAGCATGAAGCTGGATGGCAGCGACTTTAACGCCGGTTCTGGTGGCAACTCGATTGCTCTGACCGTTCGTACTGGTAATACTGCAGCACCTACCGCTGCTGGTAACGCCAACCCGCTGTCAGTTATTGCCCGTATGGGTCGTAAACTGGACCAGCAAAATGTAGACTCGCAAGGCCGCTGGCTCGTAGTTGACCCAGTCTTTGCTGAACTTCTGAAGGACGAGGACTCACGTTTGTTCAACGCTGACTTCGGTGGTTCTGGTCTGCAAAATGGACAGATGGCAGGAACCATTCATGGTTTCACCATTCACGTCTCTAACAACCTTCCATCAGTTGGTTCTGGTCCTGCTACTGAAGCAGACACCAACTCAACCAACTACGGTGTGATTGTTGCTGGTCATTCTTCTGCTGTTGCTACTGCAGAGCAGATTAACAAGACCGAAACCTACCGCGACCCGGACAGCTTCGCTGATATTGTCCGTGGCATGCATTTGTATGGCCGCAAGATTCTTCGTCCCGAAGCACTTGTTAACGCCATCTACAACGTCCGTTAAAGGGAGATTAGATAATGGCTACAATTACTGCTACTCTTGCTCCTGCTATGGGTAATTCCCAGCGTGGACGCAATCCGTACATGGTTGAGCAGGTCGTTGACCTTACTGCTAACAGCATCAATCCTAACGGTGACGTAGTACAGTGTATCACTGTTCCTGCGAACACCAAGATTATCGCTGCTGGTTTTCAGGTAACGAAAAGCGCAACTCAGAATACGGGTACTGATGCTACTGCCATACTTGGTACTGGCGCAGATGACAACGAGTACGTAACAGCGTTTGACATTGACGGTGCTGCTGACGGTGCTTATGCACCTAGCGTAACTGTTTCTGCTGACCTTGTTATTGGTACTGCTGACACTCTGGACCTCACCCTTGCTGGTGGTGGCGCATCCTTTACTGCAGGTGAAATTCGTGTTTTCGCCGTGATGATGGATGTAAGCGCACTTGGCGAAATGGAAGCTGCTGAAGTTTCCCGTGACCAAGCCTAATTAAACGAGGGGGCTGGGCAACTGGCCCTCTCTTTTTACCTTTAAGGATTTTAGATGGCATACACCTACCTTGACATTACGAATGAAGTGTTGGCTCGTTTTAATGAAGTATCATTGACGAGTTCTAACTTTACTGCATCTCGTGGATTTCAAACACAGTGTAAGAATGCTGTGAACGATGCCATCAATTACATTTTCCAACGAGAGTTCGGGTGGTCATTTAGCCACGCACTTCAGACCGAAACTCTTGTAGCTGGCACCACACGCTATACAATTGGTGCTACCATTTACAACGTAGACTACGAGACCTTCCGTATTTCAAAGGATGACTCTCTTGGTGTAGCTGGTACAACGCTGCGCATCATGGACTATAACCAGTACGTCGATACACACATCGACCAAGAGAGTACATCAGATGTAGGTGCAGTGCCGCTGTACGTATTCCGTACACCAGATAACAACTATGGCCTGTATCCATACCCAGATAAAGCATACACACTCAAGTATGACGCATATGCAAGGCCGACTGCCTTGTCTGCTGCTACAGATGCACCCACAATTCCTGAACAGTTTCGTCAGGTAATTGTAGACGGTGCCACTGCATACGGCTATCAGTATCGTGGTGAAGCACAGCAGTACGGCATTAACTTTGCCCGGTTTGAAGATGGCATTAAGCATATGCAGAGTTTGTTTATTAACAGGAACTATAGCTACGTGCGTTCTACGTACATTCCGCAATCACAACGGTACGGTACTTCAGTATTTCCGACAGGGGGCTAACACATGGCTGATGAAGCGCAACTCAGTCCGTATGTGTTTGCCTGTGAAGGTGGATTGGTTCTTGACCAGCCAACCTTTAAGATGCAACCCGGCATGGCTCTTGAACTAGAAAACTTTGAGCCGGATGTTCGGGGTGGCTACAGACGGATTAACGGCCACACTAAATGGAACAGCAACATTGTTCCGCAGACATCATCTTCCACTGAAAAAGTATTGATGTCGGCATTCTTCGACGGTAACAATAAAGTTATTGCTGCTCGTGGGGAGAAAGTATTTGAGGCAGCTAGTGGTAGCGGTTCATGGTCAGCGATTGACACAGGCCGTACTAGCGCAGGTAAGTACACACACCATCGTTATAACTTAGGTGGTACAGAGTTTATTGTTTGGGCAGATGGTGCCAATCACGCTACCAAGTATGATGGCACTACGGTAACAGACCTTAATGCCACAGGCGCACCAGCTAACCCAAAGTTTGTTACAGGTTTTAAGGACGCACTATTCTTTGCAGGGCATAGTGCTAATCCAGAAGAGATTATCTTTACTGCACCCTTTACCGACAGCGACTTTAGTACAGCTAATGGTGCAGGTAGTATTCGTATCGACAGCCAAGTAACAGCACTGTTTCCGTTTCGTAATGAACTGATTATCTTTGGTGAAGAACGTATATACAGACTGACAGGTAACACAGTTGCAGATTTTGTACTCCAACCAATTACAAGAGATATCGGATGCCTTAACGGCTTTACTGTCCAAGAACTTGCCGGTGACATCATATTCCTTGGGCGAGATGGTCTTCGCACCGTTGCAGGTACAGAAAAAATTAATGATGTTGAACTGGGAACTATATCAGGCAATGTCAAAGAACTGTTTGATGATACTGACGTAGACGAGTTTGAGAGTACAGTCATACCGGGCAAGACACAGTATCGTCTATTTAAGTCTGTAGCAGGTTCTGTTGAAAGTACAATCACAGGTGTAATTGCAGTCCGTAAGCAGCAAGGCTTTGAGTTCTCTACAGTCAAAGGTATTAAGCCATCTTCAACTGACTCGTTTACGGCACAGGGTGAAACATTCGTACTACACGGTGGCTATGACGGGTATGTATATAGGCAAGAGTCTGGGAATACATTTGATGGCACAAACATTATAGGACGCTATCGTTCACCCGATATGACAATGGGTGATGCTGGTATACGTAAGAACTTTCAACGTGTAATCATTAACTACTCACCTACGGGTGCTATTAACTCTGATTTGTTTTTGCGGTATGACTATGAGTCACCCGCTGCTGCAAGACCCGCCGCTTATCCATTCGACAGTTCTTTGGTAGTGGCACTATATGGTTCAGCCATATACGGTACATCTACATACGGTGGTCAGTCAAACCCATTGGTAAGACAGCCGGTAGAGGGAAGTGGCTTTGCTGTAGCCATGCGAGTGGTAGACAATGCAACATCAGCCCCATATACACTTAAAGGTTTTCAGTTAGAATTTGATGCAGGAGCAAGACGCTAATGGCAGGTTATACTAGACAATCCTCGTACACAGACGGCGACGTTATTAATGCTGCCGATAGCAACAATGAATTTGACCAAGTTCTTGCTGCTTTCAATAATAGCAGCGGCCACAAACACGACGGAACAGCATCCGAAGGTCCAGTCATTGGACTGATTGGTGATGCTGGCTCTACCACACCTAAGAACAAAGTTGTCGTAGACGATAGCAATAACCAAGTAGAAATTAACATTGACGTATCTGGCACAAGCACTGAACAGCTTGTTATCAAGGATGGCGTTATTGAGCCTACCACAGATGACGACATTGACCTTGGCTCTAGCGGCAAAGAGTTCAAAGACCTGTACATTGATGGCACTGCCTATGTAGATGCAATCAGTTACGCTGGCACAGCAATCACATCTACGGCTGCTGAACTAAATCTTATGGACGGTGGCACATCTGCTGGCACTACTGCTGTAGCTGGCGGTGATGGTCTTGTGACTAATGACGCTGGCACAATGCGTCAGACTACTGTTGATACGTTTGACACCTACTTAGCCGGAACCACCAAAACTCTCACAAACAAAACTATTGATGTTGATAACAACACCGTGTCTAACATTGAGGTGGACAACCTCAAGTCAGGTGTGCTTGACACAGACCTGTCTAGCGTTGCTGGAACAGACACTACACTGGCATCTGCAAAGGCTATTAAGGCATATGTGGACGCACAGGTTACTGCTCAAGACCTTGACTTCCAAGGCGATAGCGGCGGCGCACTCAACATTGACCTAGACAGCGAAACCCTAGACATTGCTGGTGGCACAGGTATTGACACTTCTGGCTCTGGTAATACCCTTACCGTAGCCATCGACAGCACTGTAGCAACCCTGACAGGTTCACAGACACTTACCAACAAATCTATTACTGCACCTATACTGACTGGCTCTGCTTCATCTGCTGGCTCCATTCTGTTCAAGGAAGATACAGACAACGGCACCAACGCTGTTACCCTTATCGGTCCAGCTTCTACTGCGGATGTAACTGTTACGCTTCCTGCAGCTACAGACACGTTGGTAGGTAAAGATACAACAGACACACTTACAAATAAAACCTTGACAAGTGCTGTACTGAATAGTACAATAAGTGGAACTTCCATTAAAGATGAAGACGACATGTCTTCTGACAGTGCAAGTCACCTAGCAACACAACAGTCAATCAAAGCCTACGTAGATGCAACAGTAACTGCTTCTGATTTAGACTTTCAGGGTGACAGTGGCGGTGCATTAAGTATCGACCTTGACAGTGAGACACTTGATATTGCAGGTGGCACTGGTATTGATACTTCTGGCTCAAGTAACACGCTGACTGTGGCAATCGACAGCACAGTGACTACGCTTACAGGTACACAAACTCTTACTAATAAGAGCCTAACAGCCCCTACTCTTACAGGTTCAGCTTCTGCTGCTGGTTCTCTTCTCTTTAAAGAAGATACAGATAACGGAACAAATGCCGTTACGCTGATTGGCCCTGCCGCTACAGCAGACGTGACTGTTACACTGCCAGCAAGCGCAGGTACAGTTGCACTGACATCTGATATTCCTTCTGCTGGTATTTCAAGCGGCAACGTAGCTACGTTTACCAGCGGTGCAGCAGATGATGACTTCCTTCGTATTGATGGCACAGCCATTGAAGGTCGTTCTGCAGCAGAGGTGCTGTCCGACATTGGTGGTCAAGCTGCACTGACATTTGGTATCTCTAATACTAACGCTGTTAAGGTTGACAGCACTTCGGTAGCTGATGACGAGTACGCACGGTTCACAGCCAGTGGATTGGAGAGCCGGTCAACTGCAGAAGTCCTTTCAGATATCGGTGGTCAGGCTTCACTGACATTCGGTATATCAAATACCAATGCTGTAAAGATTGACAGTGCGTCAGTTGCAGATGATGAGTATGCTAGGTTCACAGCTAACGGCCTTGAGAGCAGGTCTAATTCAGAAGTTATCTCAGACATTGGTGCTGTAACTGCTGCTGATGCTGCTAACGAAGCGACAGCCCTTGCAATTGCACTTGGCTGATAAAATAAATGCTTGACAAAGCGTTATGAGTATGGTATAATTATACTACATTTGGAGAAATAAATGGCTAATACATTCAAAGTTGTATCGCATGACGTTATGCCAGCCTCAAGCGGTACGCCAGAAGACCTTTACACAGCACCCGGTAGTACAACTACCATTATCTTGGGTATGGTCTTGGCTAATGTACACACCAGTCAGGTCACAGCTACAGTAAAGCTAGTCAGTGACACATCTGGTGGTGGACGTTCAGCAACCAACACAACAACATTCCTGTTGAAAGATGCCCCCATTCCTGTTGGTGCATCTCTTGAAATCCTTGCCGGTAACAAAGTAGTGCTTGAAACTACAGATAAAATTCAGATTGACTGTTCCGTAGCGGATAAGGTCAGCGTAACTATGAGCATGATGGAGATAACCTAATGCCGTATCTGGGTCAGCAAACAGCCGATAACTTCCAGAGTACGACTGCAGTACAACGGTTCAATGGTGATGGCAGCGATACCACATTCACCCTGACCACTGCTGTATCCTCTGTCCAAGATGTCCTCGTGTCTGTTGACGGTGTTGTCCAAGACACTGCCGCATACACCATTCCTGACGGCACTACGCTGACATTCACTGCTGCCCCGTCGAGTGGCACCGGCAATATCTTCGTGAACTACCTTGCACCGCAAGGCGCAACAATCACACCTGCTGCTGAGAACAAGGGTAACTTCAAGGGTGGTGGCCTGTTCCGTACCAACGCACAGTCATTGACAGCAAATACAACCATCCTTGCAACTGAGAACGCAAACGTGACTGGCCCCTTTACTGTAGGCAGTGGCGTAACCCTGACCGTTGAAAGCGGTGGAACATTGGTGACGCTATGAGTGTATTGAAGGCAGATACCATCCAGTCAACTGGCGGCGGTGCGGCTACGCTGACGAAGCAACACGCTGCGAAGGCTTGGTGCAAATTTGGTAGTGATGCACAGCCCGACGACAGTTTTAACATTGCATCTGGAACA